>WNGB01010925.1_pt1 | contig 15886 bp, 14 predicted proteins | sample 5400681 | NCBI WGS metagenome assembly WNGB01 (sample SAMN13153367, study PRJNA577476) | soil metagenome | isolation source: 115 cm soil or saprolite under grassland replicate 2 | place: USA:California | collected 2016-06-15 | reverse complement strand
CCGGCGTACCCCCCGCACCGCCACCTCCGGCGGGCGCTTCCGTTGCGCCGCAACTCACCAGCGCAGCAAAACCGACGAGTTCGCTAGCAGCTCGCCATCCCGGCCAAGACCTCCGCCGCATGCACCGAGTCTAGGACCGAAGCGTCGACCCAGCAAAGGCTGCGACCGACCGAACCTGTCGGCACCAGGCCAAAAAGTGAAATACCCGCCCTTGGACCCAATGGCTCATTAGGCGCAGAAGCGCGGTTTGGGCGAGCCACGCGCATGAAAGTACGAGTAGGCTCGCCGCCGATCGAATCATCATGGTCAGTGCCGTGACCGATTCGGCGCCGTTGGATCATTCTAACGAGAACCGGTGCGCTCGACAAGTGTCGTCGGATCATTCTCGCGATAACTAATATGCTCGACAATGCGCGCAGTGAGGGTTAACAACGCAAGACATCGATCGCAACATCGAAAGGAGGCCGCAATGCGAAAAGTAGCATTGTGCATTTCCGTGTTCTCCGTAGCTGTATTGGCGGGGTGTAGCGCATCGCTCGGTGACGACTCGGCGGACACGCTGGGCGGAGCGCTCGCGACCCAGGAGCGCGCGTGCCCGGGACCGACGACGCCTGGCTCGGCTCGATGCCACGCGCGCGTGCGGGTCGATCCGGCTGGAAAGCCGGGCTCGTCGACTCCGAGCGGCCTCGGTCCGGCAGACTTGCAATCGGCCTACAAGCTTCCTTCTTCGACGGCGGGATCGGGTCGAACGATCGCCATCGTCGACGCCTACGACTATCCGGAGGCAGAGAGCGATCTCGCCATCTATCGCTCGCAGTTCGGTTTGCCGCCTTGCACCACGGCCAACGGCTGCTTCCGGCGCGTGAACCAGGACGGCAACGCCGGCCCTTTCCCGCGCGTGGACCAAGGATGGATATTGGAAATGGCGCTCGATCTCGATATGGCGAGCGCTACCTGCCCCCGCTGTAACATTCTCCTCGTCGAAGCGAACACGAATGCGTTCGCCAATCTCGGCGCCGCCGTGAACACCGCCGTGCGGCTCGGAGCCAACGTCGTCAGCAATAGCTACGGCGGCGGCGAATTCAGCGACGAAGCGAACCAAGAGCAGAAGTTCTTCGATCACGCAGGGGTCGCCATCACCGTCAGCTCGGGTGACGCCGGCTTCGGCGTCGAGTTTCCTGCCGCGTCTCGATTCGTGACGGCGGTCGGCGGCACTACCCTGATCCGCGCTTCGAATGCGCGAGGCTGGACCGAGTCCACGTGGAGCGGCGCGGGCAGCGGGTGCAGCCAATTCATTGCAAAGCCCCCCTGGCAAACCGACCCGGGCTGTGCTCGCCGCACGGTCGCAGACGTATCGGCCGTCGCCGATCCGAACACCGGCGTTTCGGTTTTCGACGGTCACGGGTACCATGGCCAGCAGGGATGGTTCGTCGTGGGCGGGACGAGTGCGAGCGCACCGATTATCGGCGGTGTGTACGGGCTGGCGGGCAACTCAGTGACCGCTGGGTCGTTTCCCTATTCGCACACGTCGGCGCTCTTCGACGTGACCTCAGGCAGCAACGGAAGCTGCGGCGGCTCGTATTTGTGCACCGCCCTCGCGGGCTACGACGGTCCGACCGGGCTCGGAACCCCCAACGGCACCGGCGCGTTCTGACGCTCGTTCACCCGCGCAGCACGCTCAGCTTGTCCCGGTGGCGTGCCTGGCAGTCGTTGTATTCGTCCTGGGTGAGGCCAAGCGCCGTCGCGGTGAGGCGAAGCATGTTCGTCTCGGCAACGGAGATGTCCCCGTCCGCGGCCGCCAGGTCGACGAGCGCATCGAGGACCTCGAGCCGCAGCCCGCGATCGCCCAGCGCAAGGAGCTCCCGCGCGTAGACCGGCGCCTCGATCGTCGAAATCTGCACGATGTGCTCGCGCAACACCGTGCAGATGGCGTCCACGCCGGCCTCGGTGAGACCCTGCACGCGGCCGAGCTCGGCACGAATGCGCTCCTCCTCCGCCGGTGCGTAGTGGCGATCGGCATAGGCGACCGTTCCGAGCAGCCCGGCGATCGCGGCGACAATCCGCGCCGCCTCCTCGTCCCCTTCCAGGTGGCCTCGTACGACGCGTACGAGGGCGGTGCCTGCTTCGGGTGCACGATTCGAGATTGTTTCAGCCAGCCAACGGAGCATTGCTCGATCGCGCCCTCGTCCCTTTGCGCATTGCCGCAGGATAGTCGCAACCTCCCGAGGTGGCAAAGCTGCGCGGGAGCACGGCATGTATGTGCCGTAGGCTATACTGGGAAGAGTGCCTTCCGCCCCTCCCGTGAGACTTCGTTGGCGACTCGGTTGGCTCGCTGCCATGGTCGTTGCCGCCTGCGAGGGGAGCCGTGCGAGGCCCGCCTCGACGCGTTGCTGGTCATTGGCTTTGAGCAAGACTCGCAGCTAGAAAGCGGCCACGACGCCCAATGACGCGAGGAGCGAAGGCCGGCCTACCGTTCCGAAGGACGCGTCGCCGACCGTAATGCGAGCCGCGGGCTGGGTCATGAAAGCGTGCAGGTCGAGCGACAGGGCGGCGTTGGAACCGACGCGCGCCGCAACGCCGATGCCGACATCGGCCAAAATCGCCCAGACATGACTGGTCATGCCGCGGTAGAGGGGGTCGCTCGCGCTGCCCCGCACGTAGAGGTGGTATCCTCCGAGCCCTGCCGAAGCGAGCGGCGAGAGCCAGCGGCGCGACGGGGCATAGACGAGCTCGGCAACGAATAGCTCCTGACGGACGAAGGCGCTGCCGCTCGGGGAGCGCACCTCCGCACCGAATGCGGGTCCCACCAGAGAAAGCCGACCCGCCAATCCGTTGGGCGCTCCAATCGACGCGCACAACGCGGGAGCCAACGAAGGTCCCAGGCCTGCGGAGCTGTAGAGAGCCGCCGCCGCGATCCCGACGGCCGGTTGCTCCAAGAGCGGCCGTAGCGTCGGGGCAACGATCGCGCGATCCACCCATTCTCCCACTTCTTTGGGAACAGCCGACGTCTCGGCGATGGCCGAAGCGTCGCCGTGGTTGGTTTGGGTGCGCATCTCGAGCAGGCTCGCGCGCAGAAGCTCGACGGCATGAATAGCGAGAGCCGACGTGGTCTCGGCATCCGGCCGCTTGCCGACATCGATGCGCTTGACCAGCGTCTTCCCGGTGAGCCGATCGGAAACCCAGACGTCGACGGCCGGGCGATCCTTCAGCCGGACGATCGCAACGGCGGCGATCGGCGCAGGATCGAGACGGGCCAATTCCACCCCTTGTCTCGGATCCGCGCCCGAATCGAGGGCCACCACGACGACTTCGAATGCGGCTGCCTCGAGCTCCGCACGAATCCTCGTTGCAACTTCGGCCTGCATTTCGTCGGGCTCGACGGGTTGTGCGAGCGCCACCCGCGCGCGTTCAGCTCGCGCGGCGAAAGGAAGCACGATCGCCACGATGAGTACCAGGGAGAATGCCTTCACAGCCGAATGCGATCTCGCTAGTGCCGTTCGGCGGAAGTTCAGGCAGAGATTGCTGCTCCGCGCTTGAACATCGGGCGACGGCGCCGGAGGCGCCGCGGGGGTGGGGCCCCATTCCGAATTTACTTCGGTGGGGCGGGGGCGGAGCCCCCGATGAACAGATGCTAGTACCGCGCAGCGAAGCTGCGCCCCGCGGCAGCGGGGTTCGGCATAAGTCCTGTAAGGATTTATGCCGAACGGCACTAGGGCCCTTCCGATCACGGGGGCGCGAGCTCGCGCGCTCTCGTCGCGTAGGCTCCGCGGGGAAAGCGACGCAGGTATTGCTCGGCGATCGGCCGCGCGCCCGCCGCTCCCGAGCTTCGCTGCACCGCGATGAGCTTGCGCCCGAGCGCCTCGTCGGCAAACTCGCCGTTCGGCGCCTCGCGCAGATAGCGATCGTACCACCCGATAGCCTCCTCCGGCTCGCCCTCGGAAAGCCGGCCAAGCAAGAAGGCTGCGGTGCGGGCGGCGGTGGTCATCGGGAAACGTTCACGCTGCGCGACGAGAGCGCGACGCGCGACATCGCTTCGCCGGGCGTAGCGCGCGGCGTCCGCCAGGGCCACGAGATCGGCCAGGGGGCTTCTCGTCAAAACGGCGTCGAGCCCCGCTCGCTGCGCGTCGGCAAGCACCGCTTCGAAGTCACCGGCAGCAACGCGCTTGGTCCAGCTCGCCTTGGATCCGTTGGGTGCGGATGCGCCCGCGCGCGCAGGCGGCGCCACGTCCATACCGTGTGGCGAAACATCGTCGGGCGACAGGCCCGGCTCTAGGCTTTTCTCAGGTTCGTCGGGTAAGTCGTTTTCGGCGACGTCGTCCGTTAGGTGCTCGATGCGAAGCTGATTGGTCTTGAGGTTCGCGATGAGCCGCTGGCCAGCGTTGAGCTGGATGCCCGCTGAAGCCAGCGGGCCTCGTATCGTCACGGAGCCGGATCGAAGCCTGACATCCAACAATTCTCGAGCTCCGGACCACCCGACGTCGAACGCCGTACCGGTGACCGCGATCGCGAACGGCCCTGCATCGACCGACCAGCGGGTGCCGGGCCGGTGAACGACCCGCAGGGTCGCCCTGCCGGACTCCAAGCCAATCGCCGCCCCGTCGGCATGGATCGCCACGATGCGCCCCCTCGCGCCGGGCGCCAGCGTCAAATCGCTTCCATCGGAAAAGTGCACGTGTGCGCTCGGCGCCGTGCTCGGTACGAGCAGATAGTCCTGATGATCCACCGCCGGAGCATCGACCTCGAAGGTGAGCGGCACGTGTCTCCACGTTCGCGAGTACAACAACAAACCCGCCGCGACGGCCGCGGCGGCAGCCGCGCCGCCGACCCATCGGCTCGCGCGCCGCCCCGCTGTTTCGCGCGCCAGCGTTTCGCGAAAACGCCACCGTGCCTCCGATGCCTGCTCGACCGAAACGTCACCGGAGAGCTCGGCGCGCGCCAGCTGCCCCAGCCGGTGCAGCGCGGTGTCTCGATCGCCCGTCCGACGCACGCTCATGGTTGGCCTCCCCCTTTGTCATTCGTCACACCGACGGTGCCCAAATATTGCACCAGCAGCGTGTCCGCCTGTGCGCTCGCAAAAACGCGCACGGCAACGCGAGCGAGACGGCGTTTGATGGTCGCGAGCGAGATGCCGAACGCTTCGGCAACTTCGGTGAGCTCCCAGCCGTCGACGTAATGCAGAACGAAGGCCATGCGACCGTTCGCGTCGAGCCGATCGAGAATCGCGTAGAGCCGCCGAACGGCTTCCCGCGCGTCGGGATCGGTCCGAGGAGCCTCCTGATCGTCGAGAACACCATCGCGGGTGAGTCGCAACCAGCTCCGGACGCGGCGTGATCGCAGCTCGCTGGCCGCCACGCGCAGCGTGATCCCGAACAAGAAGCTCCGCAGCGCGGCGGGGTCTCTCAAGAGCGCGCGGTTTCGGTAGAAACGAAGAAACACCTCCTGGACCTGGTCTTCGACCTCGCTGCCCGGTCCGATGGCGCGCACGAGGATTCGTCGGACGAGCGAAGAGTACCGATCCCAGATCGCTGCGTGAGCCGCCGGATCCCCCTGAGCAGCGTTCGCCGCGAGCGTGACGTCGTCAGGCTCGGCGGCCGGCGGTTCTGAGACCAATCTGGGTCGCCGGTCCGGTGCGCTCATGGAAAAAGACATCCGCTGCCCATAGTCGCCCGCCCGGCCATCGACGGCTCGCATTTCTCGGACGACCGCAATCTTCCTGGGCATAGCACGAGAAACGCAGGCGGGCCGAAGGCGGCGCCGAGTCACACAACAAAACCTGAGCCGCCAAGGATCGGCCTCGCGACTACTCCCGGCGGCGGGTCTTGAGAGCGGAAACCATGGAAACGTTGGAACTTCACGTCCCAGCGAGGCGGAGCCTCGCGCGAGCAGGTTGGCTCTTTTGCGCCATCGCAACGGGGGGGTGCACCTCCCTCATCGGGGATTCTCCGAATGGCGCGGGCGGAGCCGTCGGCAGCAGTGGCTCCGCAGGTGGCGTCGGATCGGGTGGCTCGGCAACGAACGGCAGCTGCACGGCGACCGATCCCGTGCCGCAGCGGTTGGTCAGGCTGAGCTTCGCGCAGGTGGCGAACACGATTCGTGCGTTGCTCGGCCCCGACGCCCTCAAGGGTGTGTCGCTCGACAACCCGCGCAAACGCGAGTTTCAGTCGCTGTTCGTCGAAGGCGATCTGGTGAACACGCAGGTGCTGCAAAAAACCGTTTCCTGGGCGGAGAGCGCAGTCGCCACGCTCGCCGATCCCGCTCGCTTCACGCAGACGACCGGCTGCCCGGCCCCGATCGCCGACGCTTGCGCGTCGAAGTTCGTCACTGCGTTCGCAGAGAAGGCGTATCGCCGGCCGCTCAGCAACGACGAAGGCGGCAGCCTGCTGAAGCTCTACACGGACCTGAAGACGGGCGGCGCTTCCACAGAGGAAGCGGTGCGCTCCGCGATGGAGGCGGCGCTCGTTTCTCCGCAGGCGCTTTACCGGACGGAGTTCGGCAAGCCGGGCGGGTTGTCCGACGACGAGGTGGCGAGCCAGCTCTCGTACTTTCTCAGCGACGGTCCACCCGATGCTGCCCTGCTCGCCGCCGCTCGAGACGGCAAGCTGTCGACGCCCGAAGGCATCCAGGCGGAGGTGGATCGACTCCTGCGCACCACCCCAGTCGTTCAGAATTTCGGCGACGCGATGCTGGCGTACTTCGTCGTCGGACAGATCGATTCGGTGGTCAAAGATCCCATGATCTTCCCGGATTTCACGCTCGCCGTGCGCAACAGCATGTACACTGCGACCCAGAAGTTCATCGAAAATAACCTCTGGAAAGGACAAGTCGGCGATCTTCTCACGGCGCGAAGCAAGTACGTCGACGAGAACCTCGCCAAGCTCTACGGCGTCACTTATCCGGCGGCGCCGGGCAGCGGCTTCGTGTCCGTCGAGTTCGGGGCTGGCCAGCGATCAGGAATTCTGACCGAGCTCAGCATTCTTGCCATTCGCGCGCGAACCGACAACACATCCGTCGTCTCGCGCGGTCTTTATGTGAACAGCAACGTTCTCTGTAATCAAACTCCTCCCCCCCCGCCGGCGACGGTGGCCACCCAGGTCGCGGCCCAGAAGGCGGATGCCACGGCGACCGAGCGGGAAAAATCCGACTACCGGCGAACGACCTCACCTTGCAGCGGCTGTCACAGCGGCTTCGATCAATACGGGCTGCTCCTCGAATCGTTCGATGGCATCGGCCGTTTTCGCGCCGCGTATCCGGACGGCACTCCTATCGATACGTCCGTCACCTTGCCCGACTTTGCGGGGGGCGGGACGGTGGCCGACGTTTCGGCGTTCGCCACCGAGGAGGCGTCGAACGGGGTCTACTCGCGGTGTCTGGTGACGAACATGCTGAAGTTCGCTCTCGCCGAGGGGCCAGTGAACGCCACCGACTGCTCGGTGAAAGACATTCACGATCGCTTTCTGGCCAGCGATCGGAGCTTCGCCAGCTTGCTGCGGGCGATCGCTCTCTCCAAGACCCTGTCGACGCGAGGGCCGGGACAATGATTTCTTACAAGCTCGCCCGCCGGAGTTTTCTTCAATCGATTGGCGCTGCGGCCGGTCTCCACAAGCTGCTTCGAACCACCGAGGCCGCCGCGCAGGGGGCGACTTCGCCGGCGCGGCTTCTCGTCGTGCACCATCCGGTCGGCACGATCCGCAGCGGTTGGCTGTGCCAGGGGTCTGGAACCACGTTCACCTTTTCGGAGATCCTGAAACCGTTCGAGACCGCCATGTTGAAAGGCGACATGATCATCGTCGACGGGATCAACATGGACTCGACGCTCGGTCCCGGCGGCGGGCACGAAAAAGGGACGGTCGTCATGGCGACCGGCGCGCCCACCAAATGGACGCGAACGGGGCAGACCGAAACCGACGACGCCATGGCCGCCGGGCCGTCGATCGATCAGCTGCTCCTCTCGAAATCGACGAAGTTGCAAGGCACGCCGTTCAAGTCGCTGCAGGCGTTGTGCGACGATCGCATCGATCATCAAGAGATTTCCTGCCGCTGCATCACCTATGCGGTCGAGCAGCGCCCACAGCCCGGTATTCCCGGCCCTGGCGTGACCGGCGCCAGCTACGAGAACACACCCATCCGCCCGACGCTGCGCCCGCTCGACCTCTACGGCCGCGTCTTCGGAACGATGATGCCCGGCGGCACCGCCGACGCCCTCGCCCGCGCGCGCGCGGAGAAGAAGAGCGTTCTGGACTTCTCGCTTCGTGAGCTTGCGCGCGTGCGCACGCTCGCCCCGGCCGGACAAAAATCGGTGATCGATGCCCACGAGAGCGCCATTCGCGATCTCGAAAGGGAGCTCGACGGCCAGGGAAATCCGGTGTCCTGCGGGCTCGGCTCGCCACCGCCAGACATCGGCGCGGTCGTGGACGACGGCAGGGATCATCCGGAGACCGTACAGGTCACCCAGGCCGACGACACGCTCCACAAGCAGATCGGTGAATATCACCAAGCCATCATCCGCGCCGCGTTCCGCTGCGACATGACGCGCACGGCGACCTTCCAGTGGTCACCGGGCACGAACCACATCGCGTTCCAGGGGCTTCATCCCGACAATCCGACCGGCATTTACACGCACCATCCGGTGAGTCACCAGGTGAACCAAGCCGATATTGGGGCAGCGCCCGCTTCGCGCAATGCGCATATCCAATATCTGGTGAATGTCGACAAGTGGTACAGCGCGCGCATGGCCGAGTTTCTCACGACGTTGAGGTCGACCGTCGACGTCTACGGCAACGCTCTGCTCGACAACACCGTCATCCCCTACCTGAGCGAAGTGTCGCAAGCGACGCACGAGCACAATCCCATGCCGCTCGTGCTTTTCGGAGGAAAGAATCTCGGCTTGAAAGGCGGGCAATTTCTCGCGTTCACCGGCCGTCCGTATGCGGATTTCCTGCTCACCGTGGCGCAAGCGTTCGGGGTGTCGATCACCGATCTGCAGGGTCAGCCGCTCCTCGATGCCCCGCACACGGCCGCGCTGCGCGGCGTCTTGGCGTAGATGGCTCATGTACGTCGCGAGTCTGCCCGAAGCGCGGGACCGGTCATCGATGGCTGCCGAGATCGCCGCCCAAAAGCTCTCCAACCGCAACGCGCTCCCGCACTTCGACGCGTTCGCCGGCCACCGCGAACACTCGACGAATGTCGCGTCGACGCGCATCGAGCGCAAGCGGCAGCAGCGGCTTTGCGTCCTCGGAGCGGGCAATTGTCACGATCTCGATCTCGCCCGGCTCAGCCAGGTCTATGCCGAGATTCACCTGGTCGACATCGATGACGAGGCGCTCGAGGGCGCATGGAAGCGCCAAGCGGCCGACGTTCGTGACCGCGTCTTCCGTCATGCTCCCGTGGATCTGTCGGGTCTCGGAGGCAAGCTCGATCGATGGGCCGAGATGCGCGTGTTACCCGAAGAGATCCTTCGCCACCCCGCCGCGACGTGCGAAGAGCTGGTCGCGCGACTTCCCGGTCCGTTCGACGTGGTGCTTTCGAGCTGCGTTCTGACGCAGCTTCAATGGGCGGTGCTCAAGGTGCTGTCGCCGGCACACCGACTGTTTGCCGCCGTACGCGAGATCTCGAATCTGACGCACCTTCGGACGCTGGCCGCGCTCTGCACGCCCGGCGGGCGGGCCGTCATCGTCACCGATTTTGCTTCCAGCGACACCTACCCGCTGGCGCAGATGGCCGCCAGCGGCGACGTGCACGACCTCTTTCGCGAGCTCGTCGATACCCACCAGGGTATCCACGTTGCCCATCCGCACCATCTCGCCTGGGTGGCCCGAAACGATCCCGTGTTGCAGAGGTCGGTACGAATGTCGGCCCCTCTCGACGCATGGTTATGGCAAAATGGACCGGAGCGTCTCTTTCTCGTTTACGCGGTCGAGTTGCGACGGCTCGAGATCGACGGGTGACCGACGGTGCAAGAGATGCTCCACTGGGGGATCGTCGGCACGGGCGCCATCGCTAGCGACTTTGCCGCGGCGCTTTCTCGATCCGAGCGCTGCTGCGCCGTCGACGTCGTCAGCTCGTCGCCGCGGAAGGCTCAGGCGTTCGCCAAGCGCTTCGGCCTGTATGGCTATGCAGAAAGCCTCGACGAGATGTTGGCGAACCCCGCCGTCGACGCCATCTACATTGCAACTCCGCACGCGGCTCACCGAAATCAGGCGCTCGCCAGCATCGCAGCAGGCAAACACGTGCTCTGTGAGAAACCGCTGACCCTCGATGCCGCGAGCTCCGAATGCGTCATCGACGCGGCGCGCCGACGCGGCGTTTTTCTCATGGAGGGATACATGTATCGATGCCATCCGTTGATGCGGGAAGTTCTCACGCGCCTCGCGGACGGCATCATCGGCCGCATTCATCACCTGAAGGCCCAGTTCGGCTTCGACGCGAGCGGCGATCGCTCAGGACGGCTTTTCGATCTTGCGCTCGGAGGGGGAAGCCTTCTCGACGTGGGAGGCTATCCGGTGTCTTTTGCGCGTCTCCTGGCGGGGCTCGTCGCGGATCTTCCGTTTGCCGAGCCTCTCCGAATGCGCGGCGATCTCGTTTTTGGTCCGACGGGGGTCGACGAACGTGCCTTGGCCGATCTCACGTTCGCATCGGGGTTCACCGCCCGAGTCGAATCGGCAATCGCTTACGACATCGGAACGGCGGCCGTCGTGTACGGCGACGATGGGCGCCTGACGGTCGCCAACCCGTGGCTCCCCGGCGGCCAACGGGACGGACTCGAAACCAGCTTCTCCGTTTTCCGCAGCGGCCGAGCACCGGAAACCGTCGTCGTTCGAACGAGCGAGAGCATCTACGCCATCGAGGCCGCACTGGTGGCCGATACGCTTCCGGGAACCGAGGCCCCTTGGCCGGCGATGAGCTGGGCCGACACGCTCGGCAACATGCGGGTGCTCGACCGGTGGCGGGCGGGGTCGGACGGGTCTCGGTCGATGGCCGATCTCAGAGAAGGATCCTCGCACTCACGACATTGAGCTGGAAAAAGTTGCCGTCGAACCGATTGGGCGCCGGAGGGATGCCGGGCACGACGAGGCTGCAGTTGCGGACCTCGCCCCCGTTCAGATCATCCATCGTGAAGGTGATGGTCGAGCGCCCCTTGACCCGAATGGTCCACTGCATATCGATGGGATCGACGCGGTGAGGCGGGTGCACCGGGACGGAGTTCAGATAATAGACGTGTGGCGGATCGGCAATCTTGAATTCGTAGACATTGAATGTGACTTGCTGCTGGTTGGCAAAACCGTCGCATTGTTCGGCAATGCCGATCGTGGCGGTGGGATCTTGCGCCAACCGTGAACAGGCGACCGGATAGTCTCGCGGCTCGATGACGCCGCGAATGCGGAGAACGACTTCGTAGGTCCGCGCCGCATCGCCGGCGATCGCGATCATCTTCTTCTCCGAGAAACGCGCCTTGGAAGCGTTGGGCCAGCAGATCTCGCCCGAGCTGCAGGTGCCGTCGGTCAAGCTGTGGCCGTCGACGTAGCCGCATCGGTATTCGTAACGCCAGCCATCGAGAACCGCGACGGCGGTTTTGGAGTCGTCGGTCACGATGGCGCCGTCCCGACCGGCATCCCCGGTGCCTCCGCCGCCATCGGTGCCGAATCCAGCGAGGCCCGCACTCCCGGCGGTCCCGTTACCTGTGCCCCCGAGGCCGCCTTCACCGGTGATCCCACCGTTGCCGCCTTCGCCAGCAGCGCCGCCGCTCGTCGTCTCGCTGCCGCTCGGCACCGAACCCCCGTTTCCGGTCCCCACCTCGGTTCCACCGTTCGCGCCTCCGAAGCCACCCTCCGGCAAATGCACGCTTGGAAGAACGGGCGCCTCGCAGGCTGCCAGAGCGAGCGCCCCGACCCAACCCATCGACAGAGACGAACCTCGAATCATGCTCTCCTCCGTCCGCTACCAGACCATGGTCATGCCGGCGTTCACGAAATGAACGCGCTGGCTTTCGCCCAAGTACCAGCGGTGGTCGGCTTGAAAGTACTCCGCGGCCACCACCAGACCTTTGTCGATCGCGTACTGCACACCCGCGGAAATCCCGCGCTGGCTCTGAATCAAACTCGTATTGTTCAAAACCACGTCGAGCGCGTCTTGCTCGGTCGCAAACACGCGGGTAATGCCGAGGCCGGCGTTCACGTAAACGGGGTCGAGGTCGACCCCCACCGTTCCGTAATAACCGTCGAACTTGCGCGGCTGCGCGGCGGTATCGAAAACCGCTGGCGTGTTTTCCAGCGTATTGAACATTCCGAGCCCATAGCCGTAGTGTCCGGCGAATCCGATTTTCAACCTCGATATTTCAGCCCAGCCGCCATAGCCGACGCCGCGGGAGGCCGTCGTATTCGCAACGAACGGCATCCGTGGCGGTGTGTCGGGATTGCCTTGCTCGACGAGTTTTTGCCAGAGACCGTTGCTCCCCCTCCACGCGAGGCAGCGGCGTTCGCTCGTATTTGCCCGGGGCCGACACCGGATCGAACAGGCCGGCGGTGAGCTGAAAACCAGCGAAAGTGGGCGTGTTGTACCGAATCTGCGGATTGAAGCCGGCGAAGATGACGCCATAGCCGACGTGGCCGCAGGTCGGCCCGAGACCATCGGCGTTGCATGGATATCCGAGGCCGTATCCGTGTTGGAGGAGAAAATCGAGCGTGATCGCGCCACGGGAGAAGAGCGCCAAGGCACGCCCGACGAGAACTCCACCCCACGGCCCCTCGACCTTCAAGTACGCCTCGCGCGTATCGGGATAGTTCGTGGCCGCCTTGATTCGCGCGTTTTCGATGAGCGACCAGATCTCGATGTGCGCCGAGGCGGTTACCCTTTCGCTGAGCGGCTTTTTCAGCGTGAAGCCGAGCACACTGGAGACGAAACCGCTGCGCAGGCGAACCGCCTCGATCTTGTTGTTCTCGTCGGTTTGAAACGATTCGAACCCGGCACCGGCCACCAGGTTGTGCGTCTGCCCGGGGTTCTTGGCGGGATAGCCGTCGCCGGTGACATAGCTCAAAAAGCCATTCACGCGGCCATTCGTCGAGAGCTCCCATTCTCCCGCCGTCGCAAACGTGACGTCGGCCCACCCGGCGGCGGGCCAGAGCAAGAACGTGATGAACCAAGTTCCAAGTAAGCACCCACAACCTGAACGCAGCCTTCGCATGGTGATTCCAGGCGGGAGTAGTCGCTGACCTTCGGGCTCACGGCTCGCCAATGTGAAGCAGCTTCGGAAATCGAGCGCGTTCTCGCGTTGCGATGTCGGCGCCCTCGAAAAGATGAGCCGTGACCGCGGCGCACGGCGACTACTCGAGATTGCCCAAGGGCCGGTTCGGCGGGTTTCCGGTTGTCCTTGGAGATTTCCGGCGACCCGGCGAAAGGGCGCTATTCTTAGATGGGCATGCGCCGTACACGATGCACGATGTCCTTTCTTGAAATCTTTCTCTTCGCGCTCGGCCTCACCGCATGCCAGACGGATGTCGTCCACGCGCTCGAACAGCGCTCGTTGGTTGCGCTCGACGCGGCGCTCGACGGTGAGCACGACGATTGTCCGGGCGGCGGGACGGCCCTCGCGTTCGACGGCGAGTCGACGCGCCTTCTCGTCGACCTCGGCGGCAACCTGCCGACGGGCAACAGCGCGCGAACGGTCGAGATGTGGGCCTACGTCAAACCGACCAGCTGGGCAAAGGACCGGCACACGCTATTCGAATACGGCATCAACACGCTGAACCACGCCTTCGCCGTCGATATGGAGGTTTACCCGGTCATGCAGATCTACTCGTGGGACGACGATCTCTTCTTCGATGCCGGCATTGTCGAGGAAGGGTGGTTTCATGTCGCCGCGAGCTACGACGGCAAGACTTTGCGCGCCTTCATCAATGGAAGCGAGCGGGGAGCCAAGGACATGAACAACCCGCTGACGACCGATCAAACTACGGTCAAGATCGGCTGGTCGCCGTATACCAACGCCCATTTCGACGGCATCCTCGACGAAGTACGGTTGTGGAACATCGCGCGCAGCTCCGAAGAAATCGCGGCAACCATGTCAGTTCGGCTTCGAGGGGACGAAGCTTGGCTCGTCGGTTACTGGCGCTTCGACGATGGCGAGGGAACCATGGCTCGCGATGCGTCGATATGGGGCCACGACGCCGTGCTCGAATATGGCCCCTCGTGGGTTGTCTCCGGCGTCCCTCTGCGCTGCCCCTAGTTTTCGAAGAAACGTTGCCAAACGGGCACTTAACTACGCGGCCATGCTCTCTACCCCGTGCGTGCTCGCGAGGGGGCGCGCCTTCAGTTTCCTTCGTCGACCCGTCGATTCGTGGCCAACTTCGGATCGGCTCGCGACACTGATAGGCAATGGCGCGCCAACCTGCGGGGATTCTTGCACTCTGCGCGAGAAATCGCTCTCTGACGCTCGGCGCCGTAGCCGCAGCCGTTTTCTCGGCCACCCATGCCGGCTGCGCGCACGCGATCGACGCCGATTGGGATTTTCTCGAGGGTGGAATCTCCGCTGGGGGTAGCTCGAGCGGCGGGTCCGGCGGCCTGGGTACGGCGGGCCGCTCGGGAAGCGCTTCCGGATCCGGGACGTCGACGATGGCTGGCGGCGGCTCCGGGGGAAGCGGTGGCAGCTCGGTCGTCGACGCCTCCGGTGGCGCGCCGCCGACCGACGCTTCCGGCGACATGGCGCAGGCCGGGGGCGCAGGCGCGAGAGACGCAGCCCCTGACGTGCTCTGTCCGAGCGGCGGAATGGCCCTGACATTCGACGGCGTCTCGTCGCGGTTGACGATTCCGGGAGGAGCGTTGCCAGCCGGCAACCGAGCACGAACCATCGAGTTGTGGATGAAGATCAAAGCGGCTGCACCGGAGTGGTCGCCGAATCATACGGTCTTCGAATACGGAGCTGCCAACGCGGCCCAAGGGTTCGGCCTGGACATGGACATGTTTCCGATGATGGAGGTCTATGTTCACCCCGCCAGCTCGAGCCTCGTCTTTGCGGCGGGCATCACCCAGGAGCAATGGTTTCACGTCGCCGCCACCTACGACGCCAACAACCTGCGGGCCTTCATCAACGGCGTGGAAAAAGGAACGAAGATGCTGGCGGCGAATCTCGCGACGACGACGACGCCGCTCAACGTCGGCGCGGGCAATGCGCGCTATTTCTTCAACGGCTCGATCGACGAGGTTCGGGTGTGGAGCGTGGCGCGTACCGGCCTCGAAATCCTACGCACCATGTCCATGCGTCTGATGGGAAACGAGGCGGGGCTCGTCGGCTACTGGCGCTTCGACGACGGCAACGGCAACACCGCGCGTGACGTCACGCCGGCCGGCAATCACGCAACGCTCACGGGTACGACCCTGCCGCAGTGGAGCCCATCGGGGGTCACGCTCGGATGTCCCTAATCGAGGAGGTCACATGATCCGCCGCATCGCATGGTCCTTGTTGTTGAGTGTGACGTTCGGGCTCGGCTGTGGGGCCGGCGGTAATGATAGTGGATCCGGACCATCGGGCGGCTCCGGCGGCTCCCCGGGCACCGTCGTTGGGTCGGGAGGAGGCTCTCCGACTGGCGCTACGACCGGGAGCGGCGACTCCACGGGATCCGGCGGAAGCGGCGGGTCAGGCCAAGGCGGTGACGGGACGGGGGGCCCCACCCTCGACGGCGGCACCGGTGGCGCGGGCGGCGGGGGCGGCGTGGGATACCTGGATGGTGGTCCCGTCGTGGCTCCTCACACCGTGGTTCACGATGGCGAAAAGCTGGCTCAAATCAAGCAACAGCTCGCGGGCGGCAATGCGCAGATCAGCGCCGTCCTACCCAAGCTCCTCGCTCTCGCCAATGCTGCGCTCACCGCTGGCCCGTGGTCGGTGATGGACAAGACC
>WNGB01021241.1_pt1 | contig 15887 bp, 16 predicted proteins | sample 5400681 | NCBI WGS metagenome assembly WNGB01 (sample SAMN13153367, study PRJNA577476) | soil metagenome | isolation source: 115 cm soil or saprolite under grassland replicate 2 | place: USA:California | collected 2016-06-15 | reverse complement strand
GCCAGGAAAACTCATGCCGATCTACTTGGCCCAAATTTCCATAAAACTCTATCATTCGTGAGTAATGGTTAGTCAATCGCTCGAGCATTCGGCCAAGGATTGCAGCAATGATCAAAATGAGAGAAGCGAAAGACAACAAGTACCGTTGGGAATTCAAGGCGCGTTTCCGGCGTCACAGTTTCGGCTGGAGGTCTCAGCCCGCCATTCAGCGCATCAAGCAAGCCGTTAGCGAGATCAAGAAGGTCGCGCGTAAGGATGAAATACTTGGAGCGGAGGGAGCGGTGATTTTTCTTGAGCGCGTATCGCCGGCCCTCGAACATGTCGATGGCTCTTCGGGTGCGATCGGGACTGCGGTCAACAATGCGATCACTGAACTCGTGCCGCTTATCGCCAAAGCGCCCGCAGACGCAAAAACCCGTGATGCCTGGCTCTACAGATTGTGGGAAGCGCATGAGGCGGATTCCATGCCGTATATCGAGGGACTCGGCGATTATTGGGGAGAGCTTTGCGCCTCAGATGAAGTGGCCTCAGTTTGGGCCAATCAACTGCTCGGCACAACCCGAATGGCACTCAGCCCGAACAAAAATGAGCGGGGCCATTTTCACGGGACGACCGCCTGCCTCAGCGCACTGTACCGTGCTGGACGCTACGATGAGATCCTTAGGCTCCTCGATACTGACACAATCTGGCTTTACAAGCGCTGGGCCGTGAAGGCGCTCGCGGCGCTCGGCAGGAAGGCCGAGGCCATGCGCCACGCCGAAGCATGCCGCAGCCCCTGGGCCAGCGATGGGGAAATCGATGAAATGTGTGAAGAGCTCCTTCTCTCGTCGGGTTTGGCTGACGAAGCGTACGAGCGTTACGGTATTCGAATTAGGCAGAGTGCTACGTATCTCGGGACCTTCCGGGCACTCGCGCGCAAGTATCCTCATAAAAGCGCTGCCGAATTTGCAGATAAGCGACCGGCATTTGCGTTGAGTGCGGGCCTGCTCGCGCTGTACTGGATCGCACATGGCTACGGTTACGAGATCACGGGTCTGGACGTATGGGCCGCCTACGATGCAACCATTAAGGCATCCGAAAAGGTCGGCACGGTAGAAGAGACGCGCGCTTACGTTTGGCAAATAATGAACCCGAGTAATGTGTCGGGTGAGAACTTCGTGAAGACATGCCTCGCTCGAGAGTTTCGAGATTATGTGAGTACAAACAAAGGCTAAAATTTGAAGCTCTGTCTCAACTTCGATCGGCAAGACTCCAAATTATTTGTAACAATCGCGAATCGTACGTCGAGCTTGATTGGTTGCTTATCCGATTGATCGATGTGACGGCGGTCGCTATCATCATTTGATGGGTAAGACTGAGATTCTGGAAGGATCCCCTAAGCTCAATCCCGAGGAACAGCTTGAGATTCGCGTAAAAACCGGCGGAACTCGATGGCGACGATTGGCTGGATTCCGACGATCCGCTAAGCGACAAGAATAAAGCACTGCTCGATGACCGTTTGGACGACCTTGAGATACACCCCGAGAAATCGATTTCCTGGCCTGACGCCGAAGCGCAGTTGAAAGCGCGTTACGGACAGTGAGAAGCACCCAGAAGAATCGATTTCCTGGTCTGAGGCCGACGCGCTGTTGAAAGCGCGTTACGGACAGTGAGCTACGAAATCAAAATCCGCCCGGATGCCGTCTCCGATATCGAGGAAGCGGCCACATGGCACGAGGAGCGCGAACCTGGGCTGGAGGAAGAACTCGTACGTGCCATACGCGAAGCCATCAACAAACTTCCAGCGAATCCGGTAAACGATTCGATAAGGAAATCGAGAGGGCAGGAGCCAGCGGACATTACGGCCGTGGTTGCGAAGACGGTGATAAGCGTCGGTGCACGCTGCTAATGCTTCGCCGCTTGTGATGATCGTAGTTTGTGTAATGGCGTAACACTACCTCTTTTTGCAGAGTGCCACTAAACGGTTAGTGCGACGCGCAAGCCTTACACAGCAACAAAAGGATTACGATGAAAACCGCTACTATAGCGCAACCTTTATCGGCGCTTCGCTTGTTCTCTTCTCGCGCAAGTAGTCTTGCTCTTTGCGGGTCGCTAACTCGAATGTTGATGGGAAGATCCTTATCATCGACGATTTCGTTCCCCTTTTGGTTCCTGTCGTGGTCGAAATCTGGAATCGTCGAATCTTCTACTCCTCCTAATTTCAGTGACTGCTCGCGAAGCTTGCCGATAACTCCTTGTGAGGCGTCTTCGGGCCTGTCCAAATGGACAAATTTTGCCCTGGAGGTGGCTTCAGGAACCGGTGGCTTGTTGACCTCATAACCCTTGCTTTTGAGGAAATTGTGGATCGTCCATTGACTCCGGTAGCTGCTGACTTCAACGGCGTCGAGCTCCATAAGTTGATCAGTCAGTTCCTCAAACTCCTCGTTACTAAGCTCAAACACTTCATTGTCGTAAGCAATACGGAACATCAGGTTACCCAAAATGGGTATATGGGTTTGCCACTCACCACTCAAGCTATTGACTTCAGGCTTTGTTTGGCTTCCCTCAGCTCTATCTTGGCTTTATGACCATGCTCGGCTAGTAGATGTAGTAAGTTAGAGCCGTTTAGTAGCGTTAGTGGTTTATCTGGAGCGAACGAGTATGCATCTGGGCCGCGTAATCCGCAGTTGTTACCAGAATTCCCTTGATGGCCCCCTCATTGTGAACTGTTCCATATAGGTCGCGGACCGCCGAGAGCCCTACAGTATTTGTGTATCTCTTTGCCTGAATGATGATTTTGCCACCTCTGATCCGATCCGGGTCGAAGGCAATAGCGTCAACCCCGCCATATCGGCGAAGCACGCATTTGCATGAATTGCCATGCATTTCAATCGCGGTCCGGAGCCGACCAAACTCACTTTGCGCGGTATTTCCGCAAAGCATTCCGGACAAGATCCTCGATGACCTCTAGACGACCATCGCCGCGCCCACCAAGGCGACCATGGAATACGTTACGAGTCCATCGAGCCCAACTACAAACTGCCCATTAGCTTTGATCATCGGAATCACTGAAACCGGACGAGCCGGGGCTAGTGAGCTTTCAATCCAAGCCACCGAAGCGCGCCACATACAGTGAGATCACGCGCTACTATGTAAAGATCGATGTTATGTCCGCAGAGAAACGCAACCCGCCGAAAATTTCCCGGGGGGTTGCGCTTTCTCCGTGTTGGCGCGGTGGGTTTACTTCAGATCAAAGACAGCTGGGCCGGCCGCCGGAGTTCCGCCGATTACCGCTGTGACCTGGTATGTTCCGGGTCCGGAAAGCGAACTTGTCGCCAGGTTATACATGTACTTGCAGTCAACGATCCGGAACAGCGAGTTGTTGTCGTTAGGCTGGATAGTTAGAGGTTCGTTGACATCTCCGGAGGGTACGCCTGCAGTCTTAGTTATCTGGATCGTGGCAGGTGGTAAGTCGCATGTTTGCCCTCCGCCACTCAGAGGGACAAAAGTGTTGCTATTTACGGTGACGTTGCTAGGGGTGAGAACCTGATCGCCACCCCATCCAGAATCGAGTACAAGCGAGGCGCGGAGCACTTGAAGGTTTCCTACGAGCGTCTGTGCATGGGAATAGGAGTCGTAGAACGTCCCACCGGTATACTGCGATGTATCGTAGCGCAGGTCAGTCTGTCCTATCATGTTTATGCCGCTCTGGTTGCTCGCCGCTGTCGTGCAATCCGCGAAGCTTGGGTAGTCCCCGTAATAAATGAAGACACTTTGGGTAGCGCTAGTCCGCACCGACCACCGCAGGGAACCACCATGGCAATTACCCTGCGTGAAGCTGTAAACCGCGCTTAGATTAGCGATATCTGCAAATGTGAGCGGCACGGTGGGAGTGAAACTCAGGAACGAATAATCGTTAGTGGTGTCCACGTCAGTGCCAATTGACTGAAACTTTACCGGTCCAAGCGCAGTCGAGAGCGAGAACTTAACCGGAATCACCGCTTTGCCATTGGATTTGAAGTTGCTGGTCCCATCCGCATTGATGGGTTGTTGAACCGAGGTTGCATAGGAAGTCGCTTGGGCTGGATAAAGCTCCCACGTTCCGGCGGGGGTTTGGGCCGATACGTGGTGGTGCGTTGCGAAGGTGATTGCAAGCAACATTAGCAGTGGGACTCTAGTCATTTTCTGGACATTCATAAAGATTTCTCCTTGTTAGAACTGAGTGAACTTATTAGAGGTCGTTCGCAAATCCGACCAGTATGCTGGCGAGACAAAATTCAACGCCAGCGGGGGGGAAATCAGAAATTATTCACCAGGGATTCGATCAGCTGGAAACTTGAAGTACACGGCTGCACTTGGGACAAGTCGCTGCCCCAGAAGTCACCGCTGAAAGTTCGGCTTCCTGAAATGAGAAAAACAAATTTTGACGTTGGATTAAATGCAACGGGACCATTCGCTAAGCGCGAAGGATTGAGTCTCATTGGTGTCGGGAACACACAGTGCGAACAGTAAAGCAAGGAAATTCCGTGCCACTCTAAAACTGTCAGAAATCCCGAGCTGCGAAGACGGGGTTGTGTATCAGCACGCATCAAGTGCTCGCTGGCGCTCACCTGAAGCTAGTCAATTGTTGCGCAGAGTGGTCGCATGTGCATTCAGAAACTACTAAAGTAGTTAGCATTTCGGGCGCTCGGCCCGGTCGTTACCGCATCTGTCCGAGGGACGACACGTCACTGGCGAAGGTGGGTCGAATACGATGTCGTGGCTGCCAACCGTCAAGCAGCAAGGGACCCTCATACCGAAGCGGCATGGCTGAGGTCACGCTCGTAGTCGTACTGAAGCCCTGAAGGGATCGATCGCTTTCATGGTTTTGTAGATACAATCCATTGATTCCAGGAAAGTGCTCCCGGATTCTGTACGCGTCTTGGGTTTACCAACCCGGATACTTTGCCACCACTCATTCGAGTTGTCGTACCCAATAAGCAGGTCTTGCGACAACTCTTCAATCAGGTTTTTCAACTCCAGCCCCGCCATTCCTTAGGAATCGTCTTCTTACCTAGCACTCCCAGGTTATTTCAGGTAATTGTTCCCGTGCTAAGGCGGTTGTGTTTACCGGGCGCTCATAAGTCATCGTCAACCTCCGGTGGAAATGCGGAATGAGTCGCTCAAGCGACTTTGGCCATCTCCAAGTACCGGCAAAACGTGTTTGCTAACTCCATCTGTCGCGGCGTCTTGCATTGCACATCAAACAGCGCAGGGCTGGCAACAAGCACCGTCACACATTGCGCGCGTGATGTTGCGACGTTGAGTCGGTTCGAACTGTAAAGAAACTCCATGCCACGAGGTGCGTCTTCGGGAGTTGAAGTTGTCATTGAATAGAAGACAACTGGTGCTTGCTGACCTTGGAATTTATCGACTGTTCCGACCCGTGCTCCTTTTGTAAGTCTCCGGGCAAGTAAGCCAACCTGCGCATTGTAGGGCGCTACTATCAAGATGTCGTTCAAAGTCAGTGAGCGGATCGCGCCTTCGTTATCGATCCATGTAGCTCGGTTGCTCAGTAGTGCATCAATCAGCTCCGCAATCGCTTCTACTTCCTCTGGCGAATCGCCCTGATTCCCCCTGTGGTTAACAGGCAAAAATCTAAGGCCCGTGCCATCCAGTGGTCCTTCTGCATTTAGACGTTGCTGCGAATTCTCCTCTCGTGCTTTGAATCTACCGTCGTAAAAAACATCCGAGGTGAACGCGCAGATGTCCGGATGTAGTCGCCACGACTCGCCGAGAAACAGACCCTGATGTGGTTCAATTGTTGCGCGTCCATCCAGAAGATGAGCCAAGGCGGACACTTCGGCGCCTGGTGGATGAACGCCTTTCTGCGGCTGATCGAGTTGTTGCGGATCGCCGAGCAGCACGACACTCTTCGCAGCAGGTGACATAGCCAGCACGTTTGCCAGAGACATCTGACCAGCTTCATCTACGAAGAGTATGTCGACCGATCCTGCGAACTCTTCTCGAGCCCAAAGCCACGCTGTCCCCGCCGCCACTTGTGCTTTGCCATTTTGCAGTTTCTCAAGGACCTCGGCATTGTCGTCGGTCTGGGTGACGAACCTATGTTTACAGCCGTCAACCTCGTTCGGTTTCTGAATGATATTAAGTTTCACTCCAGTCTGCTCTGCTGCTTTGCAAAGCGCGGACAACAGATTACTGATCACCTTGTGACTACCGGCTGTGATACCGACGCGTTTTCTAGCGTTGACCAAGTCGATGATCATCCGGGCGCCTGTGTGTGTTTTGCCGGAGCCCGGCGGTCCCTGAATGGGAAGGATCGAACAATCCAGCGCAAGCGCCAATCTTTTCGCTGCCTCGAGTGGTGACAACTCAGCGGTTAATGTCTCAATAGACGCTCCTGTGATTCGTGGTTCTCGACGCAATAAGGCATCTCTGGCCGCCTGAAACTGTCTACACGTGTCTCCGTTGCCTGGGTTAATTCCGTTCTCCGCCACCCACTTTGCGATGCGCATCAGACTTTCGACTTGTTTCTTACTACCGACGTAGTCATTGGCGATAAGCGCCGTCGGATGAGGCTTCTCTGAGTTCTTTCCTCGTTTCAGATCGATAGTCAGATTTACTTCATCAATATCAACCAGCGTACCGGCAGAATCCTTGGTACGCGGGTCGTCCACGTTGACCGCGCGATCGATTGTATGGTCCTGAAAAGGAAACTGATATCGATGGATGAACGATTTCTTTGTTTCCTCAACCACGCCGATGTAGACTAAACCACCCAACGCGTTCTTGTCTTCGATCAACTCGTCATCCGAGAGTTCACATAGACGGTAATACTCCCACCACATCGATTTATCTTCGCGGCGATGCCACTCCAGCAACTGGGCCAAGAGCCAACACGCTCGCTGCTCGTTGGTCCACTCACTCTGTTCTTCCGGCAAACCAACAACAAGGCGCTCTTTAAGGACCGTTATCTCGCTCAGCTGTGCCTCTAAATCGTCGCTTGGAGCACCTGACTTTGGTTCCGGCCGCGCGATCGATCTACCAAGCTTGATTTCGAGTTCACTGCGCAACTCTTCAAGCCAATCTCGCAGCCGCCATGTCGAGATACAGTCATCACGATTATAGTCAGCGATCGTGCTTAGTATTTCCCGAGCACTTGCTGGATCTTCACCAAGCGCAAGCACAGCTTCGAACGCCTGCAGTGCGGAAGTAGCATTACGCAAAGGAACAGTCCGCGTGAATCCGTAGAACGGCTCCATCTTCTTGATCGAGTAACTTTCAACTGACGCACGTAAACCCTGACGCACAATACGAAACAGATCCACGAAGACTTCAGCGCGCAAGAGTTCGTCGACTGCATCAGTGCAGACCCCATGACGACCCGCTAGATGTTTGATGGCGGTGGGTTCATATGGCGAGTAGTGATAGATGTGCATGTCCGGATGGCGCTGCCGAATTTGCTTCACTTTGTTTATGAACTCTACAAACGCGCGCCTCTCAGACTTCGGATCGAAGGACCAGATCGTCTCGTAGATTGGTGTCCCGTCAACTGCTACGGTTACTGTGCCGATCAGATACTCAAGGCCCTGTTCGAATGCGAACGGGTCGCCTTCGAAATCGAGAAACAGATCTCCGGGTGAAGCCAAGGGCAATGCAGCCAAACCTCTTAGTGCCTCATCGGCATGTCCCTGTTGTCTGGGTTTGCTGTCTCGCTTCCCTCGGGTTTCCGTTTTGAGTTTTTCTTTGCTTCATCCGGATCGAGTAACTCGTAAACGGGTTCGCCCCTTTCGCGACCTAAGACCTGCACACGCGCCTGCTCGCGAATGCGCAAGAGTGGAGCGGGAGCAATACGGTCGATTTTTGGCGTGACTGGAAGTGTGAGAGTTGCGAGTTTCTCCACGCTACTTATTTCTCGCTCGACTAGCGCCTTGCGCTGATTACGTGTTATGCCTGCAACGAGCGACAGGTGATCGTCCGCGTGACGACGTTCATCACAACGCAAGAACCAATCGCACACATTGCAATGCTCGACGGGCTCCGGGTAGGTGATTGGTCTAGCCGCAAGCGCCGCCTGGAATTCGCGTTTCACTTTGCGGAAGTAAGCGAGATAACGTTGCACACTAAATTCTTCCGGCTGTGCTCCCCTCCCGAGAACTACATGCATTCGCTCCGGCACTTTTCCTTGAATCGCGGCTGCGAGCTCGGAATAGAGACAAAGTTGAATCAGCGCGCGCCCCTTAGTCGTTTTCGCGAGCTTCGTCTCCACGACTTCATAGGACCAAGCGCCGAGCTCGCTAGGTGTTTCAACGCGGATAAGGAAATCAGCGCGCCCAGCCCACGGCTCCTGAATAAACGTGGCCTGATAGATGACATCCGCGCCCTGAACCATTGCCTCACGCGTAGCCGCGGCTGCTTGAGACCAGGGAACGTCCGTCGAAATCTCAACGACGTTGAGCCCACGAGCTTTCAGCTCATTCAAATACTTCTGCTCATGCTCAAGCCCCAACTTCCGAAGCAACTCCGCCCCCGGATCAGCAAAAACCTTCTTGCTGATCTTACCTTCCTCTTGTTCGCGTTTGAGGGTTGCGATGTGTTTACAGGCGAGGAAATTTGCTATGTCAGTAGCGAAGAACATGAGTGTTTGGGTTCCCATGTCAGTAGCGAAGAACATGAGTGTTTGGGTTCCCATGTATTTGGTTTATGTTCTGACTCCACGGAGCTACAATTCGATCTCTTTTTGGGATTGCTGAAACAACTAAGCGCTCAATTAGTTGGTCATAGCAGATAATTCGAGTCGTTCTTCTTGGACTTCGTGATAGGTCTCCTCACGCCGAGGAGGCGCCGATCCGGAGATTTCTCCTTATTGTCTTTGAGTATCGCGGCGGGCTTTTGCGCAAACGCTGGAAGGAAGTTGTGACAATCGGAACACACATCTTAGATGTCCTGGACGCGGACATTCGGGGCTGCGTTGGCAAACCGAACCCAGAAGACATGCTAATCACTCTGTACATAGATTTTTGGAGAGCTCTGAAATTACGAGCTGGTACATCAAGCGGGTTTTCAGGTTTGTCAGAATACCTGTTCTTCCGATATGTGTTGTTCTTTATTGAAACGACCTTTGGAATCAAGCTGGTTGCGCAACAATGCACCAAAGATACCTGCATCTTTCAGGCAGATTCAGTACTAGTCACGCGCGATGTACGGGTATCGCAGTTTGATTCTACCGCACCCAACCAGAAAACAGATATTGCGATATTCACTCGCCAGAATGAACCAACCGGGTGGCGACTAGTTTCAGCGTTTGAAATCAAAATCGGGATTACGGGACCTGTCGAACTTACTCGGATGTTTGAACGACTCAATCTATTGCTTAGGTGTTCTAAAGCCAATGTCTTTCCGGTAGTGTTCAATTCACTCAATACCGCTCCTCAATACAAATCGGCGTTCGACCTGTTTTGTTCTCAATCAAGCGCCCGCGCCTTTGTTATTTCTAAGTCCTACGCAAACGATGCGTGCTACCTAGCTAGGTAAGATTAGTCTTAACGATTCTATTGAGCGATCTCTAATAGGTTTGAGAACATGACAGCAAACCGGAACTCTTCAACTCCGCGCGAGAGGATGACACTATTGGTGGTTCAGGCGTAGAGAGGGTCGTCGCCTCAGAAGGAATTTGTTAACGACCATGATTCTTCTGTCTTCCCTGTTCCATAATCTGGTCAATTGTTGGAGGATCAAAACTAATCAACAGGACAAATATGAGAATAAGTGGAATGGATAAACTCAAGGGATATAGCACGTCGCCCAGCATTTCCCCTCTCTTTCTCATTCCTCTTATCCATAACCACGTTATTATCAGAACTGCACAGATAAGAAGTTTGAGTACTATCATTTCTAAACTTGCTGACTTTACAGTGTGAACAAATTGAATGTCCCATCACATTGCAGAATGACCACTACAGCGTGATGCGGACACTATTCAGGCAGTGGCGCAGCAATCCTAAGGACCAGAAAGTCTTAATCCCTTCTTCATCAGGTCATTCGGTAGTGCTCCGTTAGTGTATTACTGGCTTGGTCTTACTCCGCCGCCTAATTATTATCGCTTTCCAAGTTGTCGTAGTCGGCCAAGGTGACGCCCCACCTAGAGCAATCAAGCACTAGATGGTGACAAATACTGAGGAGGAGTAATCCGTGGACGCGCATATCGTCCGCGTAATCGTCGAAGGGATATACAAGCGATTCACCTTTCCACATGCGCTCGATGTAGACAAACTCCCAAGAGATACCTTTTTCGAGTCCAAGTTTTGTTCGCTTGAACTCGCAACCAAACTCTTCCTCTAAGACTTTTTTGAATTCAGAGATGTGAGGTGCGAAGGGGGGATCTAGCAACTTATCTCGCCTTTAGTTTCCGATTCGGAACTCTTGTGTGATTTGGTTGCAAATGAAGGCCTCAGGAGTGCCTTGTGGGAGTTTGATAGGCCCAGTATTGGCCAGTGTTAGTTCTCCGGCTTTGTCAAATATTTCTCGGAGTTTAGACGGAGCTGGCGGAAACGCGGCGAGAGGAGGCCTACCGTTCTCAAGGTCAAATAATATTTGACCAACGATTGTTCGCTCAAAGGCTCTTTTAGCTTCTCTAATTGATTTACCCTGAGCAACAATATCGTGGTCTATACACTGAGCAGCCCAGAGTCCGTCATCCTGTTGTAGTAAGAGAACTCTTAAAATAAATACGTGTTCTTGATTCTGCATTATCCGATGGCCCGTCGCTTAGTTCCTAAAAATTGAGGAGAACTTTGGGTCATTCGCTAAGTAACCCCTGAACAATAAGACAGGTCTTGTCGACGCTAGCGTTGTCATGACCTGTCTTTATTGTATGGGCTCTTTAAAGAGACCTGTCAAGGGAGGAAGTCCTGACTTGGTGAATTAGGCGAACAATTTTTAAATATAACCCACGCTAATAATTCTCGGGTGGTCCATACGTGGCGCGTTATACCGCTCTCCATTGCTGGAGTGCAACGGATCGAAGAATGGATTCGGCAGAAATTGTAGTAACCGAAGTATAAAGCCAACGCCGCTTTTAGGTTGTCCCATTTCTTGCTGAAACCATTCGTTAAACGGGTCAAGCGGCGGATAGAGGTACGCATGCTGAGATTGTTTCGCTCAACAATTGATGTGCATATTCTTCTAAGGTCAGGATTGCCGATCAAAGGTTTCGTTACCATGTCCACCACTTCTGGTGGCGAATACTTTTGCTCACCTTCGGAATCCCGATCCTTTCCCCAAACTTTGATTAGTTGAGCGTAGTCAACGCGAGTGCCTAACGAATAGGATACTGCGCTGTAATATGCCTTAAAGCCGTCTGTGGTTAACTGAAAATGGCCGCTGGTGGCTTCGTGTAGCTTCTCCGTTGTCGCCTCTGTGTCGGTCACGTCACGCTGTCCTAGATGCCAACTCAAAACTAACTTTGTATTGCGCTCAATCGCAACAAACGTGTAAGCATCGCCAACCTGGGGATTCATTATTTCCTTGTGAAGTTTGGTCATTTTCTTCATTCCCACAAAACCCCACATCTCATCCGCCTCTACTCACAGTGAGCTGGTTTAATCCCTTCTTCATCAAGTCATTCGGTCCAACTTGTATATCTTCCCAATCGTCAAGCCTCGGCGCGTCTTAATCCCTTCTTCATCAAGTCATTCGGTCCAACTCGAAAGAGGTCTAATTATGATCGACCCAATCAGCGGTGTCCCGGTCGTTACGAAGAGTGGTCATGGGTCTCGGGATCGAGTCAACGTCGATCGGTGATTTCAATGGCTGCGATGACGACCGCGTGGTCGGCGCCCGCCATATGCGCCGCCTTCCATCGATACTCGACCCGGCGGGGAACTATATCCGGAGTTCCGTAAATAAAATCGAAGCGACGCTTGTTACCCCGGTTGATGTGCGAGACTGCAAGACATCCCTCATTCGGTTGCTTCTTCGCGATCTTCAAAAAGTGCGAACGCGCAACAGTCGCAGCAGCATGGTCTCGCCTGAGAAATGACCGCAGAAGATCGTGAAAGGAATGCCGGAGCAGTGGTGGCGCGGACAATCGGTCGTGCAGTAAGTATTCCTCCTGATCGAACGTCCATCGAGGTCGGCTAGAGTCTCTTTTCGGATCTTCGAAGCGCCTGCCGTGTGCCAGGCCTAAAAGTCTGCCGGGGAAGTATCGCGTCTCGCACAGACATTCAGGCCCATGCTCATCGCAATAGGCGTCAGTAATCGGAGAGTTGGCGTCAATACCGACGATTGTCCTGGATGTTTGCGACGCCATCCACCGGACGATAGCCCGGAAGGTGTCACGTTTTGCTTCGCGTCCGTATTGACTGGCCGGCACCACATGAAAGCTCGCCACCGTGATTTTGACTCCCGACTCGTGATTAAGAATCACCCAAACCAATTTATGCGGAGCCTTGACGCCGTGAACTGTTCGCACCTGCTGTTGAATGCGGAACTGTCGACCTACAAGTAGAACAGATCTTTTTGGGGGGGCCAACTTGGGAACAGGGCTCGCGATGACGGCACCGTAAACTCCTTCGTCAACGAGTTCTTGAAGTCGTATTAGGCCGCCCGGGGCGACTTCCTGAAGCATCGCGAGGCTGACACCGTCTGCGCGCGCAAGTCTCCGCAGCACAGCTAGCTTGGGCTGTGTTCTCGAGCCTTCGGCACCTAGATTGACATTCCAGTTCGCGACGGTAAGCGAGATTGGACGCAAGGGCGCCTGTCTCCGTGTTCTTAATTGGAGGATTCGTTCGGCCATTTTAAGGGCAGCCATCGTCTTTAAAACCTCGTGTGGGAGAGCCTATTTAATACGCACCACAATCAGGTTAAGACGCGTTTCCTGACGTCATCTGCGTCAGGCGTTTCTTTGCTCTTCCAACCAGTAGGCTCACCGACTTTCAATGATGTCGCCAAACAGTTCCCTCTGCCGTCCAGTGACAATCGGCAGCGTGTCGCCACGGCTGATTCTGCTGGTCTCATCCACTTAGCTCGTAGGTAATTACGCTTTCGCCGCCGACAACCATAGAATTCCGGCCACCAAATGTAAATTATACGTGTTGGTTTCAAGTTCTTCAGCCACGTTTTTGATTTATTTCCCGCGTCACGCGACCAACTCTGTGGGTGCGAGGTTCCTCAGCGGCTCATAAACTCGCCTCTGCGTTTCCCGTTCCCCATGCGATCGCCTCCTTGTCACGAGCTTGATTCTATAAGAAATTACGCGAGCCGGACCAATTCTTCCGGAGATTAAGTGATCCATGGCCAAGGGAATCTTTCTCTGGGAAGCACGCACTCGTTCCGAGCGCTGTCTAATTCACTGGAAAGCCTATCTCGCCATACTCCCTTGCAATATATTAAATCTTCAGGTCTATTCGGTTGGCCTGACATTTAGCCGTTTCTAATATCTGATTTGCTCTTGATTTCCGATTACGACTCCTGTAGAAGTCCTGGGTTTAATTGAACAGCGCTTAAATTGTTGCAGGTGCACGAAAACGAGAACCAAGATCGGAAGAAAGGCAGGTGATTTCAGTTTGCAAACACCCAAAGCAGTCATTCTCCTGAGCGGGGGCCTCGATTCGACCACCACTCTTGCAATAGCTAAGGGCGAGGGTTTTGACCTTTATGCAATGACTTTTCGATATGGGCAGCGTCATGAACTCGAGATAGAAGCGGCCAAGAAAATAGCGATGAATTCTGGCGTAGCTGATCACGTTATTACTGAAATCGATCTGAGAACGTTCGGGGGCTCTGCCATCACGAGTGATATCGCAGTTCCGAGGAGCCGGTCCCTTGAAGAGATGGGGCATGGAATCCCCAACACCTACGTGCCAGCTCGAAATACTATTTTCCTGTCCTTTGCGCTGGCTTGGGCCGAGGTACTCGGAAGCAACGACATTTTCATTGGCGTTAATGCACTAGACTACAGTGGATATCCCGATTGTCGTCCAGAATACATTCAAGCTTTTCAGAATATGGCTAATCTAGCAACGAAAGCTGGTGTTGAAGGACGACAACAATTACGAATTCATACTCCTTTGATTCATCTCTCAAAAGCTCAAATCATCAAGAAGGGTCTCGAACTCGGGGTTGACTACTCGCTCACATTGACATGCTACGATCCCTCATCCGATGGATCAGCATGCGGACTGTGCGACTCCTGCCTGCTGCGGCTGAAGGGGTTCAGGGAAAACAATCTTATTGATCCAGCGCGTTACCAAGAAGTGCGTCGCGCATCCATATGAGCTACGCAGTCAAAGAGATTTATTACACATTACAGGGCGAGGGCGCCAACACAGGGCGTGCTGCCGTATTCTGCCGTTTCGCGGGATGTAATCTCTGGACTGGACACGAGAAGAATCGCACGACAGCGATTTGCTCCTTCTGTGACACTGATTTTGTGGGTACTGACGGACCAGGCGGAGGGCATTTCACGACGTCGAACGAACTGGCAAGTGCGGTATTGACCGCCTGGCCAGAGGCGTCTCAACAAGAAGACGTTAAGCCTTTGGTCGTATGCACTGGTGGTGAACCGCTGTTGCAATTGGACGAGCCACTTGTTGCAGCATTTCACAACGAAGGATTTGAAATCGCAATTGAAACGAATGGCACGCGCATTCCTCCATTGGGAGTTGACTGGATATGTGTTAGTCCAAAGGCTGGCTCAGAGTTAGTCTTGCTCTCTGGACATGAATTGAAGCTAGTGTTTCCGCAGGAGGGAACGGATCCCGCGCGATTCGAGTCTTTGAGGTTTGAGCACTTCTTTCTTCAACCAATGGACGGTCCCGAGCGGGAGGCAAATACCAGACGAACAATTCAATACTGCCTTGAGCATCCGAAATGGAGGCTCAGTTTACAAACTCACAAACTCTTGGGGATTCCATAATCCTTGAATCGGCTCAGTCTGACAAGCTCAATTCCTGTTGCTTCATGGCCCACCGTTCAAGTGTAAGGACTATGCTGACCGCCCCCTTCCCCTCCACGTACGCTAGTTTTTCGCGCACATTGTCGAACGCGCGATAAACCGCATGTGTGGTGCTCGCCCAAACAAAGAGAATCACGTCGGCGGTTTTCGCGTTACCAGTGGCAGTTCCCGCATGGGTCTCAGTTACCACCACGACTTGTGCGCCTGTGCGTTGACGAATAATTTCTGCCGCGATTCGGGCTGGTTCTTCACGTAAAGAAACGACCGCTATCTTCTTAAGATTAACTTGGGAGAGCAGGTCGACGACATCACCGTCTTCTTCAGCAGGGAGCCCGAGAAACTCCTCAATCGTCGCCATATCCAGGCCAATCCTATTGCCAACATTGCGCCAGAGCATGCGCTCGCCGGGTGATAACGCCTGTGGGTCAATCCGTATGAACTCAGCTCCATCTATCCATAAGGTTTCACAGACGCCGCGGTCCGAGGTCAATTCCGAGAGAAGATCCAAACCGCTAAGTAGGAAGGGAAGCATCGCCCGAACTTTACGCGCCTCCCACCATCCGCGAATGCTTTCCGCGACGTCTTTTTCAGAGGAGCTATCGAGTTGAAGAACCGCCTCGCCTAACGCGAGTAGCAAGTTCGCATCTTGCTGTGATGCGCCACCACGTCTGTGTTGAGCCCAAAGTTGAAAGAGTTGTCGGTAAATGCCTGTGAAAGACGAGCGCGGGAATTCGGGATCGTTGAGGAAGTCCTTAATTATGACCGGCAAGCTCCCCAGCATTATCTGTCGACCAGTTTGATCCTGATCGATCTTAGCCCGCATTATTCATGAAAAAAGCCCAACCGTAATTCGCAGCCTGCTGTAAAGTAGCTTTTGCGTAAGAACTTTGAGCAGAAAGGAATCCGAGTTGGGCATGCAAAAGATAACACAGCGTTTGATCTTTCCAGAACT
>WNGB01007629.1_pt1 | contig 15890 bp, 12 predicted proteins | sample 5400681 | NCBI WGS metagenome assembly WNGB01 (sample SAMN13153367, study PRJNA577476) | soil metagenome | isolation source: 115 cm soil or saprolite under grassland replicate 2 | place: USA:California | collected 2016-06-15 | reverse complement strand
CCCGGCGTGAACGTGAATACGGCAGGAAACGAATTTTCAGGAAATAAACATAAAGGAGAAGAAAATGGGAGAACATCTGAAATATGAGAAAGCGGCGCCGGGCGCCTTGCGGGCTATGTACTCATTACAGAAATATGTGTATACGGGATCAGGATGTTGGTGTTTGCAGTGTAGGATGTATCAATGGAACGCGGATGACGCGGATGGGGCGGATCATCGCGGATAAAACCGAAAAAGATCGGCGTCAATCCGCCGCAATCCGTGTCATCAGCGTTCTATTAACCCGGACACCGGCGTGAAAATCGCGTTAGGGCGCCAACGCGACGTCGCCTCGCTCAGCGTCGGGTGCGAATGGACGTTGCGGGAGATCTCGCGCGGCGTCAACTCGGCGAACCGGGCCAGCGTCAACTCGGGCAAAAGTTCAGTCACGTCAGGGCCGATCATGTGAGCGCCGAGCATCTCGCCGTATTTTTTGTCGCTGATCAATTTGACGAAGCCGGTGGGGTCTCCCAGCCCCTGCGCCTTGCCGTTCGCCGTGAATGGAAACTTGGCGACGTTGATGTCGTGGCCTCGCTCGCGCGCCTGTTTCTCGGTGTAACCGAAGCTGGCGATCTGCGGCTGGCAATAAGTGGCGCGAGGCATCATGTCGAATTCCAACTCGATGGTTTCAGCCCCCGCGATGTTCTCCGCCGCGATGACGCCCATCGCCTCGGCCACGTGCGCAAGCATCAGTTTGGCGGTCACGTCGCCGATGGCGTAGATGTGCGGAATATTGGTCCGCATCTTGCCGTTGATCTCAATCGCGCCGCGCGCGGTCAACCTGACGTCGGTCTTTTCCAGGCCGTAACCTTCGACGCGCGGTTTGAAGCCGATGGCTTGCAGAACCTTGTCGGCTTCGAGCGTCTGCTGTTTGCCGTCCGGCGTGGCGCCGGTGACGCGGACGTTCCGGCCTGTGTCTTCGATGTTGTCTACGCGCGTTCCGGTCATAACCTTGATGCCGTTGCGCCGGAATTGGCGGCTCAACTCCGCCGACACCTCTTCGTCCTCCAGCGGCGTGACGCGATCAAGAAACTCCACGACGGTCACGTCTACGCCGTAGCTGTTGAATACGTAAGCGAACTCGACGCCGATGGCGCCCGCGCCTGCGATGATGACGCTGGCGGGCAGATGGTCTTCCATGATCTGCTCTTCGTAAGTGACTACGCGCTCGCTCAGCTTCGAGCCGGGAACCAACCGCGTTGTCGATCCCGCGGCGATGATGCAGTTTTTAAACCTGACTGTCTCTTCGCCGCCCGCGTTCAGCTTCACGTTCAGCGTATGCGGATCGGTGAATGTCGCCCAGCCTTCGTATTCGTCAATCTTGTTCTTCTTCATCAGGTAGCGGACGCCTTTGACGCGGCCGTCGGCCACCTTGCGGCTTCGGCGGAACGCTTCTCCGTAATCGAAACTGACGCTTCCTTCGACGTTGATGCCGAAGGTCTTGGCTTCGTGTTTGAAGATGTGAACCAACTCCGCGTTGCGGAGCAGCGCCTTGGATGGAATGCAACCGACGTTGAGGCAGACGCCGCCCCAATACTGTTTTTCTATGACGGCTGTCTTCAGCCCGAGCTGTTTGGCGCGGATGGCCGCAACGTAACCTCCCGGCCCTGCGCCCAGCACGACGACATCGTACTCTTTCGCCATTGATCCTCTCCGGGTATTGTGAATTTCAAGAGTGACCCCGCAGGCCTTAGACCGCGATCATCACTGACTCCTTCATCGTCGCTTCAACATCTTTCACCTCTTTCGGCGTCATCGAGGTCAGCACATCGAAACCGTCCTCGGTCACCAGCACGTCGTCTTCGATCCGCACGCCGATGTTGAAATACTCTTCGGGGACGCCCTCGGTCCCGGCGGCGATGTAAATCCCCGGCTCGACGGTGAAGACCATCCCCGGTTCGAGTTTTCGCCATTCGTCCTGCACTTTGTAGCGGCCCACGTCGTGGACGTCCATCCCCAGCCAGTGGCCCGTGCGGTGCATGAAGAATTTTTTGTACGACTCCTTTTCGACGACTTCATCGCGGCTGCCGGAGGCCAGGCCCAGCTTGAGCAATTCTTCCGAGACCACCTCGACGGCCTTCTCGTGCAACTTCATGAAGCTCTCGCCGGGTTTGACCATCTTGATGACTTCTTTATTGGCGTTGAGCACGGCCTCGTAGATCGCCTGCTGGGCGCGCGTGAATTTGCCGTTGGCCGGGAAGGTTCGCGTGATGTCTCCGGAAAAGAGGTTGTATTCGGCGCCCGCGTCAATGAGCACCATGTCGCCGTCTTTGATCCGGTCGTTGTTGGTGTTGTAATGCAGGATAGTTGTATTGAATCCCGACCCGACGATCGACGGGTAACCGACGCCCGCCGCGCCGCTCTTCCGGAAGACGTATTCGACAATCGCTTCAAGCTCGTATTCGTACATGCCCGGCTTGCAATGCTTCATCGCGGCGATGTGGCCTTCGCCGCTGATGGCGACGGCGCGGCGCAGACTGTTCAGGTCGTCTTCGTTCTTGCGCAGCCGCATCTCATGGAGGATAACGCCGGGGTCAATAATCACCGTCGGGGCGTAAACGCCGCCGCGAACTTTCTCGCGGATGTATTTGACGGCCGAAATGACCTTGAGGTCGAAATGTTCGTTGTTACCAAAGCGGTAATAGAGCTTTTCGACGTTCTGCAAGTATTTCGGCAGGACTTCGGAAAGCTTGCCGATTTCATAAGCGGCGTCCGCGCCGTGCTGTGAGATCGCGCCTTCGACGCCGGCCCGTATGCCGGTCCAAATCTCCTCCTCGCGGATTCGCGGGCGGACGAAGAGGACGTATTTGTGCTCAGGATGCGAGGGCGCGAGCACGGCCACGCAGTCCGGCTCGTTCAACCGCGTCAGGTAGTAAAAATCGGTGTCCTGACGGAACTCGAAATCGGTGTCGTGGTTGCGTTTGATCTCGTGCGCGCCGGCGAATACCGCGACGCTCGACGGCTCCATCTTCTCCATGAATTCGACGACTCGTGATGGTTTCATTTAATTGCTCCTTAAAACGTATGTGATGTGAAGAGCGGTTAGTATAGCCAAACAGCGCCGCCCGCGTAAGCAAGCAGGCGCCCATAGGCGTCGCTTCCAGCGCGCAGTCTCTGCGAAAGACAAATTTATAGGAACCAGACCTGGGTACGCATCGCTTCCAGCGTGCAGTCTCGGCGAAAGACAAATTTATAGGAACCAGACCACCTGGGCACGCATCACCTTCAGTTCAGAGGCGTCTGATTCCGATCAATAGGTCTTTCGCCGAGACTGCACGCTGGAAGCGATGCGCACCCAGGGCGCGCGCGGTACTGTACCAATGGCGCCGCGCGGGATAGAATGAGCCTTAAATCATCAGATTCAACCGAACAATTTATGACAACAGAAGCAATCATTACCCAGCCGGTCGCTGAACTTCTCGACCGAATTGCGCGCCGCGAACGCCTTGAACACGACGAATGGGCGCGGGCGATCGAAGAGGCTGAAACCGACGACTTGCGCCGATTGGCCGACGACCTGCGCTGCGAACTGCACCCCGATGACGTCGTGACCTACGTCGTCGACCGCAACATCAACTATTCGAACGTCTGTTTCTCGGTCTGCAACTTCTGCGCCTTTTATCGCAAGCCGGGGCACCCCGAAGGTTACGTGCTCGACTACGACGAAATCTTCGAGAAGGTCGAAGAGATGATCGAACTCGGCGGCAGCGGCGTGTTGATGCAGGGCGGACTGCACCCCGATCTGCCGATGGATTGGTACACCGGCCTGCTCAGCCAGTTGAAGCGGCGCTACGGCATTCACCTGCATTGCTTCTCGCCCACGGAGATTTACGGCATGTCGAAGACCTTCGGGATGAGTTACGAGCGGGTGATCCGCGAGTTGCGCGACGCCGGGTTGGACAGCATTCCGGGCGGCGGCGGAGAGATTCTGGTCGACGAGATTCGCCGCAAGCGCCGCACCGAATGCAACTCGCAGGAGTGGCTCGACGTGATGGAGGCCGCCCACCAGCTCGGAATCAAGACCACCGCCACGATGATGATCGGTTACGGCGAAACGATCTCGCACCGCATTCAACATCTCGAAAAATTGCGCCAGTTGCAGCGGCGCGCGCTCGATTCGGGCAAAGCCGGCTTCGTCTCATTCATCCCCTGGACGTTCCAGCCCGACAACACGCCGCTGGGCAAGATCATTCCTGAACGCATGCCCGCCGAGGAGTATTTGCGATGGCTCGCGCTCTCGCGGCTTTACCTCCACAACATTCCGAACGTGCAAGTTTCGTGGCTGACCGTGGGCTTGAAAGATGGGCGGCGCGGATTGCATTTCGGCGCCAACGACATCGGCTCGACGATGATCGAAGAGAACGTGATCTCAAAAGCCGGCGCTAGTCACAAGGCGACCGAACAAATGCTTGTCAACGTGATCGTCGAAGAAGGATTCAAGCCTGTAAAACGCAAAGCCGATTACACTAGATTAGAACAGCCACTGGTTGGACAGACTTTAGTCTGTCCATAGCATGAATTGTTGGCGGACAGACTAAAGTCTGTCCCACTATTAACTTTTATGCCGGACATTTCTATTGATTCGCCGGAGCGGGGATTCGTGATCAGCCGCCTGAATACTACAAACGACGCGTGGTATGTGGGGCGGGCGGGCATGCAATACCGCGATCTGATTCCGGGCCGGCTCGGCGGGCGTTTCATAGCCTCGCACATTCGCATCCCCGACGGCGGCGAGACGCAAGATTATGTTCATTACCACAAGGCGCTCTTTCAGATGATCTACTGTAAAGCGGGCTGGGCGCGCGTGGTTTACGAAGGCCAGGGGCCGCCCTTCGCGCTCGAGGCTGGCGATTGCGTTCTGCAACCTCCGGAGATTCGCCATCGCGTGTTGGAATCCTCCGCCGGCCTTGAGGTCATCGAGGTCGCTTGTCCGGCCGAGTATGAAACCTGCGCCGATAACGAACTACGTCTTCCCACGCGCGAGGTCTTGCCAGAACGGCTCTTCGGGGGGCAACGTTTCGTGCGCCATCGCGCGCGCGAAGCGAGTTGGGAACCCTGGCGACTCGACGGGTTTGAAGCGCGCGACACCGGCGTCGCGGCGGCGACAAACGGTTTGGCGGCGGCGCGAGTCGTGAAATCCAATTCAGCGATTACGGTAATAGCTGACGGGCACGCGGGCGAGTTGTTGTTTCTGTTTATTCTGGAGGGCAAGCTCAGGATAGACAGCAGCGGGCAGGAGAATCATCAATTGCTGGCCGGCGACAGTTGCGTCATCCCTGCGGGCGTGGAGTACACGCTACGGGCTGACGCGGGACTTGAGATGCTTGAAGTGAGTCTGCCCGCCGAATTGCCGCGACAATGATCGCTCGTCAGCCAAAGTAGTTTTTGAGATCGAGGACGAAGCCTTTGAGCAAAGAATCGCCCGAGATCGAGGCCGGATTGTCAAGTTCTTCGACTTCCGCGTTCGGACGATAGACATAGACTTTCTTCTGAATCGGATCAATCAGCCAACCGAGTTGCGCGCCGTTTTCGATGTACTCTTCCATCTTCTCTTTCAGCTCTTTAATTGAATCCGATGGCGATCGCAGTTCGATGACGAAGTCGGGGCAGATGTGAGGAAAATACTTTCTTTCTTCCTCCCGCAGCTTGTTCTATCTGTCAAGTTTCACCCACGACATATCAGGCGAACGTTTGGCCCCGTTGGGCAGGACGAACAACGCATTTGATTCGAAACCCACTCCTGTCCCGTCTTTCTCGGCCCAGAGGCCAAGATGCGCAATGAGAGAGAAATTGTGTTTTGACGTTTCTCCTCCGGTTGGCGGCATAAAAATAAAGTCCCCTTCCTTCGACATTTCCACGCGCAGGTTGGGGTTTTGACGGCATACCTCGAAGAAATCCACTTCGGTAAAATCCTTGAGAAGCGCGTCAATATTGATAGCTAGATCACCGCTAAATGTCGGAGTGATGAGTGACGGCATAATCATTTACCTTTTTGACGGAATTGCGTGCCGGACTCACTTTGCTCGGTAGTCCCAAGCGACGCAAAACGGAGCGCGTCTCCCGCCTTCTTATCCAGGAACTCGGCGAAGCGCCGCTCGAAGTCGTTGTAGGTGGCAACGTAATTGAAAACAGTCTTTTTCGCCTCCAGAGGCGGCAGGTTGCGCCGACATGGGAACACCGTTTTCACAATGGGTCGGCTCCTTCGTTCAAAATGTCCAGATATCGCTGGTAGGCGAAAACACGATTGCGACGTTGGCCAGTCAGTTCCCTGGCGATACCGAGTCTCAAAAGCGCGTCCATACCTTTCGTCGCCGTGGGAAATGATGCGCCGGCGCGGCCGCGGACTTCGTTCAATGTCGTCACCGGCCGCTCGCACAGGGCGTTGAAAACACGCAGGGCGCTTGTAGCGCGTCCGAGCGACTTTATGCGTGCGTCATCCTCCTTGAACAGCGCCACCAGGCGTTGGGCGGTCTGAACGGCGTTTGCGGCTGTGCTCTCCACTCCTTCCAGAAAAAAGTCCAGCCAGGCTTCCCAATCACCTTCCGCGCGCATTAGATCGAGCAACCGGTAGTATTCGGCTCGATGTTGTTTGAAATACAGACTCAGGTAGAGCAACGGCTGCGAGAGCACGTTGTTATGGTGCAAGATGAACGCAATGAGCAGGCGACCGATGCGTCCATTGCCGTCCAGAAACGGATGGATCGTCTCGAACTGGACGTGAGCCAGTGCAGCCTTGACCAGCGCTGGATAGGGAGTGTGTTCGTCGTGGATGAAGCGTTCCAGCGCGCCCATGCAATCTTCAACACGGGTAGGAGGCGGCGGGATGAAATGCGCGTTTCCAGGCCGCGTGCCACCAATCCAGTTCTGCGTGCGGCGGAATTCGCCAGGCGCCTTGTCACTCCCTCTGCCGCGCGAGAGCAACTCGGCGTGCATTTCTCGGATAAGGCGATTGGAAAGCGGGAAGCCATCGCGTAGCCGCGCCATACCGTGTTCGAGAGCGGCAACATAGTTGGAGACTTCCACTACGTCATCGAAGGGCGCGCCTGGCGCTTCCTCCAACTCAAAGAGCAGCAAATCAGAAAGCGACGACTGGGTTCCTTCGATCTGAGAAGAAAGCACGGCCTCGCGCCTCACATAGGCGTAGAGGAAAAGATTCGGATCAGGAAGTAGCAAGGTGATGCTGTCCAGGCGCCCAAGAGCAAGGGTCGCCCGTTCCAACAGCCGCTGGCGAGCATTAGAGAGATCCAGAGGCGGCTCTGGCGGCAAAGGATGCGGAATGAAGGCTCGCGCATGCTCGCCACCGACGCTGGTCGTTTCATATCTTCCTGTAATTCCTCGGCGCATCTTCCTCGGGTCTTATTCAACGATCGTTTAATAAGGATTTCGCTTATTAAAGCAAAATGCGGAATCGTTTAATAACGGCGCGCGGGGAAGTTAAGTTAGTCAGGATGTTTTAGTCAAGAAAAGATTAAAACAATCGGTGGCGGAGTTGCGCTGTTGCTTTCCACATCTGGGCAAAGCCGGAAAATACCGACGGTTGACCGGTAAAACTGTCACTTCGACGCTCTCGGTTGTGCCGCATCAATCCGGCTATCAACCTTGTTGTAAGCAGATAGCAACGGCTGCAAGTCTTCGCTTGCCACGGAATGGCGATTGCCCATCACGAACATGAACGAAATTCACCACTCCGGAGGAAAGACCATGTTCAAGATAAACCTGTCGCTGTTTCTCGTCGGCTCTCTGCTGCTTTCCCTCTTCGCGACCCCGGCCGCATTGGCCAAGACGAAGGAAGAGAAGGAGGCGGCGTTGGCCGCTAAAGTGAAAGACGGCGTCGCAAAACTCGGCGCCGGCGTCGACGCGAAGATATCCGTCAAGCTGCGCGACAAGACAAAACTCAAGGGCTATGTCAGCCGAATTGAGGAAGAGAATTTCTTCATCACAGACGCAAAGACCGGCGCTGAGACCAGAGTCGCTTACGGCGATGTCACACAGGCGAAAGGGAATAACCTTTCGACGGGCGCGATCATCGGCATCGCGGCTGCCGTTGCGGTCGGGGTGACGCTCCTGGTTATTTATCTCACGATCAAAGCCAACGGCTGATCAGCCGATTGTGATAAAACGGATTGGGCCTGCCGCAGACCGTCTTCAGCCATTGCGGCAGGTTCGATCACATACCGCTTGACGATTCCTTCCGTCAGGCGTAGTTTTCCGCCCGCGTATCAAGCCTTCGATTTTCGAATCCGGAGATTGCGAGTCATGAACATTAACGTTGCGGCGCATTTCAAGCGCCAGACAAAGATCGCCATAATCGCTTTGCTTTTTTGCTGCGCGCTATTGGTTCCCGCGCGTCAGGCGCAGAAGCGTCAGCCCGCGGCGAAAAAACCTGCTATAAACATCGATGACAAGGCGCTACGGCAAGCAGACACGCGCGCGGGCGATTGGATCACGCACGGGCGCGCGTATTCCGAAGCTCGCTACAGCCCGCTGAAGCGGATCGACGCGGGCAATGTTCAAAAACTCGGCCTGGCCTGGTCGTTCGACACCGAGACCAATCGCGGGCTTGAGGCGACGCCGATCGTCGTTGACGGCGTGATGTATACGACGGGCAGTTGGAGCGTCGTCTACGCGCTCGACGCGAAGACGGGCCGGCAGTTGTGGAAGTACGACCCGCAGATTGCGCGCTCATACGGCGCGCGGGCCTGCTGCGACGTGGTCAATCGCGGCGTCGGCGTATACAAAGGCAAGGTTTATGTCGGCGCGCTCGACGGGCGGCTGATTGCGCTCGACGCCGGAGACGGAAAGGTCGTCTGGCAGGTCACGACAGTCGATCAGAATCAGCCGTATACGATCACGGGCGCGCCGCGCGTCGTGAAGGGCAAGGTTATCATCGGCAACGGCGGGGCCGAATACGGCGTGCGCGGGTACGTTTCGGCCTACGACGCCGAGACTGGCAAGCAGGCGTGGCGCTTCTACACCGTGCCGGGCGATCCGTCGAAGCCGTTTGAATCACCCGCGCTGGAGAAGGCCGCGAAAACGTGGACGGGCCAGTGGTGGAAGATGGGCGGAGGCGGCACGGTCTGGGATTCGCTCGCTTACGACCCCGAACTAGATTTGCTTTACGTCGGCGCCGGAAACGGCTCGCCCTGGAACCAGCAGATTCGCAGCCCGCAAGGCGGCGACAATCTTTATCTCTCCTGCATTCTCGCGCTTCGCCCCGACACGGGCGAACTCGTCTGGCATTATCAAACCACGCCCGGCGACACGTGGGATTACACGGCGACACAGCACATGATCCTGGCCGATCTGAACATCGGGGGACGCGGGCGAAAAGTCTTGATGCAGGCGCCGAAGAACGGATTCTTCTACGTGCTGGACCGCGCCACGGGCGAATTGATCTCAGCCGAGCCTTACGTCGAGATCACCTGGGCGAAGGGCGTCGATAAAAAAACCGGCCGGCCAATCGAGAACCCCTCCGCGCGTTACAAGACCGAGTTTTCAGCTCAGAAGCCGGGGCCGTTGGGCGGGCACAACTGGATGCCGATGTCGTTCAACCCGCAAACCGGACTGGTCTACATTCCGGCGCAGGACACGACGGGTCTTTACGTTCCTGACGCGAAATTCAAATACCGGCCCGGCGCCTGGAACACCGGCGTTGATTTCGGACCATTGAAAGACGCGCCCGCGGAATTGTCTCCCGGACACCTGTTGGCCTGGGACCCAGTCGCGCAGAAAGAACGCTGGCGGGTTCAATACAAAATGATGTGGAACGGCGGCACGCTGACGACCGCCGGAAATTTGGTCTTTCAAGGGACATCCGACGGGCGCTTCATCGCCTATAGCGCCGATAAAGGCGAAAAATTGTGGGAGTCGCCTGTCGGCATTGGCGTCATCGGCTCGCCGGTGACTTATGAGATTGACGGCGTTCAGTACGTGTCGGTGATGGCGGGCTGGGGCGGGTCTTACGCGCTGGTCGGCGGATACGCCTTAACCGACATCGACACACAGAACGTCGGCAGGGTGTTGACCTTCGCGCTCGACGCGAAAGAGCCGCTTGCCGCACTGCCGAAACGTTCGCCGGCCGCGTTGACGCCGGTTGAGTCATCAGCGACGGCTGAAATGATTGATGAAGGCGGCGCGATATTCACCCAGTGGTGCGCCGTGTGTCACGGCGTGGGAGCGGTCGGAGGCGGCGGCCTTGTCGCGTCCCTGCCGATGTCGAAGCCGGAGGTCTTCAAGATGTACAAGGAGATCGTACTCGACGGCGATTATTCGTCGCGCGGGATGCCGGCGTTCGGCAAATGGCTGAGCGCCGATGATGTCGAGGCGATCCGCGCCTACATCATCAAACGCAGGGCTGATCTGGCAGGGGGAAAATAAAGATCGAGTCCCCGGCGGAAGGGAAAAAAATGAAGACAGTTCTGCTTGGCCTTATATGCGCGATTGCGGGTATCGGAACGGCTCCGGCGCAAGCCCCGGCCAAGGCTGACCGTGAGACGCAGAAAAGGGCGCTGATTCTCTACACTTTGAGAAAAGAGCTGCCTTTCACCGACGCTCTTGAAAGAGTTTATCAAAAGACACTCAGCGATGGTTTGGCCGGGCGCCTCGATTACTACGCTGAATACATCGATGTCGCGCGCTTTCCGGAGCCGGGATATCAAGAGGCGCTGCGCGATTTCCTCCGCCGCAAGTACGCGGAGCAGCGTTTCGACCTGATTATCGCCTCGGGCAATGCTACTTTTGAGTTTGTGGCGCGGCACGGAGCCGAAGTCTTTCCAGGCGCGCCGGTCGTCTTCACCGGCTACGGGGATTTGCGTCCCATCCCGAACTCTACCGGCCTGATTGTTAAGATAGATTTGAAAAGCACGCTCGATCTCGCCCTCAGGTTGCAGCCGGAGGTCAAGCGGGTGTTTGTCGTCTGCGGGGCGTCCGGGTTCGAAAAATACTTCGAGAACATTGCCCGCCGGCAGTTTCAGGAGTATGAAGGCAGACTCGCGTTCACTTACCTGACTAGGCTACCACTGGAAGACATGCAAGGGGTGGTAGCGAAGACGCCGGAAGATTCGATCATCTATTTCCTATCGCTGGTTGAGGACGGCGCCGGGAATAGGTTCATTCCATTAGACGCTTTGGGCAAAATCTCCTCGGTGGCGAACGCCCCCATTTATAGTTGGTATGATGTGACTATAGACCATGGGATTGTGGGAGGCAGTTTGGTTAGCGTCGAGCTTGTGGGGCGACAAACCGCAGAGTTGGCGTTGCGGACGCTGCGCGGGGAAAATCCCGAGCGGATTCCAGTCGCCGAGGTGAAGCCGAATATAAACGTGGTTGACTGGCGCCAACTACGGCGCTGGGGCATCAGCGAAGATCGGTTGCCGCCTGGCAGCGTCATCAAGTTCAAAGAGCCTTCCTTCTGGAACCATTATAAATGGCGGATCATAGGCGTCGTCTCGTTATGCGCAGTTGAGGGGTTGCTGATCTTCGCCCTGCTTGCTCAGCGGGCCAGGCGTCGGCGTGTGGAAGAGGCGTTGCGCGATAACGAAGAGCGCCTCAAGCTGGCCTTAAGCGCGGCGAACATGGGCGCCTGGGATTGGCGCCTGGACACCGACGAATTGAAATGGTCAGACGAGATGCGACAAATCTTCGGCTTCGCCGGCGGCAAATCGGCTGTGACGACAGAATTATTCTTCGACCTGATCCACCCGGACGACCGTCCGGCAGTCTCACAGGCGATCACACGGACCATCAATCAGGGCGCTCCCTATGATATCGAATTCCGCACGATCCATCAGGACGGGAGCATTCATTGGGTGATGGGCAAGGGGAAAGCTTTGTTGGACAAGGCCGGGCAGGCGGCGCGCATGCTCGGCGTCAATATGGACATCACCGACCGCAAGCGAGCTGAAGAGCGGCTCCGGAGCTACTTTGAATTGCCGCTGATCGGCATGGCGATCACATCGCCCGACCGCCGATTTGTCGAGGTCAATCAAAAGCTCTGCGATATCCTTGGTTATTCGATGGATCAGTTGACGGGAATGAGCTGGGTTGACGTGACGCATCCCGATGACGTGGCTGAAAACATCCGGCTGCTGGACGAGACCTTGAGGGGTAAGACCGAAGGCTATGTGATGGACAAGCGGTTCATACATCGCGACGGGCGCATCGTTTATACGAGCATTTCCGCGCGATGCGCGCGTCGCGCAGACCGAACAGTTGATTACCTGGCCCTTATCGTTCAGGACATTACTCAACGCAAACAGGCCGAAGACCGGCTAATGGAGAGTGAGGCGCAGTTGCGTCTGCTGACAGAACTCATCCCGCAACATGTCTGGACCGGATTCCCAGGTAACATAGCCGATTACCGCAATCAGCGCTGGCTCGATTACACCGGGATGACAATCGAAGAAGCGCGCTACAAGGGGTGGATGACCGCGCTCCACCCCGATGATCATGAACGCGTGGTTAATGCGATACGAGACGCTTCATCGCAGAAGGGGATTTATGAGGTCGAAATACGTTTGAAGGGCTTTGACGGCCAGTACCGCTGGTTTCTGGCGCGCGCATTACCGCAGCTCGATCAGGAAGGGAATATCATCAAGTGGTACGGGACGAACACTGACATCGAAGACCGCAAGCGGGCCGAAGAGGCGCTGCGTGAGAGCGAAGAGCGACTGCGGCATGCGCTCGAAGCGGGGCGCATGGGGGTTTGGGAGCGGGATACGAGAACCGACGCCGTCAAGTGGTCCAAGGAGACTTACACGATCATGGGCCTCTCCCCCTTCAACCTTGAGCCGCACTATCACACCTGGGCCGACCGGGTGCATCCGGATGACCTGCCGGTCGCAAACGAGGAGATGAGAAAGGCGATTGAGGAGAAGAGAGATTTCCGCTACGAGTATCGAATTATCTGGCCTGACGGGAGCTTGCGCTGGGTGGAAGGGCACGGCAAGCCCGCTTACGGCGAAGATGGGCAATGCCTGAAAGTGAGCGGCTTGATCGTTGACATTAGTGAACGCAAGCGGACCTACTTGCGGCTCAACACCCAATATGCCATCTCGCACATCCTCTCGGAAGCGGCTTCGGTCGCCGAAGCCGCGTCGCGACTTCTTCAGGTGATCTGCGAGTCTCTCGGCTGGGAATTCGGCGAGATCTGGCTAGTGGACCGCGAAGCCGATCACCTGACCTTCCTTGAAAGCTGGGGCCAGCCATCGATGGAGTTGGCGGAATTCGTCTCCGCCAGCCGTCAATTCATTTTCCCGCCCGGCGTCGGCTTACCCGGCCGCGTCTGGAAAAGCCGCCAGCCCGTCTGGATTAATGATGTCGCCGATAGTAGCTTCCCGCGCGCATCGTTGGCCCGAAGAGCAGGCTTGCACAACGGATTTGGTTTTCCGGCGCTCCTTGGCGATGAGATGCTCGGCGTTATGGTGTTCTTCAGCCGAGAGGTCCGAGAGCCTGATGAAGACCTGCTCCAGATGATGGCCAGCATTGGCAGCCAGATCGGACAGTTCGCCGAGCGCAAGCAGGCAGAAGAGGCGCTGCGCGAAAGCGAGGAGCGGTATCGTAGCGTGGTGGAGAGCCAGACCGAGTTGATCTGCCGCTACCTGCCTGACACTACGCTGACTTTCGTCAACGACGCCTACTGCCGGTATTTTGGCAAGACGTGGGAAGATCTCATCGGCACGAAATTCCTCGAACTCATCCCCGAGCCGGCGCGCGAAGTCGCTCGTAAACACATCGAATCGTTAGTCGAAAACCCGCGCGTAGAGATGGATGAACACGAGGTACTGCTGCCCGACGGCAGCATCGGCTGGCAGCAGTGGGTCGATCACGCAATCCTCGACGCAAACGGAAAGGTCGTTGAATTTCAGGCGGTCGGGCGTGATATCACTGAACGCAAACAGGCCGAGGAGGAGCGGCGCGAGGGCGAAGAACGGCTGCGGCTAGCGCTCGAAGCGGGACGCATGGGGGCCTGGGAATGGGACGCGAGAACCAACGCCGTCAAGTGGTCCAAGGAGCATTACACGGTCATGGGCCTCAAGCCATTTAGCGTCGAGCCGGATTATCAAACCTGGGCTGACCGGGTGCACCCGGACGACCTGCCGTTGGCGACGGAGACGATGAGTAGAGCGATCGAGGAGAAGGGAGAGTACCGCTGCGAGTACCGCATCATCTGGTCTGACGGGAGCGTGCATTGGGTGGAAGGGCGCGGCAAGCCCGTTTATGACGAAGGCGGTCAGTGTCTGAGAGTGAGCGGCTTGATCGTGGACATTACCGAACGCAAGGAGGCCGAGTGGGCGTTGCGCGAGAGCGAGGAGGCTCTTCGCAAAAGCTATGCCCGGATAGAAGACCTTGCCGGACGGTTGATCGCCTCACAGGAGGAAGAGCGCAGACACATTGCGCGCGAGCTGCATGACGACTTGAACCAACAGGTGGCCGCGCTGGCCATCGGCATCAGCCGCCTCAAGCGCCAGTTCCCTGACGCCGGCGCCGCTGTTCAGGAACAAATCGTCAAGCTGCAGAACAAGACGGACCTGCTTTCCGAACGCATCCGGCAAGTCTCGCACGAGTTACACTCTTCCATCCTCCAGCATGTCGGCCTTCCCGCCGCGTTGAATTCTTATTGCGCGGAGTTTTCCGACCGGGAAGGGATTGCCGTCGCGCTCGACATCGGGGACGGGTTCGAAGCCGTACCGCCGGAAGCGGCGCTCTGCCTTTACCGGGTGGCGCAGGAATCATTGCGTAACGTCGCCAGGCATTCGGGCGCTCGGAGAGCCGTCGTGACGCTGTCCGGCGTTAACGGCGCCATCGAGTTGCGCGTCGCCGATCAAGGCGTCGGGTTCGACCCGGGGCAGGCGCGGGAATGCCGCGGGCTAGGGCTGGTCAGTATGGAAGAGAGAGTGAAGTTGCTGCATGGCAATTTCTTATTGACGACACGACCCGGCGCGGGGACTGAGCTGAGAGCGCAAATTCCATTGAGGGGGGAGCATGAGCAAACCAAGGGTATTGTTGGCTGATGATCACACCATCGTGGCGGAAGGATTGCGAAGTTTGCTTGAAGACGAGTTCGAATTTGTCGGCGCGGTCAGCGACGGACGCGCGCTTTTGGACGCCGCGCAGAAACTCAAGCCCGACGTGATTGTCGCGGACATTTCCATGCCGCTGCTGAACGGTCTCGACGCCGCGCGCCAGCTCAAGCGGGAGGGGGTTACGGCAAAGATCGTCTTCCTGACCATGCATGCCGAGGCGCAACTCGCGGCCGAGGCTTTTCGGGCAGGCGCTTCCGGCTACTTGCTCAAGTCCTCCGCCGGTGAAGAACTCATCGCCGCCATTCACGAGGTGATCAAAGGCCACGCCTATGTCACGCCGCTGATCACCAAAGATGTGTTGAGCTTCCTGATTGACGCCGCCCGCCAGCCGGACCAGCCGGTCGTCAAACTGACGCCGCGCCAGCGCGAAGTGCTGCAGCTCATCGCCGAAGGCCGCACGATGAAGGAGGTCGCTTCCGTTCTCAACATTTCGGCCCGGACGGTCGAATCTCATAAATACGAAATGATGGAGGCGCTAGGCGTCCAAACCAACGCCGAACTGTTGCAATACGCGATCAAGATAGGGCTGGTCTCCGTTTCGCCCCCGCCGGGCGACCTCCATCAGTAGACGCCTCCCGACAATCCCGTATTTTTCCCGATTGACCTCGCCGGAATCCTCAAGTAGAAACAGAGTCAAACACCCGCCACCAAGCCTAGCGGCTATGGTGGGGGCTTGGGAGATGTGAACAAGCCCGTTTGACCAGACCCAGCCAGGGCGAGAGAGTCACTCTTTCGCTATCGGGCTACGTTATTTGAGTTAGAACACCA
>WNGB01030627.1_pt1 | contig 15894 bp, 17 predicted proteins | sample 5400681 | NCBI WGS metagenome assembly WNGB01 (sample SAMN13153367, study PRJNA577476) | soil metagenome | isolation source: 115 cm soil or saprolite under grassland replicate 2 | place: USA:California | collected 2016-06-15 | reverse complement strand
CGGGCGATCAAGGACCGCGACATCACCCACGTTCGGGTTTCGCCGCTCGAGCGCGCGCAGGAGACCGCCCGGCCGCTCGTCGATGCGCTCGGCCTCGAGATGGTCACCGACCCGCGGGTTATCGAGTCGGCCAACGTCTTCGAGGGTGAGGGCTTCGGCGCCGGCGCCCGGACGCTGCGCAAGCCGTCGAACTGGTTGCACCTCTGGAACCCGTTCCGCCCGTCGTGGGGCGAGCCCTACAAGGAGGTCGCGGCCCGCATGATGGCCGCCGTGTACGACGCCCGCGACGCCGCGCGCGGACACGAAGCCGTCATCGTCTCCCACCAGCTGCCGATCTGGACCACGCGGCTCTTCGTCGAGAAGCGGTCCTACCTGCACGACCCGCGCAAGCGGCAGTGCACGCTGTGCTCGCTGACCTCGCTCAACTTCGCCGGCGAGCACCTGACCTCGGTGTCCTACTCCGAACCGGCCGGCGAGCTGATCCCGGCCCGCGACAAGTTGGCGCCGTTCTCGGCCGGCGACGCGCCCGAGGAGAAGCGGCCCTGAAGTCTCCACGAGCCCGCGGGCTCGCCCTCGTCCTCGCCTTTCTGGTCGGTGCGCTCGCGCTGACCGGCTGCTCCGCCCTGGGCAGCACAGGAGACAAGGGCTACATCTCCGGCGACGGCCAGATCGTGCAATACCACCCTGCCGACCGTGACGACGCGGTCGAGCTGACCGGCACCTCACTCGAGGACACCCCTCTCGACGTCACCGACTACCGCGGCAAGGTGGTCGTGCTCGTCGTCTGGGCCGCGTGGTGCGCGCCGTGCGCGCGCGAGGCTCCCGACCTCGCCGCGGCCGCCACCGAGCTCGGCGGCGTCGCGCAGCTCGTCGGGATCGACATCCGCGACAACCGGGCCAACGCCCAGGCGTTCGTACGCAACTACGAGATCCCCTATCCGTCGGTGTTCGATCCGGACGGTCGGGCGCTGCTCGGGTTCCCCAACGGGCTCGGGCCGCGGACGATCCCGGCGTTCGCCGTACTCGACAAGCAGGGGCGGGTGGCCGCCACCATCCGCGGCGAGCTGCCGTCGAAGCTGACCCTGGTCGACCTGGTCGAGGAGATCGCGGCCGAAGATGGGTGACTGGTTCCGTGACACCGCCCTGTCCGGGTCGCTGCTGCTGGCGATCCCGGTCGCCGTCATCGCCGGGCTGGTGTCCTTCTTCTCGCCGTGCGTGATCCCGCTGCTGCCCGGCTACCTCTCCTACGCGACCGGGTTGTCCGGCGCCGACCTCGCCTCGGGTGAGGTCAAGCGCGGCCGGATGTTCCTCGGCTCGCTGCTCTTCGTGCTCGGCTTCGCGGTCGTCTTCGCGGCGCTCGGCGCGATCTCCGGCCAGCTCGGCACCTGGCTGGCGCTCAACGTGCGCACCCTCAACCTGGTGCTCGGCGTCATCACGATCGTGCTCGGGCTGGCCTTCATCGGGCTGATCCCGTTCCTGCAGCGCGACTTCCGCGTGCACAAGGTGCCGGCGGTCGGGCTGGCCGCGGCGCCCCTGCTCGGCTTCCTGTTCGGGCTCGGCTGGACCCCGTGCGTGGGCCCGACGCTCGGTGTGATCGCCACCCTGTCGGCCTACGAGGGTACGGCGGCTCGCGGCGCCCTGCTCTCCCTCTTCTACGCGCTCGGGGGGTGACCCGGATCGGCGGCGCGCTGCTGATCCTGGTCGGCCTGCTGCTGGTCACCGGGTGGTGGCAGTGGGCGGTGCAGTGGGTCCAGGCGCACCTGGCCGGCAACTTCACGGTGGGCGTGTGATGACCGACCTCGACCGCCGTCCCGGCGAGCTCACCTTCGGCGAGCTGCTGCGCTGGACCTGGCGCCAGCTCACCTCGATGCGTACGGCGCTGATCCTGCTGCTCCTGCTCGCGCTCGCGGCGATCCCGGGCTCGCTGATCCCGCAGTCCGACGTCGACGCCCTGAAGACGTCGAACTGGCAGGCCGACCACCCCAACCTGACGCCGGTCTACGAGAAGCTCGGGCTGTTCTCGGTCTACGACTCGCCGTGGTTCTCGGCTATCTACATCCTGCTGATGGTCTCGCTGGTGGGCTGCATCATCCCGCGCTGCCTGGTCTACTGGCGGGCGCTCCGGGCCCGGCCGCCGGCCGCCCCGCGGAACCTGATGCGGCTGCCGGACCACACGTACTACACGGTCGACGAGCCGGTCGACGACGTGCTCGCGCGTGCGGCCGTCGTACTCAAGCAGCGGCGGTATCGCGTCACCACCGCCGCCGACGCGGTCAGCGCGGAGAAGGGCTACCTGCGCGAGGCGGGCAACCTGCTCTTCCACCTGTCGGTGATCGTGGTGCTGGTGGGCTTCGCGGTCGGCAGCCTGTTCGGCTACAAGGGCGGCGTGATCGTGATGGTGAAGGGCGGCTTCAGCAACACCCTCACCCAGTACGACGACTTCGACGCCGGCAGCCTCTTCGACCCGGACCGGATGGAGCCGTTCTCCTTCGACGTCCAGAGCTTCGACGCGGAGTGGCTGGTCAGCGGGCCGCGGGCCGGGATGGCGCACAAGTTCGACTCGCAGCTGACCTACCGCGAGACGCCGGACGGGCGCGAGCACGACTACGACCTGCGGGTCAACCATCCGCTGAAGATCGGCGGTACCGAGATCTTCCTGATCGGGCACGGCTACGCGCCTGTCTTCACGATCCGCGACGGCGACGGCAACGTGACCTTCCAGGGACCGGTGGTGTTCCTGCCGGTCGACCAGACGTTCCGCTCGTTCGGGGTGGTGAAGGCGCCGTACGCCAAGCCGACGCAGATCGGGCTCGAGGGCGAGTTCTACCCGACGTACGACTACACGCGCGCGACCGGTCCCTTCTCCGCCTTCGGCAACGCGCTCAACCCGCGGGTCTCGCTGCTCGCGTACGTCGGCGACCTCGGGCTGGAGACGGGCGAGGCGCAGTCGGTCTACTCGCTGCGCAAGGACGGGCTGAAGCTGCTGAAGAAGCCGGACGGGTCGATGTTCCGCGTCGACCTTGCGGTCGGCGAGTCGGTCGACCTCCCGAACGGCGCCGGCTCGGTCAGCTTCGACCGCGTGGAGCGGTGGAACAAGATCCAGATCAGCCGCACCCCCGGCACCGGTACGGCGCTGACCGGCGTCTGCCTGGCGCTGCTCGGGCTGCTCGGCTCGCTGTTCATCCGGCCCCGCCGAGTCTGGGTGCGGGCTCGGCGCTCGGACGGCTCGACCCTCGTCGAGCTGGCCGGGCTCGACCGCTCGGGCGGCGGCGACGTGGGTGCCGAGCTCGCGGCGATCCGCTCGGCCATGCACACTGCTACTCAGACTGCTGAGGACACCGAACTCGAGGAGACCTCGTGACGAACCAGGCGTGGGAGACGCTCAGCAATCAGGCGGTCGGCGCTTGCGGAGTGGTGTACTTCCTGGCGCTGCTGACCGCACTGGCCGACTGGGCACTGGGCAGATCGGTGCTGGGCGTGGGCGCGCGCTCGCGGGCGAGTGCCGTCAACGCCGGGGTGAAGGTCGGGCCGGGTGTTGAGCCGGCGGACGACGTACTCCCTGAGACTGGGTCGTCGGCTGGGCCGTCGGACCGGGCGCTGATGCTCGGCCGGCTGACCCTGCTGCTGACGATCATCGCGGTCGGCGTACACGCGGTGGCGCTGCTGGGACGAGGCATGGCGGCTGACCCGCACCGGGTGCCGTGGGGCAACATGTACGAGTTCACGCTGTCCGGCACGTTCGTGGTGGCGGCGTTCTACCTGGCGGCGTACGCGCGCTTCAAGCTGGCCTGGATGGCGCCGTTCGTGCTGCTCTTCGTGGTGACGGTGCTGATGGTGGCGGTGCTGTGGCTGTACGAGCCGGTGTCGCCGCTGACCGAGGCGCTGAACTCCTACTGGCTGGTGATCCACGTCGTGTCGGCGGTGATCTCGACGGGCGCCTTCACGCTGGGCGGGCTGACGTCGTTGTTCCTGCTGCTGAAGACCCGCTGGCCGTCGGCGGCCTGGCTGCAGCGGGTGCCCGGGCCGCTCGACCTGGACCGGATCGCCTACCGCATGCACGCCTTCGGCTTCCCGGTGTGGACCTTCGCTGTGCTGATCACCGGGCCGATCTGGGCGCACGAGGCGTGGTCGACGTACTGGAACTGGGACCCGAAGGAAGTCTGGGCGTTCATCACCTGGGTCGTGTACGCCGCGTACCTACACGCCCGCTCCACCGCCGGCTGGAAGGGCCGCAACGCCGCGATCCTGGCGCTGGTCGGGCTGGGTACGCTGTGGTTCAACTTCATCGGGATCAACTACTTCTCCTCCACCAGCCAGCACTCCTACGCCGCGCCGGCCGCCCACTCGGTGCTCGTAGTGGGACGTACCTAACCGATCACGATCTCTCGCGATCGCCGCTTGACCGGCCGTCGCCTGGTCTGCTTCGGTACGTCGGTCTACGCGACCTGTGGATGAGCGGGTGCGGTCGCCGGGGATCCCGAGCATCCTGGTCGGGTGTCCGTGGTGGAGATGCTGGCCGAGATCGGCGGGGTGGCGAGTCGAGCCACCCTGCTCGGGCTGTCGTCGAGGATCCAGGTCGACCGTGCCCTGGCCTGTGGCGACGTCGTCATCGACGCCCGCGGCCGCTACGCGCTGCCGGCCGCCGATGATGCTCGTCGGGCGGCCAGCCGGCTGACCGGAGTCGTCTCCCACCTGTCCGCGGCGATGGCCTGGGGGTGGGAGGTGAAGACGCCACCGAGCCGGCCGCACGTCACCATCCCGAAGGGTCGCAAGCTCGAACCGAGTCGCCGCAAGGGTGTGACGCTTCACCGCGCGAACCTGGGCCCCGATGACGTGGACGGCCTGGTGACCTCGCCCCTGAGAACCCTGCTCGACTGCCTGCGTACGCTGCCGTTCGACGAGGCGCTGACGGTCGCTGACTCGGCGTTGCGCCATCGGGCCGTCGACCGAGGGCAGCTTGTCGAGCTGGCTTCCGCCGCTCGTGGACCGGGCTCCGCGCAGGTGAAGCGGGTGGCCCGCCTGGCAACCGGAAAGGCGGCCAACCCCTTCGAGTCGTGCCTGCGGTCGATCGCCGTCGACGTGCCGGGACTTGACGTGCAGGCCCAGGTGCCGATCGGTGGTGACACCTTGTTGGGGACCCCCGACCTGGTCGACGTCGAGCTGGCTATCGCCATCGAGGCGGACTCCTTCGCCTGGCACGGTCGACGGGCCGCGCTGCACCGGGATGCCCGGCGCTACAACACGTTCGTGGTCGCGGGGTGGCTGGTGCTGCGATTCGCCTATGAGGACGTGATGAACGACCCGGCGTGGGTGCGCAGCATCCTCGAGGCCGCCGTACAGGAACGTACCGAAGGCCGCCGGTGCCCGAGCTGCGCCGCGTAAGGAAATGACGAACCGAGCTCTTGGGTACGTCCGGCTCCGGGGAGCTAGCCCTCGTCGGGGTGGCGACGCTTCTTGTTGAGGCCCCACAGGAAGTCGTCATCGTCATCGGGGCCGATGGGGCCGCGTCGGGTCGGCGGGGGAGGGGTCAGAGGAGCGATGCCGCGCCGTTCGATGACGCGGACCAGCAGATAGATCGCTACGGCGATCAGCAGCACCACGATGACGAACTTCAGCACCCCTCAACTGTAGTTCGGAAAGCCGCCGATCTACCCTGTGTTGGTGAAGGAATTCGTCGTCTACACCGGACTGCGCCTGGTGTTGCTGGTCGGCTCGTACGCCGTCATCGCCGGGATCTGGCTGGCCTTGAGTGACGAGCTGCCGCTGCTGTGGCCGATCCTGCTGGCGTTCTTGGTGTCCGGCGTGGCGTCGTACTTCCTGCTGAACCCGCAGCGCGAGCGCTTCGCCCGGCGGGTGGAGGAGCGAGCGGCGCGAGCGAGCGCGGCCTTCGAGCAGATGAAGGCCCGCGAAGATGGACCGGAAGATGACGACTGATGGCTGCTGTCGCGAGGCCAACCACTGTGACGACGCGGCGCGCGACTGGCTGAACGAGGCCATCCGCCGGGTCCAGGCCGACGCCAACCGCTCTGCCGACACCCACCTGCACGTCTTCCCGCTTCCGGCCGACTGGGAGATCGACCTCTACCTCAAGGACGAGTCGGTCCACCCCACGGGCTCGCTCAAGCACCGGCTGGCGCGGTCGCTGTTCCTCTACGCGCTCTGCAACGGCTGGATCGGCGAGGGTACGACGATCATCGAGGCGTCGTCCGGCCCCACCGCGGTCTCGGAGGCCTACTTCGCGCGACTGCTCGGGCTGCCGTTCATCGCGGTGATGCCGCGGTCGACGTCGGCGGAGAAGGTCGCCCTGATCGAGTTCTACGGCGGTCGCAGCCACTTCGTCGACGAGCCCGGAGCGATGTACGACGAAGCGCGCCGGCTGGCGGCCGAGACCGGCGGCCACTACCTCGACCAGTTCACGTACGCCGAGCGCGCCACCGACTGGCGCGGCAACAACAACATCGCCGAGTCGATCTTCGAGCAGCTGGCCCACGAACGTCATCCGATCCCCGCCTGGATCGTGGTCGGCGCCGGCACCGGCGGCACCTCCGCGACGATCGGCCGCTACGTCCGCTATCAGCGGCACGCGACCCGGCTGCTGGTCGTCGACCCTGAGAACTCGTCCTTCTACCCGTCCTTCGAGGCCGGCACCGAGGTGGCCACCGGGCTGCCCTCGCGGATCGAGGGGATCGGCCGGCCACGCGTCGAGCCGAGCTTCGTGCCGTCGGTGATCGACCAGATGCTCGCCGTACCCGACGCCGCCTCGATCGCCGCCGCGCGCTGGTGTACGACGCTAACGGGCCGCTCGGTCGGGGGCTCCACCGGCACCGCCCTGTGGGGAGCCCTGCGCCAGATCGCGATCATGCGCCGGGACCGCCGGCCCGGCTCGGTGGTGACCCTGCTGTGCGACGGTGGCGAGCGCTACGCCCGCACCTACTACGACGACCGGTGGCTGGCCGACCATGGGATCGACATCGCGCCGTACACGGAGACGTTGGAGAAGTTCGCCGCCACCGGTGAGTGGCTCGAGCCGGCCTTGTAGTGGGCGCAGCCGCCGGGGTAGTCCGTGACGTTTCTGTCATAGACACGCCGTGGGGACTGACAGAAACGTCACGGACTACCCCGACGTCGGCCGAGTTGACTACCCCGACGCTCAGCTCCGACGGGCGCCGGCGAGGGTGACGGCGGCGGCGATCAACATCAGGGCCGCACCGACCATGACCTCGGCGTGCAGGGCGTCGACGAAGGCCAGCCGGGCGGCGTCGACGACCGAGCCGGCGAGCGAGTCCGGCAGCGAGCGGGCCACCGCGAGCGCGCCGCCGAGGGTCTCGTGCGCGGCGTCCGCCGCAGGACCCGGTACGCCGGCCGGCAGGTCGAGGCCGCTCCGGTAGGCCCACGCACCCACGCTGCCCAGCAGCGCCATCCCGAGCGCCCCACCGAGCTCGCTCGCGGTCTCCATCAGCGCCGACGCCGATCCGGCCCGCTCCGGCGAGATCGTCCGCATCGCGTTCTCGCCGGCCACGCTCAGCACCGAGACGAGGCCGGCGGCCAGCACCGTCGCCCCGATGAGTACGGCGACCAGCCCGTCGGTCTCGGCGAGCGTCAGCGTCAGGAAGCCCAGAGCCGCCAGCAGGAAGCCGACGCCCTCGACCGCGGCCGACCCGACCTTCTGCGCCACCGACACCGACGTCGGCGCGGCCGCTCCCACCACGACCGTCGGCGCCAGGCTCCACAGCGCGGCGACCAGCGGGCTCATGCCGAGCACGGACTGGAGGTACTGCGTGGTGAAGACCGCGTTGCCGATCAGCGCGAACATCGCCACCACGGTGCAGAGCAGCGCGCTGCGGAAGCCCCGGTCGACGAACAGCCGGGTGTCGAGCATCGGGTGCCGCGCCGTACGCAACCGGACCACGAAGGCCGCGCCGGCCGCGAGCCCGAAGGCGATGGCGGCGACATCCAGCGCGGATGCATCCTGGGCGGCGACCTGCTTGACGCCGTACACGACGGGCAGCACCGCGAGCAGGGAGAGTACGGCGCCGGGCAGGTCGAAGCGCCGGGTCTAGGTTGACCAGGAACACGGAGCCCCACCAGAAGTGCTCGAGGAGTACGCCGCTGAGTACCGGCCCGACCGCGACCCCACCACTCATCACGGCCGTCCAGATGCCGATCGCGGTGGCCCGCTGCTTCTCGTCGAGGAACAGGTTCCGCAACAGCGCGAGCGTCGACGGCATCAGCGTCGCCCCCGCGATCCCGAGTACGGCGCGGGCCGCGATCAGCATCTCCGGAGTCGAGGCGTACGCCGCCGCGCAGCTGGCCAGCCCGAAGCCGGCCGCGCCGATGAGCAGCAGCCGACGCCGGCCGATCCGGTCGCCGACCGCGCCCATGGTGAGCAGCAGGCCGGCCAGCACGAAGCCGTAGACGTCGAAGATCCAGAGCTGCTGGGTGGCCGTCGGCTCGAGGTCCTGGGCGATGAACGGAACCGCGAAGTAGAGGACCGAGACGTCCATCGAGACCAGCAACAGAGGGAGCATCAGGACCGCGAGCGCGATCCATTCGCGGCGGCCGGCCTGGGGGCCGGTGGACTCCGCGGCCTCCGGGTTGGTGAGCTGAGACATGACCTTCTCCGTTCGGCGTATGACATAAACAGTTTGCGGGATACGCAGAACGTAGCAGGCAACCGTGTAGGCTGTAAACAGTTATCTCGGAAGGAGTCGTCATGGACGTCGAGGTGCCCCGCACGATCGGCCTGCTCTGGGGCCGCGACGAGCCGGGTCGGCGCGGCCCGAAGCGGTCGCTGGACGTCGTCCGCATCGGGGAGGCGGCGATCCGGATCGCCGACAAGGAGGGGCTCGGCGCGGTCTCGATGAAGCGGGTCGCAGCCGAGCTCGGCGTCAGCACGATGGCTCTCTACCGGTACGTCGAGGGCAAGGACGACCTCTTCGTGGTGATGCTCGAGGTGGGGTCGGGCGGCCTGCGGGAGAAGTTCAGCAGCGACTGGCGGGCCGCGATGGAGGAGTGGTGTCGCGACTATCGCGCGCTGCTGTTCGCGCACCCATGGGTGCTGCAGGTGCCGCTGGCCGGGCCGCCCGCCACGCCCCGCCAGCTCGACTGGATGGAGGCCGCCGTACTCGGCCTGGAGGACAGCGGGCTCACCGTCCCCGAACGGATGCAGGTGCTGCTCCAGCTCAACGCCTACGTGCGCGGCGATGCGGCGCTCAACCTCTCACTGGTCGATGCCGGCATGTCGCCGGACGGCTGGCCGCGGCTGATCCGCGAGCTCGCCGACCCTGAGAGGTACGCCGCGGTGCTGCGGGTGATCGAGACGGGGGAGTTCGACGAGGACGACGACCCGATGGAGCAGTTCGAGTTCGGGCTGGCCCGGATCCTCGACGGCATCGAGCTGCTCGTCGAGTCCCGTCGGAAGGGCTGATCAGTCCTTGCCGCGGTTGAGTCGCCGCTCGATGCGGCTCTGCGGTTGGCCGAGGATCTTCGCCAGGATCGGCACGCGCAGCTTGTAGGCGATGAAGGCCGCGGCGATGACGGCGAGCACGACCAGGAAAGTCAGCATGCGGCCACCCTAGCCCTCGAGGCGGCCGCCGACGAGGGTGCGGACCGTCCGGTACCCGAGCCGCTCGTAGATCCGCCGCGCCCCGTGGTTGCCGGTGGTGACGGCGAGGGTGGCGACGCCGTTCGGCCAGGTCAGCGCGACGTTGGTGAGGTGGGCGCTGACAGCCGCGCCCAGGCCGCGCCCGCGATGGGCCGGGAGGGTCGTGACCGCCCGGAGGTACGCCGTACCGCCGCCGGTGCGTTCGAGGGCGCCGACGGCGACCACCCGGCCGTCGGGTGAGCGGACGCCGGCCCAGTAGTCGGCGCCCGGCTCACCGGGCCGCTGGAAGGCATCGGGATAGGCGACATCGAGTACGGCGTCGATCGCGCCGGAGTCGCGGTCGGGATCCAGCGGGGTCACCATCGCACCTCCCGGGGCCGGCGTCGACGAGAGCATCCAGTGCCACCGGATCGCCGGCAGCAGGGTCCAGCCGGCGGGCAGCCGGTCCTCGGAGTGGACGTCGAGACCGAGCTGGTCGGGCCGGAGCTCCACCAAGGCGGCGAGCAGCGGCTCGACGTCGTCGGCCGGGCCGAGCACGGTGAGGTTGGTGCCGGGCCGCTGATAGCGGGCGCCGTACACCGCGAAGGCGTCGCCGCGGACCCAGGCCCGGGTGAGCGAGCCGAGGTCCAGCCGGTGCCGCAGGTAGAGGTCGTCGGTGAGCTCGAACAGGTCGCTGGGTGCGACCTCCCGGACCGTCACCGACCGATCAGCAGGCCGACGCACAGGCCCAGGCCGCAGACCAGCTCGGCGACGCCGGTGCGCTGCAGGACCGGGATCAGCGCGGGCCCGCGGGCCTGGCCGAGCACGGTGCGGACGGCGGGCAGCGCGGGCAGCAGGTAGGCCAGGCCGAGGAACGCCCAGCCGGTCGTGGTCAGCCCGACCCCGACCACGGTGACCGCCACGGCGGCGACCAGGAACGAGTAGACGTAGCGGGTGCGCTCCTCGCCCAGGCGGACCGCGAGAGTGGTCTTGCCGGACTCGCGGTCGGTGGGGATGTCGCGCAGGTTGTTGGCGACCAGGATGGCGCAGGCGAGCGCCCCGATCCCGGTGGCGGCGTACAGGCCGGGGAGGTCGAGCGCCTCGGTCTGGACGTACTCCGTGCCGAGCACCGCGACCAGGCCGAAGAAGACGAATACCATCACCTCGCCGAGGCCTAGGTAGCCGTAGGGCTTCGAGCCGCCGGTGTAGAACCACGCCGCCAGCACGCTGACCGCGCCGACCGCGACCAGCCACCAGGCGGTGGTGGCGGCGAGCACCAGCCCGGCCGCGGCGGCCACGCCGAAGGCCAGGAACGCCGCTCGCTTCACGGCCGGCGGCGTGGCGACCTTCGAGCCGACCAGCCGCATCGGGCCGACCCGCTCATCGTCGGTGCCGCGGACCCCGTCGGAGTAGTCGTTGGCGTAGTTGACGCCGACCTGGAGGGCCAGGCTCACGACCAGCGCGAGCAGGGCCTTCCACCAGACGGCGGCATCGGCGTACGCCGCGACACCGGTGCCGGCGAGCACGGGTGCGACGGCGGCGGGCAGGGTGCGGGGGCGGGCTCCGGCGAGCCATTCAGACGCTGTGGCCACATCAGGATCTAAGCAGGCTGGCCGGCGGCGTGCCGCGCCAGGTAGCGCCCGGCGGCTCTCGCCGTCGGATGCGCCCCCGCCGCGGCGAGTACGCCGCAAGCCGCGATCAGCAGCCAGCCGATGGTGCCGAGGTCCATGGCCAAGAAGGTGTACGCCGCCGGCGCCCACACGCTCCCGACCGTGCCGCCGAGCCGGGCCGCGCCTTGGTACTCACCACGCCGGTCCGGGTCGGACAGCTCGGCCTGGAGGCCCCAGTTGGCCGCGGACTGGAAGAGCTCGGCGCCGGTGACCGTCACATGGCCGAGCCAGACCAGCAGGATGGTGCTCCACCCGATGGTGTCGTGGGTGACCATCACGATCAGGCAGGAGAGCACGAAGAAGCCCGCGCTGATCCGGGTCGCCCGCAGCGACGTGGAGACGGAGTCGACCCCGCGCGCGGCGGCGACCTGCAGCAGCACGGCCAGCACCGTGTTGGTGCCGAACAGCCAGGCCAGCAAGACCCGCGGCGCGTCGGTCTCCTGCACCAGCCAGAGCGGGATCACCACGTTGAGCAGCACCTGGTTGGTGCCGAGCACGCCGTTGCAGACGCTCAGCCCCAGGAACGCCTTGTTGCGCAGCGCACCGGGAGTGACCACCCGCTTCTTCTCCGCGCCCTTCGCGCCGGCCGCCTCGTCGTGCGCGGCCTTCGGCAGCCGGGAGATGAGCAGCGCGTTGAGCGTCAGGATGCCCGATGTCACCAGCGGTACGGCGCGGACGACGTCGTCGCGGTTGGTGGCCAGCGCCAGGCCGCCGAGCAGCGCACCCAGGGTGAAGCCGATGTTCAGCGCGCTGCGCATGAAGGCCAGCGAGCGGACCCGCTCCTCGCGCGTGAAGACGTCGAGCGTGTAGGCACCTCGACCCGCCCCGCCGGCCACGTCGACCAGTTGCAGCGCGATCACCATGGCCACGAAGGGGCCGAATCCATGCACCAATGGGTAGGCCAGGTAGAGCAGCGCCTCGGCGAGCGCGCCGGTCGCCCACATCCGCTTGGGCCCGACCCGGTCGGCGAGCCGGCCGAGCGGGACCGCGAAGAAGAACGCCACCATCCCGGCGATGGTCAGGCCGAGCCCCACCCGGGCAGCGGACAGGCCGACGATCTGGGTGAAGAAGACCGCGCTGCCGGTGAGGAAGGTGCCCTCGCCGATCGCGAACAGGATCGACTGCGCGCTCAGCCTCCGGGCGAGCGGGGTGGGCGGCAGGAACCGGGTCAGCAGGGAGGGCACCCGCTCATCCCAGCACGGGCGGCTACCGTTCGTCGCGTGAGTTTTCTGCGGCTGACCGGTGAGGCGGCGCTCGATGTCGAGGCGCTCCGGGCCTGGCTCGACGCCCCCGCGCCCGGGTCGCCGCTGCTCATCGAGACCTCCGGATCGACGGGTGAGCCGAAGCGGGTGGTGCTCTCCCGGGCGGCGGTGCTGGCCTCGGCCCGCGCGTCGGCGGCCCGGGTCGGCTCAGGTCGGTGGTGGCTGACGTTGCCGTCGTCGTATGTCGCGGGCGTCAACGTGATCGTCCGCTCGCTGCTGGCCGGCCACCCGCCCGTGCTCGGCGAGTCACCGGGCGACGCCTCGTGTACGTCGCTGGTGGGCTGCGTGTACGACGGCGTACCCCTCGACGGCGTCGACGTCCGGATCGACCCCGCCGACGCCCGGATCGGGCTGCGCGGGCCGATGCTCTTCACCGAGTACGACGGCGACCCGGTGCTGACCGCGGAGACCCTCGTCGACGGCTGGTTCCTCACCTCCGACCTCGGCCGGCTGGACGACGACGGCCGGCTGCGGGTGCTGGGCCGGCTCGACGACATGGTGCTGTCCGGCGGGGTCAACGTGCCGGCTCCTGCGGTCGCGGCCCGGCTGCGCGAGCACCCGGCCGTGCATGACGCGGTCGTGATCGGCGTACCCGACCACGAGTGGGGGCAGCGGGTGGTCGCCTACGTGGTGGGCCGGCTGACGCTGGCCGAGGCGCGCGACTGGGTGGCCGTCGTACACCCTCGGGCGTGGGCGCCGCGCGAGCTGTGCGTCCTCGACGAGCTCCCCCTGTTGGCCAACGGAAAGGTCGACCTGGTGAGGTTGAGGGCATGGTGAGCGTGTTCTCGATCCCGATGACCACCCGCTTCCGCGGCATCACGGTGCGTGAGGGGGTGCTGCTGCACGGCGACGCCGGCTACGGCGAGTGGAGCCCGTTCCTCGAGTACGACGTCGCCGTCGCCGAGCCCTGGCTCCGCTGCGCCGAGGAGGCGGCCGCCGGCGACTGGCCCGACCCGGTCCGCGACTCCGTGCCGGTCAACGTCACCGTGCCGGCGGTCGACGCGGCCGCCGCGCACAAGATCGCTGCCGACGCCGGTTGCGGCACCGCCAAGATCAAGGTCGCCGAACCCGGCCAGTCCCTCGCCGACGACCAGGCCAGGGTCGAGGCGGTGCGCGAGGCGCTCGGGCCCGACGGCCGGATCCGGGTCGACGTCAACGGCCAGTGGTCGGTCGACGAGGCGGTCGCGGCGATCAGGCTCCTGGATCGCGCCGCCGGCGGTCTCGAGTACGTCGAGCAGCCGTGCGCGAGCGTCGAGGAGCTGGCCGCGGTGCGCCGGGCGGTCGACGTACCCATCGCCGCCGACGAGTCGATCCGCCGCGCCGACGACCCCTACCGGGTCCGCGACCTGGAGGCGGCCGACATCGCCGTACTCAAGGTGCAGCCGCTCGGCGGCGTCCGGGCCTGCCTGCGGATCGCCGAGGACATCGGCCTGCCGGTCGTGGTCTCCTCGGCGCTGGAGACCTCGGTCGGGATCGCGGCCGGGGTGGCGCTGGCGGCCGCGCTGCCGTCGCTGCCGTATGCGTGCGGGCTTGCCACGGTCTCGCTGCTGGCCGACGACGTCACCGACCTGTCGCTGCTGCCCGTCGACGGCGCGCTGCCGGTCGGCGTACCTCCCGTGGTGCCCGAACGCCTGACCGCCCTCGCCGCTCCGCCCGACCGGGTGGCGCACTGGGTGATCCGGCTGGGCGAGGTGCGAGCGCTGCGACAGGATCGCCGATCATGACCAACCCGTCGACGTCGCTGGCCCGTGCCGTGGTCGGCGCGCTGATCGAGGCCGGCGTACGCGAGGTCGTGGTGGCGCCCGGCTCGCGCAACGCCCCGCTGTCCTTCGCCGTGTACGACGCCGCGGCGGCCGGTCGGCTCCGCCTGCACACCCGCAGCGACGAGCGGACCGCCGCCTTCCTCGCCCTCGGCCTGACCAAGGTCGGATCCCGCGCGGCGGTCGTGTGTACGTCGGGCACCGCGGTGGCCAACCTGCACCCGGCCGTTCTCGAGGCGGCCCATGCCGGCGTACCCCTCGTCATGGTCACCGCAGACCGCCCCGCCCGCCTCCGCGGCACCAACGCCAACCAGACCACCGACCAGGTCGGCATCTTCGCCTCCGCCGCCCCCTGCCTCGACCTTTCCGCATCCGCCGCCACCGATCCCGAGGGGATTCTTCGCCACCTCGAAGGGCCACCCTCGCCACCGCGAGGCTCTTCGTCGGGGCCCGTGCACCTCAACGTCCAGTTCGACGAACCCCTCCTCCCCGCGACTTCCACGACCTCTTCCTGGGAGTCCGCGCCCGAAGACCGTCGAAGCGGCGAGTTCGGCCCCTCGACATGGCAAGAACGGCCCCGCGAGGTGGCAAGAACTGCCCTTCCAAGTGGCGAAGATGGCCCCCGCACCGTGGTCGTGGCGGGGGACGATGCCGGACCGCCGGCTCGGGTGCTGGCCGAACGCGCCAACTGGCCGCTGTTCGCCGAGCCGACGAGCGGGTCGCGGACCGGCGCAAACGTCATCCGAACCTACCGGCTGCTCCTCGACGGCGACCTCGGCAAGCGGATCGAGCGGGTCGTCGTCTTCGGCCACCCCACCCTGTCGCGCCCGGTGACCCGGCTGCTGGCGCGCGACGACGTCGAGGTCTGGTCCGGCCCGGCTCCCGGTCGCTGGGCGGAACGACCCTTCGACGTCGACACCACCTTCGACGCGCTCGAGGTCGCCGAGCCGGACGACCCCGCCTGGCTCGGCGTGTGGCACCAGGCCGACGCCGAGCGGTCGGTCGCCCTCGACCGGTTGCTCGCCGCCGAGCCCGAGCTCACGCCGTACGACGTAGCGGGCGCCGTCAGCGCGGCCTTGCCGCCCGGCGGACTCCTGTACGTCGGTGCCTCCAGCCCGATCCGCGACCTCGACCTGATGGTCGCCGAGTACGCCGTCGGCGACCGCCGCAAGGTGATCGCCAACCGCGGCCTGGCCGGCATCGACGGCACCATCTCGAGTGCCATCGGCGCCTCGCTGGGTCGCCCGCAAAGCTCCCGCGCCCTGGCGCTGATGGGCGACGTCACCTTCCTGCACGACTCCACCGCGCTGATGCTGGGTCCGGCCGAGGCCCGCCCCGACCTCACGATCGTGGTCGTCAACGACGACGGCGGCTCGATCTTCTCGATGCTCGAGCAGGGCGACCCGGCGTACGCCGACCGCTTCGAGTCACTCTTCGGCACGCCCCACCGCGTCGACCTGGCCAGCCTGTGCGCGGCCACCCGCACGCCACACTGGCGGGTCGACAACCTGCCCGAGCTCCGGCACGCCCTGGCCAACCCCAACGGGGGGATCGAGGTCATCGAGGCCGTCTGCCGCCGCGACAACCGCCGCGACCTCGACGCCCGGATCCGCGCGCTC
>WNGB01010584.1_pt1 | contig 15894 bp, 16 predicted proteins | sample 5400681 | NCBI WGS metagenome assembly WNGB01 (sample SAMN13153367, study PRJNA577476) | soil metagenome | isolation source: 115 cm soil or saprolite under grassland replicate 2 | place: USA:California | collected 2016-06-15 | reverse complement strand
CGTCGTCTACCAGATGCGTGGCGCGGCCGCGGTCCTCATGGCGTGGAACGACCGCGATACGCTGCGCGGTCGCGTCGTGGAGGCGCACGGCAGCGGCGTGACTCGGCGCGGACGGGTGGCCGGCGTCGACGACGAGGGGCGCCTCGTCCTCGAGCGGGGCCCCGGCACGGAGCGGGCGATTGCCTCGGGGGAGATCGTGGCGGTGAGTGACGTGGACATTCAGCGACGGAGGCAACCATGAAACGGATCCTCGTGCCTCTCGACCTCAGGAACGAGCCCGACGCCATCGCCCGCGTGGTGGCGGACGCCGCCCGGGGCGCCGGCGCCACCGTGCGGCTGCTCCATGTGGCGCCGGTGCCCGAGGCGGTGGTCGATGTCGAGGGCCGGACCGTTTCCTATGCGGATCAGGAGGCGGCGCGGCTGGAGACGGAGGCCCTCGACTACCTGCGCGTCATCGAGATCCTGCTCGACGGGATCCCGGTCGAATCCGTCGTGCGCTTCGGCGACCCGGCGGACGAGATCCTCGCCGAGGCGGATGTCTTCGGTGCGGATCTCATCGCGCTGACTGCCGCCCGCCGCACCGGCCTCCGGGACTGCCTGCGTGGGGGGACGGCGATGCGGGTCTGCCGCCGCGCGGACATGGCGGTGATGCTGCTGCAACCGCCGGCGCTGCTCGCGGCGTGAACGTGCAGGTGACGTCGTCCGGATCGGATCGTCTGGTCGCGATCGACGCCGCCGCTCTTGCCGGGCGGCTCCGCCGTCACGAGCCCGTCACGGTTCTCGACGTCCGCCAGCGCTGGAAGGAGGACCGCGAGCGCATCCCGGGCGCTCTCTGGATGCCGCACGACGAGGTTCACCGGCGAGCCCAGGACCTCCCAACCGATCGCGATCTGGTCGTCTACTGCTCGTGACCGGGCGAGGCGACCAGCGCCCGGGTGGCGCGGTGGCTGCTGGACCACGGGTTCCCGCGCGTGGCCGTGCTCCGCGGGGGTCTCGGCGGCTGGCGGCGAGCCGGACTGGCGACGGAGCCGCTCGTCGGCGACACGTTCCCGGCGCCCGAAACGGATGCGAACCCTGCGGGCGCGGGACGCGACGCGGCTGGTGTCACGGTGCCCAGTCTCGCCGAGCGGCATCTGGGGGAAGGCGGCCGTCCGGCGCGCCTGCGGCTGGCGACGCTCTTCGTGGACATCGCGGGCTCGACGCGGCTCCTCGTCCATCACCCGCCGGAAACGGTCCTTGTCTGCGTTCAGCGGTTCATGCACCTGGTGACCGACGTGGCGCTCGCGTACTGCGGCGATGTCAAGGACTTCGAAGGAGACGGCGCGCTCCTCTACTTCGAGTCGGCGAGCGAAGCCATGGAAGCGGCCTTTGCGATCCGCGCGGCCCTCGCGCGGGGCGTCTGCAACGTCGCCTGCCCGGTCTCGGCGAGGATGAGCGTCGCGGTGGGCGACGTCGTCCTGGGCATCGTCGGCTCGGCGCTGCGCCACACGGTGGCGCTGGTGGGACCCAGCGTAAGCGTGGGGGCTCGGCTCCTCAAGCAGATCGCCCCGGGGGGAATCATCGCGACGGGCGAGGTCATCGACGCCCTCCGGCTCGAGATGCCGCACTTGGCCCGGGAGTTTCGGCTGCTCGATCCGGCCTTCGAGCTGCCGGCCACCGACGGTATGGTCGTCGCCAGCTGGGGCATTGACCCCGAAGCCCGCGAAGGCGCCGAGAACGAGGACAAGCCGGCGTGACCAGGCGCCGGGCGTCGATCACGCCCGGCGCCGGATGTAGAGGGCGACTCAGCGGTACACGGTCCCGCCCGCGATCAGCGCGAAGCGGGGCACGGCCGGCGAAGGCGCCCACGTCGCCTCCGCGAGATCCCGGCAGCCCTTCTCGCAGCGAACGCGTCCATCCGGGAACACCGAGCAAGCGTGGACGTCGCTCGGTCGAGTGGCGTCCGGCGAGGTGAGGAACTCCACACTCACCCTGCGCCTCGAGATCGGGCAGTCGAAGGTGTTCCGGGCGATCATCGTCGGGCGCGGCGCCAAGTGGGCGAGCGGCGCCAGGATGAAGATCGTCACCCCGAGCATGAGCAACGGCGACACCAGCACCAGCACGGCGATACCCGTCAGCAGTGTGATGACCCAGTCCATTTCGTTTACCTCCTCTCGCTCTCGGCCTCGACCGTCTGCATCGAAGCTGGTCGCCAGGCGCAGAGCGGATCTTCGCCGAGCACGTCGCCCGTCGCGGCCCAGGCCCGGGCGCGGGAGCCGCCGCAGATCTCGCGGAACTCGCACACGCCGCACCGACCCGTGAAGAGACGAGGGGCGCGCAAGGCGTGGAAGAGCGCTGACTCGCGGTAGAGCTCGAGGGGATCGCGCGCCCGGACGTTGCCGACGGTCAGCGGCAGGAATCCCGAGGGCATGACATCGCCGTTGGCGGCGATGAACATGACGCCGTTGCCGTCGCGCATCCCGAAGCCGCGGCCCCGCGGACTGCCCTGCGCCTCCGCGGCCGCCTGACCGTTGTCGTGCGCTAGCTGGAGCGTCACCCGGCGGTACTGCGGCGCCTCGGTCGTGCTGGCGACGAACGGCCACCGGGCCGCATTCCTCGCGAGCCAGCGCAGCGTCTGCTCGCCCTCGGTCGGGGCGAGCGAGCGCAGCGCCCGACCACGGCCGACGCTGACCAGGAAGAAGAGGCTCCAGCGGCTCGCGCCGACCCGGGCGACCAGCTCGGCCGTCTCGTCGAGATGGGGCTCCGTCTCGGCGGAGACCAGGGTGTTGATCTGAAGCGGGATGCCGGCGCCGACGATATGCGCGGCGGCGGCGAGGGTCCAGCCGAAGCAGCCGAGGACCCCGCGCAGACCATCGTGATGCGCGGCCGACGGGCCGTCGAGGCTCAGCGACATCGCGCTGACGCCCGCGTCCTTCAGCGCGTGCACCACCTCGCGCGAAAGGCGCGGCGTGGCGCTCGGCGCCACCGACACGCCGAGGCCTCGGGCGACGCCCGCGCGGACGAGCGGCAGGAGATCGGGGCGCTTCAGTGGATCGCCGCCGGTGAAGATGACGTGGGGCGCCGGGCCCTCGGCCCGGGCCAGCGAGGCGAGCACGGTCTCGCACTCCTCGGTGGTGAGCTCGTCCCGACCACGATCGGGCATGGCGTCCGCCCGGCAGTGGCGGCACACGAGATCGCAGGCGCGCGTCAGCTCCCAGTAGACGCGGAGGGGCGCGCGCTCGAACGTCAGCGCGGTCATGGCCGTTGGCCCGCGGGGACGTAGTCGCGGCGGGCGGGGCCGGCGTAGATCTGGCGCGGCCGGGCGATCTTCTGCTCCGGGTCCGCAAGCATCTCCTGCCACTGGGCGAGCCATCCCGTCGTCCGCGCGATCGCGAAGAGCACGGGAAACATGTCGACGGGCAGCCCCATCGCCTCGTAGATCAGCCCGGTATAGAAGTCGACGTTGGGATAGAGCTTGCGCGTCACGAAGTACTCGTCCTGGAGCGCGATGCGCTCGAGCTCCAGGGCCAGCGGCAGGAGCGGGCTCGGCCGGGTCGCCGCGAACACCTCGTCGGCCACGCGCTTGATGATCCGGGCGCGCGGATCGTAGTTCTTGTAGACCCGATGTCCGAAGCCCATCAGCTTGGCCTCGCCCGCCTTGACCCGCCGGATGAACTCCCCGATCCGCGCCGGCGAGCCGATGGCCTTGAGCATCCGCAGCACCGCCTCGTTGGCGCCGCCGTGCAGCGGCCCATAGAGGGCCGCGGCGGCGGCGGCGACGGCGGAGTACGGATCGACGCCGGACGAGCCGACGGCGCGCATGGCGTTGGTCGAGCAGTTCTGCTCGTGGTCGGCGTGCAGGATGAAGAGCACGTCGAGGGCCCGCTCCAGCGCCGGCTCGGGCTTGTAGCGCCACTCCGTCATCTTGAAGAGCATGCTGAGGAAGTTGCCCGCGTAGCCCAGCTCGTTGTCCGGGTACACGTAGGGGCGGCCGACGCTGTGACGAAACGTGAACGCCGCGAGCGTCGGCACCTTGGCGATCAGCCGGTAGATCTGCAGGTCCCGGTGGCCGGGATCGTGGTTGATCCGGGCGTCCGGGTAGAAGCTCCCCAGCGCCGCCACCGACGAGACCAGCATGCTCATCGGATGCGCGTCGTGGTGGAAGCCGTCGATGAACTTCTTCACGTTCTCGTGCACCCAGGTGTGGTGCGTGATCTGCCACGTGAACGCCTCGAGCGCCTTCGCGGTCGGCAGCTCGCCGTGGAGCAGGAGGTAGGCGACCTCGAGGAAGGTCGAGCGCTCCGCGAGCTGCTCGATCGGATATCCGCGATACCAGAGGAGGCCGCGGTCCCCGTCGATGAAGGTGATCGCGCTGCGCGTGGACGCGGTGTTCATGAACGCGGGGTCGTAGGAGAGGAGACCGGCGCCGTCGGGCGTCCCGCGGACCTTCTGGAGGTCGGTGGCGCGGACGGCCCCGTCGGTCACCGGCATCTCGTACGACTGTCCGGTGCGATTGTCGACGATGGTCAGCGTATTCGGCATGGCGACCCTCCCCCGGATCGTTTCCCGAATCAGCGCAGCGCTTCCTCCGCGGCCAGCGCCACCACCTGGGCCTTCGTCATCCGCATGAGGAACACGGGGATCTCGGCCTGCCGCAGCACCGCTTCCGCCACCGAGCCGAAGAGCAGCCGTCCGAGCCCGCTCCGACCATGGGTGGTCATGGCGATGAGGTCGGCGCCCGCCGCTCGCGCGCCGTCGATGATCTCGTCGACGACCGATGCCCCGTACCGAACTTCGGTCCGGACCCGGATCCCCTTGCGACGAAGCTCGTCAGCCAGGGGCGCCAGGTACTCGCGGGCGTGTTGCATGCGCCCGGCAATGTCCTCGATGAAGACGGAGCGCGATCCCTCGGTCACCACCGGTGGCACGGGCTTGATCACACGGAACAACAGCACTTCCAGATCGAGCGGGCCCGCGACGTCGAGGATGAAGTGGAGCATCCCTTCGGCCAGATCGGAGCCGTCCAGCGGAATCACCACGCGCTTGTACATGAGCGCCCTCCTTGCGTTGGATTCACTCCGAGTGCACGCGCGTTGCCATTCCCGAACGTCAAGGAAGTTGCGATCTTAGTCGGACGAGCGCGGCGTCGGCCGTGGGGTCGTGACTCCCCGGTGGGTCAGCGGAGCCTCAGCGGGTCGTGAACGCGATCTCGACGACGCCCTGCTCGAGCTTGCGCTCGACGATCGTCGTGAAGCGGGCGAGCAGATCGAGCATGCGGGTGTTGTCGCCGAGCACCCAGGCGCGGAAGCGGCGGATGCCGCGCGCCTCGGCGGCAGCCAGCAGGTCGCGCAGCAGTACGGTGCCCAGCCCGCGATTCTGCCAGCCGTCTTGCAGGACGAAGGCGACCTCGGCGGTGTCGGGCCGGTCGGTGGGCTCGTAGCGCGCCACGCCGACCACTTCGTCACCCGAGCCCTCGGGCTCGACCACGAGCGCCAGCCGCGTGGCGTAATCGACATTCGCGAGGATCCGCGCCCAGTCGGGCGGCAAGCGCTTCATGATGGTGAAGAAGCGCTGATAGGCGGTCTGACGGCTGAGTCGATCGTAGAGCGCGATCAGGCGATCGGCGTCGTGGGGGCGGATGGGACGGATGAGCGCGCGCGCCCCGTCGCTCGTCGTCACCGGGTGGACCAGCTCCTCGGGATAGCGGGCGGCTTCGCTCATCATGTGTCCCGACGCTGCCCCAGGATAAGCGAATCGACGGCGGGCAAGCTCGCGAATTTCCTCGTCGCTCGCCTGGCACTCGCCTTGCTCCCCCTCTTGCCGGTCAGCGTCAGTGAAGGGAGAGATCGGAATGCGACGTGACGTGATCGTTCCGATGGCGCTCGCCGCCGCGGTGCTATTGCTCGCCATCGTGCCGGCCGGGAGCCAGGATCGCGACGGGCTGCCGAAGCGGGGAGAGCAGCTGTTCGTCTCGCAGGGGTGCTACGGCTGTCACCAAGTCGGCAAGTTCGGCACGCCCATCGGCCCCGACCTGTCGCGCGTCGGCGCGAAGTATCCGGTGTCGTATCTCACCGAGTGGGTGCGCGACCCCGGGAGCGTTCGCCCCTCGGCGCACATGCCGAAGCTGGAGCTGAGCCCGGAGGAGGTCCGAGCGCTGGCGGCATACCTGGCGTCACTCAAGTGACGCGTTGAACGCTCGCGCCGTCGCCAGGCGCCCGGGGCTCGACGCCTTCTTCGGGCCTCGGTCCGTTGCCGTCATCGGGGCCTCGCGCGATCCAGCCAAAGTCGGCGGCAGCGTGCTCGCCAATCTGCGCTCGGCGGGCTTCGAGGGTCGCATCGTTCCGGTGAACGCGCGCGCCGACGTCGTCCAGGGACTGCCCGCCGCGCCGTCGATCCTCGTCGCGGACGGTCCGGTCGATCTCGCCGTCCTGGCCGTCCCCGCGCCGGAGGTCTTGCCGGCCCTCGAGCAGTGCGTGGCCAGAGGCGTCGGCGCCGCCGTCGTCATCTCGGCCGGCTTCCGCGAGAGCGGAGCCGCGGGTGAGGAGCGCGAAACGGCGCTGCGTGGCTGGCTCGCCTCACAACCGATCCGTGTGCTCGGCCCGAACTGCCTCGGGTGGATCCGCCCGGCGCGCAAGCTCAACGTGACGTTCGCGCCCGGCATGCCGGTCGCGGGGCCGATCGCGTTCATCTCCCACTCCGGCGCGCTCGCCGTCGCGATCCTCGACTGGTCGCGCGAGCGCCGCCTGGGCTTCTCCCTCTTCGCGAGCCTCGGCAACCAGGCCGATCTCACCGAGACGGACCTCCTCCGCGCGGTGAGGGACGACGACGAGACGCGCGTGGTGGTCGCCTACCTGGAGGGCGTGGCCGACGGTCGCGCCTTCGTCGACGCGCTCGGCGCGCTCGCCGCGGCCAAGCCCGTGGTCGTGCTCAAGGCCGGACGCTCGCCGGAGGGTGCGCGCGCCGTCTCCTCGCACACGGGAGCGCTCGCCGGCTCCGACGTCGCGTTCGACGCCGCGGTCAAGCAGGCGGGGGCGGTGCGCGCCCGGTCGATCGAGGAGCTCTTCGATCTCGCGGGCGCGCTGGCGGTGCAGCCGCTGCCGCGCGGGCGGCGGCTGACCATCGTCACCAACGGCGGCGGCCTCGGCATCGTCGCCGCGGACGCGGCACGCGACGTCGGGCTCGAGGGGAGCGCGCTGGCCGACGACGTGCGCGCGCGCCTGCGCGCGGTGCTGCCGCCGACGGCCAGCGTCGTCAATCCGGTCGATCTCATCGGGGACGCCGACGCCGCGCGCTTCGGCAACGCGCTGCACGCGCTGGGACCCGACCACGGTGGCGACGCGCTCCTCGTGCTGCTCACGGCCCAGGCCGCGACCGATTCACCGACCGTGGCGCGGGCGATCGTGGCCGCGACGCGCGACTGGACGAGCCCCGTGGCCGCGGCCTTCGTCGGTGGGGCGCGCGTCGCCGCCGGCGCCCACGTGCTCGAGGAGGCGGGGCTGCCGTGCTATGCGTTTCCCGAGCGCGCGGTCGCCGCCCTCGGGGGCATGGCGCTCGTGGCCGGTCGTCGTCGCGCGCGCCACGGTGTCGTCGCCGCGCCGCCTCCCGCCGAAGCGCTCGCCGTCCTCGCCGATCTGCGCGCGGTCGGACGGTTGCGGCCGGGCCTCCTGGATCTCGTCCCGGTGCTGGCCGCCTGCGGGATCGCCGTCGCCGCACCGGTCGCGGTGAAGACGCCCGACGAAGCGGGCGCCGCCGCCGCGCGGATGGGCGTTCCCGTGGCGCTCAAGATCGTGTCGCCCGATATCAGCCACAAGACCGAGGTCGGAGGCGTGCGGCTCGGTCTCACGACGGCGGAGGCCGTGATCCAGGCGGCGCATGCGATGCTCGAGCGCGTGACGCGGGAGCGGCCACGAGCCGTCATCGAAGGCTTCGCCGTCCAGCCGATGATCCCGCCGGGCAAGGAGCTGCTGCTCGGCGCCGTCCGCGATCCGCAGTTCGGGCCGCTCGTGATGGTGGGGTTCGGCGGGATCTACGTCGAGATCCTGCGCGACGCACCGGTCGATCTGCCGGCGCTGGCCACGACCATTGCGTGGTTCTCCGCGCTGGTCAGCGCGGCGCCTGGTCTCGAAGAGCTCGAGCTGAACCCGCTCGTCGCCGCGGCGACGGCGTCCGTCGCCGTCGACGCGCGCGCCAGCCTCGCGCCGTGATGAGCCGAATGCTCCACGACAAGAGTCACTTTGCTCTATGGACGCGGCGCTGTTCACGCTCTATACAAGCCGTATACAGGAGTAGGGTTCGAGGCCCCGTCCAGTTTACCGGAGGAGACCATGGGCCTCAGAGAACGTCTGTACGACCTCGCGGCGTCCCGCCATGCCATCTGGGTCGATCGTCTGCGCGGTTGGCTCGCCTGTCCCGACGAGATCATCGGGTGCTTCGCCGGGGAGGGCTTCGAGGAATACCGGCGCGAACTGATACGAGGGCGGCACGATCACCGCTCGTTGGGCGGCCTCTGGGAGGCGCTCGACCGCGCGACGGGATCGATCGCTTCCGTGATCTGGGTCAATCGTCCCGCGGCCTCCCAAGCCATCATCTTCATCGACGTCGATGGCAAACCGCTCGAAAGCACGGCGGACGCCGGCATGATGACGTGGTGGAGTGAGCTGGATGACGCGGTGCTGCGCTGCCTCTCCGACGGCGCGCTGGCACCGGCCGAGATCGGCCGCCGCCTGGGCATCTCGGAGGCCGCAGCCGGCTCGCTGGCCACGCTGCTGGCCACAGAAGGAAAGGTGCGAATCTGCCTGGTCGCCGTGGACGTGGACCACACCGCCATTGTGCGCTCGCTGTGGTGTCCGTTTCAGGAGTGCCAGGTCACCGTGGAATTCCGCGTAGCGGCGGACGCGGATGGCGGACCGGAAGCGGTGAACTGGTGCTCCGCATTCACCCCACCGACCGCGATCGGATGCGCAAGGCCCTGTCTCGAGGTCGACGGCCTTCTCGTCGCGGCCTGAACTGCTATGTGCCCGTTTCTCGTCCCTGTCGTCGCGGATCGCCTGTGGCTCTATCCCGTCGGTTGTTATTGCCGGCGACCCGACGGCCGCGCACGGGTGCCAGCGAGGAGCACCCTGCTCCGGCTCTGCACGATGCCGGCCTACCTCAGCTGTGCCGGCTACCGAGCGGCGAGCTCGTCAGCGTCATGCCATCGGGCCGAAGAGAGGGGGACACCATGAATCCGAGGCTCATCGAGCTGCTCGCGCCGTCGTCTCGCTCACCGCCGAGCCGCAGGCGGCGTAATACCCGTGCGGGGCGTGGGTGCGGGTGGCTCAGGAAAATGAGGCGCCCGCCGCATTGTTCCCGCGCCGCGAGCGGTGCGTAATGCCGGCGTGAGAGTTCCCTGACGCGGGGAGGTGAGAGGACGTAAGTCGACTCGAACGAGAGCCCAACGCGCACGACCAAGGTCCCGGCGTGATGCCGGGACGCACGGCGCGTAGACGCCGCGCATGGAGGCCCGGGTTGGCGAAGGACTTGCCCCGGGCCTCTTTCATGCCGCGCGCCATCCTTCCTCCGCGACACCGTAGAATGAGCCGTGGAGGGCACGGTATGGCGCACGCCCATGGACATGGACATACCCACGGGGTGGTCGATCCCGCCATCGCCTCTCACGACCGGGGCCTGTGGGCGCTCCGGTGGTCCTTTCTCGGCCTGATGGTGACGGCGCTGATTCAGGTGGTTGGGGTCGTCGTGTCGCACAGCGTCGGGCTCCTCGCGGACACCATCCACAACTTCGCGGATGCCGCGACCGCCATCCCGCTCGGCATCGCGTTCCTGCTGGCGCGGCGCGCGGCGAACCGTCGGTTCACCTACGGCCTTGGCCGTGTCGAGGACTTCGCGGGGCTCGCCATCGTCGTCGCGATTGCGGTCAGCGCCGTGGTCGCAGGCTACCAGGCCGTTTGGCGTCTGATGCACCCTCAACCGGTCAAACTGCTGTGGGCGGTCATGGTGGCGGCCATCGTCGGCTTCGCCGGGAACGAGGCCGTGGCGATCTTCCGGGTTCGGATCGGAAAGCAAATCGGCAGCGCCGCCCTGATCGCTGACGGTTATCACGCACGCGTGGACGGCTGGACGAGCCTCGCGGTCCTCATCGGGGCCATCGGGGTGTGGGCGGGATACCCGCTCGCGGACCCGGTTGTCGGCCTTGTCATTTCGGCGGCGATTTTCGTGCTGGTCTGGCAGTCGGCTCGTTCCGTGCTCATGCGGATGCTCGACGGTATCGAGCCCGAGACACTCGACGAGATCACCCATGCCGCGCGCCACGTTCCCCGCGTCGAAGAGGTCACAGACGTCCGGACGCGGTGGATCGGCCACCGCCTCCACGCCGAGGTCAGTGTGACGGTTTCAAGCCACCTCTCGGTTCTCCAAGGCCACGAAATCGCGGGAGAGGTCCGTCATCAACTGCTCCACCACCTGCCACACCTCGGCGGCGTGACCGTTCACGTCGATCCCTACGGACAGGGCGGGGAAGCCCACCATCGAATTGGTGCCCACGCGCACGGCGACCTGCCGATGCACTCCCACGACTGAGCCACATCCCTGAGCGTCCTTGACGGATGAGGAAGAATCGCTGATCTTGGCCAGACTACTCTGACGGGAGATTCGCTTCGATGACCCGACCGACTCGGTGGTTCGTCGCGGCCTGCGGGCTTGTCACTCTCGCGTTCGCCGCGACCGCTCACGCGCAACAGTCACCGCCCCAGCCCTTCGCCCCCGCGTGGGGCATGCTCGCGGGCTGGGACGTCTTCGCCAAGAAGAGCTGCGGTCAGTGCCACAGCGTGCGCGGCGTGGGCGGCAAGGTGGGGCCCGATCTCGCCCGCGTCCAGAGCGGGACCGGGTTCTATGAACTCGGCGCCGCGATGTGGAACCACCTGCCGAGGATGGGCGAGCGCATGCGGGAGCAGCGGATCGAGCGGCCGCGGCTCACCGCCGCCGACGTCTCGAATCTCCTCGCGTTCCTCTTCACCGCGGCCTATGGCGAGGAGACCGGCGATCCCAGAGCCGGCGAGCAGCTCTTCGCCGCGAAGGGCTGCGCGCAATGCCACGCGGTCGCCGGCAAGGGCGGCGGCGTCGGTCCGGCGCTCGACGCGCTCAAGGGCGCGAACTCCCCCGTGCTCGTCGCGGCGGCCATGTGGAACCACGGGCCGCGCATGGCGGAGGTCATGAAGGCGAAGGGGATCGAGCGCCCGACGTTCAAGGACCGCGAGCTGCTCGACATCGTCGCCTACGTGGTCGGCACCGCCCGGGACGCCGACACGGCGACGACGCAGGTCATTCCGGGGACGCCCGAGCGCGGCCGGAAGCTCTTCGCCGAGAAGCGTTGCGCGACGTGCCACGCCGTCGCCGGCCGCGGCGGCAAGGTCGGCCCCGCGCTCGGCACGCGCGCCCATCACGTGAGCCTGACCGAATTCGGCGCGCTTATGTGGAATCACGGCCCCGCCATGTGGAACCGGATGAAGGAGCGCGGCATCGGCGTGCCGCAGCTCACCGGCCAGGACATGGCGGACATCGTCGCGTACCTCTACACGTCCCACTACTTCGACACCGTGACGGGCAACGCCACCCGGGGCGAGCAACTGGTCCAGGGCAAGGGATGCGTCACGTGTCATTCGATCCGCGGCAGGGGCGGCAAGGTCTCCGCGGACTTTGCGACGTCGACCGTCGTCGGGTCGCCGTCGAGCGTGATTGCAGCGATGTGGAACCACGGCGCTCGCATGGAGGGCCGGGCGCAGAAGCAGGACATCGAGCTGCCCGTGCTCACCGGCCAGGAGCTCGCCGACATCAGCGCCTACCTCGGCTCGCTCGCGCGAGGCCGGACCTCTCAGCCGAAGCCGAAGTAGGCTGCATCGACGCAGGGGAAGGGCGGGGCGCGCGCTCCCCACCTCGCGGCTCGACGCCCCACCGCCCTGATCGCAATTCCGCACCGACGCCCATGATTCCAGGCCGTTACCACATGCCGCGGTGTGGCATAGACGTTGCGATTCCTCCGGCCGCACAGCGTGAAGCGGTGAGGAGGAATCCCCATGGCCCGTCGTCTCGTCGTGCTGGCCCTCGTCGCCGTCGTCGTGGTCGCGGCCAGCGTCATCTGGCGCGCGGCCCCGCGTGGCGACGCCAGCGCGCCGGTGGTGATCGCTGCCGCGTCCGACCCCGTCCGGGCCCGGCGCGAGACCCGATCGACCCTCGATCCCGCGCGCTTCGTCGGTAAGGCCGCCCTCGCGCATCGGGTCGCGCGCGAGATCCCCGACACGCTCGACCAGCTCTACTGCTACTGCGAGTGCGACAAGCACTCGGGGCACAAGAGCCTGCTCTCCTGCTATACGGACGGCCACGCCGCGACCTGAGACATCTGCCTCGACGAGGCGCTGGACGCGTCTCGCATGGCGAAGGCCGGATACCCGATCGAGCGGATCCGGGCCGAGATCGACCGCGCGTACGGGCGATGATGCGCCGCCTGCTCTTCCTCCTCGTGCTCGGACTCGTGCCGGCCGCGGCGCTCGCGCATGGCGAGCAGGACGGCCACGCCGCGCACCGGGCGCCGGCCGCCGCCGATCCGACGAGCGCCGTCGAGATCGGCGGGTACCGCGTCGAGATCCTGAGCCAGCCGAGCCCACTGGCTCCAGGACGCCGCGGACTCGTCGTCGCGCGGATCTCGCGGGGCGAGGACGGCGCCCCGGTCTCGGACAGCACCACCCACGGCGGGCGCCTACCGTGTGCGGGTCGCGCTCGTGGCCCTCGAGGGCAAGGAGTTCGAGCCGCCGCTGCTGGCGGGGTTCCCCCTCGGCGTCGAGGCCGCCCCGGCAATGGGTGCGGCGGCATGGAGCGTGATCATCCTCGCCGGCGCGATCGCCGCCGCGGCCGTCTGGGTCGTCCTCGCGCGCGGGCGACTCGGCCTGGCCGGCGGGCAGTCCCTCGACCTCCTCGGGGTTCGCTGGATCCGGGGCGTGCTGACATCGCGCGTCTTCCAGCCGGCGCTGCAGCTCCCCCTGCTCGTCGTCATGCTCATCCTGGTGGTCCTCGGCTTCCATGACGTGCAGGACGGCGGCGTCAACGTCACGACCAAGCTCACGTGGACGATCTGGTGGGCGGCGATCATCTTCACGTTCTTCCTGGCCGGGCGCGTGTGGTGTCTGGCCTGCCCATTCGGCGCGCTCAACGAGTGGGCGGCGCGCCTGGCCGCGCCGTTGCGCCGCTTGCCCAGGCCGCTGCGCAACATCTGGTGGGCCACGGCGGCGTTCGTCGCGCTGACGTGGGCGGACGAGCAGCTCGGCGTGGTCCGGTCGCCGCAGGTCACCGCGTCGATCATCGTTCTGTTCGCGGTGCTCGCCGTCGCCATCGGTCTGTTCTTCGAGCGGCGCAGCTTCTGTCGGTACCTCTGCCCGATCGGCGGGCTCATCGGGATCTACTCGATGACGGCGCCGGTGGAGCTGCGCGCCAAGGACGGCGCCATCTGTCGCGGCCACCACGACAAGACGTGCTACCGGGGCGACGGCGTCGCGCGCGGCTGTCCGATGTTCGAGTTCCCGCAGACGATGGACCGCAACAACTACTGCACGTTCTGCGCGGAGTGCGCGAAGGGATGCGGACAGCACAACATCGCCCTCCGCTTCCGAGCCTTCGGCAAGGACCTCTGGGCCTCGCGCCGTTGGCTGCTCGAAGAGTCGTATCTCGCGGTCGCCCTGCTGGGGCTCACGCTCGTGGTCACCGCGCAGATGCTCATGGCCTGGCCGGCGTTCGTCTCGGGCCTCGCGGGGTGGCTCCCGGCGATCGTGCGCGCGAACCTGAGACCGGTCACCTATCTCGGGCTCGTCGAATCCGCGGTGTTCCTGGGCGCGACGCTGGTGGCCGGGCCGCTCCTGGTCGCCGCCGGCAGCGCGCTCGCGCAGAGGCTGGCCGGCGGCGGGCCCGGCCTGCGCCGGACCTTCACGATGTTCGGTTACATGTTCGTGCCCGTGGGGCTGGCGCTTCACCTGGCGCACAACGCCGCGCACCTGCTGCTCGAAGGACGCGGCATCGTGCCCGCCATCCAGCGGGCGGTCGCGCTGTACACGCCGTGGTCGCTCGGCCAGGCCGACTGGCAGGGTGGTCCGCTCGCCTCCGCGGCGACCGTGTGGCTGTTGCAGATGGTGATCCTCGTCGCGTTCTTCGTGCTCTCGCTGGTGGCCGGCCACCGGCTGTCGCTCCGCGCGTATCCCAACCCCCGAGCGGCGGGGCGCGCGTTCGTCCCCATGGCGATGCTGTCGCTGCTCTTCACGGTCGCCGGCATCGTGCTGTTGAACCTGCCGATGGGGATGCGCCATGGAATGTGAACGCCTTCGCCGGATCTCCCCCGACCGACGGGGACCCGGAACGTGGAAAGGAGACGAGTCATGAAACGGGTATGGGTCGTACTGGCAGGGCTCTCGCTGGTGACCGGTGTGGGTCTCGGCTTCGCTGCGTGGCCGCTCGAAGCGCAGCAAAACCTGTTGGTCTCCAAGAAAGTCGCGGCGGCACCGTCGCTGGATGGGACCCTGGACGACACCTGGAAGGGGACGGCCGCGCTGACCGTGAAGGTGATTGGCGGCAAGAATTTGCCGGGAGGATCGACGGAGGTCTCGCTGCGATCCGTCTACTCGGGCGACACGGTCTACTTCTACATGCAGTACAAGGACCCGACGGACAGCGTCAGGCGTAGCCCGTGGGTCAAGCAGGCCGACGGGTCGTGGCAGAAGCTGAAGGACCCCAACGACAAGGGCGGGGACAACACCCTCTACTACGAAGACAAGATGGCGATGATCTGGAACATCAACTCGCCGGCCTTCGAGGCCAAGGGATGCATGGCCGCCTGCCACACGGGTGAGGGGAAGCCCTTCGGCAACAAGTACCTTCCCAACGCGGGTGAGCGGGCTGACATCTGGCACATGAAGGGCGTGCGCACGGGCACCGTCGGGCAGTTCGACGACCAGTATCTCGACGCCACCCGGTACGACAAGGACAAGGCGCCCGAGGCCGGCCGCAAGAGCGATCCCAAGACCGGCGGCGGCTACGTCGACAATGTCAGCGACGACAAGAAGGGCCCGAAGTTCGCGCTGAAGGGCAACAAGCCGGCGCCGCCCTACTGGATCGTCGACGCCGACAAGGAAGCGTTCGACGACTCGAAGTACAAGGCCGGCGACGAGGTGCCGGGCATCATCGTGGCTCCGTTCACCGGCGATCGCGGCGACATCGGCGCCAAGGTGTCGTGGAAGGAAGGCGTCCGGACCGTGGTGTTCTGGCGCAAGCTCGTGACCGGCAGTGAGTACGACGTGCAGTTCAGTGACATGAAGAAGCCCTACGCGTTCGGCGTGGCCGTGTTCGACAACGCGCAGGTTCGCCACGCCTTCACCCCGGGCGTGTTGAAGATGACGTTCGAGTAAGGGAACACGTCGTTCGCATCGAGGCATCGCCGGGAGCCCGCGCTCCCGGTGACCACGTCTGCCACCTTTATTGCAGTGCGCGCGGGCGAGCGAGTAGGATGCTCGCGACAGCACACCATGGGAGGAAGCGCCGAATGAGGGGACTCACATGCTCCGGCCTCATCGCCGGCGCACTCTTACTCGCCACGGCCCTTCCGGCGCGCGCGCAGGTCTCGGCACCGCCCCAGGATCCGCTCGCCGGCTCCCGCGTCTTCGGCGCGAAGGGCTGTGTGAAGTGCCACGCGGTCAACGGGATCGGAGGCCGGGTCGGGCCGGACCTCGGCCGCATCGCCCGCCCCCGATCGTTCTACGATCTCGCCACGGCGATGTGGAACCATCTGCCCCGCATGGCCGCCCGCATGCAGCAGCTCGGCATCGCCCGTCCTCACCTGGACGTGCAGGAAACGGCTGACCTCATCGGCTTCCTCTACACGCTGAA
>WNGB01015403.1_pt1 | contig 15896 bp, 12 predicted proteins | sample 5400681 | NCBI WGS metagenome assembly WNGB01 (sample SAMN13153367, study PRJNA577476) | soil metagenome | isolation source: 115 cm soil or saprolite under grassland replicate 2 | place: USA:California | collected 2016-06-15 | reverse complement strand
TGCCGACGTTGAGCAGAATTTTCGGGTTTTGCCAGAGCTCGTAGGCGGCCCGAAACTCATCGAGCGCTCGTTCGTATTCACGCGCATCCAAGTGCTTGAGGCCGCGCTCGAAATGAACGCGCGCTTCTTGCTCGCGATCGTCGGGCGCGGCGCGCAGTCGTCGACTCCCGAAAAGAAGGAGTGCCGCACAGACCCATGCGGCACGGCAGCGTTTCACAGCGAACGCTCCACGGGCCCAAGGGACGAAGCCGGCTGGGCAGGAGCCGGCGCGGGCGGCTCCACCGACCGACGAGGCGACCCGGTGCCCCTGCGAGGTGCCGCGGAGTGGTCGGGCTTCAGCTCGACGCGAAGCTCGCCGTCCGTAATGCCGAAGATCTCGCGGTTCTCGGCGACGAAGCCCGCGGCGCTCACGACGACCTTATGAGCGCGATCGGAGTAGGGTAGCTGAAGCGGATTCTGCTTGGTCTCGACGCCGTCCAGCATCACGCGAGCATCTGGTGGCTCGATTCGAAGCTGGATTTCGACAGATCTTTCAATGGGTGCAGCCCGGGTAGCGGCGGTGGCCTGACTCGTATCCGTTGATGCGGCAGGCGACGATGAGTCGGCGAATGCGCGTGACCTGGGCTCCTCATGCTTCGACCGCGTTCGAGAGAGAGCGATCAGCGCGGCGGCCGCGACGAGGAGGGCAGCGCCAGAATAGAGCATGGCCCGCTTTCTACGAGTCCGAGGGCCGTCCCGGCGGGGCGAGCTCGACCTATGCGTCGCGACGAGCGTCTCCGCGTCTGCAGACGGGCGCATCGATCGATGTGCGATTTCGACGCGCACTTCCCGGCCGCTGGAGCCGGAGGCCAGCTGCGGTGCGTCGGGGACGCGCGCGCTCGACAAGGTCTCGGTCGTCGACATGCCAGACGCGGCGAGCAGCTCGGCGCGAAACGACCCGACATTGCGATAACGGTCGTCCGGTTTTTTTGCCATCGCGCGGTCGGTCACCGCTTGCACTGCGGAAGGCACGTCGGGACGGCGCGAGCAGAGTGGAGGCGGCGTCGCGTGCAGAACGGCATGCATCACACCGAGCGGCGTCGGAGCTTCGAACGCAAACGTACCCGTCAAGCACTCGTAGGTGATAGCCCCCAAGGCGAACACGTCGGAGCGCTCATCGATGGGCCCGACGGACGCCGATGCCTGTTCCGGCGCCATGTAGTGCGGTGTGCCGATGGGATGACCGGTCTGTCCCGAGATGGTCGCCGCGTGCAAGAGCTTCGAAACGCCGAAGTCGAGCACCTTGACGAAATCGCGCCCGTGGCGGCGGCAGAGAAAAATATTCTCCGGCTTGAGATCGCGATGCACGATGCCGCGCGCATGCGCGGCCGCGACCGCATCGGCGATCTGGTCGATGATGTCGACCGTCTGCTCCAAGGAGAGTGTGCGGTTGGCGTCGAGACGGCTACGGAGGTGCTCTCCTTCGAGCAACTCCATGACGATGTAAGCAACGCCCTCTTCGGTATGATTGAAATCGAACGCCTCGACGATGTGCTCATGACCGATCCCGCTGGCGATTTCGGCCTCGCGTCGGAAGCGTTCGAAGATTTCCGGCCGAGAAGCGATGTGCGAATGAATCAACTTGACGGCAAAACGCCGCGGAAGCCTGAGGTGCGAAGCTTCGTACACCGAGCCCATCCCACCCTCGCCAATCAGGCGTTCGATGCGGTAGGTTCCCCCGAGGACGAGGCCGGGACCAGGCTGAAGATCCACGATCCACTAGGATAATGGAAGCCTAATCCGAAGGCACCTAGCATTACTGGGTCAGATCCTCGCTACCAGATCGTTGCATCGGAGCAGCCATAGTCCCATGAAAGTACTGACCGAACAGGCGGAGCTGGCTTTCGGCGAAGCCTTGCGGCTCTTCCGTGCTGAAGGCACAGCTCCGACGGCCTCGCCGTAAACTTATGTGGCCCGCCCGGCCGAAGTTGCTGATCGTGATCTGGCATAGCCAAGATCTGACCCAGTAGTGCAAGCGATCACTCGCACGCGTCGAATTCGGCGATCGTCGTTTGAACGTGGAACGTGGAGCCGGAGGTGTGCCGTTCAGCGAAGAAGAGGTGCAGGGGGTAGACACCGCCGGCGGTGAGTCCGAGCTCTTGGCTGCGGGCGTCGAGGTCGACCGTGGAGCTCATGGAGGAGTGGAGGCCACCGAGGTTGATGGCGAGCTTTCGATTGATGAAAGCCCAGAGGTCGTCGTCACCGCCGAAGGTGAAGCTTTCACCCCCCTGGTAGCGGAACTTCGCGGCGAGCTCGAGGGTGAAGTGGAAGTTATGGGTGCGGCCTTGGTTGCCGAAGAGCTGGTTGTCGATGGGGAAGAAGGCGCCGCTCTCGTAAGTGAAGATGTCGGGGCGGGCCGTCGATGAGGTGAGGGGAATGAAGAGGATCGTCGTCAGGTTGACGCGTGGCGCGTCGCGGAACCACTGGTCGAAGAAGGATTTGCCGTTTGTCGAGACGGTGGTGGGGTTGCCGGCGTAAACGGGTTTGTCGTCGGGGCCGAGCTCGGGGGCGACGATCTTGAGGTCGAGCTGATCGCGGCCCTTCTCGTGCTCGAAATCCGGATGCGTGTCGAGGAAGTCGCGAACGGTCGCTTTCAGTTTGGGTAGGGCGGGGCGCGGCGCGTCGCAGTTCTGCCATAGGCCGTCGATGCAGACTTCGGTGCCCTGTCCGCAGAGGCTCGAGCAGGTGCGCGTGGCGATCGGCACGTAGCACGCGCCCCACGAGCCGGAGGCGCAGGTCTGCAGCCCCTCTCCGCAGTCGTTGCTGCAGGTGCGGGTGTCGACGGGTACCTCGCAAGGTTGCCAGCGCTCGTCGACGCACGTCTGTAGGCCAGCGCCGCAGGTGTTCTCGCACATCCGGGTTGCGCCTGCCTCGCGACAGCTCTCGGGATCATCGACCGGCAACGGCGATCGCGAGCCACAGCCCAAGACACTCATGATCATCGCGATGCAGCAAGGGCCGATCTTCCGATGGCCGACAAGACTCGGCATGTGGCTTCGCTACTCCAGCGTCGCAGCCTGCACGAGCCGCGGTTTCTTCACAAGTGTCGGCCTGATGGCCGTCTCGCATTTCCCGAAGAGAGATGTACGTACGCTGGGGACGGCCGATGGATCATGACACCGTGCGGCGCGAGGCGTGGCGCAGCCCTCGGGTTTGGCTCATCATCGCGCTCTATTTGCTCCTGACGGGATGGCTGTCGTTCGAGCTCAATCTGTGGCGCGACGAGATCTACTCGCTCCACACGAGCTCGGAGTCGCCACTCGGCGCTGCGCGCAAGGCCATGACGTTCGAGCTGCAGCCGCCGTTCTACTTCACGCTCCTCTCGGCCTGGCGCATGCTCAATACATCGGGCTTTTTTGCTCGATTGTTATCGGCGCTCTGCGGCGGCGGTGCGATCCTGGCGAGCGCGGTGCTCGCTCAGCGGCTGGTGCCGCGCCTCGATCCGGCCTGGGCCGCAGCGGTCGTGGCGTCGCATCCTTTCATGGTCTGGGTCGGCACGGAGATTCGCGTTTATGCACTGACAGTGCTGCTGTCGGTATTGCTTCTGCTCGCATTTTTGGAAGCCTACGCTTCGCCCCTGCCGAGACTTTGGCCTCGGCTGGCGTACATCGCGCTCGCCCTGTTGGCCGTCTACACGCAATATTATTTGGGAGCTCTCTTCGTGTGCTTCGCTGTGGCGCTGCTCGTCCGACGCGATCGCCGAAAGCTTCTCCAATTTGCGATGGATATGGCGGCGGTGGGGCTCTTGTGCGTCCCGCTTTTTTTACTGGCGAAGATGCAACTCGGTTCGCACAAAGACGATCTCGCTCCCGGCGTCGCCTCGGGCGGCGGTGCGGTGGCGCGCGCGCTCAAACGGTTCGAGGCTTATCTCTTTTCGTTCAACAAGGCGATCAACGAAGCCCGCTGGAAGTTGTCCACGATCCGCGCGGCGCGCTGGGCCTACCGAGCGCTCGTATTCGGGGCCATTGCGCTTGGCGTGCTTCGCTGGCGGCGTCGTTTCATTAGCGCGCGGGTCGAGAAGGTCGTGCCACTGCTCGCCATCGTCGTCGTGTACGGCATTTTGGTCGTCGTGTTGCTCCACGTCGTCGGGCCCATGAGCGTGGGAGAAAGGCACACGGCGGGCGTGCTCGTGCCTCTCTTGATTTTCCCCATGGCCGCGTTGGGTCTCTCGGTGGGCAAGCCGGCTGCGCAGGCCTGGGGAGCGCTGCTTCTCGTCTCCAATGTGCCCGCCACGTATCTCACGCAGATCGAGCCCATGGCCAAAGACTGCGACTGCCGTCGGGTGGCCGAAACGATTGCCGGGCTCGAGGCCGATCGAGAACCCATCCTCGTGTTCCCGTCCGAAGAGTCACTCGGGCTCGCCGTTTACTATCGCGGAAAAAATCGGCTGATCCCGATTCCCGGACCACCGAACTTCGAGCATTGGGACCAGCGTACCTTCGTGGTCGACGATGCCGGCACCATCGCCGATCTCGTCGATCGCGAAGCCAGCGAGCCGACAGGCCTTTGGGTGCACACCGGTCCTTATGGCTACAGCTGGGGTCGGGACAAGCTCGAGGCGTATTTGTCGTCCGGCTACCGCGAGGAGGAAACGCGCGAATTCGCACACGGAGTCGTCCTTCGACACTTCGTCCGCAGCGACAGCGCGTCGCGATGAACGCAGGAAGCCCGACCCTAAGGCCGAGATGGGTATGTCGGTCGTGGCCAGCCGCTCGCTTCGGTACCACGGTGCCAGGCATGGTCCACGCGTATCCCGAGACCGCGGCTGAGGGAACCTGCCCTGTTTGTCGCACGCCGGCTCCGCCTTTGGCGTTCGTCAAGAACGGCTATCCTATGCACCGTTGCCCGACCTGCCAGCTGGTCTACTCGGCCCGTCCTCCACAGGGCGAGAAGCTCGAGGCCCTCTACTCGGCGCAGTATTTCACGGACGGCGGCGCCGGCTACCCCGACTACATCGCCGATGAACGAACGCATCGGCGGCAAGCACGTAGCTACCTCCGTAAGATCTCCAAGCTCGATGCCAAGCCCGGCTCGGTCCTCGACGTAGGCTGCGCGACCGGTTTTTTTCTCGACGAGGCGCGCAAGGCCGGTTGGACGGTCAGCGGGTGCGAGCTCAGCGAATACGCGCAGCGCTTTGCCGAGCGCGAGCTCGGGCTCGATGTCGTGCGGGCAGGGTTTCTCGACCCCCATTTCGTGCCGCGCCCAGAGTCGTTCGACCTCATCACGATGTTCAACGTGCTCGAGCACGTACCGGACCCGACCGGTGTCGAATCGAAACTTGCGAACCTCGTCCGTCCGGGAGGGCACCTGGTCATCGAGACATGGGACCCCCACTCGTTGTTCGCTCGAATGCTAGGCCCGAAGTGGCCGACGTACGCGCCTCCGACCGTGCTCTACTGCTTCACCAAACGCACCTTGACGCACCTGTTCGACCCCGAGCGCTGGACGCTGGTCAGCTATCGGCCGGCGGCGAAGTGGATCTCCATCGACCACGGGCTGTCTTTGCTCGAGTACGAAGCGCGCAAGCGGCCGCCGCTGGCGAGACTGCTGCGGGCGGTGCGCCGCTCGTGGCTCGGGCGAATCGATGTACCGTACTGTTTGGGTGATCTGGCCCTCGTCGTTTTTCGCCGCACCTCGCCCCTGGCGAAAACGGTGACCGACGGGCACACCCAGAAGAAATCTTTCGTCGCGATGCCCCAGTCCTGACCAGCAGGTCACCGCGATCGAACAAGTCGATGGACCTGGAACACCAAGTCGGACTGACCCCGGAGGGGGGGGGCGTCGTTCCCGACCGGCGCGCCACCACGCGCCTCATCATGCTGAAGCTCGCCGCGATGGGCTTTCAGATCCCCGACACCAACGGCGACCAAGACGTGCTCCACCTGGCGCGCGATCTTTTTGCCCGGTATCGCGAGCAGAGCCGGCTCTTGAGCGAGCACTTGTGCCCCGCCGACCAGCGGGTGCAAAATTTCCTCGATGGTCAGTTTGCGCCGCTCGGCTTGAAGGAGCCGGTGCGTCTGCCGCACGAAACGCTCATCCTCGATCGCTACGGGCTCGCACGCGAGCTTTCACTGCCGATGGAAGGGCACGAGTGGAACAACGAAGTCATCAGCAGCTACCGCCTCGATAACGGCGTGCTCCACAATCCGATCAACGATCGGCGCACGACGCAAGGCGTTTTCCACGTCGCCGAAGGCGGACTGCCGGTGCCCTCGGACAAGCTGGCGGTGCCGCTCATTGTCTATGCCAACATGCTGCGTGCGGCACTGCGGCCGCCACTGGCTCTTTCGCGCTTGCCGTTCACGGCCAAGTGGGCGGAGCCGGTTCACACGGTGGTGTCGCTACTCTTGCGCCCGCTGGTGTGTCCGGCGGTACCCAATGTGTCGCCCGAGAAGCGAACGGAGATCCGCTTTTTCGCGCCCGGCGGCCTGGTGTCGAACCTCGACTTCGTCGAGAGCATTTTCGGCAATGCCGGCGATCCGTTTCTTCCCGAGAATGACGCCGGCCTCGACGTCGATCACTGGACCGGTCACAGCGGCTGCGTGATCCTCGCTCCCCACCTCACCCGTCTGCGCAAGAAAGATCTCGGCTTGCCTCACTTCGACGCGGCGACCGAAGCGCAGCGCGCGAGCGGGATGTGCTGGACGCGCGAGGACGAGCTCTACAACGACGGCAAGCCCTTCAAGATCACCGCCCGCAACATCGAAGGCGTGATGGTCACCATGCTTGCGGATAACTACTTCGGCTACTGCAAGAAAGAGGTGAAGACGCAGATCAGCTTCAGCGCCAACCTCTTTGGGTTGGCCGAAGAGGAGCATTCCGGCGGCGCCCTCGCGTTTTCGACCTTCAGCTTGGGCGATCGCTTTTTGCCCGATGCGCGGCTGCTGCGAACCGACCACCGCTTTTCGGAGGTCGTTCAGCTTCTCGGCTCGACCATCGAGGTGCACCCCTCCGGTTACGCGACGGACAAGAAGTATTACGAAATCCATTACATGCCGGAGGACATGGAGATCGACATCAAGCGCCAGGACATCACCTGGACGAGCGGTGGCGTCGCCCAGCACCTGAAACTCTTACCGGGGCACGTCTATTTTCACCCGAGCGGCTACAAGGTCCGCCTCGACAAGCACCCGGCTGCACCGAGCTGGCGCCTGGTGGGCACCGTGCCCGAGGGCACTTTTTGCCACAAACCCTGCACCGTGTCCGGCGGGGGCAAATCCGAAATCAGCAAGAGCCTCGTCGATGCCGTCTTGTACGGCGCCATCTATGTCAACAACTTCGAAGAGGACATGGCGCTGGTCGACGAGATCTTCAAAAAGGACTATTCGAATTACCTGAGCGCCGGCCGTCGGCCGGAAGAAGGAACCCCCTCGCGCCCGCCGGCGGCTCCATCGCGCCCGCTGCTTTCACCCGAGCGCTCGCTCGGTTCGGTCATCAAGCTGCTCACGCCGAACCCGACCGACTTCACGGCCGAGTACAATGCATGGCTCAAGACCATTCCCAATTACGTGCGCGCGATCGTATTCATCATCAAGCGCTTCTACCGTCAGGAGTGGGGCGACAATTGGCGCGACCACTTCAGCGTCGACATGATCAACGGCGTCAACGGTCACGAGCTCAAGTACGACGGCCGCAAGCTGGTCGGAAGCTACTTGCGGGTCGGCCTCGACGCGAGCGGCGCTTGGCGGACCTACAAGCTGCGGCAGGATTTCTTGGCCGCGGACAAGGTCCAGATGGAGGACGACATCACCGCTTCGGTGGTCATCGCGCGGGAAAAGCTCTTCGGGCTACCGAAGGAGTACGACGGTCACCCGAGCCTCAAGATCAGCGCGAACTGCGAGTTTCGCCTGTTCCAGCGCCCCGACGACGCGATCCACCCCGGCGTCGATCGGCAGACCGAAAAGGACATGGCCGATCCCGGGCTCTTTACCTCCAATTTTCAGCCGCTCGGGCCGGACGACATGCGCGACATCGCGGAGAACGTCGCGCTGCACAGCGCGCTCACCGAGCCGATGCGCACGCACGTCGACGAGGCTTCCGCGCGGCGGGAAGGCTATTCGGTGTGCTCGGCCCGGCCGCGGTTGGTCGACGGTAGAGTCAGCAAGAACCCGCGCTATCTTCAGGTTCGTCCCGACCTTGCCCGGCCTCGCGACCGGTACGTTGCCGAGACCGGAGCGCGGCTCTACCGCCGTTTGCCCGTCGATCAGCCGGTCGTCTTTCCGGTGATCAGCGTTCTTTCCGGGCGCCGCAACAATCCGCGCGACGAAGGCATCAGGCCGCTTTGCGTCTACAACCCCATCCATTATCAAGAGCTGCCCGAGCTCTTCATGGACTACATCTGCTCGCTCACCGGCAAATCGCCGAGCACGACCGGAGCGGGGTCGGAGGGGGCGCTCACCAAAGGGCCGTTCAATGCGATCTGCCCGACGGCCGATCTCAACAATGCTCTGGTCTCCATGCTGCTCACCGGCTACGGGGGGTTCAGCACGGCCGCCGGGTTCGTCGGGTCCGACTTCAAGGTGGACCACGACATCAGCTTGCTGATCCCCGAGATCTGGTGCCGACTTTTTCCCGAGGAGCGCGATCCCAAGCGTCTCATCGAGACCGGCCATCTCGAGAAGCTCGAAGACTACGATTTCGAGGGCAAGCGCGTCCTCGCCAGTCGGCTCGGCTACCGCATCACGAGCAAGTTCGTTCACACCTTCTTCGGGCGGGTGTTCGACAGTCCTGTCGCCGTGTTCACCGATCGGATCTTGCGGCCCGAGCTGCAGGACCCTGACGTGTTCGCCGACGGCGTCCACAACATCGTCGAGGCGCAGCAGCGTGTGGCGGCATCTTATTTCGTTGACGGAAGCATCGATGACGCGTGCCCCCCGCTCTACGCGTTGCTTCACATCATGGCCCACGGGCACTGGGAGGGGAAGGATGCCAACCACCCCATCGTGCGCGGTCTTTTCACGACCGAGGCGTTGCTCGAGAGCGACTGGTACAAGGAGCGGCTCAGGGTCAAGCAACAGCGCGACGTGCAGCTCTGGAAGCGACACGTGAACGCCCTGTCGGAATTTCTGGCGCTGCCGAGCCATCGCGACGAAGCCGCGCGCCTCGGAATCAAGGCGCGCCTCGATCACGCTCGCGCCGAGCTCCAGCGCGTGAGCTCCGAGCGCTACCGCGACGAGCTTCGCGGAACCATCGGAGCCGATCCGATCCATCGGGAATCGACTGCGACGCGCAGACTCGCCCGCACCATCGTGGAAGGGGCTCGTGCCTTCGTCGAAGCGAGGCTGTCCTCTCGCTGAGCGAGCACGCTAGGGCAAGGCGGGAAGGGCGATGGGCTCGACCTGGTCGCGGCGAGATCCGACTCGCGCAGTGTCTTTCGCGCATAGCTTTCGGACGAGCCGAAAGAGCGATTCCCAATCGAACGGTTTCCTCAGCAGCAAGACACCCTCCGGCAACTCGATCGGTCGAGGCCAGGCGGTCATCACGATGGCGGGCAGGCGTTCGAACTCGGCCGTTCGTTGTATTTCGCGCAGAAGATCGCGGCCGTCCATGTCGGGCATCACGAGGTCGATCAGCAAAAGATCGGGATGCGAAAGGCCGAGCCGGGTCAGGGCTTCGTGGCCGCTCTTGGCCGTAGAGGTGCGATAGCCGGAGTCGTGGAGCAGCTCCGCGAGCGCCTCGCGCGTGTCGTCGTCGTCGTCGACAACGAGAATTTCCGTCATGTCAGCCGCCTCCCCGCGTCAACAGGGTATCTCATGGGCTCGTCCTTGGGACCATCCGGTGAATCCTGCATTCTGGAGTTTTTTTTGAGCGGCGTGACCGCCGTTCTCACCCGGCGACGCGAGCGCCCCCCCATTAGGCACGGCTCTCAGCGGCACGGAGTTGGCACGCCCCGGCAGGGAGCGTGAACGGAGGAGGTCAACATGGCGGTCGTCAAGGTCATCGAGCTACTGGCGGAATCGGAGACCGGTTGGGAAGACGCGGTCAAGCGAGCGGTCGCGGAGGCATCCAAGACCATCCGCAACATCAAGTCCGTGTATGTCAAGGAGTTTCAGGGAATGGTCGAGGGAGATCGGGTCCGGCAGTTTCGCGTCAACCTCAAAGTTTCGTTCCAGGTCGACGACGAAGCGAAGTCGCGGAGCTGAAAGCTGATCAAATCGCGCAGGAATATTTGCCATCCGGGGCCATCTGTATTTCTCTTACCGGGTGCGAATTTCTTTTCTCGAGCGGATCGTTCACGCTCCTGGTTTCTGGGTGGTGCCCTGCGCCGTTGTGCTCACCGCTTGCTCGGCAGGTCAGCAACGGCGAGCGCCCGTGGCGCCAACGAGCGGCCCGGCTGAGGGTGCACCGCAGCCGGGGCCGCTCGCGCCCGCGCCGGTCACCGCGACGCCTCCTGCAAGCGAGGCCGAATCGCCGCGCGCTCGCCTCATCGCTTGGCTGAAAGAGCGTATGCCCGATGGGGGCGAGATCGTCGATTCGTCCAAGGACGCCGTCGGGATCACCCACCGTGTTCGGCCCGGCGATTCTTTGGCCAAGATCGTCGACAGCTACCTCGACCTGACCGATGTCTACTTGGCGCGGGATCTCAGCCGGGCGATCCAAAAAGAAAACGGGTTGAACGGGCTTCTCCCCAAGGCGGGCGAAAAAATCGTCATTCCAGCCGTCGTTCAGACCGAGCCCAAGTCCGCCGATGAGGAACGGCTCGGCTGGCCGGACGACCAGGTTCTGCGTGGCCTCTACGTTCGCGGTCCGACGGCGGGCGGCGCGAATTTCGGGGGGCTGTTGGAGCGCATGTCCGAGCGCGGGTTGAATCTCATCGTGCTCGATTCGAAAGACTACGACGGTTTCGTCACCTATCGCACCAAGGTTCCCATCGCGGTCGAAACGGGCGCCGCCAAAAACGCGCCGATCCGCGATCTGGCGAGGACCATCCGCTTCGCGCATGCCAAAGGGATTCGCGTCGCGATTCGCCTGAGCTGCTTCGAGGACGAGTTCATTGCCAAGGCCAAACCGAACCTCGCGGTGCAATCGAAATGGCGACGGCCCTATCCCATCGGATGGCTCGATCCCGCCAACCCGGATGCGCAGGCTTACCTGTTCGATCTCGCCAAGGAGGCCATGGATGCCGGTGCCGACGAGATCCAGCTCGACTATGTGCGCTACCCGGTGCTCGGCATCAAGAACGCCGACTTCGACCTGACCAAAGGGAAGGTGCCGAAGACGATCGTCATTCGCGATTTCGTGCGCAAGATGCACGAGCTCACGCAAGCGCGAAAGGTGCCGCTCTCGCTCGACATCTTCGGGATCGTCGCCGAGGGCCATCGCAACGACATCGAGATGCTCGGCCAGGATCCTCCGCTCCTCGCCCCCGAGTGCGAGGCGCTGTCACCGATGGTGTACCCCTCGCACTACCGCTCGGGTTACCAGGGCTTCGAGATTCCCGGCAATCACCCGGAGATTGTCGGAATCGGCACGAAGAAAGTCCTGCAGCAGCTGAAGAAAGTTCGAAGTGGCACGATCGTGCGACCTTGGTTGCAAGCGGTTTCGTTCAATTCGCCCGATTACGGTCCCCCGTACTTGGCGGCCGAGATCAAGCACGCGACGGACGCCGGCGCGACCGGTTGGCTCATGTGGAACCCGGCACAAGGCTACTCGGTGACCTGGCGGGCAGTCCCCGTCGCTTCTTCGCGCAAGACCTCGGAGCCGCGCGCCGGGCCGTCTGATACCGCCACCGCTTCGCCGGCCGGATCCGACACGGTCACCAATCGCACGGCGGTCCGCTGAGTCAGTTGCGAACCGGCCAGGGGGGCAGGGGAGGGAGTCCGAGTACTTCGCGCACGCGCGCGAAGGATCGGCGGTGGGCCTCGCAGGCGCCATGGTGCCGGAGCGCCTCGCAGTGGGCGCGGACCGCATAGCCCTTGTGGTGGGCAAAACCATAATCGGGATAGCGGCCATCGAGCTCGACCATCCGGGCGTCGCGCGCCGTCTTGGCGAGGATCGAAGCGGCGGCAATGGTCAAGCTCTTCTGGTCACCCTTGAAGATTCGCTGCTGCTCGATGAGGACGTCCTTGAGCCGGCGACCGTCGATGAGAACGTGTTCGGGTGCCGGCGACAGGGCTTCGATCGCGCGGCGCATGGCCAAGATCCCCGCCCAATAGATGTTGATGCGGTCGATTTCCTCGGGCTCCACGAACGCGACGGCCCATGCCAGCGCGTGGGTGCGAATGAGCGGTGCGAGCCGGTCGCGCTCCTTTTCGTCGAGTTTCTTCGAATCATCCACACCGGGTAGACGAAACTCCGGTGGAAAGATGACCGCCGCCGCGGCCACCGGACCGGCGAGCGGTGCCATGCCCGCCTCGTCGACGCCGGCAACACGCGCCAAACCGGTCGCCCAGAGCTCTCGCTCGTAACGCAGAATCGAGCGCAGTCGCTGGCCCTCTGCTCGGTGCTCGTACCTTCGTCGGTCGATGGCGTCGAGGATGGCCCGTGCCGAAGGGCGGGGGTCGGCCCGAAGCGCGCGCTCGACCGCGTTGGGAAGAGGTCTCGCTCGGTCGACGTAGCGCTGCCGGATCTCGCAGAGCGACAAGGACCGATGCCGCATGAGGGGAGGCTACACCCGCCTGCGGAGTTGGCCAGCCCTGCCCATTCGAAGATGGCTCGTTTCAGTACGCTTGGGCGAAGATCACGCGGCGCTGCGACGGACGGCCGGTCAAGACGCAGCGACCGGGCTCGTCTTCTCCTTCGAGAGGAATGCAGCGAATCGTCGCCTTGGTCCCTTCTTTGATCTTCTGCTCGGTTTCCGGTGTCCCGTCCCAGTGCGCGAGGAGGAACTGCCCTTTGCCGTCGACCTCGAGGGCCTGCTTGAAGTCGTCGTAGGTGTCGACGCGCACGAGCCTCTGGTCGCGAAAAGCCTTGGCGCGCTCGAAAAGCGACGTCTGAATCTGCCCCATGAGCAGCGTGAGGCTCGCCCCCACACCGGCGAGCGGCACCGAAGTCTTGGCCTTCGGATCTTTGTCTCGCCGTTTCACGACGCACGTCCCGCTCTCGATATCCCTTGGGCCAATCTCGACCCGCACCGGAACTCCCTTCTGCTCCCATTCGAAGTGCTTGGCGCCAGGGCGGAGCTCGTCGCGGTCGTCGAGCACGACGCTGAGTCCCGCATCCACGCATTCCCGCCGGGCCCTGTCCCCTGCTTCGACGACCTTGCTGCGTTCGGCATCGTTCCTGAAGATCGGAATGATGGCCACCTGGATGGGGGCGAGCGCCGGCGGCAGCACGAGTCCCGCGTCGTCGGAGTGCGTCATGATGAGCCCCCCCACGAGGCGGGTCGAAGCGCCCCAAGACGTCTGCCACACGTATTCGATGTCGCCCGATCGATTCTGGAATTTGACGTCGAAAGCCTTGCCGAAGTTCTGTCCGAGATCGTGGCTCGTGCCGGCCTGCAGCGCCTTGCCATCCTGCATCATCGCTTCGATGGCGAAGGTCGAAAGGGCTCCGGCGAACCTCTCGGTTTCGGTTTTCTGCCCGCGGATGACCGGCATCGCCATGACGCTCTCGGCGAAGTCGGCGTAGACGCCGAGCATGCGGTGCACCTCTTCGAGCGCCTCGTCATGGGTTGCGTGAGCGGTGTGCCCTTCTTGCCAGAGAAACTCACTCGTACGCAGGAACATGCGGGTGCGCATCTCCCAGCGCATGACGTTCGCCCACTGGTTGATGAGCAGGGGCAGGTCGCGGTGGCTCTGGATCCACTTGCTGAAGTAGTGCCCGATGATGGTCTCGCTGGTCGGGCGAATCACATAGGGCTCTTCGAGGGGGTTTTTGATTTCGAGGCTGGCTTTTTCGCCTTCCCGCTGCACGGCGCGTAGCCCCGTGTGGGTGACGACCGCGCATTCCATCGCGAACCCCTCGACGTGGGCGGCCTCCTTGGCGAGAAAGCTCATCGGTATCAGCAGCGGAAAGTACGCGTTCTTGTGGCCCGTCGCCTTGAAGCGTCGATCGAGCTCTTGCTGGATCTTCTCCCAGATCGCGTATCCGTGCGGCTTGATGACCATGCACCCGCGTACGACTTCCGCAGGCTCGGCGAGGTCGCCTCGCCGGATGACATCCTGGTACCACTTCGCGAAATCCTGGCTGCGGGTCGTGATGGCGTCATTCGACATGGCTCGAGCGACGCTTGTAGCATAAGAGGGTCTGCCGGCGCCGAAGCCGCCGCCCCGCTCGCGGGGCGTCCCCACTAGAACTTGGGCGATGCCGGCGTGACAATTCAATATTTCGCGTGGGCGATCGGCGTGCATGCTATAGTCGTCCTTCTGGAGATTCCTTCGTGGGAGGGATTTGATGGCTCGCTACGTGGTCGAGGAGGAAAAGCTTCACGGCGAACCCAGCTCGCCCATCGCGACCATCGAGGGTCTCGCGGTTGCGAAGGCGCTCGCCTTGAAGAAGATCCGCCAGGGATCGCCGACCATCGTGGTTCGTGACGCGGAAACGGGCGAGACGATGGTGCGCTACGAACCCGAGGTCGATAGCTTGGGGCCCGCGCTCGCCAACTCCGTTCGCCGCATGCGCGCCGCCAACGACCGCCTGAAGGAAGCACTCGTGCCCCCGAGCCAATCGGACCGCAACAAGAAGGGCGCTTAGTTTAGCACTCCCTCACCAGGTGGAAGCTCGCCTGCCGCGGTGAAGCGCGGTATCTTCCGACCCATTCCGATGCGGTTTCTTTCCGGCGTTCAGCCGACGGGCACCCTCCATCTCGGTAACTACTTCGGTGCGATTCAGCAGCACATCGAGCTTCAAGATGTCACCGGGCGTCCCGAGCAGGCATTTTACTTCGTCGCCAATCTACACACCCTGACGGTGCTGCACGATGGGCCGAGGTTGCGCGAGCTCACGCGCGACGTCGCCATCGATTACCTCGCGCTCGGCCTGGATCCCCACAAAGCCACTTTCTTTCGCCAATCGGACGTTCCCGAGGTGTGCGAGCTGGCCTGGCTGCTTTCCTGCTGCGTGGGCAAAGGACTGCTCGAAAGGGCGACCAGCTACAAGGACAAGATCGCGCGCGGACTCGAGCCGACGATGGGACTCTTCAACTATCCCATCCTCATGGCCGCCGACATCCTCATCTACCGCAGCACGGTCGTTCCGGTTGGCAAAGATCAGCAGCAGCACGTCGAGATGACGCAGGACATGGGGGCGAGCTTCAATGCCGCGTTCGGAAGAGAGGTGTTCGTGCGCCCGGAATGGCGGTTTTCGAAATCGCCCATCGTTCCCGGTATCGACGGGGCGAAGATGAGCAAGAGCTACGAGAATACGATCCCCATTTTTTTGCCCGACGGTATGACCGACAAGCAAGCCTGGAAGACGTATTTTGCCGCCATCAAAACCGACAGCAAAGGGGTCGACGAACCCAAAGATCCCAACGACACGCTGATGACGCTCTATCGCGTTCTCGATTCTGCCAAGGCCGCCGAGTTCGAGCCCTCGTACGTGCGCGGAGGCGTCGGCTACGGCGAGCTCAAAAAGCGGCTGCACGAGGCGTACAACGAGCGATTCGGGCCTCTGCGCGAGAAGCGGCGAGCGCTCGCGGCCGACGAATCGTTCGTCGAAGGGGTACTGCAAGAGGGCGCCAAGCGTGCCCGGGGCGTCGCGCGCGACGTCATGGCCGACGCCCGTGACGCGGCCGGCATCGTCGTGACAGCGGGCACGCACGCCCTCAGCATTTGAAGCCTAGCATGACTGGGTCAGATCCTCGCTACCAGCTCGTTGCATCGGAGCAGCCATAGTCCCACAAAAGTACTGACCGAACAGGCGGAACTGGCTCTCGGCGAAGCCGCAGAGGCGAGGCCAGACGGCCATTCCGGTCT
>WNGB01010044.1_pt1 | contig 15896 bp, 15 predicted proteins | sample 5400681 | NCBI WGS metagenome assembly WNGB01 (sample SAMN13153367, study PRJNA577476) | soil metagenome | isolation source: 115 cm soil or saprolite under grassland replicate 2 | place: USA:California | collected 2016-06-15 | reverse complement strand
CCGGTTCGTCCGCACGACGCTACGCCGAGGCGCTCCATCAGATCGCGCTGAGCGAGAATGCCGTCCCGGCGCTCGGCACGTCGCTGGAGAGCCTGCGCCGTGCGTTCACGCCGGATGTGATCCGGTCGCTCCGCAATCCCGGCATCCCGCTGCGCGCGCGCCGGGCCGCGCTCGACGCCGCGACGCAGGGCGAGCCGAAAGCGATCCGTTCCCTCCTCGCGCTCCTGCTCGAACGCGAGCGGATCGCGCTCTTCGGGCAGGTCGCCGACGCCTATACGGATCTGGTCGAGAAACGTGCCGGTATCGTCAAGGGACGCATCACGACCGCGACCGAGCTCACGGCCGACGAGCGCGAGCAGTTCGTCAGCCGGCTCGAGCGTTCCAGCGGCCTGCGGAAGATCCGCGCGACGTTCGCGGTGGACGCCTCGCTCATCGGAGGCGCGAAGGTACAGATCGGCGACCATCTCATCGACTCATCGCTCAAAGCGCAGTTGGCCGGGCTCGAGCGCGAGCTCGCGAGCTAGAGGGAGAGCATCGTGGCGACGACGTCAGAGATCACCGACATCATCAAGGCGCAGATCCAGAGGTTCGAGGGCCGGTCCGAGTCGGTCGACGTCGGCACCGTGGTGGAGATCGGAGACGGCATCGCCCGGATCCACGGGCTCGCCGGCTGCATGGCTTCCGAGCTGCTCGATTTCGGCGACGGCGTCCGCGGGCTGGCGTTCAACCTCGAGGAGGACACCGTGAGCGCGATCATCCTCGGGGAGTACACGGGCATCGAGGAGGGCGGCGAGGTCCGCACCACCGGCCGCATCGTCGAAACGCCGGTGGGCCCGCAGCTCGTCGGTCGCGTCGTCGATCCGCTCGGCGTCCCGCTCGACGGCAAGGGCCCGATCGACGCGAAGGAGTTCCTGCCGGTCGACGTCGTCGCGCCGGGCGTCATCACGCGGCAGAACGTCGACACGCCGGTGCAGACGGGCATCAAGGTCATCGACGCGATCACGCCGATCGGCCGCGGGCAGCGCGAGCTCATCATCGGCGACCGCCAGACCGGCAAGACCGCCGTCGCGATCGACACCATCATCAACCAGAAGGGGCAGGACCTCATCTGCATCTACGTCGCGATCGGGCAGAAGGATTCCTCGGTCGCGCGGATCGTCGCGACGCTCGAGGAGCACGGCGCGATGGACCACACGATCGTCGTCATCGCCGGCGCGTCGGACCCCGCGACGCTCCAGTACCTCGCGCCGTTCGCGGGGTGCGCGATGGGCGTGGTCGTGTACGACGACCTGTCGAAGCATGCCCAGGCGTACCGCCAGGTCTCGCTGCTCACCCGGCGCCCGCCCGGCCGCGAGGCGTATCCCGGCGACGTCTTCTACCTGCACTCGCGCCTGCTCGAGCGCGCCGCGCGTCTCAACAAGGAGCACGGCGGCGGGTCGCTCACGGCGTTGCCTTTGATCGAGACGCAGGCGAACGACATCTCCGCGTACATCCCGACGAACGTCATCTCCATCACCGACGGGCAGATCTACCTCGAGACCGACCTGTTCAACCAGGGCATCCGGCCCGCGATGAACAGCGGTCTCTCCGTGTCGCGCGTGGGTGGCGATGCGCAGACGAAGGCGATGAAGTCGGTCGTGAAGAGCCTCAAGGCGGACCTCGCGCAGTACCGGGAGCTCGCGGCTTTCGCGCAGTTCGGCGCGGATCTCGACAAGGCGACCCAGCAGCAGCTCCGCCGCGGCGAGCGGATCACCGAGATCATGAAGCAGCCGCAGTACCGGCCGCTCTCGCTGGTGGAGGAGGTGGTGATCATCTTCGCCGCGTCGAACGGCTACGTCGACGATGTGCCGACGGCGCGCGTACGAGACTTCGAGCGCGACCTGTACCGCTTCATGGAGACGCAGTACAAGCCGCTGGCCGACAGGATCGCCAAAGAGAAGAAGCTCGACGCGGAGGTCGAGAAACAGATCCGGGCGATGATCGAGGAGTTCAAGAAGACCATCGACTACACGGCCAAGGCCGTCCGTCCGGCCTCGGCTCAGGGGGAGGGGCCCCAGGCGCAGGGGTCCCTGTCAGCGAGCCGGGGCGAGCGTGCGACGCCGGCCGAGCCCCAGTCAAAGGGAGCTGGGCACTAGGTGCCCAGCGAACGGGACCTGCGGAGGCGCGTCCGCTCGGTCAAGAACATCCAGCAGCTCACGCGCGCGATGCAGCTGGTCGCCGCGTCGAAGATGCGCCGCGCGCAAGAGTCAGTGCTCGCCTCGCGGCCGTTCGAGCAGAAGCTGCGCTCGGTGCTCAACGAACTCGCGCCCTACGCCGATCCGGAGGTCAGCCCCCTCCTGCACCGCAGGACGCCGGTCCGGAAGATCGCCGTCGTGCTCATCACCACAGATCGTGGGCTCGTGGGCCCGATGAACGTCAACCTGCTCCGCACGACGCTGCGTTTCGCGCAGGAGCAGCCGGAGACCGCATACCTCGCGGTCGGGCGCAAGGGCATCGGCTCGCTCCGCCGCCTGCGTGTCCCCGTGGTCGCTGAGTTCCCGGGTATCCCGGACCGACCGTCGACGAGCGACACGAACGTCATCGCGCGCGTCGCGGTCGACGAGTTCACACGAGGCAGCGTCGACGAAGTGCACCTCGCGTTCACCCGCTTCATCAACACCCTCCGCCAGGAACCGACGATCCGGCGGATCCTGCCGCTGGTGCCCGAGGAGGAAGACATCGACGACCTGCCGCCGATCCAGTACCTGTTCGAGCCGGATCCGCAGGCCGTGATGGACCTGATCCTGCCGCGCTTCATCGAGATGGCGGTCTATCAGGCGGTCCTCGAGTCGAAGGCCTCACAGTTCTCCGCGCAGATGGTCGCGATGCGCAACGCGACCGACGCGGCGGACGAGATCATCGGCGACCTGACCCTCGCGGCGAACAAGGCACGTCAGACCCGGATCACCAAAGAGATGCTGGAGATCGCTTCGGGCGCCGAAGCGCTGAAGGGGTAGCGAGATGGCGACGGCGACGAAGCACGCGATGCGGACCGGCGAGATCGTCCAGATCATCGGGCCGGTGCTGGATGTGCACTTCGAGGAGGGCGAGCTGCCGGAGATCTACCACGCCCTCACGGTGAAGCGCGACAACGGCGACGAGCTCGTGACCGCCGAGGTCCAGCAGCATCTGGGGAACAACTGGGTCCGCGCGGTCGCGATGCAGAGCACCGACGGCCTCCGCCGTGGGATGAAGGTCACGAATACCGGCGGACCCATCACCGTCCCCGTCGGGAAGGACACGCTCGGGCGCCTCTTCAACGTCGTCGGCGAGCCGATCGACGGCAAGGGCGCCGTGAAGGGCGTGCGGCGCGATCCGATCCACCGCGAGCCGCCGTCCTTCGCCGACCAGGCCACCACCGCGGAGATCTTCGAGACCGGGATGAAGGTCATCGACCTCATCTGCCCGTTCCTGAGGGGCGGCAAGTCGGCGGTGTTCGGCGGTGCCGGCACCGGCAAGACCATCGTGATCCAGGAGCTCATCCGCAACGTCGCCACCGAGCACGGCGGCTACTCGATCTTCTGCGGCGTGGGCGAGCGGTCGCGCGAGGGGACTCAGCTCCTCGGCGAGATGAAGGAGTCCGGCGTCATCGACAAGATGTCGATGGTCTTCGGCCAGATGAACGAGCCGCCGGGGGCGCGCCTGCGCGTCGGGCTCACCGGCCTGACCATCGCCGAATACTTCCGCGACGAAGAGGGTCGCGACCTCCTCATCTTCATCGACAACATCTTCCGCTTCACGCAGGCGGGCTCGGAAGTGTCCGCGCTCCTCGGCCGCATGCCGAGCGCCGTGGGCTACCAGCCGACGCTCGCCACCGAGATGGGCGAGCTGCAGGAGCGGATCACCTCGACGAAGAAGGGATCGATCACCTCGCTGCAGGCGGTCTTCGTGCCGGCCGACGATTACACCGACCCGGCGCCGGCGACCACGTTCGCGCACCTGGACGCCTCGATCCGCCTCGAGCGCTACCTCACCGAGCTCGCACTGTATCCGGCGGTCGATCCGCTCACGTCGACGAGCCGTGCGCTCGATCCGCTCATCGTGGGACAGGACCACTACGATGTCGCCCGCGAGACACAGCGCGTGCTGCAGCGGTACAAGGACCTCCAGGACATCATCGCGATCCTCGGCGTGGACGAGCTGTCGGACGACGACAAGCTGCTCGTCGCGCGCGCCCGGAAGATCCAGCGGTTCCTGGCGCAGCCGATGTTCGTGGCCGAGCAGTTCACCGGGCTCCCCGGTGTCTATGTGAAGGTCCCCGACACCGTGCGCAGCTTCCGCGAGGTCCTCGAAGGGAAGCACGACGACCTGCCGGAGCAGGCGTTCTTCAACGTGGGCACGATCGAGCAGGCCCGCGAGAAGGGCGAGCGCCTGGCGAAAGAGAGCGCATAGCCGTGCCCATCCGACTCGAGATCGTCACGCCGGAGAGGGTCGTCTACACCGACGACGTCGACATGGTCATCGCTCCGGCGAGCGAGGGGTACGTCGGGATCCTCCCGCACCACGCCCCGCTCCTCACGACTCTCGGGCCTGGCGAGTTCCGCGTGAAGAAGGGCGGTGTCGAGCAGGTCCTGGCCGTGTTCGGCGGCTTCATGGACGTCCGGGGCGACCGTGTGGTCGTGCTCACCGAGGACGCCGAGCATGCGGAGGACATCGACGCCCAGGCGGCCGAAGAAGCGCGGAAGCGCGCCCATGAAGCCCTGCAGGCCGGACCGATGACCGCTGCCGAGGAGGCTCGCGCGCGCGCCAGCCTGCAACGCGCACTCGTCCGCATTCGGGTCAGCGAGCGGAGGCGCCGCCGCCTCTAGCGCGAGCAGGACTCAAATGTCTCCGTCCGCTGGCCGTACGCACCCCGCCGTCTGGCGTTCCGTTTCCGGTGCGGATACGCTGGCAACAGCGGCGGGGCCGCGTCAGCGGAGTGGTTGAGTGAGGGGTCTGGGTGTCCTGGCGGCGGGGGCGGTGCTGCTTACGTCATGCGCGGGCGTATCCGTCGCTCCGACGTCGAGCCAGGCCGAACCCGAGGAGACAGCCGAACCGATCCCGACGTCCGTGCTCACGCCCTCGCCGACTGCGCAGCCAACGGTCGATCCGCGGCTCTACGCGAAGCTCCGCGTCTTCGTCGCATCCGAGAGCACGGATCAGGTCTGGGTGCTCGACGGCGCACCCGACGCGCCTTTCGCGCTGGTCGGCAAGATCCCGGTGGGACGCTTGCCACATCAGCTCTCCGTCTCGCCGGACGGAAGATTCGTCGCAGTGAACAACCGGATGTCGAATACCACCTCGGTGATCGATCCGATCGAGATGAAGGAGATCGTCCGACTTCCGGTCGGCAAGCAGCCGCACGGGATCATCTGGTCCCCGGACGCGAAGACGCTCTTCATCGCGCATGAGCGAGACACCTACATCTCGCGGTTCGACGCGGCCACTTGGAAGTCGCTCCCACCGCTGATGGTCGGCGTGCCGCAGCACGTCCTCGCGATGAACGCGTCTCGGCCGAACGAACTCTGGTACACGGTGACCAATTCGAACGAGAACGACCATCTGCGCGTCTATGACCTCGACACGAAGCAGATCACCAAGGTGAAGGTGAACGACGTCCACGATGCGTACTTCACGCCCGATGGCAGCGAGATGTGGTCGAGCTCGTCCGGCTTCCTAGAGAAGCCGTCCGACCGGATGGTCATCTACGACCCGGTCGCCCGAAAGGTGAAGCAGGAGATCCATCTGAAGGGCCGTTATCCGTTCCACACGCTGAAGGCGTTCCAGGACGGCGTGTACTTCCCGAGCAACACGAACGTGATGATCCTGTCAGACCATCTCGGTCCATCACTCCTATGGGTCGATTGGCGCGAGCGCGCGATCCTCGGCGAGACCAAGCTCGGTGGGCAGCCGTTCCATTCGACCTACGACCCTGAAGGGGAGCGGATGCTCGTCACGACGAACGTCGACGGAATGGTGAACGTCATCGACATGAAGACGCGGCTGGTCGTGCAGAAGATCCCGGTGACCAAGGCGCACGGCATCGCGTCGGTGGGGGTCCCCGCACCCTAATCTTCTTCGCATGCTGATGCGTCTCTTGGCGCTGATGTTCAACGCGTTCCCGGTGCGCTGGCAGCGGCGGTTCATGACCGCAGCGCACGAGCGTTTCCTCGTCGGGGTCACCGGTCTCGGCATCGATGACCAAGGACGCGTCCTGCTCGCGCGGCACCGCTTCGGCGCGCCGCAGTGGCGGTTCCTGGGCGGATTCCTCCATCCGCGCGAACGTGTCGAGGACGCGCTCGCTCGCGAGATCCGCGAGGAGACGGGCCTGAAGATCGAGGTGGGGCCGATCCTCGAGGTCGTGACCGGCTACCGGTGGGAGCGCGTCGAGCTGGTATTCGCCTATCGCGTCACGTCCGGCAGCACGGCGCTCACCGACGAGGTCGCCGAGCTGCGGGGCTTCCCCGCGGACGATCTGCCCGAGGTGCGCGCCGACCAGCGTGGACTGATCGAGCGGCATGCGGCTGCCGCGGTCGCGTGGGCCGCGGGACGCGCGTGAGGGTCCAGCGGATCGATCACGTCGTCCTCACGGTGGCCGATGTCGAGCGGACCATCGCCTTCTATGAGCGCGCGCTCGGCATGACCGCGATCTCATTCGGAGACGGACGACGCGCGCTCGCGTTCGGCGACCAGAAGCTGAATCTTCATCAAGCCGGGCGCGAGTTCGAGCCAAAGGCGCGCCGGCCCACGCCGGGTGCGATCGACCTGTGCTTCACCAGCGACGTGCCCGTGGGCGAGGTCGCGGACCATCTGCGCGACCTGGGCATCGCGATCGAGCTGGGTCCGGTCGACAAGACGGGCGCGCGAGCGCAGCTGCGTTCGATCTACTTCCGCGATCCGGATGGCAACCTCATCGAGGTCTCGAACGAGGTGCGGAGCTAGCTCATCCGGCGGGTCGATCGGATCCGAGCTCGGCGACCGTGATCAGCGGGCCTGCGCGTCGCCTAGCGCGGCAATGATCTCTTTTATGTGCGCGTAGTGCTCGAACTCGTGCTCGAGCAGGCGACGCATCACGCGCCGCGTCGTGTGGCGGATGCCCATCACGGTGTGATCGACCCAGTCGTCCGGCTCCATGACGCTGAATCGCTGGAAGGCGAGGCGGTGGACCGCCTGGAACGTGTTGAAGGGATCGGTCGGCCACTTCTCGAGCCGTGACAGGAGCGTGATGTCTGTCTGCATCATGTGATCGAGGGCCTGCCGCACGCTCCACGTCGTCTGGCTCAGCTGCATCTCCATATCGTCGGGCGACAGCCTCTCCACGAGCGCGATGAGCGCGGCCTGCGACGCCTCGAACTGATGCAGGAAGTCGCGGAGCTCGTGCTCCTCCAGCGGGACGTCCTCCCCCGGGAGCAGGCCGGACTGCGGCATGTCCAGGACGGGAAGCGCGTCCGGATCGATCGAGCGCCAGTGCTCGACGGAAACGCCGCGCGCCCCGAGCAGCGTCAGGTATTCGCGGAACGTGCGGCGCACGTTCGCGACGGCCTCGTCGCGAGTCTTGCCCGATGCGTTGCAGCCCGGGAACGCTGAGATGCGCGCGAGGAAGTACGTGTCGGAGCCCCGCACGACGTAGATCGCGGCTTCACTCATGTCGCCATCCACACTTTCTGTCCGCAGTCCGGCCGCAGCAGGCGGGTGTGCCCATCGACGGCGACGCGCAGCACACCCGGCGCCTGCTCGAGCATCTCGACCACCGCACCGGGTTTCACGCCCTGCGTGTCCAGGTACTTGAGGAACCCGGGCTCGTGCTCGAACTGATCGGGGATCCGCTCGACCGTCGCCCGCTCGCCGGTCGCGAGGCGCTGCAGCGGTCGGGTGGGACGCGGCGTGGCACCGGGCATCGGGTTGCCGTGGGGGCACGCCTGCGGATCGCCGAGCACGCGAACGATGCGCTCTTCCATCTCCGGCGACATCGCGTGCTCGATGCGCTCGGCCTCCTCGTGCGTCTTCCACCACTCGTAGCCGAGCAGGTCGACGAGCATCCGCTCCGCGAGCCGGTGGCGGCGAACGATCGAATGCGCGGCCGCGCGGCCTCGCTCGGTGAACCGGACCTCCTTTCGGTCGTCGAGGCGGAGCAACCCGTCGCGCTCCATCCGATGGACCATCTCCGACACCGCGGCCGGCGAGACACGCAGGAATTCCGCGAGCCGTGCGCCGATGACCTGGCCACCCTCGTCGGAGAGCGTGTAGATGGCCTGGAGGTACTCCTCGGTCGCCGGCGCGGTGATGGTGGACGGCGGCATGCTGCGACCTTAGCGCATCGCCGGTGCCGTCAGGCCGCGGCGACCCCCTGCCGCGAGGCGCGCGCCCGTTCATACAGGATGACGCCGACCGCTACGGCGAGCAGCGCGAGCTGCACGAGGGTCGTTTCCCACGTGGGGAAGACTCCGAAGAAGCCGATGTCCGGAAGGAGGCTGCCCGACGTCGCTGGGACGATGCCCGCGACCTGCAACGCGTGGATGCCCGCGCCGGCGAACTTGAAGGCCAGGTAGTAGACGAGGACGCTGGTCGTGAGGAAGAAGGGCCGGATCGGGATCCGCACGCCGAAGACGAGCATCACCACGCCGAGCGCGACGAGGCCTGCGACGCCGATGACGAGCCCGAGCACGAGGTCCACGAGCGCGATCGACGGGGCGATGCCGAGATAGAAGAGCGCTGTCTCGGCGCCTTCTCTGAACACCGCAAGGAAGGCGATGAGCGCGAGCGATAGGAGGCTGTTGCGCGCGAGCGCGGATGTGCTCTTCTCACGGATGTAGCGCTGCCACGAGGAGATGTTCGCCTTCGAATGCATCCAGTAGCTCACGTACACGAGCATCGCCGCGGCGAACAGGCCGGTGACACCCTCGAGCAGCTCTCGATTCGCGCCCGCGGCCGTGCCGGCCGAGAAGGCGACGTTCACCAGAAGGGCGACGCCGACGCTGGCGAGGACGCCCGTGCCGCTGCCGGCCCAGATCCACTTTCGCTTGTCGGCGTTGCCACTCTTCGCGAGGACTGCCAGCAACGCCGCGACGACCAGGAGGGCCTCGAACCCCTCCCGGAGCAGGATGATCGCCGCATCGAAGACGCCGTACGTCGTCGAAGACTCGGCGAACGGCTCGAGCGTGGTCTGTATGCGCGCAACAGCCTCCCGAGCGGCGGGCATGTCAGCCGGCCGCGCTGCAAGGCGCGATAGCGCCGCCGCCGTGTCGTTCTCGATCGCGCCATAGGCCGTGGCCGACCGCGCCTTGACCACGCCCTCAATGTCGGTCCAGTCATTCCGGAACGCCGCCACCTCGGCGCGCGCCGCCGCCGGGTCACCGCGGTCGAGAGCGGCGAGCGCACCGGCGAGGTGCGCCCGGGCGCTGGCGAACGTCGCGGTCGCGCGTCCGTTCGCGGATCCCGCGCCGATGGTCGGCATAGCGGCGTCGATCGTCTCGTCCAGCGCGATCAGCGCGGCATCCGCGCGCGCTGTGTCCGGATGCTCGGACGTGAGGAGCGTGTCGGACACGGCGCGCATGCCGTCCTCGATGCGCACGTACGCGTCGCGGTCCCGGGCGCGGATGCCATCCTCGATCGGGCCCCAGCCGGACTGGAACTCTCCGTACTTCGCCTTCGCCGCCGTGATGTCGCCGGCGCGCAGCGCGTCGCGCGCCTCGTCGATCTCCTTCGTGAGCGCCTTGAGCTCGTCCGCGCCCGCCGCGGCGACGCCGGTCCGCGCGCCAACGGCGTCGCGCAGCTCCTCGTGAGCGGTCTTCGCGAGCGCTGAGACCTCATCGGGCGCGACGAGCGTCGCCGGCGCGCTGAGGCTCGGCATCGCGGCGCGAAGCCGGCGAAGCGCCGCCGTGACCGCGGCGTGTCGCTCGGGGTTCGCGCTCGCGACTGCTGCATCTATGTCGCGCCAGATCTCGAGCGCCTGCTGCAGGAAGACGTAGGCGTCCTGGTACTCGACCTCCTGGCGGAGCTTTCCATCCTCCACCGCTTCGCCGTACTCATCTGCCACGGCCTCGACCAGCGTTGCGACGACGCTCGCGCGATACGTGAGCTCGGCCGAGCGCCCTTCGCCCATGACGATGGCCGGGACCCGCGCGAAGCGGGAGTCCACGTCCGTAGTGAGCGGCTCGAGCCTGGCGAGGTCCCTGGCCTGCGCCGCGGCGACGATCTCCCGGGCGCCTCTCCGGAGCGCCGCGTCGGCCGGCGCGTCGACCTTGGCGACGGCGGGGTCGATCGCCGGCATGGTCTCGGCAGGGTGAGCCGCGTGCACGGCGGCCAGGTCCCAGCGCCCCGATCGCGCGTTCTCGAGGGCGGCAAGGAGATGCCCGCGCGCCTGCTCGGCATTCGCGCCGACGGCGATCTCCTCGGCAGTCGCCGGCCCCTGCGCTTCCTGACACGCCGACAAGGCCAGAGTGACAGCGATCGCCGCGGCCGCGACTCCTTTGCGCAACGACATTAGGCTTGCCTAACATAAACCGAGGTGTCAAGTCGGAAATCGTGGGACATCGTCCGTGGTGATTCTTGACCTGGGAGATCGGAAATCCCTAGGCTCGCCTCAGCCCTGTTAGGCAGCCCTAAGACGGCCGTTCGACGGGGCGAGTATGGCACTCGGAGATGACGTGAGCTCAGGCGATCTCGGCGCCCTGGTCATCAGCCTCCGCGAAGGCGTCGAGATGGCGCTCGTGGTCGGCATCGTCCTCGCGTATCTCAGCCAGGCCGGCGCGCGCGGCGCGCGGCGCTGGGTCTGGTCCGGCGTCGCCGCGGCGACGGCGGTCAGCTTGCTCTTCCTGTGGATCCTCAACGCGCTCGACGCCGAGTTCGAGGGTGCGACGGAGCAGGTCTTCGAAGGCACGACGATGATCCTCGCCGTCGGCTTCCTCACCTGGATGATCTTCTGGATGCTCCGTAACGCGCGCTTCCTCAAGACCGAGCTCCAGCGCGGGGTGCGAGCGGTGCTGGAGCGCGGCGGTGCCGCGTGGGGTCTGTTCTTGCTCGTCTTCTTCGCCGTCGTCCGCGAAGGCGTCGAGCTCGCATTGCTCCTCTTCGCGGCGCCAGGCGAGGGCAAGCTGCTCGGATCGGTCATCGGTCTCGCTCTCGCGGTCGGGGTGGGCGTGGTCATCTACGCCTTCGGGCGGCGCGTCGATCTGCGTACCTTCTTCCGTGTCACGACCGTGATCCTCCTGCTCTTCGCCGCCGGTCTTGCGGCACACGCGGCACACGAGTTCGCCGAGGCCGGACCCCTCGCGGCCGTCGAAGGACCAACGCTGTGGAGCACCGCCGCGGTCCTGCCCGACGACGATGGACTCGGCTCGATCTTTCGCGCGCTCTTCGGTTATCAGGACGAGCCCACCGTGATCGAGGTCGTCGCGTACCTCGCGTACTTCTTCGTCGTATGGGTGCTTTCGAAGACGAACATCGTGCGTCCGGCCGTTCCCGTGACACCTGAAGCGACGCGAACGGCCTGATCACCGCGCGGGACCACAACGCGAGCACCGTGACGACGTTCTAGATTTACCCAGATGTTCTCCAAGCAGATCGGCATCGACCTCGGTACGGCCAACGTCATCGTCTACGTACGCGGAAAAGGGATCGTCCTCACGGAGCCATCGGTGGTGGCGCTCGTGCATGACGACGGCGCCCCACGGCCGCGCATCGTCGCGGTCGGTGAAGAAGCGCGGCTCATGCTCGGCCGCACCCCAGGGAACATCACCGCGCAGAAGCCGATGCGCGACGGCGTGATCGCCGACTACGTCATCACCGAGCACATGCTCAAGCACTTCATCGACAAGGTCTGCGGTCGCATCCGCATCTTCCACCCGGAGCTCATGATCTGCGTGCCGTCGGGCGTGACCAGCGTGGAGCGTCGCGCCGTGAAGGACGCGGCAGTGCGCGCCGGCGCGCGCGTGGCGCATCTCATCGAGGAACCGCTCGCGGCGGCGATCGGCGCGAACATCCCGATCTCCGGTCCCAGTGGCAACCTCATCATCGACATCGGCGGCGGCACGGCCGAGATCGCGGTGATCTCGCTTGGCGGCATCGTAGTGTCGCGCAGCGTCCGAGCCGCCGGCAACAAGCTCGACGAGGCGATCGCGAATTTCGTGCGCAAGCGATACAACCTCATGATCGGCGAGCGGACCGCCGAGGACGTGAAGATCCAGATCGGTTCGGCGATGCCGATGGATCAGGAGCTCACGATGGAGGTGCGCGGTCGGGACCTCATCGCCGGCCTGCCGCGCACGATCACCATCGGAAGCAACGAGATCACCGAGGCGATGGACCCGGTGCTGCAGCAGATCATCAGCTCAGTGAAGGCGGTCCTCGAGGAGACCCCGCCCGAGCTCGCGTCGGACGTCATCGACAAGGGCATGGTCCTGTCGGGGGGCGGCGCGCTCTTGCGCAACATGGACAAGCTCCTGACGCAGGTCACCGGTGTCGCCTGCTACGTGGCGGAGAACCCCCTCTACTGCGTCGCGAAGGGCACCGGTCTGGCGCTCGAGCACATCGACTTCTTCCGCAGAAGCCTCGTCACCGTCCGCTAGCGGAGCGTGACCGCGCGGGTCGACGTCCTCGGCGTGGGCTTCGACCGCGTCGACCTTGCCGGCGCCGTCGCCGGCGTGCTGCGCCGCCTGGACGCGGGAGAGCGCACGTTCCTGATCACGGCGAACCCGGAGTTCATCATGCTGGCCCGTCGCGATGACGCCCTCGAGGCCATCGCGCGCGACGCCGATATCGTGGTCGCCGACGGGAGCGGCGTCGCTGCGGCATCCCGGATGTTGCGCGACGGGCTGCCACGCGTTCCCGGGCGCCTGCTGGTCGATGCGCTCGTGCCACATCTCGCTCAGCGGCGCGCACCGGTCTTCTTCCTCGGCGCGGCCCCGGGTGTCGCCGAGCGCGCCGCGGCCGAGCTTCGGCGCCGCGCATCCGGCTTCGTCGTCGCCGGGGTGCACGCTGGTTCAGCCGACATGGAACACGACGATCTGTCCGTCGCGCGCGTGCGCGAAAGCGGCGCGCAGGTGCTGCTCGTCGCGTACGGCATGCCGAAGCAGGAGCGGTGGATCGCGCGCAATCTCGCCGCGCTGCCCGCGGTGCGCCTGGCCATCGGCGTTGGGGGCGTCTTCGATCAGCTCGCCGGCGTGCAGAAGCTGCCGCCCCGCGCACTGCACGCGATCGGTCTCGAGTGGCTGTGGCGACTCGCGCTCGAGCCGCGGCGTTGGCGGCGGCAGCGGGTGCTGCCGCTGTTCGCGCTCCTGGTGCTGCGGAAGCGCGTGTTCGGTCGATGAAGGTCGCGCTCGCTCACGAGTACTTCGCTGCGCGCGGCGGGGCCGAGCGTGTCGTCGACGTGCTGCACGCGATGTGGCCAGAGGCGCCCGTGTACACGTTCTTCCACGACCGGCGCCGATACGGTGACCTCGCGGGGTGGGACCTCCGCACGAGCTACCTGCAGCAGTTCCCGATCGGAGGCGGCGTGCATCGCGTGCTGCTGCCGCTCTATCCGAGCGCGGCGCGCCGCCTGCGCGTCGCCGGCGATACGGATCTGGTCCTCGTGTCGACGAGCGCGTTCATCAAGGGCCTCGCGCTCCCGGACCGCACCGTCGAGGTGGCGTACTGCCACTCTCCGACGAGGTATCTCTGGGACTGGAGCGACGAATACCTGCGCGAGGAGGTCCCGGCGCCGCTGCGCGGACCGGTGGGGGAGCTGATCGCCCGTCTTCGCGAGACCGACCGGGCGTTCGCCTCCCGCGTCGATCGCTGGATCGCGAACTCGAACGTGGTGGCCGCGCGCATCCAGCGCTACTACGAGCGCGAGAGCGAGGTCGTGCATCCACCAGTCGACGTCGAGGCGTTCGCACCACAGCGCGAGCGCGGCGACTTCTGGGTTTACGTCGGTCGACTGTCCGCGTACAAGCGCGCCGATATCGCGGTCCGGGCCTTCGCGCGTCTCGGCTTGCGGCTGGTCGTCGTCGGCGAAGGACGCGAGCGCGCTGCCCTCGAGACGATCGCCCGCGACAACATCGCGTTCGCCGGACACTTGGGTGACGCGACCCTGCGCCAGCTGCTCGGCGCGGCACGCGGCCTCATCTTCCCAGCCGAAGACGATTTCGGCATCGTCTGCGTCGAGGCGCTCGCATCCGGCGCGCCGGTCGTCGCGCTCGCGGCGGGCGGTGCGCCGGAGATCGTGCGCGACGGGATCGACGGCGCGCTCGTCGCGACGGCGGACGCCGATGCCTTCGCGGACGCGGTGCTGCGCGTCGAGCAGCGAACGTGGGATCCGCATGAGCTGCGGCGCTCCGCGCGCCGTTTCGATGTGCCACGATTCAAAGACCGATGAGCAAGCTCAAGGTCGACATGCATACGCACAGCGAGTACTCGCCGGACAGCCGCACGCCCCTCCGGGTGCAGGCCGCCGCGATCAAGGCCGCCGGCCTGCACGTCGTCTGCGCGACGGATCACAACACGATCGAGGGAGCGCTCCGGCTGCGTGAGCTCGCGGACGGATTTCGCGTGATCGTCGGCGAAGAGGTGAGCAGCCGCGACGGTGAGATCATCGGCCTCTTCCTGGAGAGGCCGATCGCACGCGGCCTCGGCGCCGAGGAGACGATCGCGCGTATCCACGACCAGGGCGGCCTCGTCTCCGTCCCGCATCCCTTCAGCCGGAACCGCATGTTCCATCTGCGCCGCGCGGTGCTCGAACAGGTCTGGAAGGACATCGACTGCATCGAGGTCTTCAACGCGCGTGAAGCCTTCACGCAGGACAACCTTCGCGCCGCGGCCTTCGCCAGAGAGAAGGGCCTCGCTGGTGCCGCCGGCAGCGACGCGCACCGCCCATCCGAGATCGGGCGCGCCTGGGTCGAGGTCGAGGAGTTCGCCGGCCGCGAGGACTTCATCGCGGCGCTGCGCGGGGGCAGCGTCATAGGAAAGCTGACTGGGAACTACATCCACGTCATGACGCGTCTCGATGTGCTTCGGAATTGGTGGAGCCGACGGCGACACAAGAGCCGCACGTGAAGCGCGCACCCCGGTCGCGGCTCGAGGGCCAGGCGCACAGCGAAGACCCGGCCCTCCAGCAGCTCGTCGAGGTCGCGGAGCACACCGACGACGTCGCGGTGCGCCGGCAGCTCTTCGGTGCGCGCGAGCTTGTGTCGACGGTCATCCCGCTCATCCTCATCGCGCTCTTCGCCCGCAACGTCGACTGGTCCGAGGCCGCCGGCACGATCGCCGGGTCGAACATCCTCCTCGTCGGCTGCGCGCTCGCCGTCTATTACGCGACGTTCCCGCTGCGCGCGGCGCGGTGGGCGCGGCTGCTGCGAGAGGGCGGCGCCGACCTCGGGTGGCGCGATCTGCTCCGCATCCTCATGCTCGGGTGGTTCGTCAACAGTCTCGTGCCGGCAAAGCTTGGCGACCTCTACCGCTCGTATCTGGTGAAGCGCCGTTTCGGGATCTCCATGTCGCGCACGGTCGGCGTCGTCGTAGCGGAGCGGCTCCTCGATGTCATCGTGGTGTTCGGGCTCCTTGTGGGTGGCGGCTACGTCGCGTTCGGTCGCACCGTCCTCCCCGATCTATGGATCGTGTACGCGACCGGCGCGATCTTCGGTCTGCTCATGGCCATCGGGCTCGTCGCGATCTATGTGCTCGGCCCGAAGATCGCGCGCTTCTTCCCGGGCGAGGTGCGACGCGTCGGGCGCCTGTTCCGCGAGGGCGTGCTGCACAGCCTCCGTGCGCTCCCGGTGGCGGCTGTTTTCACGCTCGTCATCTGGGGCGCGGAAGCGATGCGCCTCATGTTCGTGCTCTGGGCTCTGGGGCTCGAGCTTCCGGCCTCCGGCATCATCTTCGTCGCCGTCGCGACGTCGCTG
>WNGB01008262.1_pt1 | contig 15896 bp, 21 predicted proteins | sample 5400681 | NCBI WGS metagenome assembly WNGB01 (sample SAMN13153367, study PRJNA577476) | soil metagenome | isolation source: 115 cm soil or saprolite under grassland replicate 2 | place: USA:California | collected 2016-06-15 | reverse complement strand
AACCACCAGCGGCAGGCCCAGGTGGCGGGGCCCGGCATCCCAGAGCGCCGCGGCGACCGGGTCGAGCTGGACGGGCGTGCCCGGGACGTCGTCGTACAGGCGCTCCGCGATTGCCGGGTGCAGGCCGTGGTGAGGCAAGAGGAGCGCGCCGCCCGCGTCCCGGAACGGCAGGACCTCCTCGACCACCGCCTTGCCGCCCTCCAGCAGCCAGCGCAGCGTGTACGGGTAGCTGGAGCCGTCGTCGAGCTCGACGGTCCCGCTGGTCGCCTCGACCCGGCCGGAACCCTGGCCCGCCGTCATCATGCTGATCCTGGCCAGCCGCCAGCTCTGGCCGGGCAGGATCCCCACGCCGCAGGCCGGCCCCTCGGCCCCGTACAGCCGGTACAGGACGCTCAAGGGTGAGCCGGACGCCACCTGCTTGCGCGGCCAGCGCTCGCCGCTCGCCACTGCCTCCCAGAACCTGGTCGGGAGCTTGCTCGCGAAGCGCCGGACCCGGTCGCGGTCCCGGTCGGCCGCTGCGGTGGGCGACCGACCCGGCTTGCGCGCGGGATGGGCGCTCCCTGGCACGGGCCGCCGCGGCGGCTTGGCGGGCACCGCCTGGGTGGGCGCTGGTGGCGGCTGCGGCGCGGGCTTCGAGGGCGCCACCTCCGCAGACGCCTCCACGGGTGGCGGTGGCGCCGGGGAGGGGGCGGCCACAGCGGGTCTCCCGAGGCAGGCGCGGCAGCCGAGCCGGTCCCGACCTGCCACCAGCCGGTCGGCGGCGCCGCAGTGGGGGCAGCGGATGTCGGTGAAGCCCGCGCGAGGCAGGACCCAGGTGAACGTCAACGGGTACGCGGTCGCGCCGCGGCGGACCTGCACGGGCAGCTCCAGCGCAGGCACCAGCAGCAGGTGCAGCCGGAACGGACGGGCGTGGTGGCTCGGCCGGAACTTCTCCGCGATCTCGGCCTGCCGGCGGGCCCGCTCGACCCTGGTCGCCTCCGCCTGGGCGTCCAGGAGCCGCTGACGATCGGGTGGCGCCTGGGCCCGCCGCTTGGCGAGGGCGGCCAAGGCGGCCTCGTCCTCACGCAGCGGGCCCTGCGCCTGCCTGGCCAGCGCCTCCCGGCGTGCCAGCGCTCGGTCCTCGATGCCCGCGTGCGCCCCGGCGATGGCCACGCCCAGGTCGGGCGCGAGCGCCCGGTGCGGCGCGTCGGGGAGCTCCAGGCGCGGCACCGACGCGACGGCACGGGCGAGGCCCTCGTCGAGCGGCAGGCCGGTGCGGGCGTCGACCCAGACCTCCTCCCGCTCCTGGAAGTGCTCACCCACCCCGGCCGTATACGAGACCAGTGCGCCCACACGCACCACGGGCAGGTACACTTGGGCCGGATGGCCCTCGCGGTCGATGCGGCCGTGGTCCACGTCGAACCGCTCCCGTGCCCGCTCCAGCAGCACCGCCGGCGCCGGAGCTGCCGCCTGCGGCCAGGCCAGCCACGCGAAGCCGCCGTCACCCTGGTCGAGCACGCGCGTCGCCGCGTGGTCGAGCACGGGATGGCCCGGGAGCAGCAGCAGCGCCCCGTCCTCGCGGGCCACCTCCGGGTCGGCGGTGACGGCGACCTCCTCGGACAGGTCCAGCGCGGCCTGCAGCGCGCCGGGGAGCATCACCAGGACCTTGTCGCCGGCGTCCTCGTGCAGGCCGCCCTCGGCCTCGACATAGCGGAGCCAGAACTGGACGGCGGGGTCGGTGGTGGTCACGGCTCGCTCGGGGCGATGAGCTGGTCGGTTCGCTCCCGGCTGTCCGCGTGGTCGCGGCGCGCTCGGACCAGGTCGTCGCCGAGTGCGTCCAACCGCGCCTGGAACTCCGCGTCGTCGCGGCTGGCGAGATGGGCGTCGAACACGAAGTGCTCGAAGTCGAAGTCCTCCTCGATGCGCCCGAGGATCATGTCCAGCTCGCCCACGACCAGCTCGAACAGGTTGATCTTGGCCTCCAGGACCCTGAGGATCCGCTCCTCCACGGTCCCTCTGGTCACCAGGTTGGTCAGGAGCACCTCGTGGTCCTGGCCGATGCGATGGATGCGACCAAGCCGCTGCTCGATCTGCATCGGGTTCCAGGGCAGGTCGAAGTTGACCATGACATGGCAGAACTGCAGGTTGCGACCCTCGCCAGCCGCCTCGGTAGTCAGCAGGATCCCCAGCTCTTCCCGGAAGGAGCGGATCGCCCCCTCCTTCTCCTGCCGGGTCAGGCTCCCGTGGTAGGCGACCGCAGGAAGGCCCGCCGCAGCCGCCAGGCCGGCCAGGAAGGCGAGCGTCTGTCGGAAGGCGGTGAACACCACCACCTTGTCGCCCATGGCCTGGTGGCGGCGGAGCAACTCGACCAGGACCCGGCCCTTCTCGGTGCGGTCGACCTTTTCCGCCAAGCGGGCGAGGTCCGGCCAGCCCACCTTCTCCAGGCTCGGCACGAGCGCCCGCGGGCTCGACCCGGCCAGCCGCTGCACGCTGCGCAGCGCCAGCTTCCGGGCGGGCGCGGCCGCGCTTCCGGCCGCGCGGACGCGGGCCGAGACCGACTCGTACAGCTCCGCCTCCTCCACGCCCGGCTGGACGCAGAGCGTCTCGGCCAGCCGCCGCGGCAGCATCGAGGCCAGCTCGCTGCGGCGGTGGCGGACCATCACCTCGCGCATCCGCGCCTGCAGGGCGGCCAGGTTGCGGGCGGGCTCGGCGCTGGTCCTCGCGGCGCCATAGCGGGCACGGAACTCCCTGGGCGTGCCCAGATGCCCTGGCCGGACCAGGTTGACCAGCTGGAAGAGGTCCTCGAGGCGGTTCTCGACCGGGGTGGCGGTCAGCAGCACCAGGTACCGTGCGCGCAGCTCCCGTACCAGCTTGGCCGAGGCGCTCTGCGGGTTCTTCAGACGGTGCGCCTCGTCAACGATGACCAGGTCCCAGGCCGTCTCGGTGATCGCGTCGCGCAGCGGTGCCCGCCGGGCGGAGGCCAGCGAGGCGATCACCAGCGGCTGCTCGACCGCCCGCTTGGCGTGCTCGAAGCCACCACGCCGAGCGAGCACCGAGGGCAGGCCGAACTTACGGTCCAGCTCCTCCTGCCACTGCTCGACCAGCCCGACCGGGACCAGGATCAGCGTCTGCGCCGCCAGGCCGCGCAGGCGCAGCTCGCTGGCGACCAGCGCCGCTTCGATGGTCTTGCCGAGCCCGACCTCGTCAGCCAGGATCGCCCGGCTGCGCATCGCCCGCAGGACGCTCCTGGCTGCTTGGAGCTGGTAGCCGAACGGCTCGAAGCGCAGCCGCGGCAGCGACACGAACGTCTCGAACCCGGGCCGGGCCCACACGCCGAGGGCCTGGTCGACCAGCCTCGAGGTGGCGTCGTCGACGGGACGTCCCTGCTCCAGGCAGCGCAGCAGCGTGCGGTAACCGTCGAGCCCGGCCGTGGAGGGCTCCCGCAGCGCCCGCTCCGCGAGCGCCAGCGCGGCCAACTGGGCGACCGCGCGCGGCGAGCGTGGTTGCATGGGTCTCCATCGAGTTCGGGGCTGGGCCGCCATTCAACCGGAGGTGGGACCGGTGGGCAACGCGGTCCACCCTCCGGTGATCAGACGCCGGACAGGCGGACCCGACCAGGCAGCCCTGGACGCCCTCGGTGAGCGGCGCCTCGGCGACCTTCATCGCCTCGTCCCCACCGCAGCGGAGGAGGCCGAGCAGCTCCGAGAGGAGCTGGCCGCCTCGCTCGCGCACCTGCAACGGGTGGACGCCGCCTACTGGGAGCGGGAATGGCGGCGCGAGCACAAGGGCCTCGGCGTCTACCGGAGGACCACCGGTGGTGGCCCTGGGTTGACAGGCTACGAACACCACCGCGCTGGCCGAAGGGCCGGCCATCAGCCTCCCCGGCACCGCCGGCAAACCCTCGGACAGTCCGCAATCGATGACGGCCGCGCCGATAGGTGAAGAGGTGGTCATGGCTTGCGGGCGACGCTGGCGTGGATGGTCACCTCGCCGGCGGGGCTCGCCTGGCCGGGCCGCCAGCGGTGGACCTGGACCAGGCCGGGCTCGACGAGGTCCAGCCCGTCGAAGAACCGGGCCACCTCGGCACGGTTCCGCAGCGTGACATCGACGTGGAGTTGGTTGAGCCGCTCGGCGGCCTCGGCCGAGGCTTGGGCATGGATGTCCTTGGCGGGATGCGAGACGGCCAGATAGCTCCCCGACGGCACGCCGTCGAGGAGTCGGGCCACGATCTGGTAGGGATCGTCGGAATCAGGAATCAGTTGCAGGGTCGCCAGCAGGAGCACCGCAACCGGGTGGGTGAAGTCCAGCGTTCCCGCCGCGAGCTTGAGGATGCGGTCAGGGTCGCGCAGGTCGCAGTCGAGGTACGCGGTCGCACCCTGGGGGTGGCTGGTCAGCAGGGCGCGGGCGTGGACCAGCACGATCGGGTCGTTGTCCACGTAGACGATCCGCGAGGTCGGGTCGGCGGCTTGGGCGACCTCGTGGACGTTTGGGCTGGTCGGGATGCCGGTGCCGATGTCCAGGAACTGCCGGATGCCCGCCTCACCGGCAAGGAAGCGCACCACCCGGGCAAGGAACGCCCGGTTGGCCCTGGCGTAGACGGCGATGTCGGGCAGGGCTTGGATGGCTTGCTCGGCGGCGTGACGGTCGGCGGGGTAGTTGTCCTTGCCGCCCAACCAGTAGTCGTACACCCGTGCCGGGTGGGCCACGCTGGGGCCGATCACCGGCCCCGTGCCGTCAGGTTCGCCGCTGCCGGGCTGGGTGCTCATGGGCTGCTGGCTCCTGGTGGCGGTATGGGTGCTGGCCGGGTGGGCTGCTCAGCGGCGACGGCCTGGGCCCACTGGTGCAGCTCTTGCGCGCCGATCAGCACCTCGACGGGGAGGGCGCAGCGGGTGCTGGCGGCCTCCTTGGCCAGCAGTGCGGTCGCCAGGGCGATCACCTCGGCGGTGGCGGCCAACTCGGCCGGGTCCAGCGGCAGCGTCCCAAGCCGCCCGGCAGCCAGCTCCGCCAGCCGCTCGCTCACCCCTGGGAGCGTGGAAGGGTGCTGCGGGCCTGGCCGAGTGCTCACTTGCTGCCACCCCGGCTGCTGTGGGCTTGCGAGCCCGACGGCTCCGGCTGCTGACGAGCTCGGCGGGCTGCTCGGTCGAGTTCCTCGCACCAGTCCAACCAGACCATCCCGCCGAGCACCACCGCCGGCAGCGCGCCGACGACCCCGGCGGTCAGTAGCTCGCCCGCACTCATGCTGTCCACCGCCAGGCCACCAGCAGCCCCTCCGCACCCAGACCGGCGGCCCGGAGCCAGTGCTTGGAGCAGGGACGCCCGACCATCTGCGGCGGGCCACCGGCCAGGAGCCCGCCCATCAGGCGGGCTCCTGGGACGCGGCGAGCTTGCCGGCTACGGGCAGGTTGGCCAGCGCGCGGAACAACGGCCACGGCGCTGGCAGCCAGGCGTCCGGCCGCCGGGCCCAGACCGCCCGGCCACCGGAAACGAGCCGGCTTGGCGGTAGCAGCACCAGCCGGCCGTCGCCCGAGTAGCGCACCTCACCGGCCGGGCTGGGCGCAAACGCCGCGCCGGTGGCGCTTCTTCGGTTCAGTCTCCATGTCCCTGCGGGGACGCCGTGCAGGCGTGAAAACTGGCTCATATCAGGCGAAGTCGGTCTGTTTTCGGGTCAGAAGGCCGGATTACTGGTCGGAGTTCTGGTCGCTTTTGCCGGAGCTCTAGAATCGAGCAAGACTCAGCCGGCACCAGTGCCATCCGAGGGGACCTGGGATGACAGCAGATCGGATCGGCGTCCCCAACCACCAGTTGCGGGCGCACCGGGACCGGCTCGGCCTCACCCAGGACGAGATGGGCGAGCGGCTCTCCCAGGTCGTGTGGGAGCTTGGTCGCAAGGTCGTGGCGATCAGCGGCGGCATGGTCTCCAAGTGGGAACGCGGAGAGCGTCGGCCTACGAAGCTCTACCGCGAGGCATGCCGGGTTCTGTGCAACGCAACCGACGAGGAGCTTGGCTTCTTGAACCGTAGGCAGCTACTTCGAACTGCCACCGCCGGCACCATAGCGGCATTCGCGCCCGACACCGCATCCCACCAGGGCGACCGCCGGCCGCGACCGTCGCCGGTTGGCGGGAGGCCGCCCGACCGGCTCTACGCCCCCCAGGCTGCGGCGGCCATCCGCCAAGCGATGCTGGGCTGCGGCACGGCCACGACGCAGCGGGAGCCCGACGCCGACGCCCTCGGGCGGCGCGCCGTCCAGGCGTGGCAGCTTCGACAGAACGCCCGGTACGTAGCGCTGGGGAGCGTCCTTCCCGCCCTGATCGTCGATGCCGAGATCGCCGGCCGCGAGCTGGGCAGCGATGCGAGCCTGGAGGCCCACCGCGCGCTGACGCACACGTACAACACCACCTCATCGGTGCTCAAGAAGCTGGGCGACTTCGAGTTCGCCTCGATCGCCGCCGATCGGGCCATCCGCGCCGCTCAGATCGTCGGTGATCCGCTGCTGATCGCGGCGGCCTCCTACCGGCTGGCGAACGTGTTTCTCCCCGCCGACCGGCTCGCCGAGGCCAAGAGCGTGGCGATCAGCGCCGCCGACGCCCTGGGTCCGGGCCTTGGCTCCACTCCCGTGCGGCTCGCCACCTGGGGTGGGCTGGTGCTCACCGCCGCGCTTGCCACCGCTCGCGAGGACGCCGCCGCCGAGGCCTGGGAACTGCTCGGCGAGGCCACCACCGCCTCCCACCAGCTCGGCCAGGACTACGCCGACCTCCACACAATCTTCGGCCCGACCAACGTCGCGATCCACGGCGTGCAGATCGCCGCGGAGCTTGGCGACGGCAGGCAGGCCCTGCGACGAGCCGCACGTGTGGACGCTGACCGGCTGCCGCCGATGCTGCTGGAGCGGCGTACCCATTTCCTGATCGACGTTGCCAGAGGCTACGTCCAGCAGGCAGACGACGGCGCAGCAGTCGGCACGCTGCTTCGCGCTGACCGGCTGGCCCCCGAAGAGGTGCGCTTCAACCCCCTCGTCGGCGAGCTGATCGCCCTGCTGCTTCGCCGCGAGCGTCGCAACGCAGCCCCTGGCCTTCGCGAGCTGGCAGCCAATGTCGGCACCACAGGCTAGGGTCGCGGAAGGACTGCTGCGCATGCCGGTTTTGTACGTCGTCGCCTGCGGTGGCCGCCCGGCCGCCGACCTGCCGGCGTTCGTCGCGCAGGCCCAAGCAGGGGGCTGGGAGGTCTGCGTGGTAGCCACGCCCTCGGGCATGAAGTTCGTGGACGCACCCCGTCTTGAGGCCCTGACCGGCCACCCGGTCCGCAGCGACTACAAACGCCCCGACGACCCGGACGTGCTCCCCCCACCCGATGCCGTGGTGGTCGCACCGGCGACGTTCAACACGATCAACAAATGGGCGGCCGGGATCAGCGACACCCTCGCCCTCGGCTTGCTCAACGAAGCGGTCGGCGTGGGACTGCCGATCATCGCCGTGCCGTTTCCGAACACCGGGCTCGCCCGCCACCCCGCCTTCATCCGCAACCTGGCGGCGCTTCGGGAGTTGGGGGTCCGCCTGGTATTCGACCCGGCCGCCCACCCGCTGCCGACGCCGAACCTCGGGCCACCAAGCCGCGACCTGTTCGCATGGGACGCGCTACGCGACGAGTTCGCCAAGCTAACCCAAGAGGTCGCCCGAATGACCTGAGCAAGCGCCTCAGCACCGACCGGGGACAGTCCGAGGCACCGGAAGCTACGGAAGCCACTCAGGCGGCGCACGTCCACCGCTGACAGTCCAGTTGTGAATCTGCATCGACCGCTTGAGCTCAGGGCGGATGTACGGCCGTCGCTCAGCACGAGGACAAGGTTCGCTCCATGGTCCCAAAAGGGGATGCAGGGGGGCGTTGTCCGTCTATGTACCGTTCACCGCATATGGTCACCTCGGAGAGTCGGCGGTCGCCGTCGCCGCACGGTTGGTGGCCGGCTCGGTCGGCTCGGACTCAGCGGGCTCGACTCGCATCCCCGCGGCATGCTGTGGCTGTGTCGGTCTGAAGCTCACCTATGGCGGTGTTCCCCGCGACGGCTGCACCGGCGCCACCACGAGCCTCTCGGCCTGGGGGCTGCTGGCGCGCGACGCCCGATGCACGAGGACGGTGACAGCCCATGTCGCTCCACCCCTTACGAGGACGCGAGCGTTCGGGTGATGCCGTCGACGTCGGCGGCGGCGACGCGGCGGAACACCGGCCGCAGCGCGCGCAGCCCTGGTGCGCCCCGCCACGGGAGGCCTTCCAGATGGGCGTAGCGGGTCCGCTCGCTGAGCGGCGCCGCGGCCATCCCGACCAGGTAGGTGCGCGAGCGCATCAGGCACCAGCCGTCGCGCAGCTCGACCTCGAACCGGATGGGGACCGGCCACAGCGGCGCCCTCGCGGCCACGGTGAGGCGCTCGCCCTCACGGTCGAGGATGCGGAGCCAGCGGACCATCGGGTCGAACGCGGGAGCGCTGCGCTCCAGGTCCGCAAGGAACGACCAGACTCGCTGGTAGGGCGCGTCGAGGACGCGCTCGACCAGCCCGACACCGGGCAGGACCTCGGCGAGGACGCGGAGCTGCCGCACCGGGTCGAGCCGGGCCGTGGGCCAGCCGCTCATGCCTGCCACCTCCTACGGAAGGCGCGGCGCGCACGATGGAGCCTGGACTTGACCGTGCCGACCTCGACGCGGAGGAGCGCCGCGGCCTCGGCCTCGGTGAAGCCCTCCAGATCGCGCAGGACCAGGATGGCGCGCTGCTCGGGGCTGAGCTGGCGAAGCGTCTCCCCGACCTCGGTGCGCAGGTCGGGGCCGTCGTCGGCGCGTTCGGGCAGGCGCTCGACCGGGATCTGCACGCGCCGCTCGCGCGCCAGCCTGACGGCCTCGCGGACCGCGATCCGGCGCACCCAGCCGTGGAGCGCGGCGGGCTCGCGGAGCGAGCGGATGCCGCCGAGGACCCGGATCATGGTCTCCTGCATGGCGTCGTCCCCGTCGTCCAGCGCGATCGCGCCGCAGATCCGCCCGACGTACGGCGCGAGGGCGCGCAGCAGCGCCGCCAGCGCCAGCGGGTCGCCCTCCTGGGCCGCGCGGACCAGCTCCTGCATGCCCTGAAGAGGCCGGGAACCTTCCAGGGGTTCCCCCGCTCTTCTGGGTCGCGGTCCGAACCACCAAGGAGCTGTTGGCATGGCGGGGATCACGGTAGTCGGCGGCGGCATCGCAGGCCTGGTGGCGAGGCCGGCCGGGGAGTTGGCCCGACCGTGAGGATCCTGGTCGCCGGGGCCACCGGCACGCTGGGCGTGCCGCTTGTGCGTGCCCTGCTGCGTGCCGGCCACGAGGTCGTCGGGCTGGCCCGCACGCCATCCAGGCAGGCGGCCATCGAGGCGCTCGGTGCCACGGCGGTCGTCGCGGACGCGCTCGACGCCGGCGGGCTCGAGGCGGCGGCCAGGCGGGCGGCGCCCGAGGCGGTGGTGCACGCGCTCAGCGCGCTGCCAAGGGGTGGGCCGACGAAGGCGTCGGACCTGGAGGCGACCAACCTGCTGCGGGTCACCGGCACGGCCAACCTGCTCGCCGCCGCGGTCGCGGCGGGCGCCCGCCGCCTGGTCGCCGAGTCGATGGTCTTCGCCTACGGCTATGGCGACTTCGGGACGGAGCCGCTGACCGAGGACGTGCCGCTCGCGCCGCCCGACCCGGCCGTCGCGGCGGCGGTCGAGGCGCTGCGCAGGCTGGAGCGCCAGGTCCTGCGGGCGGAGCGGATCGAGGGGGTCGCGCTCCGTTACGGGCTGTTCTACGGGGCCGGCACCGGAAGCACGCGGGCGATGGTGGCGAGGCTTCGCCGGCGCATGCTGCCGCTGCCCGGCGGTGGACACGGCATCGGGTCGTGGATCCACGTCCACGACGCGGCCACCGCCACGGTCGCGGCCCTGCAGCGCGGCCGCCCCGGCGCGGTCTACAACGTGGTCGACGACCGGCCGGTCGCGTGGCGCGACTTCGCCCGCGAGCTGGCCCGCGTCACCGGCGCGCCCGCGCCCGCGTCGCTGCCGCTGTGGCTGTGCCGCCTCGTCGCGCCGTACGGGACCCGGTTCCTGGCCACGAGGCTGCCGGTCTCCAACGCCAGGGCGCGCCAGGAGCTCGCGTGGACGCCGGCGTTCCCGACCTACCGCGACGGCCTTGCCGGTATTTCCGCAACGCCGGCCCGCGGATGACACGGATGGAGGCGATCATGCGGCCGGGTGGGAACGTGGAGGTCATGCTGGAGGTCTTCGGGGCGGTCGAGCGACGCGACGCGCTACGCTTCGCCGAGCTCGTCTATCCCGATTTCGAGATCCGCTGGCCGCCGTCGCTCCCCTACGGCGGGAGCTACCGTGACCTCGACGTCGAAGCGCGGCAGGATCGTCCCACCTGGGCCGGAACGTGGGACCCTCTGCAGCCCACCGCGGCCGAGCGACGGATGGACCCTCGCATCGTGGCCGCGGGCGGCGAGGAGGTCGTGGTGCTGTGGCGGCAGCGGGGTGTCAGCCCCGCCGGCGAGCGGTTCGACGGCCCGGTGCTCGGCCTCTACCGGGTCCGCGGCGGGAAGCTCGCCCGCGCGCAGATGTTCTACTTCGACACCGCGGCTCTGGGCGCCTTCCTGGCGAACGCCGCGCGCCAAGCCACGGCGCCGAGGTCTCATGCCACGGACCCGTGAGCTCGTCTCTGTCCGCTCGCGGGCAGGGGTGGCACCGTGTACTACACCCTCAACGAGGCGTTGGCCAAGGAGCGGACCGCCGATCTCCATCGGGAGGCGATGGCGCGCCGGCTGCGGCCGAACCACGACTGCGGCCGCTGGAGCGCCAGCCTACGAGTCGCGGTCGGCCGCCGCCTGGTCGTCCTCGGGTGGCGCCTACTCGACGGTGGCCTCGAGCAGGCGCACCGTGTGGTCAGGTAGGGCGAGGTGGCGGCCCGCCACGACTGGCGGCCGATCGCTGCCGTCCGTTTCGCGTCGCCTGCGGTGCTCGGGCCGAGGAGCAGTTGCGTGCACCCGAACGCGCGGCTGATCGAGGCCTTCTACCAGGCCCAGGGTCGGTTCTACGCCGGCGACGACGACACGGCGACCCTGCGCGGCCTGCTCGCCGATGACATCGCCTGGCATGTGCCCGGGCGTAGTGCGATCGCCGGTGACTACCGCGGCCACGAGCAGGTACTGGGCTACTTTGCCGCGCGCCGCGCACGGGCCAAGGCGACCTTCCGGGTGCAGCCACGAGGGCTGCTCGCCGACGACCAGCGGGTAGTGCAGTTCGCCAGCGGCCGTATGGAGCGAGACGGCAAGGCCTGGCGGTGGGAGACCGTCGGGGTGTACCGCATCGCCGACGGCAAGATTGCCGAGTGCTGGCTGCTCCCGTTCGACCAATACCTGTTCGACGACGCCTGGTCCTCGGCTAGCGAGCCTTGACCCGTGCCTGCTCGTCGCGCTGTTCGCCATCGACGCGTTGACGTCGAGCGTGTTTGGCCTGCTGGCGCTCACCGTCCTGCCCGCGGGCGGCCCACCGACCGGGCCGTCCGCCGAGGTCGCGCGGCCACCGCGACGGCTGCCAGCCGACCGTGCGTTCCTCCGCTTCCTTGCCGCGTCCGCGCTGGGCGCGGTCGTCTACCGGCAGGCTACCTCCACCTTTCCGCTGCAGGTGCACGCCGACGGTCATGCCGCGACCGTGTACGGGGCGCTGCTGGGCTCAAGCGCCGCCATGCTGATCGTGGGTGAGCTGCCATTGACCGGGCTGACCCGGCGCTGGCGCCCGCAGCTGCCGATGGCTGCAGGCCTGCTGCTGATCGGACTCGGCCTTGCCGTCAACGCTGCGGCCCGCGCGGTGCTGCCGCTGACCGCAGGGGTGCTGGGATGGACGCTGGGCGCGATGCTGGTCTTCCCGATCGCAGAGGGCTACTGGGCGGCGTACGCACCCGCGACCCATCGCGGCCGCTACGCCGGCGGGTACAGCGTGGCGTGGGCCGTCGGCAACATCCTGGCCCCTGCGGTGGGCGGGGTAATCTTCGCCCGCAGCCCGACCGTGCTGTGGCTGTCATGCGGCGCCGTTGGGGCCGGCGCGGCCGTCCTGCTGCTGCGCAGCGCTCCCACCTCCAACCCCGACCCCTGAGCACCCCTGGGGGGACCACACCTGCAGGCAGGCACCCGCGTGCTGGATTCTCACCCCGATATGCGCCGCGTCATCGCCAAGCAGCGTTGTGGGTTTGTGGCCACCATCTGCGCAAGCCGACGCAGCCGCGCAGTCGTGCTGATCGCTGTGCGCCACTCCTGCTGGTCTTCCCCGCCTGCGATACCGGACAGAGCGAGCAGGAAAGCCGAGCACGCTGGCAGCGCCCTTCGAGGCACTCTGGCAGTTCGCGGCAGCGGCGAGGAACAAGTGAACCCCATGCCGGAGCCGATGACGGGCGCCGAAGAAGAGGGGCCGGTGACCACGAAACCAGTCCTGCCTTCTGGGGTGACGGTCGGCCGGCCGATCGGGTGTGGCCAGCGGCTCGTCCGGCTGCCGCCGGTGTGGCACGATCAGGGTTGCCGCACCGTGCCAGGCAGAGGAGCAGGTTGATGCATGCTGGAACTTCCGCGCGGGTGGGCCGCCTGATGCTCTTGTTGCCGCTGTTGCTGGCCGGTATCGCTGCGGTGGCGCTGCTCGTGTTCCCCACCGGACGGTATGAGTCGGGCTCGGCCGGCCCGGGCGGGGTGTCAGTGCAGACCACCGGGTCCACGACGCTGGTGCAGTCAGACGGCTGGGGGGTGCTGGTGCCGCTCTCAATCCCGGTGGTGATCGCTGGGGTTCCGTTGGCGCTCAGCCGGACGCGCTGGCGTCGGGGGGCGCTGGTGGCCGCCAGCGTGCTGCTGGTGATCTTTGTGGTCCTTGGCGCTGCCTCGGTCGGGTTGTTCTACCTGCCGGCCGCGGTCGCCACGGTGGTCGCGGCGATTGTGGATGCGCGCGGTGGCCAGGCCTCCGGGGAGCTGACGTCGCGGTAGCGACGACCGGGCTGGCTTGGAAGAACCTCACTACTGACTCTGCTGGCGAAGTCGGAGGGGAGTCGTGATCAGGCCGCTGTGAGACCGTGGGCGGTGCACAGTTGGTGGATGCGGGTGGGGCGGCGCGCAGGTTGGGGCTTGGTGTTGAAGTGGGCGCCGAGGCGGCCGATGTTGAGTTCCCTTGCCTGGTGCCGACCAGATCTCGGCGGTCCCGCCCAACTCGGCCATGCGGGCGCGGATCGAACCGGCCAGCCCGTATCCCTGTGTCGCCGCGGCTGGATCGAACCCCCAGGCTCATGACGCGTTCGCCTGGACCGCTTTGGCCTGCAGCAGCGACAGCAGCCCGTCGTAGCTCTTGGCGAACGCGGCTATCCCCTCGGCCTCCAGCACGCGAGCCACCTGGCGCAGGTCGACCCCGACCTCTGCCAGGCGCTCCAGGGTCGTCTGGGCGTCGTGGACGTTCTGGGCAAGGGTGGCGGCCAGGGTGCCGTGGGCTTCGAAGGCGGCGATGGTGGTCTCAGGCAGGGTGGTGATGGTGTCGCGGCCAAATCAGGCCGTCGACGTAGACGGTGTCGGGGTAAGCGGGGTTCTTGGTGGAGGTCGAGGCCCACAGCGGCCGCTGCACCCGCGCGCCGCGGGCGGCCAGCGACTGCCAGCGAGGGCCGCTGAAGCGGTCCCGGAACAGCTGGTAGGCCAGCTTGGCCTGGGCCACCGCAGCCTTGCCCGACAGCGCAAGGGCTTGGAGGGTGGCGATGGCGTGCAGGCGCCGGTCGACCTCGGTGTCGACCCGGCTGACGAAGAACGAGGCCACGCTGTGCACCCGTGCCAGGTCGCCGTCGTGGGCCTCCAGGCCCGACAGGTAGGCCTCGATGATCTGCTCGTAGCGGTCGAGGCCGAACAGCAGCGTGATGTTGATGGAGAGCCCCTCGCTGGTCGCCTGGCGGACGGCGGCTATGCCCTCGGCGGTGGCGGGGATCTTGACCAGCAGGTTGGGCGCAGGGAGGCGCCGGTGCAGCGCGCGGGCGGCCACCACGCTGGCCTGGCTGTCGTGGGCTAGGGCGGGGGCAGTTCCACCGACACGAAGCCGTCGCCCCCGCCGCTGCGGTCGTACAGGGGCCGGAGCACGGCCAGGGCCCCGTTGAGGTCGTCGGAGACCAGCGACCAGTAGCTGGCCTCGGCGCCCTGGCCCGCGGCGGCCAGGGCGGCGAGCTGGGCGTCGTAGTCGGCCGAGCCGCTGATGGCCTTGTGGATGATGGTCGGGTTGGAGGTGACCCCTCGGATGCCTTGGGCGGCCAGGCGGCGCAGCCGGCCGCCGGTGACGTCGCCGCGGGTGAGGTTGTCCAGCCAGGGGCTCTGGCCGAACCGGTCGCGGAGTTGGTGCAGCTTGGTCATCGGGTGCTCCTCGTGGCTAGGGAATCAGATCGCTGCGCGGTGGCCTCGCCGGCCACCTGGTCCAGGGGGATGTCGGGGTCGGCGAGCCGCGCTGGGTCGAGCGGCTGTCCGTCGCGGATCAAGGCCTTGATGGGCTCGATGACGTCCCAGACGTTCGCGTTCATGCCGGCCACGACCCGCTGGTCCTTGAGCCAGAAGGCGATGAACGCACGCGTGGCCGGGTCGCCACGCAGGACCACTCGGTCCCAGGTCGCCGCCAACCCGGAGTACTCCATCCCGAGGTCGTATTGGTCGGAGTAGAAGTAGGGAAGCCGCTCGTAGGGCGTCGCGATCCCCAGCATGTTCCTGGCCGCGGCGGGTCCCTGGTTGAGTGCGTTGGCCCAGTGCTCGACATGCAGGTAGGTCTGGTAGCGGGGGTGCCAGGCGGCGGCGACGTCGCCGGCCGCATAGACACCGGCCGCCCCGATGACCTCCAGCCGCTCGTTGGTCAGCACGCCGTTTCGGACCGGCAGGCCGGCTGCCTCGGCCAGCTCGGTACGTGGGATGGCGCCGGCGCCAACCAGCGCCAGGTCGCAGGGGATCGTGCGCCCGTCGCCGGTCACGACCGCCTCGACGCGGCCGCTGCCGCGCACGGCGGCAACACGCGTGCCGAGGATGAGCTGGACGCCGTGGTCGGCGTGCAGGTCGCGGTAGACGCGCCCGACCTCGGGGCCGAGCACCCGGGCCAGCGGTGCGGTGTCTGGGCCGATCAGGGTGACGTCCCGGCCGAGCTGGCGGATGGAGGCCGCGGCCTCGCTGCCGATCCAGCCGGTCCCGACCACCACGATGTGCTCGGCGCACGCGGCGGCGGCGGCCAGGGTGTCGGCGTCGCGCCGGGTGCGCAGGTAATGGATGCCGTCCAGCTCCGCGCCGGGCAGGCGAAGGCGACGCGGTGCGGCGCCGGTGGCCAGCAGCAGCCGCTCATAGCTGATGTGCTCGCCGGACGCGAGCTCGAGTTGGTGGCCGGCCGGGTCGACCGAGCGGACCGGGGTGGAGGCGCGCAGCTCGATGCCGTGGGCGGCGTAGAACCCTTCCTCGTGCAGGTAGAGGCTGTCGTGATCGGTCTCACCGCGCAGGTAGGCCTTGGACAGCGGCGGGTGGTCGTAGGGCCGCTCGCCTTCGTTGCCGAACAGCAGCAGGCGGCCGCCGAAGCCCTCGGCGCGCAGGGTCTGGGCCGCCTTGGCGCCGGCCAGGCCGGCCCCGACGATCGCGAAAGTTGGACTGGTGGACATCGGGAGCTCCTGGTCGTGGGTAGTCAGGCGGCCGTGCCGGTGAGGGCGAAGAACTCCTGACGGGAGCGCGGGTCGCTGCGCAGCAGGCCGTGCAGGGCCGAGGTGACGGTGCTGGCGCCGGTCGACGACCTCGAGCTGGGGGCGGTGGCCGGGCGCGGTGGCTTGGTCGGGCAGGGAGTGAGCAGCAGCGGACACGTCGGGTCCTTTCGGCTGTGCGTTGGGCGACCGTGCGGTGTCGTCAGACCTTGGCGGCGTCG
>WNGB01007370.1_pt1 | contig 15901 bp, 16 predicted proteins | sample 5400681 | NCBI WGS metagenome assembly WNGB01 (sample SAMN13153367, study PRJNA577476) | soil metagenome | isolation source: 115 cm soil or saprolite under grassland replicate 2 | place: USA:California | collected 2016-06-15 | reverse complement strand
GGTCCCGACCCGCGGCAGTGACTGCCGCAGCTCCAGGTCCAGCACATCGCGCAGCACGGTCAGGGACGCGCGCACGGCCAGCTCGTCCAGGGTCGCGAGCCCGCGCAGCGCGGTCCGCACCGCGGCGGCCGCGTACTGCTCCTCACCGGGCAGGCGGTCCGTCTCGCCGAGCAGCGCGTCGTACAGCTCGAGCACCGACGCGGCCAGTCCCGCCCAGGTCGGCTCGGCGGCCGCGACGGCCAGCCGGTGGCGCAGCTCGACGGCGAATTCGCGCAGCCGCTCGGCCTGGTCGGCGGTCCGCACCGCGCGCGGCGCGACGCCGGGGTGCGAGTCCTCGGCCGCGTTCTCCGCACCGGCCGCGGCGCGTTCGGTCGCGGCGTACCGGGTCAGCCGCTGCGCCCAGTCGTCACCTCGTACGACGCCCGCCGCACGGGACACCCGCTCCCACGGCGACACCGGGATCCGCTCTCCGGTGAAGTCCCGCACCGGTGCGCTCGCCAGCGCCCGGAACAGGTCCGCGCGCGGCAGGTCGTGGTCGGTCAGCGCCAGCACCTCGAGCAGCGTCCGCGCCACCGCCCGCTCGTGCACTGGCCGGGTTCCCGGGCCGTTCGCGGTGATCCCGGCCGCGGCCAGGTGCTCGTGCAGCAGTCGCGCGTACGGCGACTCGGCGGCGTAGAGAACCGCGACCCGGTGCGCCGGGGTCCGGGTCAGCACACCCACCAGCTCTCGGACGACGCAGCGCACCTCGTCGTCGGCGTCGGACGCGTTCAGCACCCGCGTCGCGGTCGGGCGGACCGGATCCGCCGTCGCGGGCAGGCCGGCGCCGAGCAGCTCGAGCGATCGTCGTACCGCCCGGTCGGCGCGGCGCACCTCGGTCAGCGCGGCGACCACGGTCAGGTCCCCGGACACCGCGAGCGCCGACACGAACCCGGCCTCGGCCCGGGTCAGGTCCTGTGGCAGGTAGAGCACCAGCGCGCCCAGCTCGGCCACCGGCCCCGGGTCGGCCTCGATCCGCGCGGTCGCCGCGCGCAGCAGGTCCGTCGGGTCGAACCATCCGGACGCGAGCGACGCGGTGACCCGGCGGTGCAGCCGGACCAGGTCGGCGGCCAGCGGGGAGGTCGCGGCGACGGCGTCGAGCGCGGCGCCGGTGAGGTCGCGCAGCTCGGTGTGCGCGGCGGCCAGGGCCTGGATCGTCGCCGGGTGCTCGGCCACCTCGGCGAACAGCCCGGGCGCTTCGCCGAGCGCGGACCGCCAGGCCGCGGCCAGCACCGGCCGGGTCGCCGGACGCCGGGGCGCCAGGGACGGCGCGGCGAGTTGCTCGGCCAGCCGCGGGAGGGTCGCGAGGTGCAGCGCGGTGACGCCCGGGCGCCCGTCACCGAGGCCGGCGGCGAGATGCCGGCGGGCGGCCAGGCCGGCGGTGTTGTTCGGCAGCAGCACGGTCACCGGGGTCATCGGGTCGTCGCGTTTGCGCTCGGCGACGACGTCGCGCAGCCGGTTGAGCGCGGCGGCCCCGTAGGCCGTCGTCTCGACTCGCGTCCCCATCACCGCCCCGATTCTCGTGGTTGGTGTCCTGCGCAACCGCGACGCTACCGAACGCATCGGACACTTCGTGATCCGCGTCATGAACCGCTATGGACGCCGTCACACCGGTGAAGCCAACCCGCCACACGAGTGGAAGTGATCGACGTGTCAGGCACACCCACCTCACAGGACCCCGAGCCTGCCAGTCCGGTCCCGCCACGCGCCTGGGTGCGCGTCTGGTTCGGGGAGCACGTGATTGCGAACTACCGGGCCGACGCCGAGCTCGCCGCCCGGTACGCCGAGGCGATGTCGCGTCGCTTCACCGGGCTGCGGATCACCACCGACCCGCTGCCCGACGGTTCCGCTCCGGCCCCGACCCGTCCGCTGCCCGGCGAACGCCTGTGGGACGTGACACCTCGATGAGCCCGCGACGGTTCCGGCTGGTCCGGCACGTGGACGTGTCCGGCGTCAGTGGGACCGGCGTGGTGGCCGAGGGGGTCGAGTTCACCGACAGATCGGCCGCGCTGCGCTGGCACGGCGACTACCCGACGACCACGGTGTGGGAGAGCGTGGAGTCGATGATCGCCGTACACGGCCACGCCGGCGCGACCGTCATCGAGTGGATCGACCCCCTTGGTCCGCTCTGAGCGGATGCGCTCTGGGCGAACGCGGTTCGCTCGCGGCCCCGCGGCTGGTTGGGTGGTGCCGTGGACGTTCTGATTCTGGGTGGTACTGCGTGGCTGGGGCGTGAGGTCGCGCGGCAGGCTCTCGAACGAGGGCACCGGGTGACCTGCCTCGCGCGCGGCGAGAGCGGTCCGGTCGCGGACGGCGCGACGCTGGTCGCGGCCGACCGCTCCGAGCCTTCGGCGTACGACGACCTGGCCGGCCGCGACTGGGACGCGGTCGTGGAGGTCTCCTGGCAGCCCGGGTTCGTGCGCGGCGCGCTCGCGGCCCTGGGCGACCGGGCCGAGCACTGGACGTACGTGTCGTCGGGCAACGTGTACGCCTCGCACGCCACACCGGGCGCCGACGAGTCCGCGCCGCTGCTCTCGCCGACCGACGCCGACGTGGCGGACCGGGAGCAGTACGGCGAGGCCAAGGTGGCGTGCGAGCTGGCGTCAATCGATGCCGTTGGCAACAAGCTCGTGATCGCCCGCTCCGGGCTGATCGGCGGCCCCGGCGACGACACCGACCGGTCCGGTGCCTGGGTGGCGCGGGCTGCGCGGGCACCGGAGGAGGCGATGCTGGTGCCGGACACCCCGGACCTGCCGACCTCGGTCGTCGACGTGCGCGATCTGGCCGCGTGGATCCTCGACGGCGCGGAGCATGGCCGCACCGGGATCTTCGACACGGTCGGGCCGGTGGTCTCGTTCGGGCAGTGGATCGCACTGTGCCGCGAGATCGGCGGGCACACCGGGCCGGTCGTGCTGGCGCACCCGAGCTGGGTGGTGGAGCAGAAGGTCGAGCAGTACATGGGCCCGGACTCGCTGGCGATGTGGCTGGTCGAGCCAGGATACGAGGGCTGGTCCGCACGCAGCGGAGCCGCCGCACGGGCCGCCGGGTTGCGGCACCGGCCGCGCGCGGAGCTGGTCGCGGACACGCTCGCCTGGGAGCGCGAGCGGGGCTTGGACCGGGAACGTTCCGCCGGCCTCAGCCCCGAACGCGAGCGCGACCTGCTCGGGAGGCTGGGCGACCGCTGATCCTTGCCGACGCCGGCGAACACGGAAAGTAGTCACGGTGGCGCGGATCACAACTGTCGATCCAAACAGTTGTCCGGCTAGGTAAGTTGGGTGGCGACCCGCCCGGAGCGCGCGGGCGCACCGTTTCCATGAGGAGCCCTCCTGATGAAACTCGGCCTGCAGATCCCCGACTTCACCTTCCCCGGCGGTACGTCCCGGCTCGGCGCGGATCTCGCCGCGATCGCCCGCGACGCCGACCAGGCCGGGTTCGAGTACCTGGCCGTGATGGACCACTTCTTCCAGATCCGCGTGATAGGCCCGGCCGAGAACGACATGCTCGAGGCCTACACGACGCTGGGCTACCTGGCCGCGCACACCGAACGGGTCAAGCTGCTCACGGTGATGACCGGCGTGCACTACCGGCAACCGGGCCTGCTCGCGAAGACGATCACCACCCTCGACGTGCTCTCCGGCGGCCGCGCCATCCTCGGTATCGGTGCAGGCTGGAACGAGGAGGAGTCGCGCGGTCTCGGCTTCCCGTTCCCGCCGGTCGCGGAACGCTTCGAGTTGCTCGAGGACGCGCTCCAGCTCTGCCTGCGGATGTGGTCCGGCGACGACTCGTCGTACCAGGGCAGGCACGTGCACGCCGAACGCCTGTTGAACGTGCCGCAGGCGCTGTCCAAGCCGCACCCGCCGATCATGATCGGCGGTGGCGGTGAGAGGAAGACGTTGCGGCTGGTCGCGAAGTACGCCGACGCCTGCAACCTGTTCGACACCCCGGACCTGGAGCGCAAGCTCGGCATCCTGCGCGAGCACTGCGAGAACGAGGGCCGCTCGTACGACGAGATCACGAAGACCGCCTACACCACGCTCGACGTCGGCAGCTCCGGGGAGAAGGCGGACGAGCTGCTGGCGACCCTGCGGCGGTTGTCGGGTCTCGGCATCGACGACGTGATCGGTTCCATCCCCGGCGTCCACGACCCGAAGCTGATCGAGCTGTTCGCCCGCGACCTCATCCCGGCCGCCGCGGACCTCTAGCCGGGCCGTTCTGGTGGCGGGGGCGGACAGAACGGCCCGGGTATGGGCAGGATGGACGGTATGCACCCACGCGCCGGACAGCCCGCTCAGCCCGAAGACCTGATCGACGTCACCGCACTGCTGGAGGCGTACGACGCGATCACGCCCGACGTCACCGACCCGGCCCAGAAGGTCGTGTTCGGTACGTCGGGCCATCGCGGTTCCAGCCTCGACGGTGCCTTCAACGAGACGCACATCCTGGCGATCACCCAGGCGATCTGCGAGTACCGCGCGGGCCAGGGCACGGACGGCCCGCTGCTGATCGGCCGGGACAGCCACGCGCTGTCCGAGCCGGCCTGGCGGACGGCCCTGGAGGTGCTGGTCGCGAACAACGTCCAGGTCCTGGTGGACAGCGCCGACCGGCTGACCCCGACCCCGGCCGTCTCGCACGCGATCCTGCGGCTCAACCGCGGCGACGACGCGCACGCCGACGGCATCGTCGTGACGCCGTCGCACAACCCTCCGCGTGACGGCGGCTTCAAGTACAACCCGCCACACGGCGGCCCGGCGGACTCCGACGCCACCGGCTGGATCGCCACCCGCGCCAACGACTTGATCGCGGCCGGGCTGGACGGTGTGAAGCGGGTCCCGTTCGAACGCGCCCGCGCCGCGGTGGGGGAGTACGACTTCGTGGGCCACTACGTGGACGACCTGCCGCAGGTGCTCGACCTGGAGGCGATCCGATCCGCGGGAGTGCGGATCGGTGCCGACCCGCTCGGGGGTGCCAGCGTCGACTACTGGGCGGCGATCGCCGAGCGTCACAACCTCGACCTGACCGTGGTGAACCCGCGGGTGGACCCGACCTGGCGGTTCATGACCCTGGACCACGACGGCAAGATCCGGATGGACTGCTCCTCGCCGTACGCGATGGCCTCGCTGGTCGCCCAGATGCGTGACGAGGGCTCGTCGTACGACGTTGCCACCGGCAACGATGCCGACGCGGACCGGCACGGCGTCGTGACGCCGGACGCCGGGCTGATGAACCCGAACCACTACCTCGCGGTCGCGATCTCGTACCTGTTCGGGCGGCGCCGGTGGGGTGCCGACGTCGCCGTCGGCAAGACGCTGGTGTCGTCCTCGCTGATCGACCGGGTGGTCGCCGACCTGGGCCGGCGGCTGTGGGAGGTGCCGGTCGGGTTCAAGTGGTTCGTGCCCGGACTGCTGGACGGGACGGTCGGGTTCGGCGGCGAGGAGTCCGCCGGCGCCAGCTTCCTGCGGCACGAGGGCACCGTCTGGACCACCGACAAGGACGGCATCATCCTCGCACTGCTCGCCGCCGAGATCACCGCGGTGACGGGCGAGTCGCCGTCGGCCGCGCACCGCAAGCTGACGCAGCGGTTCGGCGAGTCGGCGTACGCCCGCGTGGACGCGCCGGCCACCCGCGAGCAGAAGGCCCGGCTGGCCGCCCTGCGGCCGGAGGACGTCACCGCCACCGAGGTCGCCGGCGAGCCGATCACCGCCCGGCTGACCACCGCACCCGGCAATGGTGCCCCGATCGGCGGTCTCAAGGTCACCACCGAGTCGGCGTGGTTCGCGGCGCGGCCGTCCGGCACCGAGGACGTCTACAAGATCTACGGCGAGTCGTTCCGCGGCGCCGAGCACTTGGACCAGGTCTTCGACCAGGCCCGCGACGTCGTGTCCGCGGCGCTCGACGCCTGACGCCGGGCCGGCATGGACCCGCTCGACCGCGTCCGCGCGATCTGCCTGGCGCTGCCCGAGACGACCGAACGCCCGAGCCACGGCGAGCCGACCTGGTTCGTCCGCGACCGGAAGACCTTCGTCATGTACGCCGACCAGCACCACGACGACCGGGTGGCGTTCTGGTGCGCGGCGCCGCCCGGCGTCCAGGAGGACCTGGTCGCCGCCGACCCGGAGCACTTCTTCCGCCCGCCGTACGTCGGCCACCGCGGCTGGCTCGGCGTCTATCTCGACCTCGACGTCGACTGGCCGCACGTCGAGGACCTCGTCGAGCACGCCTACCGCTGCATCGCCCCCAAGACCCTGCTCGCTCAACTCGACGACCGGCCCTGACTCAGCACCCCGTCGAGGTCCGGGCTCTCCAGTGCCGGGTCACCGAACGGATCCGGCTCGAATGCCTCCAGGGCGTCGTACGCGGACTCGTAGGCGAGCTCGTCGTACCGCCGCTGGGCGGCGTTGCGCTGGTCTCGCGCATACCGGTCGACGAAGGCCTGCTCGACGTCGTGGCGGCACGGGTCCTCCCAGCGGAACGTGGCCGCGGCGAGCTGCAGCACCGTGAGCTCGCCGACGGGCACGCCGGACAGCTTCGCGCGTTCCTCGAGCGCGGCTCGCAGCCCGGTCGGCACCCCGTGCAGCGTGAGACTGCAGGTCGTCGGTGAGCCGCTGATCCCGTCACGCGCGCGGCCGGTCCACAGGTCACGCCAGGACAGCTCCGGCAGGCGCAGCACCTCGTCCAGCGGAGGCACCGGTTCCGCGAGCAGGTCGGGACACTCGACGAGTGCGTGGAGTACGGCGCGGGTGAAGGCGCCGCGCCAGGTCGCCCGCGTTTGTCCGTAGTCCGGCCAGTCGTCGTATCCGTAGGCAGGGTAGGAACGCCAGCGCGCGGGCGGCGGCTCGACCACACCCACATGCTTCGCCACGACATCACGCACTCGCTCAGCACGCTCCGTAAGCACCTCGGAGGCGGTGTCGACCGGCTCGACGCGCAAGCCGCCGCCGCTGAAGCGGACCGCGACCAGTGCACCCGCCGGCACGTCCGGCAACCATCCCGGCGATCCCACGAACCCCTCGACGTCACCGTCGGAGCGACGCACGGCTCCGCCGCCCGCCAGTGGCACCGGACCGGCAGAGAGCAGATCGTCGAGCAGACCGAGCTCGTGCCCCGCGAACAGCACGCTGCGCCCGGCGGTCGCGGAGCGCACCCGGTGGGTCAGCACCGAGCCGTCGAGTATCCGGCGCACGGCGTCGAAGCGGTCGTCCGGCAGTCGCACGACGGCCGCGCTCTGGCCGAGAGCGGCCTTGATCGAGGTCTGCGGGCTACGAGCCTTGGTCAGCCCGGCCGCACTGACCGGGCCGGCCAGCTCGTCCAGGGTCAGCGGACCTCGCCGGACTATGAGGTCGGTACAGAACTTTGCGATGTCTTGTTTGCTCATGCCCGGAACATAGGAGCATTGCCGCCGGGGGCCCGGCGGTTGTCCACAGGTCCGGTCGTCAGTCCTTCTGGTCGGTGTTCGTCTGCGGGAGCCGGGGGAGTCGGGTGCTCCACGCGGACGCGTCGCCGGTCCAGGACCATGCCTCGATCTGCGCTGCGCTGCGGCGGCCGAAAACGGCCCGGAACAGCTCGTACTCGTCCACCATCACCTCGGCGGACAGCTCGCCGCCGCCGACCTTGTAGCCGGCCTCCTCCGTGATCAGGTGCAGGATCCCCGGCTCGTCGCCCTTGTTGTGGTTCAGACAGAAGTCCAGCGCCGCGAGCTGTACCTCACGGTCGGGCCGGCCGACGGGGATCACGGCGTTGAGGTCCGCGCAGTGCACGCCGGCTTCGACGTACGGGTTGTTCAGCAGCCGGCCGGGACGGTCCCCGGCCCGTACGACGTCCTCCAGTTGGGTCCCGTACTCCTCCCACTCGTCCAGCACGTCGCCGATCGGCCGGTCGCGGCGCGAGTCGACGTGCACCGCGGTCCAGGCGGGGGACGGGGCACCCTCGACCCTGCCGTCCACGAAGTCCCGTGCGACGCCTGCCTGGTGGGCGAGCAGGTCACGCACGGTCCACAGCGGGCACGCCGGTACGACGGTCGCCAGCTGGTCGGCGGACAAGGTCCGGGCGGCCGCGGTAACGCGTTCGCGCACTCCGCGGTAGAGGGTGGCACTGATGTCAGGCGTAAGCATTCGGTCCTCCAAGGCCGGGCGGGGGGAGAGGTTCCAGCCACAGCATCGGCAGCCGATCGGCGCCAGGTCAACGGTTGGAGGTCAGTACGCCCAGTCAGCGGACGCGACCACGTGGCCGCTGTGCGTCTCGATCCGGCCCACGATCCCGTCCTGCCGGCCGCGCAGCCAGTCCGGCACCTTCGTATCCCAGGTCGTGGCCGAGGGTACGAAGACGCTCGGCGGGCTGAGACCCCAGCCGCAGTGGAGCACCAGCGAGTTCGCGCCCTCGCAGTAGTGCAGCTCGCGTCGGGACTTATCCACAGCCAGCGGCGACCAGCCTGTTCCGACCGGGGCACCTGCGGTCGTTGGGTTCGGGAACTCGGACGGAAGGTGCACACCGATGGCGGTGTACTACATCGCTCTCGGTGTGCGACTCGTGCGACCGGCCTGAGACTCCGCCCCGCCCCCGGTCCCGAGGCGTACGGACGGCCGGGGGATCGGGAACCGCACCGCCATCGGGCGGAGCGGGAGACGACGCATCGCTGGTCCCTTCACGTGGGCGGTGTGGGCTCCAGGTAGCGTCCCGCGCACGCGCTGCGACCGCACCTCCGCGCGGTGTCGCGGGGACTAACGCACGAAGACGTCCAGGAGGCGTTCGAGCTCGGCCTCCGGGTCGTCGGTGAGGCCGCCGTGGATCGGGCCGGCGTGCACGACGGTGCTGCGCGGCGCGGCCAGCCAGCGGAACCGTTCGCCGATGCTCGTCGCGGCCGCCGGGCCGGCCGACCGGTCGCCGGCGCAGATCTCGCGGATGTGCTTCAGCGACGCGCAGACCGCGTCGACGTCGACGTCCGGGTCGAGCCCGCGCAGCCGGCCGGCGTCCACGTCCCACTTCGCCTGCAGGAAGTCACGCGCCCGGCAGTAGAGCAGCACGCCGACGTTGACGAACTCCCCGCGCTGGACCCGCGGCGCCGCGCGCAGCACGGCGTACTCGTACGGCGCCTTCACGCGGCACCTCCCGGCAGCCAGGCGGTCCGGTCCGCGACCCGCGCCAGCAGGTGCCCGACGTACCGCTCCCGGTCCGCGGCCGGGTCGGCCAGCCACACGTCCGGCACCAGCGACACGACCTCGGCCAGCAGCTCCGGCGTGATCGCCGCCGCCAGCTCCGCGTCGATCTTCGCCACCAGCGGTACGACGTCGGCGAACACGTGGTCATCGGCGTCGTACGGCGTCGCGGCGAACTTCTCCGGCGTCGAGGACGGCGAGTGGTGGAAGTACAGCGCCGCGCCGTGGTCGATCAGCCACAGTTGGCGGTGCCAGACCAGCAGGTTCGTGTTGCGCCAGGACCGGTCGACATTGGCGACGAACGCGTCCAGCCACAGGATCCGGGCCGCCTCCACGTCGTCCGGCCGGCCGATGGATCCGTCGTACCCGAAGGAGCCCGGGAGGAAGTCGACGGCCAGATTCAGGCCGCCGCTGCGCACCAGGAGGTCCTGGACCTCCTCGTCCGGCTCGGACCTGCCGATCACCGGGTCGAGCTCCATCAGCTTCAGCTCCGGCACCCGAAGCCCGAGCCGCCGGAACAGCTCGCCGGCGATCACCTCCGCCACCAGCGCCTTCGGCCCCTGGCCGGCGCCGTGGAACTTGAGCACATAGGTCCCGAGGTCGTCCGCCTCGACGATCGCGGGCAGCGACCCGCCCTCCCGCAACGGCAGCACGTAGCTGGTCGCGGTCACCGTCGGCAGCGACGTCACGGTCTCGTTGGCTGGCACACGCAGAGATTACGTCAACGGAACGTAACCGCTTCACCCGGTGCGCTGACGGTCCGCAACCCCGACACTGGGCTGAAAGGGGAAGGGGCCATGTCGATCACCACCACCGGGCTGACCGAGCTGGACCGCCTCGACGCGACCGCGCAGGCCGAGCTCGTCCGGTCCGGCGAGCTCAGCGTCGAGGAAGTCGTGTGCCACGCGATCGAACGCATCGAGCGCCTCAACCCGGCGCTCAACGCGGTCGTCACCACCGCGTACGACGACGCGCTGCGCCGCCGCCCGCCGGCCGGTCCGTTCCACGGCGTGCCGTACCTGCTGAAGGACCTCGGCCCGGAGGCAGCCGGGATGCGCCATACGGCCGGCTCGCGGTTCCTGCGCGACCACGTGTCCACGGCCGACAGTGAGCTCGTGCGACGCCTGCGTGCGGCCGGTCTGGTCATCCTCGGCAAGACCAGCACCCCGGAGTTCGGGATGTCGCCGACGGCCGAGACCCGGCTGCACGGCGCGACCGCGAACCCGTGGGACACCGGCCGCTCGTGCGGTGGTTCGAGCGCCGGCTCGGCGGCCGCGGTGGCGGCGGGGATGGTGCCGATGGCGCACGGCAGCGACGCCGGCGGGTCGATCCGGATCCCGGCGTCGGCGTGCGGGGTGTTCGGGCTGAAGCCGACCCGGGCGCGGGTGCCGACGGGCCCGGCGTACGGCGACTGGTTCGGCGGCTGGGTGGCCGACCACGCGGTGACCCGGTCGGTCCGCGACAGCGCCGCACTGCTGGACGTGACCGCCGGGCCGTCGGCCGGTGACCCCTATGCGGCTCCGGCGCCGGCCGGTCCGTTCCTCGCGGAGGTGGGCCGGCCGCCGGGCCGGTTGCGGATCGCGTGGACCGCCGAGCCCGCCGATGGCCACCAGCTCGACCCGTTGTGCCGCGCGGCGCTCGACGACGCCGTCCACCTCTGCGCAGACCTCGGGCACGAGCTGGTCGAGCGCGACCTGGACGAGCTGACCGGCGAGGTCGGCGACGCGATCGGCACCTCCTACGGCGCGGCCCTCACCTGGAGCATCCGCTACTGGGCGCGGGAGCTCGGCCGGGAGCCGGAGCCGGACGAGCTGGAGCCGTTCACCCGGGCGATGTACGAGCGCGGCCGGACCATCAGTGGCGGCGACTACCTGTTCGCGGTGACCACGCTGCAGGCGTTCAGCCGGCGGATCGCGGCGGCGTTCGACGACTTCGACGTGTGGCTGTCACCGACGCTCGCGCAGCTCCCGCCCGCGCTCGGCGCGATGGTCGGCACCGACGACGACCCCTACGCGGGCACGCCGACGGCTGCCGATCTCGTCGCCTTCCCGCTCGTCGTGGCGAACATCACCGGTGCACCCGCGATGTCCGTCCCGCTGTTCTGGACCGACGCGTCGGAGTCCGCCCCGGCCGGGCTGCCGGTCGGCGTGCACTTCCTCGGCCGGTACGGCGACGAGGCGACCCTGTTCCGCCTCGCCGGCCAGCTGGAGCAGGCGCGGCCCTGGGCGCACCGCCACCCGGCCTGACGAGAGTCAGTCGGCGCTGCCGAACGCCTTGACCTCCGCGGCCTCCTCCGGGGTCAGCTCACGTGGCACCTCTCCGTGCGCGAGCTTCTCGCTCTGCACGTGGTGCTTGATGTGGTCGACGATGTCGGGGTTGGCCAGCGTGGACACGTCGCCGATGTCGGTGAAGTTGGAGATGCCGGCGATCACTCTGCGCATGATCTTTCCCGAGCGCGTCTTGGGCATGTCGGCGACGATCCAGACGTGCTGCGGCCGCGCGATCTTGCCGATCTCGCGCACGATCGCCTCCGACACCTTGTTCTCGAGCTCCTTGCCAGGCTGCAGACCGGGCTTGAGGGCGACGTACATCTCCACCGCCCGGCCGCGCACCTCGTCCATCACCGGGACCGCGGCGGCCTCCGCGATCTCCTCGACCGTGAGGCTTGCGGACTCGAGCTCCTTGGTGCCGAGCCGGTGGCCGGCCACGTTGATCACGTCGTCGACCCGGCCGAGGATGCGGAAGTAGCCGTCGGCCGCCTGTACGGCGCCGTCGCCGGCGAAGTACGGCCAGTCGTGCCAGTCCTTGCTCTGCCGGTCGCGGCAGTACTTCTCGTAGTAGATCTCGACGAACCGTTCGGGCTGGCCCCAGATCGTCTGGAAGATGCCCGGCCAGGGGTTGCGGATGCAGATGTTGCCGGCGCGTTCGCTGCCCGCCTCGACCACGTTGCCGTCCTCGTCGTAGATCACCGGGTAGACACCGAGCACCCCGGGTCCGCAGCTGCCGGGCTTCATCGGTTGCAACGCGGGCAAGGTGCTGCCCAGGAAGCCGCCGGTCTCCGTCTGCCACCAGGTGTCGACGATGGCCGCCTCGCCTTTGCCGGCCACGTCGTAGTACCAGCGCCACACCTCGGGCTCGATCGGCTCGCCGACCGTGGTCATGTGCTTGAGGCGGTAGTCGTACTTGCTCGGCTCCTCCGGGCCGAGCTTGCGCAGCATCCGGATCGTCGTGGGCGCGGTGTGGAAGATGTTCACTCCCAGCCGTTCGGCGATCCGCCAGACCCGGCCGGCGTCCGGATACGTCGGCGTGCCTTCGTACATCACACTCGTGGCACCGAGTGCCAGGGGGCCGTAGACGATGTAGGAGTGGCCGGTGATCCAGCCGATGTCGGCGGCGCACCAGTAGGTGTCCTCGGGGTGGATGTCCTGGTAGTACTTCGACGTTCCGGTCACGTAGGCGAGGTATCCGCCGGTGGAGTGCTGGCAACCCTTCGGGCGGCCGGTCGTGCCACTGGTGTACATCAGGAACAGCGGCGCCTCCGCGGGCATCGAGACCGGCTCGACCACGGCGCCGCGGTACCCGGGCAGCAGCTCGTCGACGAAGAAGTCCCGGCCGTCGACCATCGGGGTCTGTGACGCGTACTGGCCGTGGTGACGCCGCCAGACCAGCACCTTGTCCACCTCGTGGCCGAGCTCGCGGGCGGTCGCGGCCGCCTCGTCGGCCTTCACCTTGTGGTCGACGAGCTCGCCGTTGCGGTAGTAGCCGTCCATCGTCACCAGGACGTGGCTCCCGGAGTCGGCCACCCGGCCGCCACACGCGGCTCCGCTGAACCCGCCGAACACCTCGGAGTGGATGACTCCCAGCCGGGCGCACGCCAGCATGGACACCGGAAGCTCGGGGACCATCGGCAGGTGGAAGGTCACCCGGTCGCCGGCCTTCAGTCCGCAGAAGTCCCGCAGCAGGGCCGCGAACTCGTTGACCCGCCGGTACAGCTCCTGGTAGGTGATCGCCTGCGTGTCCTCGGCCTCCGGCTCGGGCACCCAGATGAACGCCGCCTTGTTCCGGCTGGTCCGCAGGTGCCGGTCGACGCAGTTGTAGCAGGCGTTCAGCCGCCCGCCGACGAACCACTTCCAGAACGGCGGATCGCTGGTGTCCAGGGTGGTGTGCCAGTAGGAGTCCCAGCTGAGCAGGTCGGCGTACTCCTTGAAACAGTCCGGGAAGTGCCGCTCGCTGAACCGCTCGAGGATGTCCGGATCGCCCGCGTTCGCCTGGGCGATGAACTTCGCCGTGGGAGGGTAGTAGTCCTCCTCCCGCCAGTGAACGGCGATCTGCGCCTCGGAGACCCCATCCTGATTTCGTGCGGTCTGATGCTGTGCGGTCATTGGTCAACCTCCCGTTCGCGAGCTGGCGGTGAAGTCTCCGCCAGCAGGCCGGAACAGATGCCGAACTCGTACAGTGCGGCGGCGGCGGCGCACTGGCGGCTGAAGGTGGCGGCGTCCCCACGGGACACCGAGTCCCAGCACATCCGGTCGGCCACCGCCAAGGAGCGAGCTGTGACGGAGACCAGAGCGATCCGCGGCAGGGTCTCCGCCTCGCGACGCAACGTCGCGACGTCCCGCGCGAACGCTTCGCTGGTGGCGACAGCTCGCAGCTGCGCCAGTAGCAGCGACAGCTCGCCGGAGACGTACTGCTGAGTCATCACGTTCGCCGCCCTGAGGGACAATCCAGCGTAACGCCGGGAGCTCGTCTGCGGATGGCCCTGGTCGCTGCCGTGTGCAGGCTCAGTCGGTGCGCACGGACAGCAGGTCGTCGGAGTCCGTCTCGATCCGCACGCCGTAGGGCCGGCTGGTCCGGTCCAGCACCGCGCGCATCCATGCGATCTCGTCGTGCGACGCCCGCCGCAGCCGCATCCGGTGGCTCCGCATCGTTGCCATGCGCAACCGAACGAGCCGGCCGGTGGCCGGGTCCAGGGACGCCAGCCAGAGCAGCCGCAGGTCGTCGCGGTACTGCTCGTAGCCGCCGATGCCCTCGTAGTCGTCGACCAGGTCGCCGCAGCCGTACAGCACGAGCCGGCCCTGGTGGACCTCGATCGGCCGCGGATGGTGCGACGAGTGTCCGAACACGATGTGCACACCGCCGCCGTCGATCAGCCGATGCGCGAACCGGGTCTGCGCGCGCGGCACGTCGTACCCCCAGTTGGAACCCCAGTGGACCGACACGATCACGAGGTCGCCCGGGCGCGTCGACAGCCCGATGTGCTGGGCGACCTGGTCGGCGCAGCGCGCCGAGAAGTCGTGGACGAGCCAGACGCCCGGGCGGTCGTGGCCCGCCGCCCAGCTGATCGGGACCCCGCTGGACGGCGTACCGAAGGCGAAGAAGACGACGCGCGGGTCGCCGGTGACGACCGGCCGCGCGGCCTCGGCCGCGTCCGCGCCGGCCCCCGCGGCCGGAATCCCGGCGCGCGCCAGCGTCGCCAGCGTCTCCTCGAGCCCGCGCCGGCCGAAGTCCAGGATGTGGTTGTTGGCCAGCGAGACCGCGTCCGGCCGGATCGCCCGGAGGCAGGCGACGTTGTCCGGGTGCATCCGGTAGTGCACGGCCTTGCCCGGGGCGGCGTCCGCGCTGGTCGTGACGGCCGTCTCGAGGTTGAGCAGCCGGACGTCCGGTCCGAGGTCGTCGAGCAACGGCAGCGCGTCGCCCCACGGCCACTCGAACCCGGCCGGCCGGGGGACCGGGCCGTTCACGGACTCGGCCAGGCCGACGTACCGGCGCGCGTCGTCGATGTAACGCTCCCAGAGCCGCGGGTCGCCCGGATGCGGCAGGATCTGGTCGACACCGCGGCCCAGCATCACGTCACCCCCGAGCAACACCGTCACGAGGCCGTCGCGCACCTTCTCAGGCTAGGCGGACCCGGCTATGCGGCGGCCGGCAACCGGTCCGGTAGCCCGAAACCGGCCATCAGCCGCGGGTCGGCGAAGCCCGTGATCGCGGAGATCCGGTCGCCGTCGAGGTCGAGGACCATCAGGCCGTAGGCCGCGTGGCCGCCGTCCGGTTCCGGCATGTACGCAGCCACGGCCGGCTGCCCGTTCGCGTGCGCCGGCAGCAGCCGGATGAGGTCCAGCCGGCCCCCTGCGGGCACGGTCGAGAGGAACCCCGCGATCTCGTCCGGTCCGAGGAACCAGGCCGGCGCGGGCGGCATCACGAGCAGCGCGTCGTCGGTGAGCAGCCGGGCGATCCCGTCGACGTCGCAGGCCTCCCACAGTTTCACGAACTCGTCGACCTTCGCCTCCACCTCCGCGGTGTGCCGCTGCCAGGTCCGGTGCTCGGCCAGCCGGGCGCGAGCGCGCTGCACCGCGGAGTTGACCGCGGCGACGCTGGTGCCGAGCGCGTCCGCGACCTCGGCCGGCGTCCACATCAGCACGTCCCGCAGCAGCAGTACGGCGCGCTGCCGCGCGGGCAGCAACTGCATCGTCGCCACGAACGCGAGCCGCGTCGCCTCCTTCGCCTCGATCCGCGCCTCGGGCTCGTCCTCGGACGGCGCGGGCAGCAGGCTGTCCGGGTACGGCTGCAGCCACGGGATGTCGACCGCGGCCGGCCGCGGCCTGTCGGTCGCATCGCCGGGTACGACGATCCGCGGCCGCCGGCGGATCAGGTTCAGGCAGGTCGTGGTGGCGATGCTGTGCAACCAGGTCCCGAACGACGACCGCTGCTCGAACCGC
>WNGB01007369.1_pt1 | contig 15901 bp, 13 predicted proteins | sample 5400681 | NCBI WGS metagenome assembly WNGB01 (sample SAMN13153367, study PRJNA577476) | soil metagenome | isolation source: 115 cm soil or saprolite under grassland replicate 2 | place: USA:California | collected 2016-06-15 | reverse complement strand
GGTTGGCAGAGCTGGCCGCGGATCGGCTTGAGGAGCGGCGGGTCCGGTCCACCGCCGCTCGCCGCCTGCGAGCTCTGGAGATCTAGTCCGCGCGAGCTTCGTCTTGAAAGGGAAGAGCCCCGCCTTTCGGCGGGGCTCTCAGGCTGCGTGGCTACGACGGTCTAGTAATCCATCCCGCCGCCACCGGGCATCGCGGGAGCCTTCTCCTTCTCGGGGAGGTCCGTGATGAGCGCCTCGGTGGTGAGGATCATGGCCGCGATGGAGACCGCGTTCTCGACCGCCGAGCGCACCACCTTCGCGGGGTCGATGACGCCCGCCTTGGTGAGGTCGACGATCTCGTTCTTGATCACTTCGTAGCCCCAGACGTTCGACTTGGTTTCGGTCTGCTTGCGGCGGATGCTATCGAGCATGACCGAGCCGTCCTGTCCGGCGTTCGCGATCAGCTGGCGGAACGGCTCCTCGAGCGCGCGCCGCAGGATGGTCACGCCGGTGAGCTCGTCGCCCTCGGCCTTGACCTTGTCCAGGCCCTTGATGGCGTTGAGCAAGGTGACCTCGCCGCCGGGGACCATGCCCTCCTCGATGCCCGCACGGGCTGCCGAAAGAGCGTCCTCGACGCGGTGCTTCTTCTCCTTGAGCTCGACCTCGGTGGCCGCACCGACCTTGATGATCGCCACGCCGCCGGCGAGCTTCGCGAGACGCTCCTGGAGCTTCTCCTTGTCGAAGTCGCTGGTCGTCTCCTCGATCTGCGCCTTGATCTGCTTCACGCGCGCCAGGATCTTGTCCTGGTCGCCCTTACCCTCGACGAAGGTGGTCTCGTCCTTGTCCGCCGTCACGCGGCGAGCGCGGCCGAGGTCCTGGATCGTCGTGGCGTCGAGCTTGCGACCGGCCTCTTCCGTGATGACCTGGCCTCCGGTGAGGATCGCGATGTCTTCGAGCATCGCCTTGCGGCGGTCACCGAAGCCCGGCGCCTTGACGCCGAGCACGTTGAGCGTGCCGCGCAGCTTGTTCACGACGAGCGTCGCGAGTGCCTCGCCGTCGATGTCCTCGGCGACGATCACGAGGTTCTTCGTGACCTGCACGAGCTTCTCGAGCACCGGCAGGATGTCGGTGATCGCAGAGATCTTCTTGTCGGTGATGAGGATGTAAGGATCCTCGATGATCGCTTCCATGCGGTCGGCGTTCGTGACGAAGTACGCCGAGATGTAGCCGCGGTCGATCTGCATGCCCTCGACGAACTCGGTCTCGAACAGCAGGCCCTTGGACTCCTCGACGGTGATCACGCCCTCGCGGCCGACCTTGTCCATGACATCCGCGATGAGCTGACCGATGGCCTCGTCGGCGGCGGAGATCGTCGCGATCTGCGCGATCTCGGCCTTGCCCTTGACTTCCTTCGCCTCGGCCTTGATCGCCTCGACGACCGCGAGGCCACCTTTCTCGAGGCCGCGCTTCAGCAGCATCGGATTGGCGCCCGCGGCGATGTTGCGGAGACCCTCGTGCACGATGGCCTGCGCAAGGACGACGGAGGTGGTCGTGCCGTCACCGGCGATGTCGTTGGTCTTGGTGGCGGCCTCCTTGAGGAGCTGCGCGCCCATGTTCTCGAATGGATCCTCGAGCTCGACCTCGCGTGCGACGGTGACGCCGTCGTGGGTCACGGTGGGCGAGCCGAACTTCTTGTCGAGCGCGACGTTGCGGCCCTTCGGGCCCAGCGTGGTCTTCACGGCGTTCGCCATGACGTCGACGCCCTGCTTGAGCTTCTTGCGCGCGTCGTCGGTGAATACGAGCTGCTTTGCCATTGATCCCTTTCTCCTTATTCCTCGATGCGCGCGAGGACGTCCTTCTCCGAGAGGATCAGGTACTCCTCACCATCGAGCTTGAATTCCGTTCCGGCGTACTTCTGATAGAGGACGCGCTCGCCCTCTTTGAGCTCGACCGGGACGCGCTTGCCGTCCTCGTCACGGTCACCGGGGCCGACCGCGAGGACGCGGCCTTCCTGCGGCTTCTCTTTCGCGGTGTCGGGAAGGAAGATCCCGCTCTTGGTCGTCTCTTCGCGATCGAGAGCCTTGATGACTACGCGGGATCCGAGCGGCTTGAGCTTGAGCTTCTCTGCGACTGCTGGCACTTGAATTCCCCCTTCACTTCGCCCGTGCCGGTGCCCGGCTGGGGCCGTCTTCGTGGATTAGCACTCGCCCTGGTTGACTGCTAATACTCTATGTCAGGGCCGAAAACCCTGTCAAGCCGGGTGGGCTAGGGCTCGGTCGCCGCCGGTGCGCTCTCGCTCACGATGCGGTCCTTTCCGGCTCGCTTGGCCGCGTAAAGCATGCTGTCGGCGGCCTCGACGACCTGCTCCGCCGTGCGCCCCGGCCGCCATGCGGCGGCACCCAGGCTGAGGGTGATCGCGGTGTGCGGTTCGGAGCGTGCCTGCGCAGCCATGGCGTCGCGAAGACGCTGCGCGAGCACGCGGGCGTCGTCGACGCCGCCCCGCGGGAGCAGCACCAGGAACTCGTCGCCGCCCGTGCGCACGCCAACGTCCGAGCCACGAATGGTCTTTCGCACGACGTTCGCAAATCCGCGGAGCGCGAGGTCGCCCATCTCGTGACCGAACGAGTCGTTGACGCGTTTCAGGTCGTCGAGGTCGATCGCGACGACGGCATACGTCTGCTTGTGGCGCTCGGCGAGTGACTGCAGGAGCCGCAGCTGCTCCGCGAGGAAGTGCCGGTTGTGCAGGCCGGTGAGGCCGTCCGTCGTCGCCTGGCGCCGCGCCGTCTCCAGCACGCGGCGGTTCGCGACCGCGACCGCGACACGATCCGCCGCCGCGACCAGGAAGGCGTCCTCGAGCACCGAGTCCGCGGCCGGCTCCATGAACAACGCACCGACCGGCTCCCCGCCGGCGACGAGAGGAGCGCACACGTATCCCAGGCTCCCGTCGCGGAACGGCATGAACGGGCAGATCACCGGATCGGACCCGCTGGTCACGCGGAAGATGCGGCCGCTGCGGATCGCCGGACAGTTCGCGGGACCTTTCACCACGGGATGTTCCGTGGCACCGCCCGCGACGCTGATCGGCTCGAGCAGAGCGATCGACGGGTCCGTCAGCAGCGTCGTGGCGGCGACCACGCGGAACGCCTGCGCTACGGAGCGCGCGGCGACCTCCGCGGTCGATCGCTCATCGGTACCCAGCGCGAGTGCCTCGACGAGCTGGTTCATTCCTTCGAGGACCTTCATCCGGCTCGCGAGGCGTTCGCGTTGCTCGCGAACTTCCTCGAGCGCGAGGAGCGTCGCGAGAGTCGGCGCCGACGCTTCGGCGATCGCCTCGCCCAACCGAAGCTCGCTCGGCGTCCACGTCCGTGCCGCCGCCGACGACAGGACGAGCAGCCCCACGAGCTCGCCGCGGTGGATCAGGGGGATGAAGAGCGCCGCGACCATTCCGTATCTCGCGCGAACGCGCTCGGAGATGCCTGACTCGTGCGCGACGTCGTTCACGATCACGGTACGGCGCGAACGCACGGCGCGCTGCCGCGGTGAATCGCGCAGCGTCGTGTCCGCCTCGAACAGCTCGGACACTCCGCTCGCGCTCACCGTTTGGCCACTGGTCGTCCTCTCGTCACCGGTGAAGAAGAAGATGCGGTCCACGCCGAGCGACTGGCGGGCGACGTCGAGGACGGCCCGCATGATCTCGCCACGGTCGCGCGCGCGCGCCAGGGCGAGACCGACCGAGCGAGCGACACCGAGCTCGACGTTCTGCTCGGCGAGATTGAGCGTGCGCTGCCTGAGCGTCGCCCGTGTCTCCTCCATCGTGCGCGTGATGAGCGCCGTCATCGCGACGATCGCGAGCAGGGCCGACATGCGGATCGCCCCGAGTGCGACGTGGGTCTGTTCCGCGCCCCCGCTGGCGATATCGATGACGACGATGGCGAGGAAGATCGCGATCGCGATCGCCCCGGTGGCGATCGTGCCCGAGACGCGCATCGCGAATGTCGTCGCCAGGGTCGGGACCAAATAGAAGACGAAGTACGGTGAGTCGATGTCTCCGGTCAGGACGACGAGGATGCCGGCGATGATCTGGCTGATCGCGGTCCCGATGACGAACCGCATCCGCCCGAAGACAGCCTCCGGCAGCAGGTGGAACCAGACCCCGGCGAAGAGCACCAGGAGGGCGGCGGAGAACAGGAGTCCCCCACGCGATGCGGCATCGGTGGTCGGCAGCGCTGCGGACGCGACGAGGATCGCTGCCATGCCCCAGGTGGCGATCTCGGAGGCGATCCGCGTGCGGCGATCGATGCCGCCCGGCGCGTCCGTCGGCTGCAACGCCATGTGCGGGTCATGGTGCGCTATGGGCGCCAGCGTGTCTGCCCGCGTCTAGCGCTCGCTCAGGCGCGCCGAGGTCGCGACCGGCATGGGCTGGCGGACGGCGGCCTCGCGGCGCTCGTCCTCGATCATCGTGATGAACGCGTCCACCGCGATCTCGCGCCACTGTGCGCCACGGCAGCGCAGCAGCTCGGCCCGCACCTGCTCCCAGCCCATGCCCTTGCGATAGGGCCGGTCACTGGTCATCGCGTCGTAGGTATCGGCGACGGAGATGACGGACACCTCGAGCGGCAGCTCGTCGCCCTGAAGGCCGCGCGGATAACCCTTTCCGTCGTGTCGTTCATGATGGGCGCGCACGAGCTCGGCGCCCTCCCAGAATTCCGGCAGACGTTGCAAGAGGCGATGACCGATCTCGACATGTCGGCGCATCTCGGCCTGCTCGCCCGCATCGAGCGGCCCCGGCTTCAGCAGCACGACGTCATTCGTTCCGATCTTGCCGATGTCGTGCACGCGGGCGGCGTCGCGGATGAGCTCGATCTGCGCGTACTGCAGCTTGAGCCGGCGGGCGAGGCGCTCGGCGAGCGCGGCGACGCGCTGCGAATGTCCGTGCGTGTATGGATCGCGAAGGTCGATGAGGTCGGCCAGCTCGAGGATCGCGGCGCGCGTCTGCTCGCGCACGCGCGCGCTGTCGCGGAGCGTGACGAGCATCGCGACCATCGGTACCGCGAAGAGGACCAGCGCGAGCGGCTGCCCGTCCGCCGACACCGCGGCGATCGCGCCCAGGAGGTAGAGGCCGGTCATCTGCGCGAGATCACGCCGATGAAGCGTCCACCACGAGGCGAAGGGACGGCGCTTCATCTGCAGCGCCACGGCGAAGTCGACGAGGGCGGTCTGCGTGAGGTAACGCGCGGCGCCGGCCACGAGGATAGGCACCGGCTGCGCCAGCATCGGCTGGCCGCCGTCGGCGAGGGCGAGGTAGGCGACCGCCGCGGCGCCGGTGGCGAGCGCAGACACCGCGGAGGTGAACACGCGGTTGTACCAGGGCATCCGCGCGTTGCGGAGGTGCAGCCCGAGCAGCGCGCTGACTACGGCGATGAGCATGGCGATGAACGGACCGAGCAGCAGCGCCGACGCAAACAGGGGCGTGTCGTCCACCGTGAGCTTGACCTTGAGCGAAAGGTGCACCGGCCAGATCTGCGCGACCGTCGCGAGAGCGAGAAGGATCGCGATGATGAGCAGGTCCTCGGTCGCGTCCGGCCGCGGTTCGAACGTCGCGAGGTCCAGGCAGGCCGCGGCCGCGACGATCACGCCGACGATGTACGTCCGCAGCTGCCAGCGAAGGCGCGACATGGTTACTGCGTCCCGGCGCAGCCGGGCGAAGCAGGACGATCAGGCACTGCGTCGCAGGGCATGACCACTTATGGCAGCAGCAGGTAGAACTTGGTGCTGGTCGTGGTGTTCGACTTCCCCTGGACGACGGTCGTCAACCACAGGCCGGTGCCGATGACGCGCGTGTAAGTGTCGAACGACGCCGAGGCTTTCACCGTCACCCGTGCAACGACCGGCATGTTCAGCAGCCCCCACCAGCGCGGGAGCGACTTCGTCACCTTGCCGACGACCGGCACGGTGCCCGGCAGTGTGAGCACCGCGGCGATCGCGTTCGACGGAACGAGGAGCTCGACGACGACCGGCTCCTTGACGCTCGACGCGTACTTCGCGAGGAATGTCGTGTTGATGTCGATGACATTCCCGTTGACGACGAACGTCGGATCCTCGGAGCACCATTCGAAGCCGGCGTCAGCCGTGCCGGCCGAGGCGATGCTCACGAGCACAGCGAAGATCAAGCCGTAAGCGACACGACGCATCTCATCCACCCCACCTGACCTTCGTACACGTTCTGCGGTCAGTGGATGTCAGTCTCCATACGTGCACCCATGCGTGGTGTCGCCGTCGTGACAAGAAACCTCAAAGGAGGGTAAACGCGCTAGGGCGCGATCAACGAAAGAGGATCGATGAGTTCACCGTCACGCCACACCGCAAAGTGCAGATGCGGTCCCGTCGTCAGACCGGTCACGCCGATGGCACCGATGATCTGGCCCTCCTGCACGTCATCCCCCGCGCGAACGCGCGGCGGTGCGATACCGTCATCGAGATGCGCGTATAGCGACACGAGACCTCCGATGTGAGTGATCAACACGACCATCGCGCCGTCCGGAAGGTGTCCCGCGAAGATGACGTGTCCGGGCGCAGCGGCCACGACCGGCGAATACAGCTCCGCTGCGATGTCGATGCCGTCGTGGAAATGCGGATAGAAGACGCCGCCGTAGGTGCGTGCGGGCTCGAGCCAGAAGTCCACCGGCCCGAACCTCTGGCTGATCCAACCCTCCGCAGGTGACGTCCATACGCCTATGGCGATGTCGATGACGGCGTATGACGCGAGGGCCTCGGCCTCGGCCTCGAGCGCGACGTACTTCTCTTTCAGCTCGACGCGCAGCGTGCGCATCTCATCGGCGGCTTCGCGCACCGACGGCGGAAGTGAATCGTCCGACGGCGTCTTGGTCTTCGCCGAGAGTCGGAGCGCCTGACGCTCCACACGATCGCGCACGGCGCCTGGCCTCTCGGTGAGTGCGGCGAGCGTGCTGATCTGGGCGTAGGTCTCGTTGCGCGCGCTCGCGACATCGCGCGCCTGTTGCTGCAGAGCGCCGAGAGCGCGAGCGGAGTCGTTCGCGTACGAGATCAGCTCATCGAACGAATCGCCGCTGGGCGTCGGCGGACCGCCGCGCGGTGCCGGAGCCGCACGGGGCGCTCGTGGCGGGTCCTCCGCGAGCGCAGGCGCCGCCGTCCCCAGGAACAGGAGAACGGCAAGACCCACGAACGCAAGCGGCTGCATCAGCCGGATCGACAACCTCTTCCCCACCGCCGCGAAGCCTGCAGGCGATCAGCGGTACAGCGGACGGCTGATGGGTGTACGACCCGCAGGACCAGCGATCGCACGGCGACCTAACGGACAACCGGGCCATCACGCGAATCTCACGAAGAAATGCAGGCGGCTCACCCATGCGGGTTGTTCCGTGAGCGGACGAAAATTCAGCGAGGGGCGCGGACCCTCGGTCTTCTTGATACGACAGCGCGACCGCCGCGGCCTGCTGGTTTTGCGCTGCGCGGCGTCGCCCACGCCGCACGAGCGCCTCGACGAACCGCTGCGCCGCGGCACGGTCGACCCACACGGTCCGCGGGTGCGAACACTCGCTCGCTAGCCTCTCCCTAACGTGCGGTGGCGCGGTGCCGGTGGGCGCCGCCGCCATGCGCATCGCGTCAGACGCGGTGAGCGGGCAGCCGCCGGACCCAGTACTCCCAGGCACGCTCGCCCGCGGGCCCGCGCAGCATCGCGGCGGCGCGCTGCGTCTCGCCCTCGCTGAGCGTCCGCACCTTACCGAGCGCGCTCGCTGACATCAGCAGCGTCGCGTTGCGCTCGAGGTAGATGGCCGTGAACACGACCGCGCGAATGTCGGCCCCGGCCACCACGCACCCGTGACCGCGCATCAGCACCACCGTGCGTCGGCCCAACGCCGCCGCCAGATCGTCGCCCTGCTGTTCGTCGCGAACGAGGAGGTCGGTGTCGCCGGATCTCGTCGCGATGTCCCACACCGGGATCTCGTGACCGATGACGGACCCCATGTGGTAGATCGGACGCAGCGGAACGGCCGTGACGCCGAACGGGATGACCGACGGCGCGTGCGAGTGCACGACCGCGCCCACGTCCGACCGATAGCGGTACACGGCGGCATGGATCGCGACCTCTTCATAGGAGCGGCGCTCGCCACCGGCCACGCGCGCCCCGTGCAGGTCCAGCAGCTGAAGATCGTCCGGCTCGACGAGCTCGGGAGCGCGGGTGTGAGAGATGACGAAGCGGTCCGTCGCCGTGGGATGTCGCGCGCTCACGTGACCGAAGGCGTCGAGCACGCCTTCATTCGAGAGGATGTGGTTCGCGAGCACCAGGTCGTCGACGATCTGCCGCGGAGCGAGCTCCGTCACCACCGTTTCGTCCGGCGGGCGGCCGGACGCCGATAGCCAAGCTGCTCTAGCCACGCGAGCGAGCGCCCCGTCACGACGACGCCCGCGCGCGGAAGATCGGCCGCGCGTCGCACGCCCGAGAGGAAGACCGCGGTGCGCAGCTCGAGCTCGAACGCGGCGATCCAGTCGAGCACCGCCGCCTCCCCTTTGAGCGCGGCCTGCAGGAGCGGTCGGCCTACACCGACGATCGTCGCGCCGAGAGCGAGTGCCTTCGCGGCATCGAGGCCGCTCCGGACACCACCCGTCGCGATGACCGGCAGGCCCGCACCCGCAGCGCCGACCACGGCGACGGCTGTCGGAACGCCCCAGTCGCGGAACCGCTCACCGAGGCTCATGCGCTGCTTGTCTCCCTTTGCCGCGGCACGTAGCGATTCGATCGCGGCGAACGACGTGCCGCCGACGCCGCCGACGTCGATCGCCTTCACGCCCAGCCGGCGCAGCCGCCGCGCGACGACGCGCGAGATGCCCGCACCCGTCTCCTTCGCGATGACCGGTACGCGTGAGCGCCGCGCGAGCGCGCGCACCGCGGCATCTGATCCCTTCGCGCGCGTCTGCCCCTCGGGCTGCACGGACTCCTCGAGGTAGTTGAGGTGGAGCGCAAGGGCGTCGGCCCTGACCATCCGCACGATGCGCTCGACGTCCTTCACGGCCAGCGCACCTTCGCGGTCTTGCTTCACGAGCTGCGAGATGCCGACGTTGGCGATGACGAAGGCGCGCGGCGCGTTGTCACGCACGACCGAGTACGTCCCGGCGAGCGACGGGTCACGTAGCGCCGCGCGCTGGCTGCCCACGCCGATCGCGATGCCGGTACGTTCGGCGACGCGCGCGAGCAGCTCGTTCACGGCGATCGCCCGGCCGTGGCCCCCGGTCATGCCCGAGATCACCAGCGGTAGACGCAGCGCGTGTCCGAGGAAACGCACGCCGAGGTCGACGTCCTTCGCGTCGACCCTTGGGAGCGCGTCGTGCACGAGATGGACGTCCTCCCACCCCGCGCTCGACCTCGTCTCGACGTCACCTTCGGCGGCGAGCTGGAGGTGCTCGCCCTTGCGCCGCGCGATCGCCTCGGCTTCGGTCACTTCGTGCGCAGTATTGGCGAAGGCATTACGCGAAGACGCCGTCAGCGGCGAGCGCCGCGTACTCGTCGGCACCGAGACCCAGCAAGCCTCTGAAGACGGCCTCGTTGTGCTCACCCAGCGTCGGCCCCGCGCGATCCGGTCGCGCGGGTGTGTCGGAGAGCGCGAACGGGGGCGCCATGAGTCCGATCTCGCCGAGACCCGCATGGGATGCGCGCCGCCACATACCGCGATGCGCCAGCTGCGGGTCCTCGAACAGCTCGCCGATGGACTCCACCGGCGACGCACGCAGACCACGGGCGCGGAGCGCGCCGGCGACCTCCTCGCGCGTGCGCGTTCGCGTCCACTCCCTGATGTGCGCGTCGATCTCGTCCTCGCGGGCGCGCCGGCCGGCGGCGCTCGCCAGCGAGGCATCCCGCGCCCACGCGGGCTCGCCGATCGCGTCGCGGAAGAGCTCCCATTCGTCGTCGTTCCATACCGAGAGCGCGACCCACCGGTCGTCGCCCTCGCACGGATACACACCGTGCGGCACGGCGACGCGGTCGTGGTTCGCGTCGCGCGTCGGCACGTTCCCATTCGCCGCGTGCTCAAGGAGCGCGGGCGCAAGGAACTGGAGACCGGCTTCGTACTGCGAGAGATCGATGACGCATCCCTCGCCGGTGCGACGCCGGCGCTCGAGCGCCGCGAGGATCGCGATGACGCCGTAGCCGACCGCGATGTAATCGATGTACGGACCGTAGAGGATCACCGGCGTGCGGCCAGGCTCGCCGAGAAGCGCGTTGAAGCCGGCGAGGGCGGTCAGCTGGCTACCGTACCCGGGGTGCTGCGCGTGCGGCCCGGTCTGCCCCTGGTTGCAGCTCGACAGGATGACGAGATCGGGCCGCGCGCGACGCAGTGCATCGTGTCCGAGCCCGCGGCGCGCGAGCGTCCCTGCCGGAAAGCTCTCGATGACGACGTCCGCGGTCGTCACGAGGCGCAGCGCGAGCTCGACGGAACGCGGCTGCTTGAGGTCCAGCGTGACGCCGCGCTTGCCGGCGTTGTAGAACGCGAACATACCCGCGCGGTCCGGTCCCACCACGTTGTCCTTGAACGGCGGATACGTCGAGCGGAACGGATCGAGCGCGGTCGATGACTCGACATGGATGACATCCGCCCCGTGCGACGCGAGATACGTTCCCACCAGGGGTCCTGCGGCCGCCCACCCGAACTCGACGACCCGAACGCCATCGAGAGCGTGGGGGCGCGGCGCGTTCGCAGGCGAACCGCGGGGGGTTCTCGGGGCGTCCATAGGCACACCGCGGGGGGTTCTCGGGGCGTCCATAGGCACACCGCGGGGGGTTCTCGGGGGGCCGAAGCCCCCCGGTGGTTGCCCGGTGGTGGTCACGCCGTCACCGCTTCGAACACTTCGGCGTCGTGCTCGCCCAGACCCGGCGGGCCGCGGCGCACACGCGGCCGCTCGCCGTCGAACAGCGCGAAGCCCCCCGGGAACGGCAGCGTAGCGCCGTCGACCCGGGTATGTTGCCAGAAGTCGCGCGCGCGCAGCTGCTCGTCGGCGTAGACATCCGACGCATCGGCGACCGGGTAGCCGAGCATGTTGCGCTCGATGACGCCGGCGAAGAACTCGCGCTTCGTGATCGTGCGGAGGAACGCGGCGACCTCCGACTCCAGCGCATCGACCTCGGCCTGCGTGAGCGTGCGGTTGTCGAACCGATCCCAGTCGATCGCCGCGATGCGCGGCGCCGAGAAGTGTCGTGCATCGATCCAGGCGGCGAGCATGCGCCCGGTATGGCGGCCGATCGGACCACCCTGGATCGCGAAGCTGACGTGGCCATCGGCGCACTCCCAGATGTTCCGGAAACGCGCACCGACGATGCTGCGGCCGATGAGGAACGCGCCGAGCCGCCGGTGTTCCTCTTTCGCGATGTCCCAGTGCACGCAGGCCGGTGGATGGACCGTGACCATGCTGGCCTGACCCGAGACGTCCACCTGCTGGCCGCGGCGCGTCGCGGCGCGGGCCGCGAGCGCGAAGAGCGCGCCCATCGCGGCGTACATGCCGCTCCAGAACGGCGACTGCGGGAGCGTCGTGCGGACGGGCGCGCGGTCCGGCTCGCCCGCGAGCGCGAGCGCCCCGCTCGACGCGGTGACCTCGAGATCGGACGCGGGCACGCCCGCGAGCGGGCCCGTGAGGCCGTAGGGCGTGACGGTCGCGACGACCAGGGACGGTGACCGGGACGCCGCGGTCGGCACGTCCACGACCTCACGCGCCTGCAGGAGTACGTCGGCGGAGACCAGCAGCGCGTCGAGTCGTTCACTCTCGCGCGGGAGCTCGAGCCGTACGCCGCGTTTGTTCGCGTTGAGCGCGATCCAGAGAAGCCCGCGGTCCGGACCGGCGCTGCCGTGCAGGAACGGCGGGACGGCGCGCACCGGATCGCCGCTCGGCGGCTCGACCTTGATGACATCCGCGCCCAGGTCGGCGAGGATCCGCGCCGCGTGCGCCACGGCGGCCGCGCCCCAGACGTCGTCCCCGGCGATCTCGATGACGCGAAGGCCGTCCAGCAATTCGACCACCCGACGGCTAGCGGCCGGTCCTGGAGAGGACCTCCGCCCAGGATTGCGACTTCATGAGCGCCTTGCCCTTCGCGATCTGCTCCGGGTCGAACCATTTCGCGGGATCGACGCGATCGATCGGATAGACCGGCCGCATGAAGTCCTTCTCGAGCCCGTACGGCACTGTCGCGTCGATGCCGATGCCACCCTCGAAGCGGATGTTCATCCCGGTCCATTCGGCGCTGCCGGCGGTCACGCGCTCCGACGGGATGAAGGTCTGCCCCGCTCCGCCAGGCACGGGCTTGAGAAGATCCTGGTTCGGATTCACTCGGGTCGTCAGGGCCCAGATGATGTCGTCCATGCTGTAGATGTCGACGTCGCTGTCGACGCAGATGCACAGGCGCAGGCCCGCGCTGGTCGCCATCGACGCGGCGATGAAGTTGCGCACCCAGCCGTCGTCGGTCTTCAGTCGTTTCTTGACCTGCAGGATGCAGCCGGCCCAGTCCGTCATCGGGAACGGGATGTTCACGTCGTGGATGAGGCCGGGCTGGATGCGGTCGCAGAGCTCGTAGAACGCCGCCTCGCGCACCGTCGTGTCGATGTTGTTGCAGTCGTACATGTGCACGCCCATCGGGTAGATGAACGGACGCTTCTCGCGACTGCGCATCGTGATCGCGGTCACATGGAAGGTCTGCGTGCGGTACGCCTTCCCCATGTAGCCCGCCCACTCCGGGTGGAAGTGGAAGCGGCCCTGCGTGTCGGCGTCCTCGGCTTCCTTCGTCTCGTAGCGCTTGTCGCGCGCGTGCAGGTAGCCCTCTAGCACGTACTCGGAATCCGCGACCGCGTACGCGTCGACGGTGCGCGCCTTCACGAGCCGCGTCGGGAAGCCCTGCACCGCGCCCGCGGCACCGAGCTCGTCACCGCCGCGCGGGAGCACGACGTAGTCGAAGCCGCCGCCGGCGAGGAGCGTGGAAGCGACGGGAAGGCCGAAGCACACGGTGAGCGGGATCGGCTGGTCGTCCCTGTAGTGCTCGGTGAGGATCTGCCACATGTGCGAGCCCGGCGACGACTGGAACGTTCCGACGTTGCCCCACCGGAAGTTCATGCGGTTGTAGCCGATGTGGCTGCCGCCCCAGAAGTACTTCCCGACGACGACGCTGTTCCCGCTGCCGATCGTGACCTCGCCCTCGAGATGCGTGTGGCGGATCGCCATGATGAATTTGTTCACGTCGAGATCGTCGGTGATGACCTCTTCCTGGCAGGGCGCCTCGTCCTGCGCGATCACCTCGCTCGCGATCGGGTGCGTCAGCGAATGCGAGAGCTTCCGCGTGCGGTCCGTCGCGTTCGCGTAGCCGAAGATGCGGTCGACGATGTCCATGTTCGCGAAGAGATTCGTGATGGCCCGCGCGTGCGGGTAGCCCTTCACGTTGTTGAAGAGGATCGGGTAGCTGCCGTCGAAGTGCTTCTGGATGCCGGTGAGCTGCAGGTCACCATCGACCTCGACGTCGGTCTCCATGAGCAGGCCTTCGCTGCGCAGCCACTCGATCGTCGCCGGCAGCGAGCGCAGTGCCTCCTTGGGGGCGGGCGGCCCCTTGGCGTCGCGGAGCTCCGTCCGGGCACGCTTCAGATCGGAGGGCGCTGTCGCAGCCATGTCCTGCCTCCCGGAAAAATCGCCATCGGCGGCCCAATGGTATGACCATTGCGGGTAATACGTCGCCCGTCGGCCGGTGAAATGGTACTACCATTCGCGGAGCATGAGGCGCCCGGCGAAGCTCGTCGCGACCGGCGTCGTGGTCGAGTACTGGCTTGCGCGGTCGGAATCGATCTTCACCGCCGTCGACGGTGTCGACCTGGAGGTGGGCGACGGTGAGTTCGTCGCCATCGTCGGGCCGTCCGGTTGCGGCAAGACCACGTTCCTCAACGCGGTCGACGGTCTCATCCCGATCGCGGGCGGCTCCCTTGCGCTCGACAAGCGCGAGATCACATCGCCGGGCCGCGATCGCGCGATGGTCTTCCAGCAGCCTGGCCTACTCCCCTGGCGCACGGTCCTTGGGAACGTGATGTTCGGCGTGGAGGCGCAGGGCATGATGACCAAGGGCGAGGCGCTCCAACGAGCGAAGCAGCAGATCGAGCTGGTCGGTCTAACGGGGTTCGAGGACGCGTATCCGTCCGAGCTGTCGGGCGGTATGCAGCAGCGGGTGAACCTCGCGCGCGCCCTGCTCACCGATCCCGAGATGCTGCTCCTCGATGAACCCTTCGCCTCGCTCGACGCTCAGACGAGAGAGATGATGCAGCTCGAGCTCCTCAAGATCTGGAACCGCGACCGGAAGACCGCGCTCTTCATCACGCACGACATCAAGGAGGCGATCTACCTCGCCGACCGCGTCATCGTCTTCACCAAGCGGCCCGGACGCGTGAAGTCGTCTATCGACATCGACATCGAGCGCCCGCGCGATCTTCGCGTGAAGCGGGAGCCCAAGTTCGTGAGGTACGAAGACGAGATCTGGGAGAGCATCCAGGAGGAGCTCACCGCGAAGCCGGAGCGCCTTCTCGCGGGGATGCCCGGATGAGCATCAAAGAGGCCGACACGGTCCTCCCGGTCACGCGAGGAGAGACGACGCGTGTGCGGGAGCGCCGGTCGGTCATGCGCCCGAGCCGCTGGAAGCGCTACGAAGCCTTGGTCCTGGGGACTGCGAGCGTCGTCGGCGTGCTCACCGCCTGGCAGCTGGTCGCGAACGCCAAGGTGGTGCCGGTGTTCTTCCCTGGGCCGCTCGCGATCTCGGAGGCCCTCGCGAAGCTGTTCACCGATCCGCGCAGCGAGATCTGGATCGACCTGGCAACCAGCGGTCAGGAGCTGGCCATGGGATACGGCGGCGCTATCGTGGTCGGGCTCGTCATCGGGATCCTGATGGGGTGGTACACGCGCTTCCAGTACGCGCTCGACCCCTGGGTCAACTTCTTCTACAGCACCCCGCGCATCGTCCTGATCCCGCTCTTCATCATCTGGCTCGGCATCGACTGGCCGTCGAAGGTCGCCGTCATCTTCCTCGGGGCGGTCTTCCCCATCATCATCAACACGATGGCCGGGGTCCGGAATACGGACTCCTCGCTGCTCCGCGTCGCGCGGTCGTTCGGCGCATCCGAAGCCCTCATCTTCCGACGCGTGGTGCTGCCGGGCGCGGTGCCGTTCATCCTCACCGGGTTCCGGCTCGGGGTCGGGCACGCTCTCACCGGCGTCATCGTCGCCGAGTACATCGCCGCCCGTCACGGTATCGGCAAATTCATCGCGGACACCAGCGTGACGCTCCAGATGCCGAAGATGTTCGCCGGTGTGGTCTTCATCGCCGGCACGGGCGTACTACTTACGTGGCTGATCCAGCGCATCGAGAACCGGTTCCAGAGGTGGCGACCCCAGATCAAGAGCTAGAAAGGCGGGAGGGTCACATGAGGCTGAGACTCGCGGTCTTCGCGGCGGTCCTCGCAATGCTCGCGTCGGCGTGCGGCGGCACGACGGCGCCAACACCAACGGCATCGACGGCGGCGTCGCAGGCGCAAGGGGCAACGAGCACGCCGCGACCGTGCTGCACGAAGGTCGTCGCCGCGTACAGCAACATCAGCGCGGACGACTGGGTGATGTGGTACGCGTTCGAGAAGGGCATCTTCAAGGACAACGGCCTCGAGGTGGACATGCAGGCGATCAGTGGCGGTGCGCAGACCAGCGCGGCGCTGCTCGCGAACCAGATCCAGATCGCGCAGTTCGGCGGCTCGGAGGCGCTCAGCGCTAACGCGGCAGGCGCGGACCTCGTGGTCGTCGCGAACATGGCGCCGGTCTATCCCTACATCCTCTACGCGCAGAAGGCGATCAAGACCCTGGCCGACCTGAAGGGCAAGAAGGTCGGCAT
>WNGB01014035.1_pt1 | contig 15903 bp, 17 predicted proteins | sample 5400681 | NCBI WGS metagenome assembly WNGB01 (sample SAMN13153367, study PRJNA577476) | soil metagenome | isolation source: 115 cm soil or saprolite under grassland replicate 2 | place: USA:California | collected 2016-06-15 | reverse complement strand
GACCGCCTCGCCCCGCTGCGCCGCAAACGCCAGCTCATCGCCGAACTCGAACGGATATCCGGCAAGAAAGTCACCCTCCACGACGCCGCCTGACACAACCTCCCCGTAACCGCCCGCACCCCGCAAGACCCCGGCTCCGCTGACGCTCCGCCGGGTGCTGCCGCCTGCCCACTGACCGACCGATTTTCGATTCAGGCACCGAAGGCGGCGCCGGAGGGGGCCAATCCCCGGCCAAGGCTCCCAAGGTCCCAAGGGCCCCAATGCTCCCGCCGCATCTCCCTGGCGGATGCTCTCAAAGCGGGACCCGCTAGCGTTATACGCCGTGAGCATCGTGCCCGACACCGCCCCCGCCACGCAGCAGCCGCCGTGGCCGGATCGCGACGAGCTGCGCGCAACCGTGACCGCGCTTGAAGCGCTGCCCCCGCTGGTGTTCGCGGGCGAATGCGACCAGCTCAAGGACCGCCTCGCTGCCGTGACGCGCGGGGAGGCGTTCGTGCTGCAGGGTGGCGACTGTGCGGAGACCTTCGCCGGCGCCACCGCGGAGGCCGTGCGCACCAAGATAAGGACAATCCTTCAGATGGCGGTGGTGCTTACCTACGCGGCTAGCGTGCCGGTGGTGAAGATTGGCCGGATGGCCGGGCAGTTCGCCAAGCCCCGGTCCCGGGACACCGAGACGCGCGGTGGCGTAGAGCTTCCCGTCTACCGGGGCGACGCGGTCAACGGCTTCGAATTCACCGCGCAGGCGCGGCGGCCCGATCCCCAACGGCTGCTGTCCGCCTACTATTACTCCGCTGCGACGCTGAACCTCTGCCGCGCCTTCACCACCGGCGGCTACGCCGATCTTCAGCAGGTACACGCATGGAACCAAGACTTTGTCCGGCAAAGCCCGTCCGGACAGCGATATGAGGAGCTCGCGAGCGAGATAGACCGCGCGCTGTCGTTCATGCACGCGTGCGGCGCCGACCCAGAGGAGTTTCGCGCGGTCGAGTTCTACTCGAGCCACGAGGCGCTGATCCTTGACTACGAACGGGCCCTCACCCGCCCCGACGCCCGCACCGGTCTGCCCTACGACGTGTCGGCGCACTTTTTGTGGATCGGCGAACGTACCCGGGCAATCGACGGCGCGCACGTCGAGTTCGCGAGCCGCATCCGCAACCCGATCGGCGTCAAGATCGGCCCCCGGACAACCCCTGACGATCTTGTCGCACTGATCGCCAGGCTCAACCCAGAAGGCGAGCCAGGCAGGCTGACGCTGGTCACGCGCATGGGCGACCGCGCGATCAGAGACGCGCTGCCGCCGCTCATCAAGGCGGTGACCGCCAGCGGCACTCCTGTCGCGTGGGTCTGCGACCCAATGCACGGGAACACGTTCGAGGCGCCCAGTGGCCACAAGACCCGGCGGTTCGACGACGTACTCGAGGAGGTGGCAGGGTTCTTCGAGGCGCACACCAAGTTCGGCACCCACCCAGGCGGCATCCACATCGAATTCACCGGCGACAACGTCACCGAGTGCATCGGCGGAAGCCATCAGATCGCCCCGGAAAACCTCGCATTGCGCTACGAGACCGCCTGTGACCCGCGCCTGAACCGGAGCCAGTCGCTCGATCTGGCGTTCACGGTGGCCAGGATCTACCGGCAGGCTCGCTGAATCTTTTTTATCCCGAACGGCTGCCGCGGGGCGCACCAGCAGCGATTCTGCAGGTTCCCATACAAATCCCACCCACCCTTGGGGGCTTTGCCCTCCTGCCGAGCGTGGCACTTTGTCAAGACCTCGGAAAGGGGGGAACACCATTCTGTGGATGGTCCGTTTCGCCCGGCCGATCCCTGTGGATTGCTCGTTCCACGCCAGCGGCAGCCGTTCGGGACATGCATGATCTTCACTGGCGCGGGCGCTGAGCCGTCTACACCGGCCGGTACTCGATGCCCGCGAGGTCGCAGAAGATCTCCCAGTTCGCGGCGTGGTGGCCGAGGTTCATCACCATGTGGTGGGTGCCGCCGGCCCGCAGCCACTCGTTCATGCAACGGCGGACGCCAGAAGCGGGACGGAACTGCCCGTACGGCATCTCCAACGCCGGGAGCTTCTGGGAGTCAAGCACCTGCCCCTCCGACACCACCATGCGGAACTTCTCGCCGCCCAGGGAGACCAGTGAGGCGATGGTCGCCGGGCCTGGGTGGATGCGGAACAGGAATGTCGGCGGGTCGGCCAGCTTGCCGATGCCAAGGGAGCGCTTGATCAGCCGCACCGGCTCGTCGGTGCGGGCCACCTGCCAGTTCCCCTCCCCCATGTGGCTCATCAGGATCGAGTCGGAGGGGAAGTCCATCGCGTACATCTCGGTAAAGTGACCCTTGCCGATCAGTATGTGGCCGGCGTAGACCATGGTGGCGGCGAGCGCGTCGCCTTCCGCACCGTAGCCGTAGCCCTGGGCCATGAGGGAAGAGGCGGCCGCCAGCGGCAGCCTGGCGAAACGCCCGTCCTCACCGATCGCGTCGAAATGGGTCGAGTAGGCCCCGTATCCGCGCTCGGTGAGGATCCGCTCGATCGCCACCTGCATGCGGGCGTGATCCTCGCGCTCCTCGTCGGGAAGCCGAGGGTCGATCTCGAACCGCTCGTTCTCCCAGGCGATGAGAGTTCCGATCTCGCCGTCGGTGACATCGGCCATGGCCCGCCACAGGTCACCGGGAGCGATGTAGCTGATCTCGGGTCCGAGTGCACGCAACAGTGCATTCTCATCTACCCGTATGTCACCCATGTCGTTCATCGCGTAGCCGAACACGCCGACCTTCAGCGAACGCCACGCGGTCACCGCGGCCGCCGCCCGTGCCCAGCCGTCCACCGCTGTCGCAAACTCTTCGCGGTGCCAATCGTCGGTGATCACATGGAACGGACGTCCGGCCCTGACCATCGCGTTGGCTGTGTCCTGTGCGCCGTGGATGCCCTGGTTGTAGGTCATGTCGGCCATGTCCCATGCCGGGGTGACCGAGGGCTCCGGCTGGATGTTGGCCAGGCATACCGGCAGCCGGTTCTGGTTGAACAGGCGGGCCACCCGCATCGCGGGCCCGTAGGTCAGCATGATCACCAAAACGCCGTCCAGGTCGGCATTCTCGAAATCACGGATGACCCGTTCGGCGTCGGCGCGGCTCTTCACCGGCGGGCCGACCACGAACTCCGCGTCGCCGCCCAGCCAGTCCGCCACCTCCTGGGCGTAGCGGCCCTGCCGCTCCGTGATCCCCGGGATCATGTCGTCGTAGAGCGCCTGCATTATCCCCAGCACGCCGATCCGCGGCTGTCGCCTCAAAGTCTGCGGCTCAGTCATTTGCCGTGTCCCTTCTGGCCATAGACGTTCTGGTATCGCGCGTGCATTGCATCAATATCCGGTTGTGGCAGCGGTCTCACCTCGCCGAGCGTGCGGGCGAGGTGCACCGTGCGCGCCGCGTCTTCGCACATGGCCGCGGCCTTCACCGCGGCGCGCGCGTCCGGGCCGATCGTGAACACACCGTGGCCGCGCAGCAGCACCGCGGGCGACCGGTGCCCGGAGAGCGAGTCGACAACTGCCTTTCCGATCTCGTCGCCGCCGATGCGGGCGTATGGGGCCAGCGGGATTTCGCCGCCGAACTCATCGGCCATGGCCGTGATGACGCAGGGAATCGGCTCCCCCCGCGCCGCCCACGCGGTCGCGAACGGGCTGTGGGTGTGCACCACACCGCCAACCTGCGGCATCTCGCGGTAGATGTAGGCGTGGGAGGCGGTGTCGCTGGACGGCGCGAAATCCCCGTCGACAACATCGCCGTCCAGGGTCACAACGACCATAGCCTCAGGGACCAGGTCGTCATAGGAGACCCCGCTCGGCTTGATGACCATCACGTCCGAGCCCGGAACCCGGGCCGACACGTTACCGCTTGTCCAGACCACAAGCCCGTTGCGTGGCAGTTCGGCATGCAGATCGCAGACGGTCCGGCGGACCCGGTCGATCGCATCGGTGGACGGTGCGCTCATGCGGCCATCATCCCAGCCCGGTCTCCCGCTGGCTGCCAGCACCTTTAGTTAGCGTTAACATCCCGCCGTCCAGCCCGGCCGCGTAACCGGCTGAGCTGCGGTGGAACGCCTGCTGGCCAGTTCTTTCCTTGACACAGCCCAGGCGAGCCAGCGCAGCTGCCAGCTAGCCTTGCAGTTGCCGACGTTGTTATTGTTAGCGCTAACGTTCTCGGGACGTCAAGAGGCGCGCAGGTGCTCCGCCGCTCGCGTCACGGGCGGTCGATCGGTTCCGCCGCGGTTGTCACCGATGAGTATTCCGAACGGCTGCCGCGGGCGTGGCGCCCCACGGCAGCCCGGTCAAGCCCGTAGGCGAGCGAGACGGAGGCGCGGGTGATGGCTGCGAGGTTCCTCGCCAAGGACAACGCCGCAGGGCCAGCGCCGACATCACGCACGGTACAGCCGCCGGCATCACGCACGGTACAGCCGCCGACTGCCCGTGCGGCATCCGCGCCGCAACCGCCCGCCCATACCGCATCCGCGCCGCCACTCCCCGCCCGTGCCGTACCAGCGGTACCTCCGGCACCAGCGGCAACGGGCAGGGCGCCCTCGATGAGCGACGTCGCGGCCCTCGCCGGGGTTTCCCATCAGACGGTCTCCCGCGTTCTCGCAGGTCACCCCAATGTCCGGCCGCACACACGCGCGCGTGTGCTCACCGCCGTCGAGGAACTCGGCTACCGGCCCAATACCGCTGCCCGCGCTCTGGCCACCGGCCGGTCCAGGACACTCGGCGTGGTCAGCATGAACAGCACGCTGTACGGTCCAGCGTCGATGCTCTACAGCATCGAGGAGGCGGCCAAACTCGCCGGTTACTTCGTCACCGTCGCGAGCGTTCGCTCATTCGACCGAATGTCCCTGCATGAGGCCACTGCACGCCTGCTTGGCCAGGCCGTCGACGGTTTAGTGATCATCGCTCCGCTGGCCTCGGCCGAGGACGCGCTGCGTGACCTGCCCAAGGACACGCCAGTGGTCGCCGTCGACGGCGACCCGGACGCGCACGAAGCCGTGGTCCGCGTCGACCAGGTCAGTGGCGCAAGGATCGCCACACAGCATCTGCTGGCCGCTGGCCATCAAACGGTCTGGCATATCGCCGGTCCGCCGGACTGGCTCGACGCCCGGGGCCGGATCGCCGGCTGGCAGGAAGCTCTGCAGGAGGCACGGGCCGAGGTGCCGCCACTGCTTAACGGTGACTGGAGCGCCCGCTCCGGTTACCAGGCGGGCCAGGTCCTCGCCAGGATGCCGGAGGTCACTGCCGTCTTGGCGGCGAATGATCAAATGGCACTCGGGCTGCTGAGGGCCCTGGGCGAGCGAGGCCGCTCGGTTCCCGCCGATGTCAGCGTGGTCGGCTTCGACGATATCCCCGAGGCAGCGTTCTTCGCTCCGCCGCTCACCACCGTGCGCCAGGATTTCGACGAGGTCGGCAAGCGCAGCCTGCACATGCTCATCGACCAGATCACCGCCGGGCCAGGCGGCATGGGGCATGTCCTCGTCGGCACCGAGTTGATCATCAGAGACAGCACGGGCGCGCCGCCGGACCCGGGTCAGCAGAAAGCGGTGTCGTTTTCTCCGTCCTGAACCCAGCCCCAAACCTTTCCTATGCCAGCGGCGAGCGGGGTCGTGGCTTTCCACCCCAACTCATTTGCGGCACGGGTGACGTCGAGGGCACTGCGCTGGAGTTCGCCGGCCCGGGCGCCGGCGAATCGCGGGCCAACGCTGCGCCCTGCGACGTGGCCGACAAGGTCGACCAGCTCAAGGACGCTCGTCTCGATTCCAGTACCGATGTTCCAAAGACCAGGCCGGTCGGCCTCCGCAGCGGCCAGCAATGCGCTTACGACGTCGCCGACGTAGACATAGTCCCGGGTCTGGGTGCCGTCCCCGTACACGGTCACCTGCCCGCAGCGCAGCACACTGCCGCAGAAGATGGCGACAACACCGGCTTCCCCGTTAGGATCCTGGCGCGGACCGTAGACATTACCTAGCCGCAGGATGGCATGCCGGGCACCATGCATCCGGTTGTAGAGGCCGATGTACTGCTCCGCACAGTACTTGGCGGTGCCGTACGGGGCCTCCGGTACGGGCAACAGATTCTCCGGCGAGGGCACCGAAGCGTTCATTCCATACATGGCACCGCCGGTGCTGGCGAAGATCACCGGTACGCCGGTCGCCTGTGCGGCCTCCAGGACCTTGACGGTTCCGCCTACGTTGATGTCAGCATCGCGTCCGGGTGCCGCGACCGAGGCGCGCACGTCAACCTGGGCCGCCAAGTGGAAGATCACCTCTGGACGAGCCCGCTGCACGATCCCCGCCAGCGCGCTCGCACTGGTAACGCTCACCTTGTGCAGAGCAATGCGGGGGTTCAGCCGCGTGAGCCTGCCACTGGACAGGTCATCGACCACGCTGACCTCATCGCCGCGGTCGAGAAGGGCGTCGGTCAGGTGGGAGCCGATGAACCCGGCTCCCCCAGTCACGAGGACATGCATGGGCACCTCTTTCCGCGGCGTCCAGCCAATACTCGCAGGCCCACCGCGTGGCTCGGGCGAGGCCGGGGCAGGCAGCGCGGTGACGAACCTACCGAGCAGACTGGCTCGCCAGGGCCTGGGCGAACGTCCACCGGCGTCCCTCAAGGTCTTCGGCCGCATATGAACGGAATCCCGTTTGACGTATGCCGCGGACGATCGTCGCCCCTGCCGCCCGGGCCCGGGACAGGTGCGCGTCGAGGTCGTCCACGAACACCCATGTCTCATGCGTGGGTGGTGGCGCCTGCTCCGGATTGGCGCCATCATGCTTGAACACCATCAGGGAGCAGTTCCCGACCCGGAACTCGATCCACGGGTGCCCGTGCTCACCCTCCGGCAGCGGGTCAGGCCCTTCGGGCAGCCCGCCCGGCGACTCGAACCCGAACGCCGCCGCGAGCCAGCGGGCGGCCGCGGCTGGCTTGGCGTAATACACTCCAACCGCTAGCCGCCCCAGGGCTGGCTGCGGACGGGCTGCCGTGCCCCGCCGCGCGCACCACGCCGGGAACCACTTCGGCACGACCCGCACCCAGGCCGTGCCACCCCGGTCGGTGCCTGCCACTGGGATTGTGGCCTCGACCGTCACGTCGGTTCCCGTGGCGGTCGGCACAAACCGCACGTTGATCTCGACGTCGTCGACCGAGCTCTTCCAGGCCAGGGCGACCCCGGGCACCCACACCGTGATGCGGCCAAGCTCAAGCCCGTCGCCGGTGGCCCCGTCATACACCTCGATCAGGCGCCCGCCGACGCCGGGCTCGCAGCGCATGCCGAGGGCGCGGGACGAGTCAAAGTAGTTGATGGGCCCCCGCACCCACCAAAGGTCCAGTTCCTCGGTGAAGGCGGTGAACGCGGTGGCGGGTTCCACCGCCACCGAGACCGAGACCGTGGTGCTTGTCATGGAGCGCCCTTCTCTTCGACGTGACGCTTGAACGACTGGAGCTGCTCCTCCCAGTGGGCCCGCAGCTGATCGAGCCACGCCTGGATGGCCACCACCGAGTCGGGGCGGAGGCGGAACACACGTACCCGCGCGTCGCCGGGCGGCCGCTCATCGGCGACGATGCCCGCTTCCAGCAGTACACGCAGGTGACGGCTCATGGCTGGCCGCGACACGCCAGCGCAGCCGGCGATCTCCCCCGCCCGGCGGGGCCCCTCACTGAGCAGTTGCACGATCTCGCGCCGCGTCGGATCGGCCAGCGCCTCGAATAGCTGTCCCACATCTGCTGGCATGTGTCAATTATTGTAATATCTGTCAACTATTGCAAGTTAGAACAACTATCCGGGCCTTCGGCGGTGGGGCCTGACGCGGCTCACCCCTGGTGGCGGCGGATGCCGGTGAATCCGTGCGCAGGCGCGCGGTAAGGGCGTGTCAGGCTGCCTGGGCCAGGATCGCCCGCAGGTCGCCGGTGCTCAAGGCGACGGGATTACCCTGCATGCTGCTTGATCTCATGGCCTTGGCGGCGACGTCACCGGCGTGTTCTGGCGGCACGCCGAACGCGGCCAGACCGGGTATCGCGAGCAGGGCGACCGTCTCGCGGATCCAGGCGATGCCATCCTCGATGGCAGCGGCCGGATTCCCGGTCAGCAGGGCCGCCATTTCTTTGTACCGGGCCAGGGCGGGGTGGCCCGGCGGCCCGGACCGCAGCGCAGCCACGTTCGCCTCGATAACCGGCGCCAGCAGCGCAGCGCAGGCCGCGCCGTGTGGCACGTCCGCGGTCCCGCCGATGACACCGGCCAGCCCGTGTACGGCACCGAGCTTCGCGTTGGCCAGGGCCATCCCGCCCAGCACACTGCACACTGCCATGTCGGCGCGCGCGCCGATGTCCGCACCATCGGCATACGCCCGGCGCAGACCCGCCGCCGCGCGGCGGAGCCCTTCGCGGGCCAGGCCGTCCGTCAGCGGGTTCGCACGCTTTGAGACGAACGGCTCCAGGCACTGAGTAAGCGCGTCCAGCCCGCTCGCAGCCGTCACCGCCGGCGGGCACGACGCGGTGAGCAGCGGGTCGACGAGCGCGACCCGGGGGATCATCATGGCGCTGCGCAGGCTCGCCTTGAGCCCGTGCGCCTTCGCGGCGAGAACGGCGTTGGCGGTCACCTCTGCGCCCGTGCCCGCGGTCGTGGGCACCGCGACGAACGGCACGGACGGCCTTGTGATGCTCCGGCCGGAGCCGACCACCTCCAGGTAGTCGAGCGGGTCGCCGCCATTTCCCAGCAGCATGGCGACGGCCTTTCCTGTGTCGATCACGCTGCCGCCGCCGATCGCGGCGACGACGTCGGCGCCGTGCTCGCGAGCTGCGGCGGTCGCGTTCCGGGCCAGCTCGACCGTCGGCTCTCCGGTTACCGTAAACACCGCGGCAGGCTTCCCAAGCGCCGCCAGCAGCTCCCCGTGGCGGGCAGGGTGCGAGCCCGTGCACACCAGCACCCGGGCGCCGAGCCCGCCGACCACGCCGGGCAGGTCCGCCGTGCGGCCCGCACCCACGATGATGCGGCCAGCGGTGACGAACTCGAATGTCATCTCGGTCACGGCAAGCGGCTCGCCCAGTCCTCGCTCCCCGCCGGGAACACGGCGGAGAACTTGGTAGATGCCCGTGGCTCGGCCATCATCTCGGCCACCGAATCCCGCCAGTCGCCGTAGTGGCGCGTTTCCTTATGGGCAGCGGCGGCGTCGGCGTCGCGGTAGACCTCAACCAAGACCACGTGCGCCGGATCGGCCTGGTCCTGGATGACGTCAAACCGCAAGACGCCAGGCTCCGCCAGCGATGCCCGCGCATTGGCGAGCGTGGCGGCCAGGAAATCCTCCGCACGGCCCGGCCGGATCCGCACATGAACGTGAACGACAAGCATGGCCCCATCCTGCTACACCGCTCAGCCGCTGCACCGCTCGCCGGCCACACCGCTCGCCGGCCACACCGCTCGCCGGCCACACCGTTCGGCCGCTACCTCCATGATCGCGGTAGATTGTCCGTCACATCGGCGTGAATGCGGCAACACCCGGGGAGCAGAGGCAATGACGTGGGATGAGCTGTTCAGCCATTGTTTGGCCAAACCCGGCGCGTGGCAGGACGAGCCTTGGGAGAGCGATCTGGTGGTGAAGGTCGGCAGCAAGATCTTCGCGTTTCTCGGGTCGGGGTCGGCGTCCTCGGTCGGGCTCAAGTGCGGGCCGAACCGGGAGGTGGCCGACGAGTGGCTCCTGCGGTTCCCGGACGACGCCTCGGTCATGGCGTACATCGGCCGTTCCGGGTGGAACACCCTGCGGATCGGGGGGGCGATTCCAGACGACGAGCTGCTCGAGGCCGTCGATGCCTCCTATGACGCCGTGGTGGCCAAGTTGCCGAAGAAGCAACGCCCGGCGGGCGCCTGACCGGCGCGAGCCTGAAGCAGGACACTCGTACCGGCGGCAATCACGGCCGTTCACCCCTTTGGACGGCCGCGTCCCAATATGATCCCGAACGGCTGGCGCTTCCCGTCGCCCGCAGCGCAGCAGATTGGTCGTGACTTAAATGCAGACACCGGTGCGCTCCTCGCGTGACTCGCCCGCCGGTGCCGGCTGGCGATGCCGGCGCGTCGGCAACTTCCGCAAGCTGTTGCCGCACGGCGATCGGCCCTTCTCCTGGATGAACCCGCTGCCCCTCTGGCGATCGCGCAACGACACGCTCGCGCGGCGGCTCGGCGACCCGGTCAACGACCTGCGCCGCGGCTGGGTTGAACACCTGCCCGGCCGTCAGCACGACTTCACCGTCACCGACTACGCACATCGGTCTGAGATCTCGGTCGCGCTGCTCGGCGACACCGGTGAAGGCGACGGTTCGCAGTACGCGGTGGTACCCGGCCTGCTCACGGAGACCGGAGACTGCGAGTTCATGTTCATCGTCAGTGACGTCGTCTACCCGGCGGGTGGCATCGACGAGTATGAGGACAAGTTCTACCGGCCGTACAAGGATTATCCGGGCCCGGTCTATGCGGTCCCCGGCAACCACGACTGGTATGACGACCTCACCGGGTTCATGTTCACCTTCTGCGGCCTCCGCCGCCCACCGCCTAAGAGCCTGTTTGCAGCGAGCGGGTCATCCGCGCCCGGCTGGCAAGGCCGCAGCCCGAAGGCGTGCCTGGAAGGCACGTCGAGGGCGAGAACGCAGCCAGCCGGGATGCGGGGGCACGCGAGCCGGATCGGGGTTCTCAAACAGGCTCTAAGGTCGCGGGCCCGGGCCCCGCGTGGAAGCGCTTCGCGCGCCAGATCTTATGGCGGCCCGCTCCGGAGGGGCATGAAAACGTGATCGAGCGGATGCAAGGGCTACGTCCCGAGCCCAGGCAGCGCCGTCAACAGCCTGGGCCATACCTCGCGATTGAGGCGGGGCCGGTCCTGTTGGTCGGCATCGACACGGGCATCACCGGCGGCATCGACCGTGAGCAGGGCGAATGGCTACGGCGGGTGTCGAGCGCTTCGCCCAAGCCGAAGATCCTCCTTACCGGTAAGCCGCTCTATGTGAACGGCCAGCACCATCCTGGTGCGGTCGAGGGCGGCGGAACAGTTGACGACATCGTCCGCGCCCCAGCGCACAATTACATCGCCGCGATCGGCGGCGATATCCACAACTACCAGCGCTACCCGGTCACACTCGGGGACGGGCGCACGATCCAGTACATCGTCAGCGGTGGCGGCGGCGCGTTTATGCACGACACGCACAAGATCCCAAATATCGACACGTCCGGGCTCACGGGCGTCGGGGAGACCGGTTTCCGCTGTTACCCGTTGCGTGGTGACTCGCTGTCGATCTTCAGCAGAAACTACGGGAGGCTGTTCTCGTTCGGCCGCATCGGCCAGTGGCTCGGCTTCGGCCGCCTGCTGGTGCGCTTCTGGTTCATCCCGCCGGACCAGGCCGCAGCGATCATGGCCGAGCGGCTGGGGCTCACCCCGACCCGCCCGAGCGGCCGGGGCGTCCGGGTTTCCTGGCGGTCACGCCTTGTGGCCAGCTGGCTCGCTCCGCTGCCAGGCCAGGTACACGGCCCGCTGCAACCGCTCTACTCCGAGTTGCTCGACTGGAACGACCCCCCGATGTTCAAGAGCTTCCTCCGCCTTGACGCCACCGCAGACCAGGCCACAATCACCTGCTTCGCCGCCACCGGCTGTCTCGACCAGGAGATAACGCCACCGGTCGAGGACCGGGTGGCGGCGGTGCGGAAGCCGGACGGGAGCTGGCGCTGGGACGGCCAGTGATTGTCCCGACACGCCGGCTTGCCCCGCACCGCCGCCGTGATCACAGCGTCGGCGGCAGACCGTCCTGCCGATCCGTCGTCACCAGGCCACCAATCCCGTCACGTTCGCGCTCGTCCCGGTCATGCGGCCGACCCGTCCCGCCTGACTTCCTGCAACACCCAGATGTTGCCGTCTGGGTCGCTGAAGTCGGCGAACGACTCATAGCTGTTTCGCTGCGGATGCGGACCCGGCACCCACGTGCCTGACTCGAGGTGGCGGACCTCGCTGACGTCCACCCCGCGTCCGGTAAGTTCGGCACGCGCGGCGAGGATGTCGGAAACTACCAGGTGAAGGCCCTGGGCGGAGCCTTTCGCCGCATCCGTGATCCCGATCCCGAAGCCGATCGAGCACGCCGAACCCGGCGGCGTCAGCTGAACCACACGCATCTGGTCGCCGACCGTGGTGTCAACGTCAAGGTTGAAGCCCGCCTTCTCGGCGTAGAAGGTCTTCGCCCGGTCGACATCCGAGACCTGAAGCAGCACAAGTTCGAGCTTGAAATCCATGATGAGCCTCCCTCATTGGTCATGTTTGAGCACATCCGGCGAGGCACAAGCCCGCCGGCCTACTAGACCTACTAGACCTACTAGACGTACTAGAGCGTGAAACGTCGGCACCCGCCGAAACTCATCGGTGCAGTGGTGAGTCGGATTGATGAGGCAGGCTGGAGGCATGGCAGAGACCCTCACCTTGATGGCCGTGCACGCGCATCCCGACGATGAGGCATCCAGCACCGGCGGTGTGCTGGCCGCCTACTCCCAACAGGGAATCCGCACCGTCGTCGTGACTTGCACCAACGGCGAATTCGGCGACGCGCCGGGCGGAGTCAAGCCAGGCCTGGACGGTCACGATGAGCAGAAGGTGGCGCAGCTGCGGCTGGCTGAGCTGCGCGAGGCATGCGAGATCCTCGGAGTCGCCGACCTCGAGCTGCTCGGTTACCACGACTCCGGCATGCCCGAATGGGACTACAAGGACCGGCCCGACGCGTTCTGCAACATCCCCGAGGCCGAGGTCGCCGACCGGATCGGCGGCCTGATCGAGCGGTACCAGCCGCAGGTGGTGATCACCTATAACGCCGAGGGCCCCTACCAGCATCCCGACCACGTGCACGCGGCCAGGGCCGCCGAAGCCGCGGTGGCCGCCACCGGCATCCCGGCCAAGCTCTACCTCACCGCGATGCGCGGCAGCGACATGCGGAAGGTGTGGCAGGCGCTACGCGAACTCGGCGCGGAACTGCCGGATGTCAGCAGCCCGCAGATGCGGCAGCAGATGGAAGCAGCCGATCAGCGCATCACGACCACGGTCGACGTACGGCCGTTCCTCACCCGCAAGCGCGACGCACTGCTCGCGCACGCCAGCCAGATCAGCGATTCGTGGTTCAGCAAGATCCCGCCGGAAATCGGGGATGCGGCCTTCGGCCGGGAGAGCTTCGTCAGGGCCAGTGACTCCACGGGCGCGCCTGTGCCCGAGGACGACCTGTTCGCCGGGCTCCGCTAGCAGCCTGCCGCTCTGGAGGGGGCAGGGTTAAAGGGGCAGGGTTAAAGGCAGAGTTAAGCCGCGTAGGTGCGCAGGACGCTGAGGGCGGTGGCGCCGTGGGGGCCAGTTGCGATCAGCCCGGATTGGGCCGGCGTGAGCCGCTGCGTGGCTACGCGGCAGAACGCCCCGGCCGCGCCGGTGATTGTCGAGATGGCGGTGGGCGGGCCGTACCGCCAGCTGGTGGTCCCATCGGGAGCGGTGAGTACACAGCAGATCTCGTGCGGCGGCTCGCCTGCGCGGGCCAGGGCATAGGGCAAACTGCGATGGGCCAGCCAGGCGACGTGCCGCAGCCGTGCGGTGTCCGGGAAGGCGATGCTGAGCGGCCCGGCGATGTCCAGACCATGCGCCCAATGCTCAGCCAGCCGCGTTGTCGCTAGCGTGGCCGGTTTCAGCGGCTCCGCCGCCCATGCCAGGAGCCGCTGCGGGTCGGCGGCGCGCAGCGCCTTCAGCGCGGCCATCCTGGCGGCCCGCCAGCGCCGCAAAACCGCGGCAGGCGCCGCTCGGTCCGCCCGGACCAGCCGGTCCATAACCTCGTCCAGCGTGGCGCCGCCTGCTGAGCGGAGGGCGAGGTCGGCACCCGCTACGCTCGCCGCTACCGCTTCTTCGGTCTGCGCGAGGTGGAGCACGACATCGGCTATCGTCCATCCTCTCGCCGACGACGGCGACGCCCACTCCCGCTCGTCGAGGCGGCCCAGAATGGCATCCAGCCTGTCCTGCTCGGCTACCAGGTCATCGAAGACCACCATGCCAGGACTATGCCACGCCGCCCGGGCGTGTCGTCTCCTACCTCCCCAGCACAGGGGCCTAGCCGCGAACTCGCGCGGCCACCCCCCCGGACGCGCCCCGGACGCGCCCCTGGCCGCGTGCTGGCCCTCCCGGCCACGCCCTGGCCACCCCCGGACGCGCCCCGGCCGCCCTGGCCGCGCCCCTGGCCACGATGAGCGGCCGGGTTGTGCCCGGGCGGACAATCGGGTCATGGCGGTGGGACGCAGCCTGGCGCATCCGGTGCGGTACGCGGTCCTGGCCGCCGGTGGGCTGCCGGTGCTGGTGTTCCCCGCGCCGAATCTGGAGTTCCTGGCCTGGTTCGCGCTCGTGCCCGGCCTGCTGGCGATGCACCGCTCCCCGTCCGCGCGGGAGGCCGCGGTGCGCGGCGGCTGGTTCGGCGCGGGCTACTTTCTGGCTGCGCTGTGGTGGGTGGCACCGGAGATCGGCCCGGCCCTGCTGCTCGTCGCCGCCGCCTTCGGCGCGCTGTGGCCGGGTGTGGGCCTGGCGGTGTGGGGGCTGCTGCGCCCGCCGGTGAGCGCCGGCCGTGCGCTGGCCGCGGTGGTGGTGGTCCCGTGCGTGTGGCTGGTGATCGACCTGATCCGGTCCTGGCAGGCGCTGGGCGGCCCGTGGGCGCTGTACGGCGCGAGCCAGTGGCGGCACCCGGTAATGCTCGCGCTGGCCGCGGTGGGCGGGGTGTGGCTGATCACCGCGGTCCTGGTCGCGGCCAACACCGCCATCCTGGTGGCGCTGGTTTCGGCCCGGCCGGCCACGCGGGTCACCGGGGTGGCGGCGGCCGCGGCGCTGCTGGCGGCCGGCCCGCTCGCCTACACGCTGGCCACCCCGGCCGCGCCGGTGCGGCCGGCGCGGCAGGTGCGCGTGGCGCTGGTGCAGCCGGGCATCGTGGCCGGCCCGCGGATCCGGGTCAACGCCAGCCAGCGGCTCACCACCACGCTGACCACCGCGCGGGCCGCCCGCCCCGATCTCATCGTGTGGGGCGAAACCCCTGGCAGCTCAGCCAGCTCCGCGCGCTGTCCGCCCGGATGGGCGCCGAGATCCTGGTCAACCAGGACGCCCCCCACGGCCAGGGCCACATCTCCAAGGTCGCCACACTGGTCAGCCCGGCCGGCATCCAGGCCAGTTACGTCAAGACACGGCTGGTGCCATTCGGCGAGTACATCCCATTCCGGCGAGCGCTTGGCTGGCTGACCAGCGTGAGCCGGGCCGCGAGCTCGAACAGGATTCCCGGCACAGGCGAGCACCTGCTGACCGTGACGGGCCACGGCATGCGCCCGCTGCCGATCGGGGTCCTCATCTGTTTCGAGTCGGCGTTTCCCGACATGTCCCGCGTCGCGGCGGACAAGGGCGCCCAGCTGATTGTGTACCAGTCGGCGACATCGACCTTCCAGGACAGCTGGGCCCCGGCGCAGCATGCGTCGCTCGGCGCTCTGCGCGCCGCGGAGACCGGCCGCCCGGTGGTCCAGGCGGCGCTGACCGGCGTGAGCGCGGCCTTCGACGGCCGGGGCCGCAACCTCGCCTGGTTCGCCACCGCACGGCACGGCGTGATCACGGCCCGGCTCGCGCTGCCGTCCGCCAGCGCCCGCACCCCCTACGACAGGCTCGGCGAATACGTGCCCTACACCGCGGCCGCCGTGTCAGCCATCGCCGGCTTGTGCGGCCTGATCAGGCCCCGCCGGGCCCGCCGCGACCGCGCGCACACGAAGCGAGCGATGGCGGGTGACAGGCCCGCCCGCGCGCCCACGCGATAGCCATCCCTCAGTGCAGGCTCTCAGGGAAGGCTGGTCAAAATCGCC
>WNGB01010456.1_pt1 | contig 15904 bp, 16 predicted proteins | sample 5400681 | NCBI WGS metagenome assembly WNGB01 (sample SAMN13153367, study PRJNA577476) | soil metagenome | isolation source: 115 cm soil or saprolite under grassland replicate 2 | place: USA:California | collected 2016-06-15 | reverse complement strand
CGAACGGCCGAGTGGAGCCAGGTTCCCCCGCAGCAGGTTCCCGAGGCGCTGGACCACGATCGGCCGGTCTGCTGGAACTGCCACATCGCCGAAACCTTCCGGCGCGAGCATCCGGACCTGGTGGTCGACCGTCCCGAGCGGGATCCCGCCCGGCATCAACCCGGAGCGTAGGGGAAGCATCCTGGACCACTACGGCCTGGGGCGCGGCGGCGGCGGGGAGCCGCGCCTCGACGTGCCCTGTCGCGGCACGCGGCTCCTCCGTCATCCCATGTACACGAAGGGAACGGCCTTCAGCCCCGGGGAGCGTCTCGCCTTCGGTCTCGAGGGCCTGCTGCCCGCTCCTCCTCGACCATCCGCAGGAGCTGCTGCCCAACGTCTACACGCCGACCGTGGGCCGCGCGTGCCAGGAGTTCAGCCACATCTTCCGGAGGGCGCGGGGCCTCTGGATCACCCCCGCGCATCGGGGACGCATCGACGGCGTGCTCGGGAACGCCCCCTTCGACGACGTGCGGCTCATCGTGGTCACCGACAACGAGCGCATCCTCGGTCTCGGCGACCAGGGCGCAGGAGGCATGGGGATCCCCATCGGCAAGCTCGCGCTCTGCACGGCCGCGGCCGGGATCCCGCCCTGGCAGACCCTGCCCATAAGCCTCGACGTCGGGACCGACAACCAGGCGCTCCTCGAGGACGACCTGTACCTCGGCTGGCGCTTCCCCCGGCTGCCGGGCCCGGAGTACGACTCCCTGGTCGAGGAGTTCGTCCACGCCGTCAAGCGCCGCTTCCCGAGAGCGCTCCTGTAGGCCGCAAGGTGGCGCCAGGTGTGCCACAACGAGCTCGATGGGATTCTAGCGAGGCACACGCCGTCGAGGGAGAGCAGCGGCGAGTGACCCAGGGCTCGGACATAGCAACACTTGCCCGTCCTTCGCGGAAGTCAACCGAGACGCGACGGTACCTGACAACCCCGGGGCCGCCAGGCGGTATCATGCGCTGGGCTGCCCTCCGGGCTTACGGCCCGCTGACGAGGTGCGATGACAGAGCCACGAGAGACCGGCACGCTGTCGCCATGGTGGCGTCACGCAACGATCCTGGTGATGATCGGCGGCTTCTCGGTGCTGTCCGTGATCACCGTCTTGACGTATACGAACGCCCCCCCGATCCCGGGGCGAGTGACCGACACGGCCGGCGCGACCCTCTTCGACGGACCGACCATCCTTCGCGGCCAGGAGATCTTCCTGAAGTACGGCCTGATGGAGCACGGGACGCTCTGGGGCCACGGCGCCTATCTCGGCCCGGACTACAGCGCGGAGTATCTCCATCGCCTGGCCGAGATCTGCAACGATTCCTACGCTCACGAGCGCACCGGCCGGCCCCTTGCCGAGGCGCCGGCCGAGGAGGCCGAGGTGGCGATGAGCCGGACGCGGCAGGCCCTCAAGCAGAACCGCTACGATCCTGCCACCGACGTCCTGGTCTTCACCTCCTGCGAGGCAGCCTCCCTCGACGCCCAGCAGCGGGAGTGGAACGGGTACTTCCGCGGGCAAACCCCGGCGCCGGGACTTCCCCGTTCCTACATCAAGGACCCGGCCGAGCTGAGGGACCTCACCGCCTACTTCGCCTGGGCGGCCTGGGCGACGGTCGCCAACCGGCCCGGGAAGGACTACTCGTACACGAACAACTGGCCCTACGAGCCGATGGTGGGCAACCGGCCGAGCAGCTCGGCCTACCTGTGGAGCGCCATGAGCCTGATCACGCTCCTCGGCGGCATCGGCGCGATCCTCTTCTTCTTCGGCAAGTTCGACTACCTGGGCTGGCGAGGCGACGGCACGCCGGCCCACTTCCACGACCGCGCCCTCTCCGGCTGGAAGCTGACCCCCAGCCAGTGGGGCACCGGGAAGTTCTTCGGGGTCGTGGCCGCGCTGTTCCTGCTGCAGGGGCTCGCGGGCGGGGCGCTCGCGCACTATCGGGTCGAGCCGGGAGCCTTCTACGGGATCGACATCGCCTCCCTCCTCCCCTACAACCTGCTGCGCACCTGGCATCTGCAGCTCGCGATCTTCTGGATCGCGACGGCGTGGGTGGGCGGCGGACTGTTCCTCGCCCCGCTCGTGGGGCGCCAGGAGCCGAAAGGCCAGCGGTTCGGGGCGAACGTGCTCTTCGGCGCCCTGCTCGTGGTCGTCCTCGGGAGCCTTCTCGGGGAGTGGCTGGGGATCAACAACCGGCTCGGCGATCTCTGGTTCTGGCTCGGCCACCAGGGCTCCGAGTACCTGGACCTGGGACGGCTCTGGCAGGTCCTGCTCGCGGTCGGGCTCGTGCTGTGGCTCGTCCTCATGTTCCGCGCGCTGCGACCGGCGATGAAGGCGGCCGGGCGCTCGGAGATGGCCTCACTGTTCCTCTACTCGGCGGCCGCCATTCCGCTCTTCTACCTGCCGGCGCTTCTCTACGGTCCCCACACCAACTTCGCCGTGATCGACAACTGGCGGTTCTGGATCATCCACCTCTGGGTGGAGGGGTTCTTCGAGCTCTTCGCGACCGTTCTCGTGGCGACGATGTTCCACCAGATGGGGCTGGTGAGCGTGACCACGGCCACCCGGGTCGTGTATCTCGATGCGATCCTCTACCTGGGGGCCGGCATCATCGGGACCGGCCACCACTGGTACTTCACGGGGCAGGGGACCCTCAACATGGGACTGGCCTCGGCATTCTCGGCCATGGAAGTCGTTCCCCTGACCCTGCTGACCCTCGACGCCTGGGACTTCGTGCGCATCAAGGACCGCCCGTGCGCGGAGTGCGGCGGCAACTTCGCGGGCGGGCAGATCTGGGCGATCTACTTCCTGATGGCGGTGGGCTTCTGGAACTTCGTGGGAGCGGGCGTCTTCGGGTTCCTCATCAACCTTCCGATCGTCTCCTATTTCGAGGTCGGCACCCTCCTGACCAGCAACCACGCCCACGCCGCGATGTTCGGCGTCTTCGGCATGCTCGCCCTCGCGGTCCTCGTCTTCTGCCTGCGCGCCATGCAGACCGACGCGGCCTGTGCTGCAGCTCTGGGATTCGCTCAGCCACGGCTACTGGCATGCGCGCCGTCTCACCTACCTGATGAGCGGGACGTTCCATACCCTCGAGTGGGTGCGGATATTCGCGGATTCGGTCTTCCTGCTCCTGGGAGTGGTCCCGATCCTGATCGCCGCCCTCCGCTCGCTCGGGAGGCGGGACGCGCCTCGCGAGCCTGACGCGGCCTAGCTGCAGCAGCCGTGGTGGGGCTCACCGCGCTCGCAGCCACCGCTGCGTCAAGGAGGCTGCCGAAGGCGAAGACGGTGGAGGGCGGGTCCGGCAGCCAGGATCGGGACCCCCAGCGTTCAGGCGAAGAAGATGAGGATCCGGGACGTGAAGGCATCGGCGTCCAGGATCAGACGAAGCGGTAGATTGCCGCGGTCGATGAGATCTACCCGCGGCGCGACCTTCGCGCCGGCCTCGTGAGATCGCGCACCCACGTGAAGGCTGCAACCGCGCTCGGAAAGCCGATGGTGGTCGCCGCGAGGGCGATCACCTGGTCCATCTCCGCGACGGACACGCCGGCCGCCCGGGCCTTGCGGACGCTCGAGTGCACCGCGCCCTCCCGCATGGCCCCGATCGCGATCGCGAGCTTGACCAGGCGCGCGGTTCGCTCGTCCAGGGGCCCATCCTGGGCGGTCCTGGAGGTCAGCTCCCACGCCTTGCCGATCTGCGGAAAGCGGCGCACGAACGCTCGATGGGCAGTGGGCGTCCTCGGCTCTGGTCTCAAGACCCCTCCTCGGCAACCTGCCGGCGACCCGTAGTGTAAGGGGGCCCGGGAGAGGAGAGAAGCGGGCTGCGGCTCAGCAGCCCTCCTTCTTCTTCGGGCGTGCCGACGAGGCGCCGGGGGTGGCAACCGGAGCCTCGACCTTAGGCATCTCGGGCGGCTTCGCGGCGGCCGCCTGCGGGCCCCCCGTCCGGGGCGAGCCACCGAAGAAGCGCGCCACGGCCACCGCGCGCTCGAAGCCCGCTCGCTCCTGCGGGGTGGCGTTCTCCGCGAGCGTCGGGAAGAGGACGTCCTCCTTCCATTGCTCGAGGCCGCCCTTCAGGGTGTAGGCGTTCTTGAAGCCCTTGGCCCGCAGGAGCATCCAGGCCTGGGAAGCGTGGATGCCCCCCTCGGAGTAGAGCACGACCTTCTCGCTCGCAAGGAGGGAGGAATCGGGCAGAGCGGTGAGGGGGAGGTTTTCCGCGGTCGGGACGTGGTACTCGCCATAGTCCTTCCCGCTGCGGAGGTCGATCAACCGGTAGTCGGAGCGGCCGGCCACGATCCACCCGGCGAGCTCGCTCGCCGTGACGTGATCGCCCTCCTGGTCGATGATGGCCGCCAGCTCCTTGACGTCCAGGGTGACCACGTTCCCCCGGAGGGGCCGCGCGAAGAGCGCGAGCAGGCCGAGAGCCAGGGCTCCGAGCGCGAGCCTCTGGTTCAGGGAGGCGGTCGACCAACTCCATCGGATCGGCATGCTAGCCCCTCTCCCTGGCGCCGAAGCGGGCTTCGAGCAGCCCCGCGCCGTAGAAGCCTCCGAGCGCCATCAGCACCACGGCGAAGACGACCAGCCCGTACGGGAGGTGGAGGATCTGGGGGAGGGTCTTCGCTCCCGCGCTGCCCGCGAGGTACAAGCCGCGCAGCAGGGGGAAGAGCCCCGCGAACGTCAGCGTGCCCGCCAGGATCCCGAGCACGTAGACGAGCCCGTCGACCTTCCCGGTGGCGACCGCGGCCACGGAGGTCCCCGGGCAGTAGCCGCCCACCACGAAGCCGGCCCCGAGCAGCAGCCCGCCCACGACCTGGGCCGCCCAGTAGGTCGGCACGAGGTAGACGAGCGACAGGTCCAGGATCCCCATCCAGGCCAGGTACGTGACCCCCAGCATCGCGGTGACGATGGCGGCGAACATGACCTTGAAGACCGCGAGGTCGGTCAGGTAGAACTGGGCGACCAGCTTCCGCGCGCTGCCGAAGCCCGCGCGCTCCAGGAAGAACCCGAAGCCGATCCCGATCGCGAAGGCGACCAGCAGGCCCGCCTCGTCGCCGAAGAGGCCGTACTTGAAGAAGGGCGCGCTCATCTCCATTCCCTCCTGAGGAGCCGGGCGACGGCGTAGGCGCCGCCGAAGACGCACATCATGAACGCCCAGCTCCCGGCGTTCAGGAGCGCCCCCCCCGTGAGCGCCTGGCCGCTGGTGCAGCCGCGGGCGAGATCGGCCCCGATCGCCATCAGCATCCCCCCCCCGAAGGCCAGGCCGAGGCGGGTCGCGCTCGACACCCGCGGGCCCTTTTCGATGACGCGCCTGACCCGGCCCGCGAGCAGCCCCGAAAGGAGGGCGCCCGCGAAGACACCCATCACCTCGAAGACCAGCCAGGCCTTGAGCGGATGGGTCGAGCCGTCGCCGACGTACGGCGAGAGGTACTCGTTCCGGGCCACCCAGCCGGGAGCGACCGCGTTCGCCGCCCACGCGACCGTCGCGGAGAAGGCGCCGGAGGCGCCCAGGCCCCGCCCCATGGTCACGAACGAGGCCAGCAGGACGAGCCCCAGCCCGATCCCCGCCAGGTAGGGGTTCATGTAGGCCCGCCCGGGGACCGCCGGGGCGCCCTCCCGGACTTCCGCCGCGCCGGGCGCGCCGTCGTGGGTGGTGGATGCCATGGACTTCCTCCTAGACCCGGAGCCAGTGGCTGAGCTGGCCGGCGCCCACGATCACGAATCGCAGGGCGAGGCCACCCAGGAGCACCAGGACCGGCGCGATCGGCGAGTGGGGCGCGCGGTGGGTCACCGCGAGCGACTGGATGACGAGGGGCAGGACGATGCCGAGGCCGACCACCCCCGCCCAGAAGACGGCGGTAAAGGGCCCGCCCAGGAAGAGCCGCGCGGCCTCGGCGTGGGCTTCCGCCCCGGAGCGGAGGCCGATCAGCAGCAAGGCGATGAGGCCGAGCTCGATCGTGAGGAACAGGTTGTCGAGCCAGGCCATCTGCTCTCGTTCCGCCGGCTCGGGCGAGGCCCAGTGCGCGAAGGCGGCGCTCGTCGAGAGCCCGGACACGAGGAAGAGGGGACCCAGGAGCGCGCTCGACCAGAGCGGCCGCGCGCCCAGGGCGGAGAGCAGGATCCCGGTGTAGACGCCGAGGGCGACGCCCGTCGTGATGGACACGAAGCCCGTGGAGCGCCGCACCCGCATGCTGTCGGCCAGGAGGCGCCACCGCGGGCCGAGGGCCGGAGCCATGCGGAGCAAGAGGCGCGGTGGATCCAGGAGGACCCCCGCCAGGAGGACGGGATAGACGAGCAGCAGGATCCAGGCCCCCCACGACATCGGCGACCACGGCTTCATGGTCAGGTACAGCCGCCACACGTAGGCCTTGTGGCTGAGGTCCAGGAACAGGGCGAGCATGCCCAGCGAGATCGCGCCGAGACCGAGAGCGAAGAGGCCGCTCGAGGCGAGCGAGAAGGTCGCGTGCGGGCGGGGATTGCGGCGGCCCCGCCAGAGGGCCCAGCCCGAGAGGACCATGAGGCCGGCGACAAAGCCGCCCAGGAACAGGTAGACGGGGATTTCCCACGCCCACACGTGGAGGCTCGGGTCCACCAGCGGGTTGTGACGGCTCGTGACCATCTCGAAGCTCAAGGGCGTTACTCCAGGTAGAAGATCCGCGGCCTGGTCCCCGCCTCGGGCAGCAACGAATGGTGCCTGCGCGCGGCGAGCAGCCGGCTCACTTCCGACTGCGGGTCGTCCAGGTCCCCGAAGTACATGCAGCGCGTCGGGCACACGGCCACGCAGGCCGGCAGGAGCCCCTGCTCCACCCGGTGGATGCAGAACGTGCACTTGTCCGCGTATCCCTCGGGATGGATGAATCGGGCGTCGTAGGGGCACGAGGCCACGCAGGCCTTGCAGCCGATGCACTCGTCCTTGCTCACGAGCACGACCGCGCCGAAAGGATGGACGTGGCTGGCCCCCGTCGGGCAGCACGACACGCAGGGGGGATCGTCGCAGTGGTTGCACCGCTCGCTGCGGATCTCGAGGGAGAGGGTCGGGAACGAGCCCTCGAGCCTCTGGGTGATCCAGTCCCGGTTGAACCCTTCGGGCACGCCGTTCTCCGTCTTGCACGCCACGACGCAATCCATGCAGCCGACGCACTTGCGGGTGTCGATCACCATCGCCAGGCGGGCCATGGCCTCAGGCCTCCGCCTCGAGGGTGACGAAGTTCACGTTCATGCCGGTCCCGCCCATCACGGGATCGACCTCGTAGCGGGTGACGAGCTGCGCGTCGCTGGCCCCCCGCCCCAGGGCGCGGCGCAGCATCTTCGAGGTGTGCCCGAACCCGTGCACGAGGTAGACGCAGTCGCCGCGGATGGCCTCGGTGGCCCGCACCGCGACCGCGTTGCTCACGACCCCGTCCTGGTTCCGCAGCCGGACCCGATCTCCGCTCTTGAGGCCGAGGCGGGCCGCGGCGTGGGCGTTCACCCAGACCTCGTTCTCCGCCATCATCTCGTGCAGGATCGGGTTGGTCTGGGTGCGGCCGAACGAGTGCACGGGCGCCCGCCCGAAGAGCAGGCGGAAGGAGCCGGATGGGCCGGCGGGCGGCCTCCGGTATTTCGGCACCGGGTCGAAGCCCGCTTCCTTGAGCTGGGTCGAGTAGAACTCGATCTTGCCCGAGGGGGTCCCGAACGTGGCCTCGGCGCCGTCTTCGAAGTACACGGGCTTCGGCTCGCCGCGCACGATGCCCTTCTGCTTGAGGGCGGCGAGGGAGAGCCCGGCCGCTCGCAGCCGGTGCCCGAGGTACTCCTCGATGTCCTTCCAGGGGTAATAGGCCTGGAGGCCCAGCTTCTCCGCCAGCTTCCGTGCGATCCACCAGTTGGGCTTCTGGTCGGCCGGCGGCTCCACCACCGGCTGCCGCAGGGCCACGAACGGCTCGCGGAACAGCTCGACGTTGATCTCGTCGTAGCGTTCGAGATACGTCGCCTCGGGCAGGACGACGTCGGCCCAGCCCGCGATCTCGCTGCCGATCACGTCCACCACCACCAGCAGGTCGAGGTTCTGGATGGCCCGGATCGTCTCCTGCTCGTTCGGAAGCGCGTGGATCAGGTTCGAGGCGTAGACGACCCAGCCCTTGATCGGGTAGGGCTTGCCCGTGAGGGTCGCCTCGCGGATGCCGGTGGTGATCGCCTCGGTTGCGAAGGGATACCGCTTGCCCGGGTTGTCGACCTTGCCCTTCTCCGACCTGGGATACGCGGGGTAGGGATAGGCAGGCACGTCCATGCTCACCGGCGCGTAGAAACCGCCCTTGCGACCCCAGCTCCCGAGGAGCGCGTTCAGGAGCGCGATCGCGCGGCTACGCTGGGAGTCGTCCCCGTACCAGGTGGCGTGCCGTCCGGGGTGGACGAGGGTCGCCGGGCGGTACCGCGCCATCTCTCGGGCCGTCTCCCGGATCACGTCCGGCTCGATCCCGGTCTCGGGATACGCCCACTCCGGGGTGAAGGGGGCGATCTCCGCGGCGAAAGCTTCGAAGCCGAAGCCGAAGCGCTGGACGTAGTCCTTGTCGTAGAGCCCTTCCTTCACGAGCGTGCTCATCCAGGCGAGGAGGAGGGCGAGGTCGGTGCCCGGCTTCACCGGCAGGTAGAACTTCGCCTTGCTGGCGGCGACGGAGAAGCGGGGATCGGCCACGATGATCGACGCTCCCGCGCCCACCGCCTCCGCGAACTCCTGGATCTGCGTGTTGTGCATGTTCTCGCCGAGGTGGGAGCCGATGAGGACCAGGCAGCGGGCGTTCTTGATGTCCGTGCGCTCGGGCGAGCCGACCTCCTCCCCGAAGGTCAGGTTGAAGCCGACGTCCCGCGGGCCGCGGCACTGCGCGAACGAGGGTGCTGCGAGGTTGGGCGTTCCGAAGGCCTTCAGGGTGTGCTTGAGGAAGGTCCCCCCGATGCCGTGGCTGAACAGCGCGACCGCCTCGGGCCCGTGCTCGGCCTTGATCTTCTGCATCCTGTCGGCGACGGCGCCCAGGGCCTCGTCCCAGGTGACCTCGGTCCACTGCTCCTCCCCGCGGACGCGGCGGCGCATGAGCGGCGCGCGCAGGCGGTCGGAGTCGAAATGCGCCCCGACACCGCCCGTGCCCCGAGGGCAGAGCCGCCCGCGGCTCAGCGGGTCGTCGGGGTTGCCCTCGATCTTCCAGAGGACCCCGTCCCGGACGGTGGCGATCGCGCCGCACTTCCAGAAGCAGATGTCGCAGAACGTGGTAACCTGGCGCAGGCCAGATTCGATCTCGCGACCGGCCGGCGCCTTCCGGAGCAGCCCGCCGACGGATCCTCCGAACGCGGCGACCCCGGCGCTGGCCCCCGCGACCTTCAGGAATCGCCGCCGCGAAAGCCCGTTGCTCATGGTCACGGAAGTCCCATCTCCCGTTTCTCAGAACCCGAACGAGTAGCTGACGTCGAGCTCCCACTGGTCCATCTTCAGCTCGATGGACTGGCGGTTCGGGGCTTCGAGGTTGTTGGCGCCCACGACGGACTTGGGAATGGCGCGGATGATCGCGAAGTTGAGGGCCTGACCCCCCCTCTTGAGGAGACGCGAGAAACCGGCGGTGACGTGCTGTTCCATCACGCCCGGGGCGAGGATGTTGATGAGCACCTCGTTGTCGCGGATCGGCTGGCGGCCGTAGGAGTAGCCGGCGCGCAGCGTCCAGTCGCGGCTGGCCTCGTACTGCAGCCCCGCCTTGTAGATCGTCATGTCGTGCCAGCCGAAGCCCGCGCCGTTGCCGGTCCCCAGAGGTGCCTTGGCCAGGTTGGGCAGGAAGTCGTTCCCCACGGACTTCACGCTCTCGTAATTGATCCACTGGACGTCCACGGCGACGGTGAGCTTGTCGGTGGGCTTCACCGCGACCCCGCCCGTGAAGGTCTGGGGGATGTCGAAGCCTCCCTGGTCCGCGAAGAGGCCGGAGTACCTGTCGAACTTCGTCATGACGATCCGGCTCTGGTAGGACGCGCCGACCGAGAGCCAATCGCTCAGCTCACCGAGGTAGCCGACCCGGACGCCGCCGCCGTAGGAGTTGGCGTGGTCCCGGTTCGTGAGGCTCGTGGGGTCGCCCGAGAAGAAACCGAAGCCCTGGAGACCCTTGGCCTCGAAGCGCTGGTAGGCGAGGATTGTGCTTATCCCGAGGGCGTGGTGAGGGCCGAGCTTGCGGGCGTAGGTGGGCGCCAGGAACATCTGCGACAGGTCCACCCCGGCGGGGGCGACGCCGAACACGGCGGCGGCGTAGTCGGTGTTCATCCCGCCGTTGCCGTAGGCGCTGATTCCGAAAGTGCCGCTTTCCCCGACTTTCCAGTTCGCCCCTAGCGAAGGTATGGGGAAGTACCTCGAGCCGCTCTCGACCGTGCCCGGGGCGAGGCCGAACGTGCCCGGGAAGCCCGAGGGCGAGCCCGTCACCGAGAAATGCCGGTTCGGGTTGAAGACTTCGATCCCGAAGTCGTAGCGCTTGCCCAGGAAGACCATGGCGGCCGGGTTCGTGGCGGGGGCCTGGGTTCCCAGATAGAGGGCGACCCCGGCACCGGCCATCGCCTTGTAGTTGGTGCCGTACCCGTTCGCGAAGTAGCCGTCGGTCGCCCGGGCCGGAGCGGCCGCGACCAGGAAGGCCCCGAGCGCGAAGAGGCCCAAGACCCGTTTCATGGCGTCACCTCGATTCATAAGTCCTGTGAAACGTAGAAGCAGGGCTCATGCCACACATGCGTTTCTTGTTTTTCAGTCACTTGGCCGCCTGGGAAGCGCCGGAAGAGTCGCCGCGTGAGCGCAAACGTTGCGACGTTCGGTTGCGTGAGACGAAACGTTTACGGCTCTTGGAGGCCCGCCTCGCGCATGCGCCGCCAGAGGGTGGCCCGGCTGATCCCGAGGGCGCGCGCGGCCTCCACCCGGCGCCAGCGATGAGCCTCGAGCGCCTGTCGGAGCACGTGGACGTCGGGGCCCGAGCGGCGCGGGTCTCCCTCCGGGGCCACCGCGGGCGAGCCTGCGGTGGTGGACGAGCCTCCCCCCGTCTGCAGCTCCGCCGGGAGGTCCTCGGGAAGGATCGTCTGGCCCTTGCACACGGCCACCCCGTATTCGAGCGCGTTCTCCAGCTCGCGCACGTTGCCCGGCCAGGCGTAGTCAAGGAGCGCCCGCAGCGCGTCCGGCGAGAAGCGCAGCGCCCGGCCGTGGCGCCCCGCCACGCGCGCCAACAGGTAGGTCGCGAGCGGCTCGATGTCCTCGCGCCGCTCCCGCAGCGGCGGAAGCTCGATCGGAACCACCCTGAGGCGGTAGAAGAGGTCCTCGCGGAAGCGGCCCTCCTGGACGGCCCGCCGCAGGTCGAGGTTGGTGGCGGCGATGATCCGCGCGTCGGTGCGGCGAGACTGGCTCTCGCCCACCCGCTCGAACGTCCGCTCCTGGAGGACGCGAAGCAGCTTCACCTGCAACTGCAGCGGCAGGTCGGCCACCTCGTCGAGGAAGAGGGTGCCGCCGGCCGCCACCTCGAAGCGGCCCGCCCGCTCGCGGACCGCGCCCGTGAAGGCCCCGCGCACGTGGCCGAACAGCTCGCTCTCCAGCAGCTCGCCGGGCAGGGCGCCGCAGTTCACGGCCACGAACGGCCCCCCACGCCGCGGCGAGTGGGCGTGGATGGCCCGGGCCAGCACTTCCTTGCCCGTGCCGCTCTCCCCCGTGAGGAGGACGGTGGCCTCGCTCTGCTCCAGGTTCTCGATGAGCCGGAAGACCCTCTCCATCGCGGGCGATCGGCCGATCAGGCCGGGAAAGGGCGACCCGCCCCCGGCCGCGGCCTCGTCCTCCTCCGCGGGGCGCAGCACGACGATGTAGGCGACGCGCGGATCACAGACGCTTCCCGGATCGGAGGGGAAGGGGGCGGCGGTCAGCGACACGAGCCGGGGCTTGGTATCGCCCACGGTCAGCATCGAGCGCCATCCCTCCCGGCGCTCGCCCGCGAGCAGCAACTGGCGCAGCGTGCCCGAGGGGCCGAACAGCTCGGCGCCCAGCAATTGCGCCACCGGCCGTCCGCGGGCCGCCTCCGCCGAGCCGCGGCCGATCAGGCGGTCCAGCAGCGACGACGCGTGCAGCACGCGAAAGCCCGCGTCCACACAGAGGAACACACGGCCGAGGGACGCGAACGCCGCGCTCACCCCCTCCAGTGCCGCGCGTAGAGCAAGGTCCTTCGGCTCCTCGCCGGTTGTTCGTTGGTGAGCCCCGCCGGCTGCCATGGGCTTCCTCACTCGAGTCGCGCCAGCACCCTCCCGAGCTTCGCGCGTACGACCTCGGCCACTCCGCGAACCTGGAGGTTCTCCTGGGCGGCCGCGGTCTGCGTGGGATCGACGGCGGTGACGACCGCTCGGCCGTCGTCTGCTTCGTAGACGATCACGTTGCACGGCAGCATCAGCCCGACCTCGAGGTTCGCCTGGAGGGCTTGATGCGCCAATGGCGGATTGCAGGCGCCGAGGATCCGGTAGCGCCGGAAGTCCACGTTCAGCTTCTTCTTCAGCGTGTCCGTGACATCGATCTCCGTGAGCACGCCGAAGCCCTCCGTCTTCAGGGCCTCGGGCACGCGGAGCACCGCATCCTCGAAACCCGACCGCAGGATCTTCGTCAATCCAAGCGCCATCTCAACACCCTCTGCGAGGCGAGTCGCTCTCCTTGGCGTTCTCCGCCGACCGGCGGGGGCTCGGCACGGCTCACGTGGGGACGCCGAGCCTCGGAAGGACGAAGACCCGAAGGCCTCACCAGGCCGCCAGGACCGCCAACAGCTCGATCCACTCGCTCATGGCCACCACGCTTGCAAGATCGGAGCCAGGAAGAGCCGAAGGGGGCCGGCGTCCCGGCAGGCGGTTTGCAGGACTCTCTGTCGTGTCCGGTCAAGTGGGTGACTTGCGAGTAACGGCGGGAGCGGCACGGGTCTTCGGACGGCTCACCCTGACGGTTGTGCTTGCCCTCGCCTCCTATCTCGTCGTGTACCGTCCGCTCCAGCTCCGCTGGGGCGCCTCCCCCGAGGAGGTCACGCGCGCGATGCCCGGCGACGAGATCCAGCCGCGCCCGATCTTCGACGCGACGCGTGCCATATCGATTGAAGCGCCGCCGGAGCGAGTCTGGCCGTGGCTGGTGCAGATCGGGTACCGGCGCGCCGGCTGGTACAGCGGCCTGGACTGGCTCGACAACGACGGAGTCCCGAGCGCCGATCGCCTCGTCCCCGAGCTTCAGCACCTCGAGGCGGGCGAGCCTCTGCCGATCTGGAGGGACATCACCCACCGCGTGGTGGCGGCGCAGCCAAACGAGTACCTCTTGGCCTCGAGCCCGAGCGGCCGGGACTCCTGGCTCTGGGCGCTCGTCCCCGTAGATGCTCGGCGCACGCGCCTGATCTGGCGCATGCGCCATGCCCCGTACGAGTGGGCCTCGCCGCTGTTCCTCGCGCGCCAGCTCGTCTTCTCGATGCCGCCCGTCTGGATGGACGCGCTGGCCGTGGCTGCCGTGTACGCCGGCCCGTGGTGGCTGCTCCGTCGCACCTGAAGGAAGGAGCGCGTCCCGCCGGGTCAGGCTCGAGGGGTGCTGAGAGCGCGCCTCGCGCCGCGCGCATCGGGGGGCAGCGCGCGGAGGTCCAGCGTCTCTCCCTCACTGGTCGGAGTCTCCGCCGAACAGCGGCTGCACTCCACGGTCAGGTTGCGCCATTGGGCCAGATCGCTCGCAGTACTGCCACCAACCAGGAAAGCCGCTCCGCAGCTCTGACAGACGATCCGGAGGGCATAAAAATGCATGGGTGAATCCTCTCAATGTTCCAGTGTGAGCCGGCGGGCCGCTCCCGGAAATGGATCGAATGGCTCAGGCCCTCATTCGTACCTGAGCGCGACCATCGGATTCACCCGGGTGGCCCGGCGGGCGGGCAGGTAATCCCGATCTCGTGCGTGCGCTGGCTCACCGCGTACGAGACCACCGCGTAAAGGCCCACCACCGCCAGGAACAGCGCGATCAGTCCCTGGAGGCCGGCCAGGGTCGCTCCCATCCGGAGCGGCATGAGGCCGAAGGCGCTGTCGCGGAGGTGGCTCTCCATGGTCCGCACTTTGCACACGGGCAGGTCGGGGTCGAGGTCGTTCAGCACGCTCTGCAGCGGCCTCACCAGCGGGCCGGGATCCGTTGCCGTCCGCACCATGAGCGTGACCGGCGACCGGTAGCGCTGGGCCAGCGGGAGGTAGAAGTAGGCCCGTGGCTCCTCGGCCATCATGACGTACTTGCCGTCCGCGGCCACTCCCACCACCTCGATCCAGTCGCCGTTCCGGCCGAGCCGGAGACGCTGGCCGACCGGCTCCCGGCCCGGCCAAAGGTTCCGGGCCATCGTCTGGTTGACGATGGCGACGCGCCGTCCTCGCGGGTCGTCGCTCTCCTCGAAGCCGCGGCCCTGCAGGAGGGTGACCCCGGCCGTCGCGAGATAGTTCTCCCCGACCACGTTGAAGGATGTGGCGACGTAGCCGTCCCTGGACCCCGGGATGTCGCCGTCGATGCCCACGTCGGTGATCTGCACCCCGTAGTCGAACGGCACGTGCAGGACCAGGGTCGCCGAGCGCGCCCCGGGCAGGCTCCGGGCCCGATCGAGGAGCTGGCCGAGAAAGCGCCGCCCGCGCTCGTCGGAGTAGCCTTGCAGGCCCAGGTCGAGCGACATCATCAGCAGGTTGTCGGTGCGGAATCCCAGCGCGCGGTCCTTCACCCGCTGCAGGCTGTGCAGGAAGAGGCCCGCGCACACCAGGACCACGAGCGACATCGTCACCTGCCCCACCACCAGGAGGTTGCGGAACGGATGCCGGGAAGGGCTGGAGCGCCCGGCTCCACCTTCCTTGTTCGCGCAGGCGATGAAGAGCACCAGCCCCACCATGGCGGCGAACACCGCGGCCAGGAGCGGCATGAAGTCGGCGAAGGTCGGGTCGGGCCGCGCACTGGTCTCCCGGATCATCACGAGCTGCGCTCCCTTGTGCTCGCTCGGGAACGAGGCGGCAAGCCTCCGGCCCACCACCTCGACCTCGGACCGCGCCTGGCTGCCATGCGTCGCTGCGTTGCAGCACGAGGACTAGGTCCTGCCCGTTCTTGACCGGCAGGGGTTGCAGGAAGAAGGCGCTGACCATGGAGAACAGGTTGGCGTTGACCCCGATCCCGAAGGCCAGGGTGAGCACGCGTCCGCCGTGAACCCCGGCGACTTCCGGAGCGCCCTCAGCGCGTGACGCAGCTCATCGTGCATGACCGGCTCCCCGGGACGCTGCAAGTGACGCGGAACCGCGTCTGCCGCCTATTTCGGGGCTTCCCTCTGGAGAGACCAGAGGTACTGCGTGAGGTTGCGGATCGCCTCCTTCGGAGTGCGGGCCTCGATCCCCTCGGTCCTCTTGAAGGCGTCTCCCCAGGCCGGCATGTCGGGGGTCCCGTGGCCCCGCAGCGGCTCCCCGCTCTCGATGACCCGCTGTACCCGCTCGGAGGGATAGCGCCCGGAACTCCGCGCCGCCAGGGTCGTGAGATCCGGGACCGTAACCCTCAGGTCGCCGGCCACCGGACCGTCGCCGCGACCGGTCTTGCCGTGGCAGGAGACGCAGTAGCGGGCGTAGACGATCGCCCCCTTGGCCACGGCCTGCGGCTCGGGCTTCGTCTGGGCGCGGACCGCTGGGAGGAACCACGCGCTGGTCACCGCGACTCCGAGGAGGACGGCTGCGCGCGCCGCACCCAAGTCTCTCGCGTTTCGTCGCTCTGGCATGCTGACCTCCGCCTGCGATGGATCATAGCTCAAACGAAATGCCGGCTCCGGCCACCGCCGCCATCGGTCGGGCCCGCCCGCGCGTCGAGGTAGCGGCGGACCGCCCGGTATTGGCCCTCGGCGTCGAGCCCCGCCTCGGCCAACACC
>WNGB01026335.1_pt1 | contig 15905 bp, 13 predicted proteins | sample 5400681 | NCBI WGS metagenome assembly WNGB01 (sample SAMN13153367, study PRJNA577476) | soil metagenome | isolation source: 115 cm soil or saprolite under grassland replicate 2 | place: USA:California | collected 2016-06-15 | reverse complement strand
AGCGCGCCTTGCCCGGGCCGTAACCATGGAAGACGGCGGCCGGGCGGGGACAGGAATCGCAACGCCGACGATCGCCGCGTGTACTGCAACGGCAAGCAGGTCGGGGCGCTCGGGCTGTACTACAAGGCGGCGGAAGGATTCGTCGGCGACGAGACGGTCGCAGTCGAGGTCGATTTCAAGACCGGGATCGTTCGCCGCTATCACTACACGATCGAGGTGACGCTTCTCATCCGTCCACCAGAATCGTTGCATCAGCAAAGTTCCATTGGAACTTTTGCGAGAAAATTTGCGGCTCATTTGTCGATTCGTCTTTTCAAAATTACCGCGATCTGGCACTTGGTGTCCCGATAAGCGCACCACGGGGCCACCGATCCACGCAAGAGGGATCCGGCAGCAGGGGGCGCCACAGCGGAAGCGAATGAGGGGGAAGGCCGGTGCATCGTGCATCGGGCCGGAACCGACGCCGCAGCTCCCCCGCGGCGCCGGAGACGCAAGTCCTGTCGACGCTGTCACCAGGGGTCGCCATCGACCTGTTTGAAGGTGCCCGTGTGCTGCCGCAGGCGGCGGCGCGGCCCGTTGCGGCCGAGGCCTCACCGGCGCAAAGCCAGCGCGGCCTCGACTGGTTCAGCTTTTTCCTCGCCGACATCCAGGCCGGCTTCGGTCCGTTCGTCGCGGTCTATCTGACCGCGCACGCGTGGACTCAGGTCGACATCGGCCTCGTGCTCACCGTGAGCGGGCTCGTCGCCTTGGCCGGGCAGATGCCGGCCGGCGCGCTGGTCGACATGATGCGCTCGGCGCGCGTCATCACCGGCATCGCGCTCGCCGTGATCGGCGCCGCCGCGGTCGCCATGGCGCTGTGGCCGATCTTCCCGGTCGTGCTCGGCGCCCGCGCCCTGCATGCGGCGGCGAGCTGCATCCTCGGTCCGGCGATCGCCGTCATCAGCCTCGGCCTCGTCGGCCACGCCGCGCTCGGCGAACGGATCGGCCGCAACGCGCGCTTCGCATCGATCGGCGCCGGCGTGTCGGCGGTCGCGATGGGCGCCTGCGGCTATCTCCTGTCGGACCGCGCGATCCTGTTCTTCACCGCGATCCTGGTGGTGCCGGCGCTGCTTGCGCTGGCGCGGGTGCGCAGCCGCACGCTCGCGCGCACGAAGCAGCCTCTGCATCATGAGCAGGACGTGGTCACCGACGTTCGCTTCCGTCATCTCATCGCCAACCGCCAGCTCCTGATCTTCGCCGGCTGCATCGCGCTGTTCCAGCTCGCCAACGCGGCGATGCTCCCGCTGATGGGCAGCATCCTCACGATGCACACGAGCGACTGGGCAACGGTGGTGATCGCGGCGTGCGTGGTGGTGCCGCAGCTCGTCGTCGTCGGCATGGCGCCGTGGGTCGGCCGCCAGTCCGAGCTGCTCGGCCGCCGGCCGCTCCTGCTTCTGTGCTTCGCCGCGCTCGTGCTGCGCGCGCTGCTGTTCGCGTTCGTGGCCAACCCCTACGTGGTGGTGGCCGTGCAGGTGCTCGACGGCGTCTCGGCCGCGATCCTCGGCGTGATGTTTCCGCTCGTGGTCGCCGACATCACGCGCGGCACCGGGCGGTTCAGCCTGGCGCTCGGCATCGTCGGCAGCGCGGTCGGCATCGGCGCCTCGTTCAGCTCGATCATGGCCGGCTACCTGTTCGACCATTTCGGCCGCGGCACCGCCTTCTTCAGCATGGCCGGCATCGCCGTGCTGGGGCTCGCGATGGTCTGGCTGCTGATGCGCGAGACGCGCCCGCAGATCGAAGCGTCGGACGAGGATCAGGGCGCCGCGACGGTCGTCGGCCTGACGCGCTCGCCGTCCGAACGCCTCGACACGGATGTCCTTTCGCTCGGCGCCGCCGCTTCGATCAGATCGCGATAGACCGCGAGATAGTCCGTGGCCATGCGGCGCGCGGTGAAGCGGCGCTCGAACCGCTTGCGGATGGCCGGCCGCGACAGCGTCGAGAGCTGTTCGGTGGCGGCCAGGGCGCCGGCCTCGTCATCGACCACGAAGCCGGTCACCCCGTTCTCGATCACTTCAGGGATTGCACCCCGGCTGTAGGCGATCACCGGACATCCGCAGGCCATCGCTTCGATCAGCACCAGGCCGAACGGCTCGGGCCAATCGGCCGGCGCCAGCAGGCAGGTTGCGCCGCTGAGAAAGTCCGACTTCTCGCCGTCGGCGATCTCGCCGATGTACTCCACCTCGGGCGACTGCAGCAGCGGTCGGATTTCGCTCTCGAAATAGTCGACGTCGACCTTGTCCACCTTGGCGGCGATCTTGAGCGGCACGCCGCAGTGCTGCGCGATCCGGATTGCCGCATCGATGCCCTTTTCCGGCGAGATGCGGCCAAGGAACGCGAAATACGACGGCTTGACCGGCCGCGGCACCAGCGACTGTTCGGGCAGGCCGTGATGGATGGTGCGGACCCAGCCGGCGCGCGGCACGGGCTTGCGCTGGGCATTGGAAATCGAGACCAGTGGCGCCGCCCCGAAGGTCTTGAAGACGATCTGATGCTCCGGCAGGTCGAGCCGCCCGTGCAGCGTCGTGACGAACGGCGTCGCCTGCCGCATGAACAGCGAGAATGGGTAATAGTCGAGATGGAAGTGCAGGATATCGAAGTCCCGCGCCTCCCGACGGACACGCTCGAGCATCGCGATGTGCAAAGCATTCGCATCGCGCACCGCGCCGTCGAGCCGCAGCGCGCGCGGCCATCCCGGCACCAGCTTCGCCGACGTGCGCGAGTCTCCGCTCGCGAACAGGGTGACATCGTGGCCGAGCGCGACCAATTCCTCGGTCAGCCAGGACACCACCCGCTCGGTACCGCCATACAGTTTGGGAGGAATTGCCTCGGTCAGCGGGGCGATCTGCGCAATACGCATTTTTATTCCGTCTTTACTTGTGATTCGGTTCTGCTGATCTGGTTTGACGCCCGATTGGCCTTTGCAAGGCACGAACTATGCAAATCAGGAATGGCCCATCTCCTCTAAACGAAAGAGGACAGGGCGGGTTCCAAGGAAACCTTCGGATTGGCTTCAGCGTTGCATTGGGTTGGTTGCAACTCAACTCGACGCAGCTCAACTCGACGCAGCGATGCCGGACGCCGCGCGAACCTGACCGCAGGATAAGACGTTCGATGGACGATCTTTGCCGCTACGCCGACCGGCCGGTGCCCTTCATCGTGCGCTACCTGCGAGGTCGGGCGGTCTCGCACGCGCTCATCCTGGGCTGCGTGCTGGCGGCCGTCGCCTGTGCCGTCACCACCCAATATGGCGTGAAATTCCTGGTCGATACCCTGGCGCAGAACGCGCCGGCGCAGCAGGCCTGGCTGGCCTTCGGGGTGCTGGTATCGCTGATCGCCGCCGACAACCTGTTGTGGCGGCTCGCCAGTTGGATCGCCAGCCATACCTTCCCGGGCGTGACCGGCGATGTGCGCCGCGACCTGTTTCGGCACCTCACCGGCCATGCGCCGAGCTACTTCGCGGACCGCCTGCCCGGCATGCTGACGAGCCGCATCACGGCCACGTCCAATGCGGTCTACACCGTCGAGAACATGTTCATCTGGAACGTGCTGCCGCCCTGTGCCGGCACGGTCGGCGCCATCGCCTTCGTACTGACCGTGAGCGCCCCGATGGCCGCGCTGCTGGTCATCGTCGCCGCACTGGTGGTGGTGATGATGTTCCGCCTCGCCGCGGCCGGCAAACCGCTGCATCATGATTTCGCCGACAAGGCCGCCGCTGTCGACGGCGAGATGGTCGACGTGATCGGCAATCTGCCGGTGGTGCGGGCGTTCGGGGGGATCGTACGCGAGCACCGCCGCTTCGACGCCACGCTCGACCGCGAACTGGGCGCGCGCCAGCGCAGCCTGCGGTATCTCGAGAAGCTGCGCCTCCTGCACGCGGTGGTCACCGTCATCCTCACCATCGGCCTGTTGGCCTGGGCGATCGTGCTGTGGCAGCGCGGCTTCGCGACCGCCGGCGAGGTGGTGCTGGTCTGCACGCTCGGGCTGTCGGTCCTGCACGCCACCCGCGATCTCGCGGTCGCGCTCGTCGACGTGACCCAGCACATGGCGCGGCTGTCCGAGGCGCTCGCCACCCTTCTCATCCCACACGAAATGCGCGACCACCCGGAGGCGGCGCCATTGGTCCGGCGCGGCGCCAGCGTGAGCTTCGAAAGTATGTCGTTCACGTATCCGGGCGGGCGGACTGTGTTCAACAATTTCAGCCTGCAGCTCGAGCCCGGCCAGCGCGTCGGCTTCGTCGGCCGCTCCGGCGGCGGCAAGTCGACGTTGTTCGCCCTGCTCCAGCGCTTCTATGACGTCGAGGGCGGGCGCATCCTGATCGACGGCCAGGACGTGGCGCGAGTCACCCAGCACAGCGTGCGCGAAGCGATCTCGGTGGTGCCGCAGGACGTCTCGCTGTTCCACCGCTCGGTGATGGAGAACATCCGCTACGGCCGGCCCGACGCCACCGACGAAGAGGTATTGGAGGCGGCGCTGGCCGCGAAATGCCACGCGTTCATCGAGGCGTTGCCCAGCGGCTTCGACACCATCGTGGGCGAGCGCGGCCTGAAGCTGTCGGGCGGGCAGCGGCAGCGCATCGCCATCGCCCGCGCCTTCCTCAAGGATGCCCCAATTCTGTTGCTCGATGAGGCGACCTCGGCGCTCGATATCGAGTCCGAAGAAGCGATCCGCGAAGCCCTGGTCCGCCTCATGCACGGGCGCACCGTCATCGCGATCGCGCACCGGCTTTCGACGCTGCGCAGCTTCGACCGCATCATCGTGTTGCAGGACGGACGAATTCACCAGGATGGGCCGCCCGACAAGCTGATGCGGCGCGACGGCCCATACCGCCAACTGGTGCGGCAGGAAATGTCCCGTCTCGGGAAGCAGGCCGCCTAGGGGCCAGGCTGGCCATGGGAGCCGGTTGATCCATGCGGTTGTTGACGAGCACACTGATGATCGCGCTGATGGCGGGCACGGTCGCCGTGGCCCGGGCGCAGACCGACGGCGACGTCGAGCGCATCGTCAGCCGGCACGTCAACGCGATCCTGCCGGCCAACGGCGCCGGCGGGGCCGCCGTTGCTCTACGGATCGAAGGCCGCACGATCTTCTTCAACTACGGCTGGGCCGATCACGCCAACGAGCGGCTTGTGACGGCGGACACGCTGTTCAACCTCGGCTCGCTGCGCAAGGTGTTCGAGGCGACGGTGCTGGCGCGGGCAGTGCAAGGCGGCGCGCTCTCGCTTGACCAGCCGGTCGCCGATCTCGTCATCGAGCTCAAGCAAGGCGGCGACATCCGCCGCATCACCATCGGTCAGCTTGCCACCCAGACCTCGGGCCTGATCCTGCCGCAGGATCATCCACCGTGGCCGGACCAGGGCTACACGCTGCCGGAGTTCCTGCGCACTCTGAATGAATGGGAGGCGGACTTCGACCACGAGCCGGGCGGACAGCAGATCTACACCCACGCCGGATACGTCCTGCTGGCGCTGGCGCTGGAGCGCCGGCTCGGGCAGCCGATGGCCGAGCTGATCGACGACGCCATCCTGCGCCCGCTCGACATGCGCTCGACGACGCTGCCGCGGCGTGACGATTCGGATCGCGGGCAACTCTCCCCCGAGCACAAGCGCCGCGCCGTGCAGGGCTATTCGGAGGACGGCGACCTGATCGGCGAGCCGGGCGACCAGCAGGGGTACTACCACTGGCCGGGCACCAGCCAGATGTATTCCTCGCCCCGCGATCTCGCAGTGTTTCTTGCGGCCAACATGGGCGAGCTGGCGATCGAACCGGAACTGCGGGCGGCCATGGATTTCGCGCGCGACGGCGTGTTCGCGATGAGTCCGCACAACGTGCAGGCGCTCGCCTGGGAGATCAGCCATGGCGACGACGAGCCGACGATCGTCGAGAAGTACGGCGGCCTCAACAACGCGGCGGCCTATATCGGATTGATCCCCGGCCGGATGCTGGGCATCGTCATCCTCACCAACCGCGGCAACCAGTATCCCAACGAGGCCGGCCGCCGGATCATGCTCGAGCTCGCCGGCCACGACCCGGCGACGATGGACGGGCGGTAGGCGATTGCTCGACCTTGAAGCGGACTACACCATCCCCGTCACCCTGAGGTGCCCGAGCGCAGCGAGGGCCTCGAAGGGCGACGGCCCCATACCGTGCGCAGCCTGGGGCCGCATCCTTCGAGGCTCGCTTCGCTCGCGCCTCAGGATGACGGGTCGAGAGTCCCGCTTACAGCATCAGAAGGGAACGCGGTCAGCGCACCGACGAGCGGCCGTAGACGACCGACACGCGGATGGTGCCCTCGGTGCGCAGTACTTCGATCGATACGCTGTCCTTGTGGCGGTGGGCGACGAGGTCGACGCTGCAGTCGCCGAGCCGCAGGTTGCGCAGCATCACCGTCTCCAGGAACGATGGCAGGCGCGGATCGCGCAGGCGGATCTCGCTCTGGGCCGGATCGAACTCCAGTCCGAGCGACGCCTGCAGCAGGAGGAGCGGCGCGCCGCTCGCCCAGGCCTGCGGCGCGCAGGCGACCGGGTAGAGTGTCGGTCCCCGCCCGCGCCGGCGCTGGAAGCCACAGAACAACTCCGGCAGCCGGCGCAGCTCCATGTAGGTCGCGGCCTCGAACAGGCCCTCGAACACCGGCTCGATCGCGGCCTTGTAGCCGTAGCGGGCAAACCCAAGCGCGATCAGCGCATTGTCGTGCGGCCAGACCGAGCCGTTGTGATACGACATCGGGTTGTAGCGGTGCTCCGAGGTCGCCACCGTGCGGATGCCCCAGCCCGAGAACGACTGCGGCGTCAGGAGCCGCGCGATGACCTCGGCGGCGCGATCGGGCGGCACGATGCCGGTGAAGAGCAGTTGCCCGGCGTTCGAGGTCCGCACGCGGCAGGCCCGCTTGGCGCCATCGAGGGCGAGCGCGTACGTGCCCATCCAGCCCTGGTTGGCGAGCCCCTTCTCGGTCACGCAGTAGTATTCGGTGAAGCCGTCCCGATCGAGGTCGCCCGGCCCGTCGATCCAGGCGAGCGCGCGTTCAAGCGCGGGCCACAGCTCGGCCAGCGTCGCGTCGTCGCCGGTCCGCTCGGCGTAGAGGCCGGCGAGCAGCACGAACAGCGGCGTCGAATCGACGCTGCCGTAGTAGAGGCCGAACGGGACCTCGCGCAGCGCCGCAAGCTCGCCGCTGCGCATCTCGTGCAGGATCTTTCCGGGCTGCGCGTCAGCCATCGGATCGTCGGCGGTGGCTTGAAACGCCGCCAGGCGCCGCAGCACGCCGCGGGCCACGCCGGCGTCGAGCCACAGCATTTCGAGCGCGGTGATGAGCCCGTCGCGGCCGAACGTGGTCGAATACCACGGAATGCCGGCGTAGGGATAAGGCCCCTGCGGCGTGTCCGTCATCAGCATGTAGAGATCGGCGATCGAACGGCACACCATCTCGTTGAAGATGTTGTTCGACGTCTCGATCGCGGTGGCGCGCCGGGCCAACCTCTTCAAGTCGCGGCGGGCCGCGAACATGGCTTTGAAGAAGGGCACGGTCCGCGCGCGTTCGGATGGGTTGCACCCGATGGCGATGAAGATCGAGGCGCGGCCATCGGGCGCAAGATGGAGCTGATAGATGCCGCCGCTGCGATCGAGCCGTGTCGGCCGCGGGTCGAAGCCGACAGTGGTGCGGCGTACCTCGCCGTCGAGGCCGCGGTATTCCAGCAACACGCTGTCGGCGGTGAGCACACCGGTCTCGGCGCTGCCGCGCTGCGCACGCTCGAAACCGCGCACCTCGAAGATGTCGGCGAAGTCGCTGCCGAAGTTGATCGAGAGGCGGATGTCGAGCGGGTCGTCGCCGTGATTGTGCACGCCCAGGCGCTGGTAGGCGGCGCCCTTCCACAGAAAGATGGTGCGCACGATATGCAGCGTGTCCTTCTTGAGCACGAGCCGCCGGTCGGCGTAGATGTCGGGATTGGTCAGGTCCACGCTGAGGACGGAATTGTCGTCGCTGATGTTCGATCCTAGCAGCAGCGGCGGCATGCCGTTGAGGCGCAGCTCGAGCCGGGAGAGGAAGCGGGTGTCGTCGTGGAAGACGCCGTCGTGCCCGCCGACGCTCGCGCCGATGTCGCCATGACTATCGAGCACCGCGAAGGTATCGCCGTGCTTGAGCGTGTGCCGCGGCCGCGTCGCTTGGGCCGTCGCCGAAATGTAGAAATGAGCGTCCGGAACCGTGTCGACGGCCTCCGCCGACACGACCTCAATCGACATGGGCTTTCTGGCCATTGGCGCTGACTTGCGTCGGCGGCGGCGACCGCGGCGGCTGTCTGCCGGTCCGATCGGTCCGCAGCGACGTCCTTCGCAATGATCGATAGACGTTGACGTAATCCTGCGCCATGCGGGCGGCGGAAAAGCGCTCTTCGAACCGGCGCCGCACGGCGCCGCGGTCGAGCGCCAGCACCCGCGGCAGCGCGCTCATCGCCTGTTCCATCGAGTCGACGATGACGCCGGTCACGCCGTCATCGATGACCTCCGGCACCGAGCCGTGGCGGAACGCCAGCACCGGCGTTCCGCACGCCATGGACTCGATCATCGCCAGCCCGAACGGCTCCGGCCATTCGATCGGGAACAGCAGCGCGAGCGCGTCGCCGAGAAATGCGGTCTTGTCGTGCTCGTTGATCTCGCCCACGAAGGTGACGTCGCTGCCGTTGAGCAGCGGCTCGATCGTGGAGTGGAAATAGGCCTGGTCGACTTTGTCGACCTTGGCGGCGATCCGCAGCGGAATGCCGGCCGCGCGCGCGATCGCGATGGCGTGATCGGGGCGCTTCTCCGGGCAGATGCGTCCAAGGAACGCCAGGTAGGCGCCGCGCGGATTGCCGCTCGGGCGGTGCAGATCGGCCGGGATGCCATGATGGATGGTCGCGACGAAACCCGCGTTCGGCACCGGCCGGCGCTGGGAATCGGAGATCGAAACCAGCGGCATGTCGCTGAACCCGCGATAGAGCGCCTGCAGATCGGGCAGGTCCTGGCGGCCATGGAGCGTGGTCAGGGCCCGATCGGCAATCGGCCGGAACAGCGGGAAATGGAATTGATCGATATGGAAATGCAGGACGTCGAACTCGTCGGCGCGATCGCGCACTTTGTCGAGCATGAGCATGTAGTAGGGGATCGGATCCTGCACGGTCTGCATGAGGCGCAACGCGCCGCTGGTGCAGGGCACGAGCTCGGCCGAGGTCAGCGAATCGCCGCTCGCGAACAAAGTGACGTCATGGCCCTGCTTGACCAATTCCTCGGTCAAGTACGACACGATCCGCTCGGTCCCTCCGTAGAGCGTCGGAGGAACGCTTTCAATCAACGGGGCAATCTGGGCGATCCGCATTGGGCAACGACTCCATATCATATCTGATCACTGGTCAACCGATCACCGGTCAGGACCACACGCCTAACGCGCTTTTCACGAGCGTCGCGACGCAAGCATTCCGCGACGATCGCTCGTATGTTCCATCAATGTGCGGCTATCCCCGGCAGACATGATTGCGACAGACGCAAGCACGAAGCGCAGCCTGCGAGCCATCAACCGTCCGCGAAGCCAGGAACCGTGCTGAGAGTGAAACGGTCAGGAGGCCTGACTGTTCCCGACCGTACATGACGAAATTTGGCGCAAGCGACAAAACGTGATCGCGAATGCCGCGATTTTAGCTTGCTTTTGGCGCACAGGCGCCAAGCGACCGCTCAAAATTGCGTCATTGGCGACAGGCGGGGCAACGGCGGCGTCCGAACCTGCTCTCGACGCGCGCGGGCCTACTGCCGCCACGCCCTGAATGCATCGGCAAACGCGCGCTCGCCCGGCGTGCCCTTTTCGAGCGCGAGGATGGCGCGCCGGTTGTTGTTGTAGACAACCGGAATGTCGAACCAGGCGCGCTCCTTGAGCAACGCAACGTTGCGGTCGCGGTCGGCGTCGACGGCGGAGAGGCCGATCAGGAAGAAGCCGTTGGTCACCTTGACGGCAAGGCCCGACAGCGGCGTGCCGCGCGCCTGCTCGGCCTGCTTCATCAGGATGCCGGGCACGTTGGAGACGCCGCCCGAGGGGAAGTCCTGCGGCAGCTTGAACACGATCTCGACGGTATGGCTCGCCGGCAGATTGGGATCGGCGTTGCGGCGGAGCGACCAGGTCATGGCGATGCGGCGCTCCGGAATCTCGACGTCGGCGCGGATCGCAAGCTCCGGCGGCAATCCCGGACCGGGCGACACCGTCTCGGTGCGCCAGATCGCCGAGCCGGAGAAGCGCTTGCCCTGCGGATCGTTGGGATCCTCCTCGTAGAGCACGACGCGCTGCGCCACGGCCGCGCCGGGCGTGACCGCCGCGGGCTGCTGCGGGGCCGGCTGGCTGCCGTCGAAGCGTCCGGGATCCTTGGTGCTGCGTCCGGAGGGTTGCTGCGTTGGGGTTTCGGACGCGACCTCGGTCGGCCCTGGACCGCGCAGCGAATGGTAGAAATTCGACACGGTCGGCCACAGCACCAGCAGGCCGGCGCCGAGGCCCACGACCACCAGCAGCACGGCTGCGATCTTGATGTAATCGCGGAACGAGCGGCCGGGCGCCGGCTCCTCCAACTCCTCCACAGGCATTGGAGGCATGCGGACGCGGGCCGGCATCGGCTGGGTCTCGTCGTCGATGGTCGGCTCGAGCAGGCGTGGCGCCGGCGCGTCGTGCACCATGTCGTGCGCGTCGTCGGTCTCCAGCGGGCCGCGCTCGCTGCGCTCGTAGTCCTGCTCAGGCGGCGGCGCTTCGTCATAGTGCTCGCGCGCAGACCGCGCCGAGCGCGCGGAGGCTTCGCCGAGATCGTCGGTCTCGGACACCACGTTGCGGAAGTCGTTGAGCCCGGCGTCGAGCAGGGAGCGGCGCTCGCCTGGTGCCCGCCCGCGCAGCGGATGCCGCTGCGGTTGCGCCGGCGGCGATGGCGCCGCGCCGTCCGCGATCGGCTGGTCGAACACCGGGTCGACGTAGCGCTCCTTGCCGAACATGCCGTTGGAGGCGGGCCCGCTCGGCTGCCGCGGCGCGGGCTGCGTCCGGCGCAGCAGACCGTCGGCCCGCGGCTGCGGGCTCGTCCGGCGCTCCTGATCGGAGGCGCCCGGGAAGTCGTCCCAGCGCGGCATCTCGGGAGCACGAATCTTGTGGGCAGGCTCCGGCCGGGCCGGCTCGACCCAGGTCTGGCGGGCCGACTCGGCCTCCACCTTGCGAATCGACTCCTCGAGCGCGAGGCGCTCGCGGGTCACGTCCGATTCACTCAGCGCCGGCGTCACGCCACGCAACTGCGCGACAAGCGCCGTGCGCGCGCGCTCGTAGAGCGCGCGGCGGGCGTCGCCGGTGTTCTTTTCGAGGCCGGCGACGGCTCGGGCAATGAGCGGGTAGTAGTCGGCCATGGTCTTCTAGTTTACACCTTCGTTGCGCCGATTTCCGCCATTAGTTTTCAAACGGGTTGTGCATCAGGATCGTGTCCTCCCGCTCGGGACTCCTCGATACGGCGCACATACTTGATGGCCGGGGCCGGCAGCTCCACCCAGGAGCGCGCCTTGGCGGTCCGGCCCTGCCAGCCCTCGATCGTCTCGTAGACCGGCGCGACCCGGGCCTGGGCATGCTCGCTGGCTGGAAGATAGTCGATCTCCCGCCCGTCCAGACGGTAGCCCACGCACACCTTGATTTCCGCCAACCCATCCAGGATGTCGAGCTTGGTCAAGGCCAAGCCATTGATTCCGCTGGTCTTCACGGCCTGTCGCACGAGCACCGCGTCGAACCAGCCGCAGCGCCGCGGCCGCCCGGTGACGGTGCCGAATTCGCGGCCGCGCTCCCCGATCAGGCGGCCGATGTCGTTCGTCTGCTCGGTCGGGAATGGCCCCTCCCCCACCCGGGTCGTATAGGCCTTGCAGATGCCGAGCACGTAGTCGATCGCCGAAGGGCCTAGCCCCGAGCCGGTCGCCGCCTGCGCCGCCACCGTGTTGGACGAGGTCACGAACGGGTAGGTCCCGTGGTCGATGTCGAGCAGCGCACCCTGGGCCCCTTCGAACAGAATCCGCTTGCCCTCGCGCCGCTTCTGGTCGAGCAGCGACCACACCGAATCCATGTACGGCAGCACCCGCGGCGCGACGCTCTCGAGCTGCTCCTTGATGGCGGCGGCGCCGAGCTGTTCGAGCCCGAGCCCGCGCCGCAGCGCATTGTGGTGCGCGAGCAGGCGGTCGATCTTGCCGTTGAGCTTCGGCAGGTCGGCAAGGTCCATGAGGCGAATGGCACGCCGGCCGACCTTGTCCTCGTAGGCGGGGCCGATGCCGCGGCCGGTGGTGCCGATGCGCGTTGCGGAATTCGACGTCTCGCGCGCGACGTCGAGCTGTTGGTGCAGCGGCAGAATGAGGGTCGCGTTCTCGGCGATGCGCAGACTGTCGGGCGTCACGGCAACCCCCTGCGCACCGAGCCGATCGATCTCCTCGATCAGCGCGCGCGGATCGAGCACCACGCCGTTGCCGATCACCGAGAGCTTGCCACCGCGCACCACGCCCGACGGAAGCAGCGAAAGCTTGTAGGTGATCCCGTCGATGACCAGCGTATGCCCGGCGTTGTGGCCGCCCTGGAAGCGCACCACGATGTCGGCTTGCTCCGAGAGCCAGTCGACAATTTTCCCCTTGCCTTCGTCGCCCCACTGGGAGCCGACAACGACCACATTGGCCATCAGGTGCCCTTCCGACTGGCCCGAAATAATCGCGAATCAACAGGGACTTGCCCAAGCTTCGGCCCTCCCGGGATTAACGGAAGCCGCCGCCTCAGGCAAGGCGGCGCGCGGGGCCAAGCACGACCCTCCGGGCCGGCGGCGGCCAATGCCCCCGACGCCCCTCCCTGGCTTGGTCCGGTCAGAAGGCCCGACAAATCGGCTCTCTAAAAGGCAATCTCGCGGCGATATCGGGGCGGTCGGCTAGCGTCAGCTACTTCCGCCCGGCGAGCTCGCGCACCTTGTCCACCACCGCCGGCGGCGCGGCATCGACGCGCTTGAGCATGGCGGCGATGGCCTCGCCCGGCACCGGGTCGACGTCGATGCCAAGCTTCTGCGCGTTGGCGAGCGTCTCCGGGTCCTTGAGCATGGCGAGGTAGGCGCGGCGCAGGAGCGCAACCCGGTCCGCTGTCACCTCGACCGGCGCGAACACCGGCCAGGCCATCGCCTGCCCGGCCAGCAGCAGCTCTAATACCTGTCGCTGCTCGTCGGTCTTGGCGTAGTCCGTGACCATGGGACGTGCGGAATCTCAGGGGACTTGGTCATGGTCATCTGCACCAGCAGATTGAGCTCGCCGCGGTTGAGCAGCTTCATCCCGTCGTTGCGGAAACTTGCCCATGACCAGGAGCCGCGCCCTTCGATCTCCTTGCGCTCCACTGCCAGCGTCATCTCGGCACCGCTGCGGTAGCCTATGATCATCTTGAAGCGGGTGCCAAGGAGATTGTTGAGCGTGGTCAAGTAGGTCATGCCGTCCGTGCCGGGCGCGATTGCGGCCACCACGATCTCGCGCTTGCGCGCATCGTCGAGCGTCTTGACCCCGATGTCGGAGCGCACCGCGACGACCGAGACTTCGTTGCTGGTGCTGCCGATTCAGTTGAGCGTGAGCGGGTCGAAACGGGCCGCCTGCCCGCCGAGCAGCGGCTCGATCGCCATCCCGCGAGCGACCAGCGCCAGCATCGTGCCGTCCTTGGGCGCAACGTTGGCGACGTGATTGGCGGCGGTGAGCGTGCCGGCGCCCGGCATATTGCGCACGATGATGGTCGGATTGCCGGGGATGTGGCGGCCGAGATGACGCGCGGCGAAGCGGGCATTGCCGTCGCAGAGGCTGCCGGCCGCGTAGCCGACCACCAGCGTCATGGTCTTGTCGGGCGCGAAGTCCTGCGCGCGTCCAGACGCGGCATGCAGGCATAGTGCTGCAACAAGGATTACACCGCGAGAAGCCGGGAGCGCGCCCAAATTCATTCTTCCTTCTCACGGTCTTGGGCGCCATGAAATACGCCCAGAATCATGACCACGTTGCTGTCAGTCTGAACCTCGTAGACCAGTACATAGGGCACTCCCTGCACCACCCATTCGCGCGTGTCGGTGGACCGGCCCGGACGCCCCGCATATGGGAAGTATCGCAGGACCTCCGCCGCCTCGCGAATGGCGGTGCCAACCTTGGCTGCACCCGCCGGACTGCGCTCGCTGATGTATGCTTGAATCGCAATGAGTTGCGCTCGGGCGCGAGCGCTATAACGCAGATCTAGCGGCCGAACCGGCGCCACACGTCTTCCATCTCGGCATCGGTTGCGATCTTTCCGGCGCGGACCTCTTGCTTCGCCAGCTCGACCTCGGCCACCTGCTCATCGGTGAGCTGATAGCGGCTGGCGTCGGGATTCGCGAAACCCAACAGAAACTTCGCCGCGACGTCCTGCTCCCGCTCGGGGAGCAATCGCAGGCTGGCAATCGCCTGTTCGAGCAACTTTGTCATGGCGCCATGATAAGGGCGGATCGCCCTCAACGCAAAGCCGGATTGCCTCAAAACCGCAGCGGTCGCGCCTGCTGCACCTGCGGCAATGCGCGCACCTTGGCGAGCACGGCGGGCGGCAGCACGCCGTCGATCTCGATCAGCGCGACGGCGTTGCCGCCGGGCGCGTCGCGGCCGACGTGGAAGGTCGCGATATTGATGCCGGCGTCGCCCAGCGTCGAGGAGAACCTGCCGATGAAGCCCGGCTTGTCGAGATTGGTGATGTAGATCATCGACGGGCCGAACTCCGCGTCCATGCGGATGCCCTTGATGTTGACGATGCGCGGGCGCCCGTCGGCATAGACAGTCCCCGATACGTGCCGCGACTGGCGCTCGGTGACGACCGTCACCGTGATCAGGCTCTCGTAGTCGCCCGCCGCCTCGCGCGTCATCTCTTCGACCACGATGCCGCGCTCCTTGGCGACGATCGGCGCCGAGACGACGTTGACATCCTCGAGCATCGGCCGCAGCAGGCCGGCAATGGCGGCGGAGGTCAGCGCCTTGGTGTTCATGCCGGCAACCGCGCCCTCGTAGGCGAGCTGCACCTTGGCGAGGCCGGTCTCGGTCAGTTGCCCGGCGAACGATCCGAGCCTCTCGGCGAGCGCCACGAACGGCTTGAGCCGGGGCGCCTCCTCGGCGGTGATCGAGGGGAAGTTGACCGCATTGGTGATGGCGCCGGTCAACAGGTAGTCCGACATCTGCTCGGCCACCTGCAGGGCGACGTTCTCCTGCGCCTCGGTGGTGGAAGCGCCGAGGTGCGGCGTGCACACGACGTTGGGATGGCCGAACAGCACATTGGCGGTCGCCGGCTCCTCGACGAACACGTCGAACGCGGCGCCCGCGACCTGGCCAGAATCGAGCGCCTGCCGCAGCGCCTCTTCGTCGACCAGCCCGCCGCGTGCGCAGTTGATGATGCGTACGCCCTTCTTCATCGAGGCGAGCGCATTGGCGTCGACGATGTTCTTGGTCTTGTCGGTGAGCGGCGTATGCAGCGTGATGAAATCGGCGCGCTTGAACAGCTCGGCGAGCTCGACCTTTTCCACCGCCAGCGCGCGCGCCCGCTCGGGCGACAGGAACGGATCGTAGGCGATCACCTTCATGCGCAGGCCGTGGCCGCGGTCGGCAACGATCGAGCCGATATTGCCGCAGCCGATGACGCCCAGCGTCTTGCCGGTGATCTCGACGCCCATGAAGCGGTTCTTCTCCCACTTGCCGGCCTGGGTCGAGGCGTCGGCCTGCGGAATCTGGCGCGCCAGCGCGAGCATCAGCGTGATGGCGTGCTCGGCAGTGGTGATCGAATTGCCGAACGGCGTGTTCATCACGATCACGCCCTTGGCGGTCGCCGCCGGGATGTCGATGTT
>WNGB01007367.1_pt1 | contig 15906 bp, 8 predicted proteins | sample 5400681 | NCBI WGS metagenome assembly WNGB01 (sample SAMN13153367, study PRJNA577476) | soil metagenome | isolation source: 115 cm soil or saprolite under grassland replicate 2 | place: USA:California | collected 2016-06-15 | reverse complement strand
GGTGACTGTCCTACGATCTGTTCAAAGGCAAACTCCTGTAGGCGCTCCTTCCGCACCTGATCGAGTTCACGCCGCAAATGGCGGGCTTCAATGCCATTGCGAATTGTTATGCGCAGCTCTTCAAGGCTGATTGGTTTACTTATGAAGTCGTAAGCGCCACCGCGCAACGCGGAAATCGTATTGTCTATCATTACATTGCCAGTAATCATGATGACCACGACGTCGGGCCGATCGTCTTTAATCCGGCGCAATAGGTCCAGTCCGGAGCCGTCCGGCAGATCGATATCGAGCAGCACCGCGGCCGGCGTTTCCGCGCTGAATTGCGCCAGCGCTTCGCTGACGGTTCCGGCTTCAATTGCTGTAAAACTCCAACTTCGCAGGGCTTCACCCAATGTCCAGCGAACGGCCTGATCGTCGTCAACAATCAGTATTTTCTCTTTATTACTTTTCAGCGAGCTGCCCCTCCCCTGGTTGCAAATGGCATCATAGCGACTCACTTCATTATATTCGGCACACGGTCATTCAGAAAGCTGACCTGCCTCCCGATAGTGTCCTGATGCGCTGTGTTCGTTCCCGTTAACCTTGAGTCACAAAAGAAAAGCGTCGTCGGGCATGATTTGAACCGAGATCCTCTGAGCCGGACTCTGAAGACAACATGCTTAACCGAGGATCGTTTGGTTATTGATTTCTGAGCGACACAGGTCTCACCAGGCGCAAGTCGCAGTCCATGTCGCACGCGTTCTACTTACAGCTTATGTGCTGAAAACTGCCGCGCGCTTCAAGCGGGAGTATCGGGAAAGCTTTGCTCGAGTTGCGGACGACCGGCGGTATCTGATCGAACGGCCATCGACCGTCGACGGCTTAAAGATCTATCCCTCAAAAGCTACCTTGTCTTCGCCGAACTAAGTGACGGAGTTTCAGGTGGTTCACTGCGCGATAGACTGCTCCAAAACTACGGCATGATGGTGCGGGAGTGAGCAACAAGATGGGCGCAGGTGAAAAGATGGCGAGTCTGGGCCAGCTTTCGGCCGGCATTGCCCATGAACTTAACAATCCCGCCGGCTTAGTCTACGGCAATATGGACCTGCTGCAGGGTTACATCAGTTCATAATACTGGCATACCGTTGCATCTATTCTTAATCTCTCTTTACCGCAACCGCATAAACATGTCCGAGAACCCATGCCGGCGACTGGCGGTTCCGCGACTCAGGCGATGGTCACTGAGACGACCTCGGCCTCGCTTAAGGCGTGAGGCCAACGCGCCGCAGCAAATCCTGAAAGCGCGTATCTGAGCGCAACTTATCAAGGCGCGGATCAACTTTAATCGCTAAAATGAAGAGAGAGCGTTCTTGATACAATTGGTTGAGGATTTCAAGTGCTTTGTCATTCTCGCCGAGTTCTGCATACATTGTGGCTTTAATGTAAATGTAGGGCGGTGCTTGAGGGGCTTGGCTTTCGATCATCGCTCGCAAAAATCCCTGCCAGCCGCGGGCGGCAAAACTTTCGCGAATAAACGCCGCACCCTGTGGATTGCCCAACATCTCCAGAATTTTAGCGCGGTTTTGGACAGTTTCAGCATAGTTACCTTGCATTTGATAAGCGATGGCGAGACCGTTATACGACGGTATGAAATAGGCATCCAATTCGAGAGCTTTTTTGAATTGCGCGATAGCTTCGTCGTAGCGCCGGGCGTCAATCAAAGCCATGCCGATGGAAGAATTTATGCTCGGCGAGAGCGGGTTAATCTCCGCCGCCTGCCGCGACTCAGATAATGCTTCTTCGTGTCTGCCGAGTAGAGACAATAATACGCCATAAGATTCATGCGCCGACGCATCGTTCGGGTCTAGTTCAAGGGCGCGTTTGAATTCGTGTTCCGCTGAGACAAAATCATAATCATATTGGAAGTGGATAAAGCCCAAAGACTCGTGCGCTGTAGATAGCTGGTCGTCAAGCGAAAGGGCTTTCAGCGCGTTCTCCTTCGCCTTTAAAATCGTCTCGCGGGACGGAAAATCGTTCGCGCCCGCTAATAATAAATAAGTGCCTGCGAGATTGGCGTAAGCGGCGGCGAAGTTCGGATCTAGGGCTATTGCCTGCTGAAAGTATGCTAGAGCTTTACGCGTATCTTGCGGCGTGAACTTCTCAACATGAAAACGTCCTTTTAAGAAGAGTTGATAAGCTTCGACGTTTGTCGTGTAGGCTTTTGTCGCCCGGCGCTCGTCCGCTCCCGATAGCCGCGCCCTTAACTTATGTGAAACGTCGCGCGCAATCTCGTTTTGCACCGCCACGAGGTCAGTAAGCTTTCGATTGTACTGCTCGCCCCAAAGCTGATTACCATTGCGCGCGTCAACCAGCGACAAATACAACACCAAGTCGTCGCCATGTTGCACGACCCGCCCGGTCACGATCGCTTCCACCGATAGCTCTGAGGAGATTCGTTGCAGCTCGAATTCTTTACCTTTGTAACGAAACACTGTGGTGCGCGCTTTGACCGATAGGTTGGAAAGCTGCGATAGACTATTGATAAGAGCTTCTGTGACATCATCAGAAAGATATTCCAGATCAGGGTTTCCGCTCTCATTCCGAAACGGCAGGACGGCAATCGATTCGATTTGAGGACGAGGTGCCACGGTTAAGGAACGATAGATGAAGAAACCAGCGATAATGAGCGACAAGCTCAACAACGCGATTAGCAGCCAAGGCAACGTTGTCCTTTTTGCAAGGGCGATTGTGTGGGTTTTTGTTAAAGTCTCGCCTCGATCGACGAAACCCTCAACAGCTTCTCCGGCGCCGATCATGGATTTCTGCGGCGAGTGATCAGCGACATTTTCTTCCGTCACGACGCGCGTAAGAGTACGCTTTTCAACCACTAAGGTTTCCGGTGGCGACTCTTTTACAGGAGCGGTGAAACGGTAACCGCGCTTCGGCACCGTTTCGATATAGGTCCGGCCATTCTCACCGGAACCTAGCAGCTTTCTGAGCGCGTACACATTGTTGGTCAGGTTGGACTCTTCGACGAAAGCGTCCGCCCACACTACTTTCATTAACTCATCCTTCTCAATCAGATGGCCGCTACGCTCCACCAGCGCCGCCAGCGTCTCGAAAGCCTTCGGCGTGAGTGCCACGGGCTCCCCATCGCGCAACAGAAGTCGTTCCGCCGTGTCCAAACGGTACGGGCCGAATTCATATAAAGGTTGAGAACGCGTGGGCATACAGCTTTAGAGAATTTTCAGAGATTTTTCCGAGATATCTCTTAGGACTTCCTCGCCGCGCCTCAATTACCGTTTGCCGCCGTGGCGAGAATTTGATTTGGCGAAAGAAGGCGAAGCGAACTCGCTCATTCTAGTCCTCGCCTACTTGGCTGGCAATTACCAGGACGCGTCGGTGGCACACCCCGCCTGGACCAAGTTGCCGTTCAGGTCGCGAATTTCGAACGCAGTCGTACCGCCAAATCCCATGGCCGGCACTGCGGAAGAACGAGCTGTTGCTAACTTCCAGCACTGAGCCTCCCGTAACGCCAGGCGTCCCTGGAGGAACGTATGTGATCAAGCATCACGAAAGCGCGTACCTCGGAAGTGACCTCGTTGACCCCATCGCTCACTACCGCGTACACGTTGATTGCGTCAGTTGGATGAGCCAAATATGACTATGCGGAGACTTCGCTTGCGTGGGACGGTGAGCTGTGACTGCCCTCCTTCGTCAGCCATAGCTCGAATAGGAGTCGCTGAGGTAAACTTGCTCGCCGAGTTCGCCATTTCATGGTCAACAGAATTCCCGAGTGACTTCTCTTCTTCCACCTGGCAGCAAACTCTCTTCTTATGAAATCCGCTCGTTGCTTGGGAAGGGCGGGATGGGAGAGGTTTATCTTGCTCAAGATACGCGACTCGGCCGATTTGTTGCCTTGAAGGTTCTACCCGCCGAACTGACGCAGAATCAGGATCGTTTGCGACGATTCGAGCAGGAGGCACGTGCAGCATCCGCACTGAATCATCCAAACATCATTACCATCCACGAGATCGGCAACGTCGACTCAAACACCTTCATCGTTACCGAATTTATCGAAGGCGAATCACTACGCCAGGTCATGCAGGCCGGGCCGATCAAACTTTCCAAGGCGATTGATATTGCCACTCAGATTGCGGCCGCACTCTCGGCGGCCCAGGCAACGGGCATTGTCCACCGCGACATTAAACCTGAAAACGTAATGGTTCGTGCTGACGGTATTGTTAAGGTGTTGGATTTCGGCCTAGCTAAACTCTCCGACAATGCTACTACCGGGGTCGATCAGGAAGCGTTAACCAGAGCTTTGGTAAATACAGGTGCGGGCGTAGTGATGGGTACGGCGAGTTATATGTCACCCGAACAGGCTCAGGGTCTCACCGTCGATACACGATCAGACCTGTGGAGCCTCGGTGTTTTGATGTACGAAATGGTTGCGCGTCGACCCCCATTCGAAGGTTCCAATCAAATGGAGGTGATTGCGCGAATCATCGAACGAAACGTACCGCGCCTCTCGGATGTCGTCCAAGATGTGCCGGCTGAGTTGGATCGAATCGTCGCAAAAACTCTCACCAAAGATCGCGACGAAAGATATCAAACAGCGAAGATCTGAAGAAACTGGGACGTCAGCTCGACGATAGTACGCCGACTGTAAAGGCAGACTCTGGTGTCGAATTTGATGAGGCAAAGACTTCAATCCTTACGAGCCCGAAAACCACTGCCGCACCAACGTCCAGCGCAGAATACATCTTCAATCAATTCAAGTATCACAAGTTTGCTGTCCTCGCTACCTTGTTGACTGTTATTGCCGCCGGAACGGCACTCGTGTTTTATCTTAGTGGTCGGAATGCAAACTCTGCTATTGACTCGATTGCCGTACTTCCGTTTGAAAATCAGAATCATGATCTTGAGAGTGACTACCTTGCCGATGGTCTGACTGACACGATCATCAACAACCTCTCGAACATATCTTCATTACGTGTCAGCTCACGAAACTCTGTCTTTCGATACAAAGGAAAGGAAACTGATCCAGCAGCGATTGCTAAAGAATTGGGAGTGCGTGCCGTACTCACCGGGCGCATCCAGCAACGCGGAGATAACATAGTTGTCAGTGCTGAATTGGTAGACATGCGCGACAACAAACAGGTGTGGGGCAATACCTACACTCGAAAGCTCGCAGACCTTCAACTTGTTCAGGGTGAGATTGCGAGTCAAATAACTCAGACACTGCAAAAGCGTTTGAGCGGCGAAGAGCAAAGACAACTGGCTAAGCGCCACACAGAGAATTCCGACGCTTACCAGTTGTATCTAAAGGGTCAATACCAACTAAACAAACGTACCGTAGAGAGTTTAAAGAAAGGTATCGACTACTTCCGCCAGGCAACGGAGCAAGACCCGAGCTATGCGTTGGCCTATGCAGGGTTGGCGGATGCTTACAATCATCTTGGAATGTGGGCACAGCTACCACCAGGCGAATCGTTTCCGCAGGCCAAAGCTGCTGCCGAAAAGGCTCTTCAATTAGATGCGACGCTCGCTGAAGCGCATGCGGCAATGGCCTTCTTAAAATTCCAACACTATTGGGATTTCGAGGAATCAGAGCGTGAGTATCAGCAGGCCATCAAACTAAATCCTCGCAACGTCGCCACGCGCGAATGGCACGCATACCACTCGTACCTCGCAGATCCCAATCGCTTTAACGCGGCGATGCAGGAATTAAAGACTGCTCAAGAGCTTGATGCGCTCTCACTCTCAGTGAATTTCAACATAGCCACGCTGCTGTACTTCAATCATCAATACGATGAGAGTATTGAGCAAATTCAGGCGATGCATAACCAGGATCCTGGATTCACGTTCGGGTATGGGTTACTCGGTGTTATATACACGCACAAAAAGATGCCGGAAAAAGCAGTTGAGGCGTGGTTAAAAGGATCGGCTCTGGAGGGGGTTGGGCAATCGGCGGCTGCGGAGCAAGCATTGCGCGATGCTTTCAAACAACGCGGAACCGAAGGATTCCTGCGCAAGCACATTGAGGTACTGCAGGAAGAGAGCAAACGAGGTTACGTCTCTCCATACTTCATCGCCATTGACTATGGTCTGCTTGGTGATAAGGAGCGGGTATTTGAGTGGCTGGAGAAGGCATACAAGGAGCGCTCGAGTTGGCTTGTTGAGATGAGAGTTGATCCGCTGTGGGATTTTGTGAGGTCAGATCCAAGGTACACGGATCTGTTGCGGCGGATAGGTTATAAGGTTTAGGGAGATGGACTAACAGATGAAAGGAATTAAGCATTTCATTCCGACTATCCTCATAGCACTACTTCTCTCGGTTGCTTTCGCCCACTTGAGTCTCGCCCAAAAAGCGAAAAACTCTGGATTGAAGCCTGTTGCCAAGGTTTCGATCGATGAGATTACTTCAGCTATCAGAAATGACTTCGGACCAAGCATGGAGGTTGTCACAGACACCCAGCCTTTCTATCTGCTTGGTGATTTCAATGGTGACAGTTATCCCGACATAGCGGTGCTCGTAAATCCAGAAGAAAGTAAGGGGGAACTGAAGCAGCATGGTGTGAAGTACATAGATGTTGACCCATCTTCTCCGACTAACGGACAAGAGCGAGATCTTGAATCAGCAAGATTCCAGTATTGCTTGGGCCTGGCCGTTATTCACGGAACAGCGAAAGGATGGAGAGCGGGGAACCCAAGTGAAAAGTATATCTTTTATGAATGCTTCATTCCTTTTCGTCTTGTTCCGAAAGCAACGAAGATTCACCGTTACTACAAAGGATACAAAGAAGCTCCGCCGCGGCTGAAGGGCGATGCGATATATCTGGACCTTGAAAGAGAAGGCAAAGCGATCGTTTATTGGACGGGTAAGACGTATCGCGGCTATGGACAATGATCTCCACGCCGCGCCGAACAGTCGATTGCAGCGGACGCGCGCCCAGCATTCTCTTTCTCATCAAGGGCCTGTGCGCGCCGCTGAATCGGGGCGTTAGACCCGCTCTCTTGGATAGTCAGAAAATGAAAACTATGCGCTTCTTGTTCATGGCAGGGTTGCTTATTGGCTTACAGGTTATGCCTCATTGCGTCAAGGCTTTGGTTCAAGACTTTGATCGAAATGAGATGTATCTCGTGAAGCGAATCTATGTAAATAGAATGGGTAGCTCAGAAGAGTCGCCGCGATTTCGGCTCCTGCTAAAAAGGAAAATAGCGGCAAAGGGATTTGTGATTGTGAATACTCCAAAGGTGGCGGATGCCATCCTGACAGGTGTTATCTCTGCTTATATTGCCCGCGATTGCGAATCATACTGCCGTACCATCGAGGTTAAACTTAGCTTGAAATCCACCACTGGACAAATTCTAACGTCCGCAGAGTACACCACCGGGCGAGATAAAGGATTTCATACCAAAGATGGTGTAGAGCGTACAGCGGATGATTTTGTCAATAGCCTTCGTAAACATTGGGACTGGTCATTGAATGCAAGTCGTGCGGGGCAAGTAGAATATGTTTTCGTAGTCTGGAAACCTAACGATAAGGAGTTGTTTATTTCCAGTGGTGTCCCCACTGATTACAGACTCACAAACGAGGAGTTACTCAAGCTGAAGTCGCTTGGGTTAAAGGGAGAATTGAAAGTTACTCGCGTAGGAGTATCCGGCAGCGGTGCCTTTAAGACTCGTATCATTGTTGTATTATATGAACAAGTAAGTGAGCCTGTTGATTTCCCAGTGCCGCACCACTCAAACCTGATAATTGTTCAGAAAGGTGATGAATGGATAATTGAGCCGTCTCACACACGATTCTCAGAAAGTAATTTCAAGATTTTCCCTATTACGCACAATCAAACCGGTTTCGGCTTGGATAGGAAAAACCTCGGGTATGGGTTTCAATTCGCTTATACGTGGTAAATAACATTGGCACGTGGCTTTATCGAAGAGTTGAAGAGAAATAGAATGTAATTTGGTAAAACCCTTCATCCCCAACCTGTTTCGTCTTTTGTATGCAGATGTCGGCGCTCTTTAGAACGATCCGACGAAAGTAGGTAGTCTAAAACTCTTCTACCGTCTGCCAAAACAAGCTGAAATGGTTGATCAACCTGAAACTCTGGCATGGCTTCCGAGTTATCGTTAAAGTAATGTCTTTTTTACGGGATTGTAACCCCGAAATAATGAACCTTTATATTTAGCCATCGACTCGTACCGTTTCCGCTTAGCGGGTTTTCTTCGTGGGTTTCTGTTCTGGCTTAGGCTCAGAATCTGCCGTAAGGCATCCTCGAATGAATCCGGGGCGAGTGGGAAAAGCTGCACGACGCGGCGAGTCGGTTGGGATGCTCGACGTCACCATATACAGATCCCGGGCTCATTCAGGTTTGTAATCAAGGCATTCACATTGAAGAGTTGCATCAACGCCATCAGAAACATCGCCGGTTGAGAGAATCTGAGATGAACACCGCTTAAGAACAAGAAAGCGGCGGTCCCAAACAAGGCATGAGAACATTAGCAACACCTAGGGACCAACGTCGCCGCTCAAGGTACTCTCTTTCTTGTGAAAAGATGTTGATACTCCACACCAGGTGGTTCTTGATCGTCATCGTAGCGGCGCTGGTTGTGACCGCCTTTACGGCGACGGCATTGATGAAAGGGCGTAGTGGCCGCTGGGCGAATATTCCTGGCAATCCCCAGGCTCGCGTCAATAACCCCAAACTAAAAGCGGACAACGCTTTTTTTGTGGACAAGAAGGACGAGACAGATTCGCGCGCTCGCGGTCCCAAGGAACTACGTCTTAAGAAGGCACACCCGTTTGACGGCGATCTTCGGAAATTACCGTACCGGAAACCTGTTAGGAAGTGGCGGCCCGAGCGCGAACCGCCTTATCATGTCCCTCAGATTCACCCAGGAACGACAACGCCTGCAAAACCCCCAGCTCCAACGCAGCCTGCTGTGTCAGCACCAGCCGCTCCGGCGCCGACACCTACCATCAGCTTCGATGGGCTCGACTTCGCGAACTGGGGCGGCGGTCATCCACCAGACGAGAATGGCGACGCCGGCCCGACTTATTACATTCAAACAGTCAACACATCGATCGGCATCTTCAACAAGAGCACTGGCGTCCGAGTAGCGGCATTCACGTTCGATACGTTCATGAGCCAGGGGAGTTTTGGGAATCTATGTGACACAGACAACTTTGGCGACCCAGTCGTCTTGTATGACACCTTTGAAGATCGATGGTTCATTACGGACTTCGCCTTTCAGCTTGATGGTTCGAGCAACGTCATTAATCCGCCAGGTTCGTTTCAGTGCATCGCGGTCTCGAAGACAGGAGACCCGGTCGCGGGTGGTTGGAACTTTTACTCCATCAATACGACCGGCGGCCTCGGCGACTATCCAAAGTTCGGTATTTGGCCGGACGGCATATATATGTCGGCCAACATGTTCGACTATGCGGCCAGCGGGTCGTTCCAGAACGTGCGGGTGTATGCCTTTAACAAGACTCAGATGTACACCGGCGCACCGACACCTCAGGTTGTCTCATTCGATGTCGCGGATGCCTCTGAGTTCACGCTGCTGCCGAGTAACGCGCGCCTTCAAGCAGGCACACCGCCGCCAGGTAGTCCCAACTACTTCATTTCGACTTGGGAATTTCTGAACGCACAAGACGTCTATAAATTCCACGTCGACTGGAATAGCATCTCTCTTTCTACGTTCATTGGACCATTCAACCCACTCGCCAGCAGCAGTTGGCCAAACGCATCAGTACCCAACGCGGCAACCCCGGGTAATTCCCTGGATGTCCTTGAACTCCGCGCGATGGCCCAAAACCAATACACTAATCTTAGCGGCGTGGAATCTCTCTGGGCGACGCACACCGTTCGGAGACAAGATGCCTCGGGCTTTGCGGCGCCGCGATGGTATCAAGTGCCGGTGACTGGCGGCACCGTCGGCGCTAACGACACTCAGTCGGTCACTTGGGATCCCGATGGGGCCAATGTGACTTATAGATATGTGCCCAGTTTAGCCGTCGACCGCGCCGGTAACATGGCAATCGGCTACACCACTTCGAACAGCACAACCAATCCGGGGATCAAGTACGCTGGTAGGCTGTCAACTGATCCAGTCAACACGTTCAGCCAGACCGAGCAGACCCTGATTCAAGGGACTGGAACCCAGACTGGTAGCTGCGGCGGCACCTGCACTCGCTGGGGTGACTACACCGCGATGACGCTGGATACTGATGGCTGCACGTTCTGGTACACCAACGAGTACTACGCCGTTAACGGTCTTAATGATCTCACCCGCATCGGCTCGTTCAAGTTAGCCGCGTGTACGCCCGTTGGAAGTGGCGGCACTGTGTCAGGTACAGTGATGAGAGCCAGCGACAACTCGCCGATTAGCGGCGCCACAGTTGCGCTCGGCGTTCGAACCACGGCTACCGACGGCAGCGGCTCTTATTTGTTCACTGGGATTCCGGCCGGCACCTATCCGAGCATCGCCGCAAGTGAAGCAGGATTCAACTCCAGTACCGCGACCAGCATCGTTGTGAACGATAGTTCAACGACAACGCAGAATTTTTCGCTCACTGCGGCGGCAACCAGCGGCTGTTTTACAGATACGACACAAGCCGACTTCCAAATGGGTGTCGCGACAAATGTTGACCTGACCACCAGCTCCGGCGATGTCATCCTGCTGACTACGGAAAACATTGACCAGCAAAACACGAACGTTTCCAATGGCGGCTTTGGCTTTACCTCCACAAGTTGGGCAGGTCAGACCTTCACTCCGGCTGTTACTGGTCAATTAACCAGAGTAGACCTGGAGCTGTTCTGTAGTCTGTGTAGTGGCACGAATCCCAACATCACAGTCTCGATCAGGGCGACGACCGGCTCGCCGGCTGTGCCGACTGGTCTAGACTTAACTACAGCAACGATTGCCGGTTTTTCGAGCGGTGCCGGCGTCTATTACACCGCAACCTTCAACAGCCCGCCAACGCTGACTGCAGGAACACGCTACGCAGTGATATTTCGACTGGTCTCAAACCGCGCTACAGGGACCCAGGACTACGTCATTAGTTCGGCTAATCCATACGCGAACGGCCAGCGTGTTACTTCAGGGGACAGTGGAGTGACTTGGGCCGCGGATACAATGAGCGGTGGCAGGGATCTTGGCTTCAAAACTTATATGAAGACTGCCTTTGCATCCACTGGGGATTTTGCCTCGTCATCAAAGGACGCGAACCCCACAGTAGGTTCTACGCCAACATGGACCACGCTGTCCTGGACCGCAAACACGCCGGCGAATACGACGCTGAAATTCCAGGCGGCAGTGAGCAATAGCGTGAATGGCCCCTTCAATTTTGTCGGACCTGATGGCACAGCGGCGACCTTCTTTACCGTGAGCGGTGCCTCGCTAAGTCAATTCAATGGTTTCCGGTATCTAAAATACAAGGCGTATCTGAGCACGACGAATAACAGTGTGACGCCAACCTTGAACGACGTCACGATCTGCTTCAGCGATGCGCAAACCGCACTAAGAATTGACAGTGTAGTTCCGCCGGCGGGACGCACTTCAGGTGGACAGCAGATCATATTAACCGGCGCATTTGCCAACCTCTCTACGGTGACGATGGGGGGATCGGCGGCCTCGTTTGTTTACACCAACGGCGCCGGTGATACGAGCCAAATTACCGTGACGACGCCATCCCATGCGGTGGGCGCGGCTGATATTGTACTTACACCTACCTCCGGCGGCACGGTAACTAAAACCAACGCGTTTGCATATTTGCCGACTGTCTTTACTGACGACACGCTTGTGGTGAACGTCACTACGGTTAAGACTCAACACATCATTGAATTGCGGCAGGCGGTTAATGCGATGCGCGCAGTTGCTGGTTTGAGTGGTGCCCCCTGGACTGATCCGGCTCTGGCGCTTGGCGATACGATAAAGGCAATGCACATTCGGGATCTGCGGACTTACCTGGACGACGCGGCGAGTCGGCTCGGCTATTCGACGTCGCCGTATACCGAACCGTCTTTGAACACGGGTTATTTGATCAAGCGGATACATATTGAAGAGTTGCGCCAACGCATCCGCGTCATCGCAGGATAACCAACGGATCCTTATTGAGCCGTATGCAGATGCGAAATTCATCAGATGGAAGCGAAAGGCAATGTCTAGCCGCGCTGTTAGAAACTTCTTGTCTCAATTGCCCTCGCCGAGACTCGCGGGCAGCACTTCGCTTCGCGCAAACGATATCAACAGCCTGAAGGAGTTACTGTTATGCTTACTCTAAAACAGATCACGTTGTCATCCGGTCTTATCATCGCACTGTTCTCGACAGCCGCGGCGCAAGAGAGCAATCTAGCTTTACAAGGGTCATCTCTGACCATCACCGCCGCTGCTTCCGACGAGCGAGTGCGTTTCACGGCGCCTTCGACAGTCGTGCAGATGCATCTACAGGTTTATGACAATGTAGGGCAACTGATCTCTGATGTTACTTCAAAGAGCAATGTGCTTGACTGGAAACTCCAGGACAGTGCCGGCGCGCGCCTCGGCAGTGGTTCATATCTGGCAGTGGTCACGGTGAAGAGCTTATCCGGCAAACTGAGCCGGCGGATGGGTTCAGTGTCAGTCGCCGAGAAACAGCTTGAGCTGCAACCAGTGGATGCTACGCAGTTGACTTTAGCGCAGCAACAGGCGGTGGGGCCAATAGAAGAGAATGGCGCTTTGACCGTTCTCAAAGCGGGTGATGAGGAAGTTACCACGGTGATCGCGCACAACGGCACCGAGGGGCAAATGATCAGGAGTCGTGGCGCACTCTCGTTTCGCCTGGGAGATTTCTTCAGTGGCACAGACTCGGAGCAAATGCGTCTGACTGAGGATGGAAACTTGGGCATCGGCATTCCGCAGCCGCAAGCGAAGCTGGACGTGGCCGGAACGATTCGTGCCGAGCGGGTGCTGATCGCCAAACCAAAGGCGCCAGGCAGCAATACTGCGCAGGCTACCGATACGACGGATTCCGCGCAGCCACTGGCCTCTGGTTCAGGCACGCAGAACCGGATCGCCAAGTGGACAGACAACGCGGGCACGTTGGGCGACTCTGGGATTACCGAGACCAATAGTGGGTTCATCGGCATTGGTACTGCTAGTCCGGACAGCCTGCTCAACGTACAGGGCCCGATCCCTTCGCTCCTGGGACACATGGGTGTGATCCGTACCACGGGCTCGAACAACGGCTTCGGATTGCTGATGGACGCGACCGGCTCAGGCAACAACAGCCTGGGGCTGGCGGTTAATGGGGTGGCCAAGGGTGGCTCCTCATGGGACAATGCGCGTCAGTTTCTGGGTTTTGTCAACTTCAACTACTCGGCGAATGACTTCTCGCTGCGGCTTAATTCAAACGGCAGTCTCACCTACCATGATGGGCTCACCTCCGCTGAGCGTTTCCAGATCACCAACACCGGCAAGGTCGGGATCGGGACGTCAAATCCGAACTCGCTGCTTGACGTAGCCGGCGACATTAACGTGGCCGGGAATGCTGTCATAGCCGGAAATATAGCGGCTAAATATCAGGACATCGCTGAGTGGGTTCAGGCGCGGAAACCGATGGCACCGGGTACGCTCGTGATTCTTGATCCGGGACTCGCCAATGCGGTAGTAGCTTCGGGCCGCGCTTATGACACGCGCGTTGCGGGCGTCATCTCAGCACGGCCTGGTGTCATACTCGGAGAAGCCGGCGCGGGGAAAGTGCTGGTCGCAACCACCGGGCGCGTGAAAGTAAAGGTTGATGCAACCCGAAATCCGATCAAAATCGGCGACCTGCTCGTCGCGAGCGAAAAACCCGGCGTGGCTATGAAGTCGCTGCCGATCATAGTCAGAGGCGTGCGGATTCACCGCCCAGGTACAATCATTGGCAAAGCGTTAGAACCTTTGGCAACGGGAGCGGGTGAGATATTTGTTCTTTTAAGCCTCCAATAATAGTTGAGTCCAGTTAGGCGCGGTCAATCAAGTTTCTATGCGCAAAGCAAACGAACGAAGCATAAGCGCTTGCAGCAGACTCGCCGGTAAGTGGCCTTTAGCGTTAGTTGCGTGGGCGAGCCGCTGAAGCCAAGCGTTCGGCGGCTCAACGGCTTCGCAAACAATAGTCATGATGCGCTACTCGCATTTCATCCTCGGTCTCGTGTGCGCGGTCAGTGTTGGCTGCTCGTCGGCCAACGTACCTCACACGGATTTACTATCGAAAACAGTTCAATTTCATCTGCAAGGAAGGTAACTTCTACCTTTACGAGGTGAAGGTTGAGAGTTTTGACAAATTTGACCCTGTGAGTATGAACAAGCCGGAGAGAAAAGAAATTAGGGTCAGTCCCAACTTACCTGTTGAGAAGTTTTCAATATTCGATTACTTGTAGAATTGAAGGGAATCACCAACATGCTGGGCGCGGCCTATAACGGCATGCAGCGGACGCGCAATTAGCTAGTCTTTCATGCAAGGCTTGGCGCTGACGGCGGTTCGTGCGCGCCGCTGATGCCTGGCGTTAGGCGGCAAAATCAGAGGCGAACGATGAATTTGAGTCGCGTGTTCGTCATAGCTGGCTTGTTGCTGGCGTGTGCGCTTCATATTCATTGCACCCTAGGGCGCGGGCTTTCGACACCTGAGGAACGAGCGAAAGCAATAAAGATCGCACGGTTGCTCGAACGAGATCCTTTGGCTGAGGACGCTCCCGCGAATAGGCAGTGGTTGCTGAATTGGATCATCGAAATTCCTGACATTAGATTCAAGTCCTGCGTTGGCCTGCTCGGTCCGAGCCTAGGAAATCAGTATCGTTACTCAATCGAGCTAAATCAACAAATCATATTCTCTGCTGCGGCGTTCAGGTTGGAACATCCGGATCATCTCAGAAATGACACTGGTGCATATATAGCGGGAGTTGAGGGAGCGTTGCGCGTGTATGAAATGTTGGTGAAGTCCGTGCCGGACGCGAAATTAGCTTTCCTGGATGATTTGGTAGCGAAGCGTGATCATGGCGAGCTTGCTGATCACGTCGCCAAACTGGCCAACGAAAAGTGTAAGAGGCCAAAGACTGAGTTGATCCTGAATCTGGCTGGAGCAGGAGTCGGACTCCTCTTGGGCATGTTTATTGCGCAGTGGTTTGGACGACGCCGAATCGCTCGTGGCACAAGCCTGGGAACTGTCACGCCCGGAAACGGTAGCGCAAGGATTGCCACGACCTCTCAACGAGCTGTGTTTCTCTGCGCAGCGTACTATGTAATTGTCCTCATAGCCCTTCACATCCTTGAACCAGAATTGGATCCGCGATTCATGTTCATGAGCGCGTATGCGTTGACAGATTACGGATGGCTCATGACCACCACATTTTTCGTGCTGGGCTTGGCCGCTTTCGCTGCCGCAGCCGGATTACGACAGGTGCACCAATCATTACGGAGTGCGCGCATCGGAATCGGTCTACTGGCGGTCGGGGCGCTGTTCGTATGTCTGGCGGGGGTGTTCAAGGATTCCATTCCTCACCTTTTAGCTGGCGTGGTAGTCTTTCCAAGCATCGTCATGGCGGTGTTGCTTTTGTCATGGAGCTTCCGGCAGGCTGCGGGGTGGCAAACAATTTACCGGGTAACGCTCTTCATTGCTTTTGGAATGCTTGCAATGTTCTTGTCGATGGTCGCCGATGTGGGGATGCCAGGATTGCAGCAGCGAGTTTTCATTTTCATATTCCTATTGTGGCTTTCGATTGTCGTTCACAGGTTGGTTCGAGTGACCGGCGCCGCCTAACGTATTAAGAATTAGTGTGGGGCGTTGAGCGAAATAGGGGAGTGACGGAAGAGGAAGCCGCCACACAATTCTGTGTTGGACTAAGCCGGGTTAGAAGCTATTTGGAGTTTGAGTAATGAGGTTGAGGAGATGAGACT
>WNGB01007948.1_pt1 | contig 15907 bp, 15 predicted proteins | sample 5400681 | NCBI WGS metagenome assembly WNGB01 (sample SAMN13153367, study PRJNA577476) | soil metagenome | isolation source: 115 cm soil or saprolite under grassland replicate 2 | place: USA:California | collected 2016-06-15 | reverse complement strand
CAGGATCTCGGTGCCTCCCGCGATGGCCGGACCTTCCACCGCGGCGATCAGCGGCTTGGTCACCCGGAAGCCCTTGAGCAGCGACTTGATCACCGACGGGTCGAACTCGCCCGACTCGAACTTGTCCGACGGCGCCGAGGCCGACATCGCCTTGAGGTCGGCGCCAGCGCAGAAGTAGCCGCCCGCTCCGGTCAGGATCACCACGCGTATGTCGTCATCGGCGTTGGCGCGCTCCCACGCCTCGGTGAGGAGCGCCAGCATCTCGCCGGACAGGGCGTTGCGGGCCTCGGGCCGGTTCATGGTCACGACCAGCGTGTGGTCGACCAGCTCGGTCAGGCAGTGCGGTTCGGAGGCCGACTTGGTGGGAGACACGTTGGGAGACACGTTGGAAGACATGGGCACGAGCGTAGTCAAGAACGAGAACGTGTTCTAGTCTTGCGGTCATGGCCAGGAACATTGCCGATCTCTTCGAACACGCCGTCGACGTCGTACCGGACCGCCTCGCGCTGCAGGTCGGTGACCGGAAGCTGAGCTTCGCGGAGCTCGAGTCCGAGTCCAACAAGCTCGCCCACTTCCTGGCCGGCCAGGGGATCGGTGCGGGCGACCATGTCGGGATCTTCGCCAGGAACGGCGTCGAGCACGTCGTGGCGATGCTGGCGATCTACAAGCTGCGGGCGGTGTCGATCAACGTCAACTACCGCTACGTCGAGCGCGAGCTCGACCACATCGTCGACAACTCCGACATGGTCGCGCTGGTGGTCGAGCGCGGCTACTCCGACCTGGTCGCGCGTGTCGCCCCCAAGCACGAGCGGCTGCGCGTGATCGTGGTCGCCGAGGACGGCTCGGACGCCGACATCACGGCGTACGACGGGGTGGCGTGGGCCGATGCGGTGGCCGGCCAGAGCGCCGAGCGCGACTTCGAGGAGCGCTCCGACGACGACCTCTACATCGTCTACACCGGCGGCACCACCGGCTTCCCCAAGGGCGTGATGTGGCGCCACGAGGACTGGTGGCGGGTGCTCGGCGGCGGCATCGACTTCATGAGCGGCGAGGCGCTGGAGGAGTTCGACCAGTCGAGCAAGGCGCTGGAGGGCGCCCCGATGATCACGCTGCCGATCAGCCCGATCATGCACGGCGGCGCGCAGGCCGGCCTGCTGATGCACCTGTTCGGCGGGCACGCCACGATCCTGGTCCCCACCTTCGACCCGGACGAGGTCTGGCAGATCATCGACCGCGACGGCGTACAGCTGATCTTCATCACCGGCGACGCGATGGCGCGGCCGCTGATCGAGGCCTACGAGTCCGGCGAGTACGACGGGTCGTCGCTCGTCGCGGTCGCCAGCAGCGCCGCGATCTTCAGCAGGCCGATCAAGGAGCGCTGGATGAAGGCGTTCCCCAACACCTTCTTCACCGACTCGGTGGGGGCGTCCGAGACCGGCTTCCAGGGCACAGCGCTGCTGGACGCCAGCACCATCGGGAGCGACGGGCCGATGGTGGCGATGGGGCCCGGGACCGTCGTACTCGACGAGTGGGGCAAGGTCCTCGACCCCGCCACCAACGTGGGCAAGGTCGGCCGGACCGCCCGGTCCGGCCACGTGCCGCTGGGCTACTACAAGGACCCGGAGAAGTCGGCGGCGACCTTCGTCGAGATCGACGGGGTGCGCTACTCGGTGCCGGGTGACTTCGCCCGGGTCGAGGAGGGCAACCGGATCACGCTGCTGGGCCGCGGCTCCAACTGCATCAACACCGGCGGCGAGAAGGTGTACCCCGAAGAGGTCGAGGCCGCCCTGAAGGGTCACCCCGACGTGTTCGACGCGCTCGTGGTCGGCGTACCGGACGAGCGCTTCGGCCAGGCGGTCGCCGCCGTCGTCGAGCCCCGCGAGGGGACGGCCCCGACGCTGGAGTCGCTCCAGGGCTTCCTGCGCAGCGAGCTGTCCGGCTACAAGCTGCCGCGCTCCCTGGTGCTCGCCGAGCGGATCCCACGCCACGTCACCGGCAAGGCCAACTATCCAGAGGCCAAGCGGTTGGCCGCGAGCGCACTCGAGAGGGCCTGAGCGATGCGTACCGATCTGTGTGACGTCTTCGGGATCGACTACCCGATCTTCGCCTTCACCCCGTCTGAGCACGTGGCGGCGGCGGTCTCGCGGGCAGGCGGGCTGGGGGTGCTCGGCGCGGTCCGGTTCAACGACCCGGCCGACCTCGACGCGACCCTCGACTGGCTCGACGACAACACCGACGGCAAGCCGTACGGCGTCGACGTCGTGATGCCGATGAAGGTGCCGACCGAGGGCACCCCGACCGACCTCAAGGCGATGATCCCGCCCGAGCACCTGAGCTTCGTCGAGCGGACGCTGCAGCAGCTCGGCGTACCGCCGCTGCCGGAGGGCGAGGGACGGGAGGGGGTGCTCGGCTGGCTGCACTCGGTGGCCCGCTCGCACGTCGACATCGCGCTCGCACACCGGCCGGTGCTGATCGCCAACGCGCTGGGCTCGCCGCCGGTCGACGTGATCGAGAAGGCGCACGAGCACGGCGTCAAGGTGGCCGCCCTCGCGGGTGCGGCCAAGCACGCGCTCTCGCACGTGGCCAACGGCGTCGACGTGATCGTCGCGCAGGGCTACGAGGCGGGCGGCCACACCGGTGAGATCGCGAGCATGGTGCTCACCCCCGAGATCGTCGACGCGGTCGGGTCGCAGGTGCCGGTGCTGGGCGCCGGCGGGATCGGCTCGGGTCGGCAGGTGGCGGCGTCGCTGGCGCTGGGTGCCCAGGGCGTGTGGACCGGGTCGATCTGGCTGACCACCAAGGAGTACGAGAACCTCAACACCAACCAGGGCATGACCGAGGCGTTCCTGCGCGCCTCCAGCGCCGACACCGTCCGCACCCGGGTCTACACCGGCAAGCCGGCCCGGCTGCTGAAGACGCGCTGGACCGAGGCCTGGGCGGAGCCGGATGCGCCGACGCCGCTCCCGATGCCGCTGCAGAACCTGCTGGTCAGCGAGGCGCACGCGCGGATGAGCGCGCACGGCGACCCCGACGTTATCTCGATGCCGGTGGGCCAGATCGTCGGCCGGATGAACGAGGTGCGCAGCGTCTCCGACGTGATGCTCGACCTGGTCACCGGGTACGACGCCGCCGTCGCCCGGCTGGTCGGCGTCCGCGACGCCTGAGGGACCTCTGATCTGCCCCGGCGATGCTGCGCGGGAGGCGCCGGCTCATATCTCGGTCTGCCGGATGATCTCGTCGACGACGCGCGCGAGCGGCTGGGTGGCGTCGATGACGACGCCGTCGGGGATGTCTTCCTTCGTCCGATGCAGGCGTACGACGAGGTCTCGTTCCGACTGCTTCCCACCCCATTCGTCGTCCGGCCGCTCGGCCAGCCGTCGATGCAACGTCTCGACGTCGATCTCCAGGACGAAGGCGCCGTCGCACAGATCGATGAACTTCGAGAAGTTCCTGGAGCCGCCACAGAAGAACGTCACCGAGCTCTCGTGGTCGGCTATGAGGGATCTCACCTTGTCGAGATGCCAGATGTGGTGCTCGTGATCGGAGGTATCCGTCGGCTCGCCGGTCTCCGGGTCGCCCTGATAGGCCAGCTCACGATCACCGTTGATGGCGTGATAGCCGCGCCGTCGCAGTTCCCTGCAGACCGAGGTCTTGCCGGCGGCGGAAACGCCTTCGACCAGATAGTTCCGCGCGCCCACCGCTGGATCGTACCTAGATCTCCGTGTACGACGTCCCGCGCTCGGCCCGGATCCACGTCACTCCGGAGGGGCCGTCGGCGCGCAGACTCCGCTTGAGCACCTTGTTGGTGGCCGTCCGGGGCAGCGTGTCGACGATCCGCACGAACCGCGGCCGGGCCTTGGGCGACAGGTCGGGCTGGGCGGCCAGGAAGGACTCGAAGTCGCCGGGCGTGACCGGCCCGGTCAGCACCAGCGCCGCCATCACCTGGTCTCCCGACGACTCGTCCGCGACGGCGTACACGGCGGCCTCGGAGACCGCGGGATGGCGCAGCAGCAGGCGCTCGACGGGCGCGGCGGCGAGGTTCTCGCCGTCGACGCGCAGCCAGTCGTCGGTGCGGCCGGCGTAGAACACCCAGCCGTCGGCGTCGCGGTAGGCCAGGTCGCCGGACCAGTACTTGCCGTCGCGCATCCGGGCGGCGGTCGCGGCGGGGTCGTTGTAGTAGCCCGCAAACTGCCCCGCACCGGTCACGTTGACCAGCTCGCCCACGCACTCGTCGAGGTTGGTGACCCGGCCGCGGTCGTCGTACACGGCGCGGGGGCACTCCTCGCCGGTCTCGGGGGAGAGGACGGCGACGTCGGGGGCCGGCCGGCCCAGCGATCCCGGCGGGGTGCCCGGGACCCGGCTGACGACGACGGCGTTCTCGGTGGAGCCGAAGCCGTCCACGACGGCGCAGCCGAACCGGGCGGCGAACGTCGCGATGTCGCGGTCGCCGGCCTCGTTGCCGAAGACCAGGCGGAGCGGGTTGTCCGCGTCGTCGGGTCGCTCGGGCGTAGCCAGGATGTGCGCGAGCGGCCTGCCGACGTAGTTGGCGTACGTCGCGCCGTACGACCGCACGTCGGGCAGGAAGCCCGAGGCCGAGAACCGCTCGGCGAGCGCGATGGTGGCGCCGTGGAGCAGGGCCGGCGCCCACCCGGCCATCACCGAGTTGGAGTGGAACAGTGGCATCGCGACGTAGTGGACGTCGTCCGCGGTCAGGCCCAGCCGGGCGGTGAGGTAGGCGGCCGGGTAGCTGACCTTCTCGTGGGTGATCCGGACCGCCTTCGGGTTCCCGCTGGTGCCGCTGGTGAAGATCAGCATGAACAGCGAGTCCGGCGCCGGCACGGCCTCCGGCGGGATCCGGCCGGCATCCAGGAGGGCGGCCCACTCGACCGAGTCGGTGTCGAGGACGCGCACGCCAGGTAGGTCGAGACCGTCGAGCAGGTGCCGCTGGGAGTGGTCGGTGAGCAGAAGCTGCACGTCCGCCTTCGCGATGTCGGCGGCCAGGGCGGCGCCGCGACGGGTGGTGTTGAGACCGACCGCGACATGACCGCCGAGGCCGGCCGCGGCCAGGCCGAGCGCCATCTCCGGCGTGTTGTCCATGAGTATCCCGACGTGCGGCGGGCGCGCCGCGTCACGCACCTCGGACAGTACGCCGGCGCGCGCGACCGCACCCGCGACGTACTCACGCCAGGACCAGCGCTCCCCGCCGGCCAGCAGTCCCGGCCGGTCGTCGTCGGCGCGGGCCAGCAGCAGGTCGCGGACCGTGCCGGGGAGCGCGACCGGGCCCGGGTCGAGCGTCATGCTCAGGCGGGATCGGTCGCGAGGGCCCGGCCGACGGCGAGCGCCTGCTCGGTGGCGCCGCCGTACAGGAACTCGAAGCGCTTGGCCGCGGTGAAGTAACGGAACGCCACGCCATCCAGGTCGATGCCGACGCCACCGTGGACGTGCACGGTCGTGTGCGCGAGGCGGTGGGCGGCGTCGGCGGCCCAGAGCTTCGCGGTGGCCACCGCGACGGCGGCCGGCAGCTGCTCGGAGAGCCGCCAGGCGGCCTGCCACAGGGTGAGCGAGGAGAAGAGCACGTCGATGTGGCCGTCGGCCAGCCGATGCGCGACGGACTGGAAGGTCGCGATCGGCCGCTCGAACTGCTGGCGCTCCTTGGCGTACGCCGTGGTGAGCCGCAGCGCGCCCTCGGAGACGCCCTGGAGCTCGGCGCACTCGGTGACGGTGAGCAGCTGCGCCAGTCGCTCGGCGGCCTCCGGGCCACCCAGCCGTTCCGCCGGGACTCCGGCGAAGGTGACCCTAGCCGCGACATCGCCGTCGCTGGTGTGCTGCGGCTCGACGACCAGACCTGGGGGCTCGACGAGGAACACCCCTGGTCCGGTCGGCGTCGTGGCCGTCACCAGGAACAGGTCGGCGCGCATGCCGGCGCGGACGACCGTCTTGACGCCGTCGAGGGTCCAGCCGTCGCCCGCCGGCGTCGCGGTCGTGGCAGGGTGGACGGGCAGCGCGTCGCGGTCCTCGGCGACCGCTGCGGTGAGGAGCCGCTCGCCGGTCGCGGCGCCGTACAGCCAGAGGCTTCGCTGGTCGGCGGAGCCCAGCTCGGCGACCGCGAGGGCGCACGCGCCATGGGTCGCGAGCGGCACCGGGGCGACCGTCCGGCCGACCTCGACCAGCACCCGGCAGAGCTCGATGACGCCGAGCCCGGCGCCGCCGTACTCCTCGGGGATCGCCAGCGAGAGGAGTCCGGCCGAGCCGAGCTCCGCCCACAGCTCGGCGTCGAAGCGGTCGCCGGCGGCCTCGACGGCGCGCAGGCGCTCGAGCCCCGTCCGGTCGCTGAGGATCTCGGCGGCCAGGGCGGCGGCCTCCTCCTGCTCGGCGGTGAAGGTGAAGTCCACGCTCAGCTCCTCTTCCCGGCGGGCAGGCCGAGGCCGACGTACCCGATGATGTCGCGCTGGATCTCGTTGGTGCCCCCACCGAACGTCATCACCAGCGACGAGCGGTAGAACCGTTCGAGCCGGCCGGCCAGGACGGCGCCGGGGCTGTCGGCGTCGACGCCGGCGTTGGGCCCGACGATCTCCATCAGCGACCGGTAGACCTCGATGGCCAGCTCGGAGCCGAAGACCTTGGTGGCCGAGGCGTCGGCGGGGGAGAGGGTGTCGATCTCGGAGGCCAGCTTCCAGTTGACCAGGGTGAGCGCCTCGGCACGGGCGTGCGCGCGGCCGAGCAGGACCTGCACCCACTCCTGGTCGATCACCCGGGTGCCATCCGGGTTCTTGGTCTCCTGCGCCCAGCGCCGGACCAGGTCGATCGACTGCACGAGAGTGGCCGAGGAGGTCAGCGCCACCCGCTCGCGGTTGAGCTGGTTGGTCATCAGCGCCCACCCGCCGCCGCGCTCGCCGATCAGGTTGGTCGCGGGCACCCGCACCTCGTCGTAGTACGTCGCGCTCGTGTGTACGCCGGCCATCGTGTGCACGGGCGTGTAGCTGAAGCCGGGGGAGTCGGCCGGCACCAGGATCAGGGACAGTCCCTTGTGTCGGGGCAGGTCGGGCTCGGTCCGGCAGGCCAGCCAGATCCAGTCGGCGTACTGGATCAGCGAGGTCCACATCTTCTGTCCGCTGATCACCCACTCGCCGTCATCCAACGAGCCCTCGAGCACCGCCCGGGTCTGCAACGACGCCAGGTCGGTGCCCGACTCGGGCTCGGAGTAGCCGATCGAGAAGTGCAGCTCGCCCTGGGCGATCCGGGGCAGGAAGTAGTCCTTCTGCTCGTCGGTGCCGTAGCGCATGATCGTCGGTCCGATGGTGTTGAGCGTCAGGTGCGGCACGGGTACGCCGGCCGCGGCCGCGACATCGGTGAAGATCAGCTGGTCGACCATCGATCGGTTGCGACCGCCGTACTCCTCGGGCCAGCCCATGCCGAGCCAGCCGTCGGCGCCGAGCTGCCGGATCACGTCCTTGTAGAGCGTGGGGTCTCCGAACTCGCCCCCGTCCGTCGAGAACCCGGCCGCCAGGGCCGCCCGGCGTTCGGGGGTGATGAGGTCGTCGAAGTAGCTCCGGATCTCGCTGCGGAGCCGTTCCTGCTCGGGTGTCAGAGCGACGTACATGTGGTAAAACTATAACGTGTTCTCGTTTTGGTCCACTGCCCCGACGGGCCCGTTCCCGGAGGTTCCGCACCATGACTGACGCCCGACTACTCGACGCCGGCACTCCCCCCGAGCGGTTCGCCCGCGGCTGGCACTGCCTCGGTCTCGAGCGTGACTTCCGGGACGGCGGACCGCACGCGGTCGAGGCGTTCGGGGGCAAGCTCGCGGTCTGGAGCGACACCCAGGGCAACCTCAACGTGCTCGACGGCTACTGCCGTCACATGGGCGGCGACCTGACCCGCGGCACGGTCAAGGGCGACGAGGTCGCCTGCCCCTTCCATGACTGGCGATGGGGCGGCGACGGCCGGTGCAAGGCGATCCCGTACGCCCGCCGGGTGCCGCTGCGGGCCCGCACCAGCCGCTACGAGTCGGTCGTGCGCAACGGCATGCTGCTGATCTGGTACGACGCGGAGGGCGGCCCGGCCGACCACGACATCCTGCCGCCCGAGCTCGAGGGCATCGGCACCGAGCGCTACACCGACTGGACCTGGAACGTCATCGACGTGCCCAACGCGCACTGCCGCGAGATCGTCGACAACGTCGTGGACATGGCGCACTTCTTCTACATCCACTTCGCCTTCCCGACGACCTTCCGCAATGTCTTCGAGGGGCACATGGCCACGCAGTTGATGGAGTCCACGGGCCGGCCGGACATGAAGGGACAGGGGTACGGCGACGAGGACCTGATCCTGAAGTCGGAGGCGACGTACTACGGACCGTCGTACATGGTGAACTGGCTGGAGACCGACTACAAGGGCTTCCTGACCAAGGTGATCCTGGTCAACTGCCATGTCGCGACCGGGCCGAGCTCCTTCAAGCTGCAGTACGGACTCTGCGTCGAGAAGCCCGAGGGCCTCGACGAGAAGACCGCCGCCTACATCGGCTCCCGCTACGCCACGATGTTCGGCGAGGGCTTCATGCAGGACGTCGAGATCTGGCTCAACAAGGCGCCGGTCCAGAACCCGCTGCTCTGTGAGGAGGACGGGCCGGTCTACCAGCTGCGGCGCTGGTACGAGCAGTTCTACGTCGACCGGGCCGACGTGACCGCCGAGATGACCAACCGCTTCGAGTTCGAGGTGGACACGACAAAGGCCAACGAGCTCTGGCGGGCCGAGGTCGCCGAGAACCTCGCCCGCAAGGCCGCCGAGGATGCTGGCAGTGGAGCCGCCCAGGAGGCCGTGGAGGCCGAGCCGGCGGAGGCCACCTGATGGCCTTCTCGACCCCGACGCGGGCCGAGACGGTCGAGGACCAGCGTCTCTACACGCAGGCCCGGCTCACCGCGGTGGCCTGCCAGGACTGCCTGGCCCGGGTGCGGGTCAAGAAGAACAGCGAGCACCACACCTCGATCCAGTGGGACGCCGAGGCGGTCGGCCGCTGTCAGGCCTTCGCCAGGCTGGCGTCCGGGCCCGGTGGCCGGCCGGTCCAGGAGTCGTGTCCCCGCCTGGCGGCCAGCATCGAGGCCGCCGTACGTAAGGGGGCGATCGTGATCGGGGCACTCGATGGATACTGAGCCCTCGAGCAACGGGTCCTTCGAGCTCCCGGTCCTGGAGGTGATCGAGGAGACCCGCGACGCGTGCTCCGTCGTACTCGATGTGCCGCCGGAGGCGCGTGGGCACTTCGGCTACCGGCCCGGCCAGTTCCTGACCGTCGCGGTGCCGAGCGACCGCACCGGCATCACGGCGCGCTGCTACTCGCTGTCGAGCAGCCCCGAGCTCGGCGGCCCGCTCAAGATCAGCGTCAAGCGTACGGCGGACGGATACGCCTCCAACTGGATCTGCGACCGGCTCCGGCCGGGGGACCGGCTCCGGGTACTGCCGCCCAGCGGGATCTTCACGCCCGCCTCCCTCGACCACGACCTGCTGCTGTTCGCCGGCGGCAGCGGCGTCACGCCGATCATGTCGATCGCCAGGAGCGCGCTGGCGTCCGGCAGCGGCCGGATCGTCGTGCTCTACGCCAACCGCGACCAGGACTCGGTGATCTTCGCCCGCGAGTGGGCCGAGCTCGCCGCCGACCACCCCGAGCGGCTGCTGGTCGTGCACTGGCTGGAGAGCGTCCAGGGGCTGCCGACGCAGGCACAGCTGAAGGCCTTCGCCGCGCGCTGGTCGTCGTACGACGCGTTCGTGTGCGGGCCGGCGCCTTTCATGAAAGCCACCATCGCGGCGCTGCGGGAGCTGGAGTTCCCGCGGGAGCGGCGGCACCAGGAGAAGTTCGTCTCGCTGGGAGGCAACCCGTTCGGCGACCTTGAAGAGGCGGCCGCGGCCGAGTCGGAGATCGAGGCGGCGGAGACCGACGAGCAGGACGCGGCCGAGGACGCCGCGCTGCCGCACGAGTCGGTGCGGCTCGAGGTCGAGCTGGACGGCGAGCAGCACTGCTTCGACGACTGGCGGCCAGGCACCAAGCTGCTCGACCACCTCGAGAGCAAGGGCCTCAAGGCGCCGTTCTCGTGTCGGCTGGGGGAGTGCTCCGCGTGTGCGATCCGGCTCGTCGAGGGCGAGGTCAAGATGCTGAACAACGACGTCCTCGAAGACGAGGACCTCGCCGACGGCATCCGGCTGGCCTGCCAGTCCGTGCCGGTCACCGACCGGGTGGTCATCAGCTACGAGTGAGCGCGCCTGGCCGAATGCGCGCGATCACGCCGATCAGCGTTGCTGTGATCGTCGCGAACACCGGCTCAGCCGAGTGAGTCGGTCCCCGTCGTTCTGTCAGACTGGACACCTCGACCGAGCGGGAGACCGGCCAGTGTTGGCCGGCCGGGCCGCAGCGAACGGGAAGGGCAGGCCCATGGCTGCATACGCGGTTGCGCATCTGGACGAGATCGAGGAATTTGACGACGCAGGCTGTCACTATCGGCCGATCCGACACCACCTGGGCATCACGGCGTTCGGAGCGACCGCTTGGACTGCCCATGCAGCAGGAGACCTCGTCGTCAACGAGCACGACGAGGGCGACCCCACCGCCGACCAGGAGCTCTTTCTCGTACTGCGCGGACATGCGGTGTTCGAGCTTGACGGTGACCGGGTCGACGCGCCGGCCGGAACTCTCGTTTTCGCCCCGCCCCGCACGAAGCGGATGGCCACCGCCACGGAGGAAGGGACGACCATCATCGCCCTGGAAGGCACGCCGGGTCAGGCGTACGAGCCCCGGGGCTGGGAACTCTGGGCTCCGCTTGCTCCCCTCTATTTCGCGGGCGAGTACGCCGAGGTCGCCGACCGTCTTGGCGCCCTGGTCACAGCCGCTCCGCAGTACCCCATGTTGTTCTTCAACCTCGCCTGCTGCGAGAGCCTCTCCGGCCGTACCAGCGACGCGCTGGATCACCTCCGGCACGCCGTCGAGATGTCGGAGGAGTTTCGCCATTCCGCGAAGTCCGACTCCGACCTGGATCCGATCCGCGACGAACCCGCCTTCAAACAGCTGATCGGCGACTAGCAGCCTCACGCGCCACCAGCTGTACGGGCCGTACGCTCGGGCGAGTGAACAGACGATGAGCAAGATGGATGACCTGCGCGCCATGCGTGAGGCCCGCTACGAGCAGATGACCGCACGCGCCAGGAAGCCGACCGCCGCGTCGACAGCGGCACCGACGCCGACGCCAGTTGCGGCCGGCACCGCCGCGGACAGCGAAGCGGACACGGGGGAGTCGCTGTGTGGTCATCGCGCCATCAGTGGACGCACCTGCACATGCGAAAAGGGGCACGCGGCCAAGAGCCACCGCTACTCCTGAGCCTCTTCGAAGCGGCGGCTACGAGTGAAGGACGCCTGGAGCCGCGCGGTCGAAGACCAGCGTGACGCCCGGACCGGTGAGCGTGAGGACGTCACCGTCGCGCTCGGCGTGGTCGGCGCGGCCGAGCGCTGCGACGTACGCCGCCTCGAGCTCGGTCAGCTGCGGATCGGCGCACTTCACGGCCGTGCTGAAGCGCAGCTTGAACTCGAGGTCGGTGCTGCCGTCGGGGATCACGTCGTTCGCCCCGGTCACGTCGAAGGCCACGTCGTTGCACGGCGCCTGGAGGGACGCGGCGTTCTCCCCGGCGTCGGTATTCAGGGTGAGCCCGAGCGGGCGACTCCCGGTGAGGGTCAGCGTGTCGCCGTCGACCGAGGCCGACCGCAGATGCCAGGCGGCGTCGAAAGTCCCTCCCGGCCACCCGACGATGCCCAGGCCCCAGACGCTGGCCAGGACGGCGAGCACCAGCACGGCGGGGACGACATGGCGCGCAGATAGGCGGCGGCTGTGAACGGGGCGCTGCAACGTCGCCATCGGATCTCCTCGGGTCACCTCCATGATGGCCCTGGCGAGCCACTTTGGGAGGGCCGTCGCCGGCTCACGGCGGGGTGTACGCCGCCAGCAGCGTCGACGCGACCAGCGGCCCGGCCTCGGCCGAGTCGAGCTGGCCGCGGTGAACCTCGTCGGCGGCCGCGTGGATGGTGCTGAAGAACACCGTGACGAGCCAGCCCGCCGGCTGGTCGGTGCGGAAGACGCCAACGTCCCGACCGCCAGCGATCAGCTCTTCGACGAGCCGCATCGGCCGGGCGTGAGCGCGCCGCAGCCGCCCCGCAGGGAGCGCGCGCGCGGCCGCGTCGTGCAAGGCAACCAGGCCGCCCAGTGACGACCATGCCTCCTGCACCAGGACGCGCAGCGCATCGCGGGGATCGCCGCCGAGGTCGAGAGAGTCGAGCAGCTCGGACGCGTGGTCGACGCTCCGGTCGAGGGTGGCGGCGATGAGGTCCGCACGCGACGGGAAGTGGCCGTAGAGGGTCACCCGGCCGACGCCCGCCGCCTTCGCGATGTCGGCGACGCTCGCGTCGGCATCCGCCGCCAGGCAGGCGGTCGCCGCGTCGAGGATCGACTCGATGTTGCGCCGGGCGTCCGCGCGACGCTCGCCGGTGTGGGAAGCAGGCACCTCGAAGATCCCCTCTTGTTGAACACGTCTGTACGAGTTACCTTATACCCAAGAACCTGAACATAGATGTTCAAGTTAGTCATTTGGGAGGCGCTCACGATGTACGGACACACACACGCACCGCCGGCGGAGGCCGGCGTGGCCGACCCTCGTCGCTGGCGCGCCCTCGGCCTGCTGGCGACGGCGCAGTTCATGCTCATCCTCGACATCACGGTGGTCTCGGTCGCCCTGCCGGACATCGGCCGCGAGCTGGACCTGGGGTCGACGCTTCCGTGGGTGATGACGGCGTACACGGTCTGCTTCGGCGGACTGATGCTGTTCGGCGGTCGCAGTGCCGACCTGTTCGGCGGACGCCGGGTGGTGCTCACGGGTCTCACCGTCTTCACGGTCGCCTCGCTCGTGGCCGGCTTCGCCGGCTCCGCCGAGGCACTGGTGGGTGCGCGGATGGGCCAGGGCGTGGGGGCGGCGCTGCTCTCACCGGCCGCGTTGTCGGTGCTGACCGGGCTGTTCCACGGTGACGAGCGGCGGCGCGCGCTCGCGGTGTGGGGTGCGCTCGGGGGCACCGGCGCAGCGGTCGGCGTACTCGCCGGGGGAGTGCTCACGTCGACGGTCGGCTGGCGCTGGATCTTCTTCGTCAACGTGCCCGTGGGACTCGCCGTACTCCTGCTGCTGCCGCTGGCCGTCGACGCGGCTCCCGGCGCCGCCCAGGGCCGCCGGCTCGACGTGTTCGGAGCGCTGTCCGCGACGGCGGCGACCGCGGCGGCCGTCTACGGCCTGATCAAGGTCGGCGAGGAGGGCTGGACCGGTTCGCAGACCGTCGCCGCGCTGGTCGCCGCCGTGGTCCTGTACGTCGGCTTCGTGCTCGTGGAGCGGAACGTGCGCAGCCCGCTGGTGGAGATCGGGCTGCTGACCCGGCCGTCCATGCTGGGCGGGGCGTTCCTGATGGTGGTCGCCACCGGGCTCTTGATCGGCGGGTTCTACCTCGGGTCGTTCCTGCTGCAGACCGTGCGCGGGCACTCGGCGCTGGAGACCGGCCTGCTGTTCCTGCCGATCGCCGTGGCCACGATCCTGGGCGCGCACCTCAGCGGGCAGGCGCTCGGCCACCTGGGTCCGCGGCAGGTCGCGGTCACCGCCCTGTTGATCGCGGCGTCGGGGTTGGCCGTGGCCGGGACGTGGGACACGACCGCGGCGGTGGTGATCGGCACGAGTGTCGCGGCCGGCGGCGTGGGCGCCACCTTCGTCTCCGCCACGACCGGCGCACTCGGGACCGTCTCCCACGAGGAGTCCGGTGCCGCGTCGGGGCTGCTGAACACCTTCCACGAGCTCGGCAGCGCGTTCGGGGTCGCGGTGTTCTCGACGGTGGCCGGCATCGGCGTCACGGCGAGTGGAGCGACCCCCGACTTCGCTCAGGGCTACCTGACCGGGGCAGTGGCCGCTCTGGTGGCGGCTGGGGTCGCGCTGGTCGTCGTACCGGCCGGGAAGCTGCCCACGGGCCTCCAGGTCTCGATGCACTGAGACTCGAGACGGCGCACGACGGCCGCGGTCCGGGTGGCTTCCCGGACCGCGGCCGTCGCGTGTCGGCGTCGGCGAGGAGGGGAGTCAGCCGACCAGGCGCCAGTTCCCGTAGTCGAGCCCGACCGGGTTGAGCGAGGTGCCGAGGGCGTCGCTGATCGCACCCGAGACCGCCTCGGCCCACAGGTCCGGGGAGACGCCGCCCGACGGGTCGCCCAGGTCGCGAAGGTCGAGATGGGCGATGCCGATGCCTGCGGGGGCACTCGCGAGACCGGCGACCGGATCGACGTACTGCAGGCCGACGTCGGCGTCGATCGTGCCGGCACAGGTGCGCGGGTGGCCGCCGCAGGACGTGGTGAGGCCGGTCAGCGCGCTGCTCGAGAGCACCGCGATGCCGCCGACACTCGGGACGACGAGGACCAGGTTGCCCGCGGGCGCACCCTTCTTGGCCGCCGTCGCCACGAAGCCGGTGTCGCGCGGTCCGATGCCGCCGGCACCCGCCGTGGCCGCGCTCGTGGTCACCGTGCTGACGCCGACATCGGCGAGTCCGGTGTACGACGCGCTGGTGGCGGTTGCGATCACGGCCTGCGCCCCGACCGACTGGGCCGCCGAACAGGTCGCCACCGCGCGCCCGGGAGACGTCGGGGCCGCCGTGGCCTGGCAGACCAGGCTGCCGTCGAGCCGGCGGAAGGCGACACTGACCAGGCCGAGCGAGCCGGCGTACGTGCCGTCCGGGGCCTCGACCACGTCGGCCGAGATCGGCGCGCTGGCACTGGTGCCCGACGTGATGACCAGCGGACCCTGCACGGTCAGGGCGATGGTCTCCTTGTCGACCTGGAACGGCACGGTCATCGACGCCGGCAGGTACGTCGAGCTGCCGGCCCAGGTCGCGCTGGCGGACTTGAGGCCAGCCGGACCGGCGAGCGTGATGGTCGCGCCGGCCCGCCCGTCGGCGCCGGTGTTGGCTGGGGTGCTGGTCGAACCCTGGCTCAGCGTCACCTGCTGGCCCGGGAGGGGGGCCCCGGTGCCGGCGTCGACGAGGAGCGCCCGGAGCTGCGCCGGGTCGGCGTGAACGTCTCCTGGTCGCTCGCCAGGCCGTCGCTGACGGTGACGGTGACCTGGTGGCTGCCGATCTGGGTCGAGGCCGGCGTCCACAGGAACTCGCCCGTGGTCGTCACCGAGGCACCAGCCGGTCCACTCGTCATCGACCAGGTCAGCGGGTCGCCGTCGGGGTCGGTGGCGCTGAAGGTCAGGTCGACCAGGTCGCCCCAGGCGGTGGCCAGGTCGGCGACCTGGCCGGCGGTCGGTGCCTCGTTCACGCAGACGACCGTCACGTGGACGGTGGCGGTCGCGGTGCCGCCGTTGCCGTCGCTGATCGTGTAGGCGAACTCGTCCGGACCGCAGTATCCGGGCGCCGGCGTGTACGCCACCGCGTCGGTGATCGCCGTGGACAGCGTGCCGTGCGACGCGCCGCTGGCCGAGGCGATGGCCAGGGTGTCACCGTCGACGTCGGTGTCGTTGGTGAGCACGTGCACGTGGATCGTCGTGTCCTCCGGGGTCGACGCCACGTCGTCGGCGGCGACCGGCGCGTCGTTCACGCAGGTCACGGTCAGCTCGATCGTGCCGGTGGCGCTACCGCCTGCGCTGGTCACGACGTACGACGCGGTGTCGGCGCCGCAGTGGTCCGGATCGGGCGTGTAGCGGACCTGGCCAGACTCGGCGGCCAGGGTGCCGTGCTCAGGGTCGCCGAGCGTGCCGAGCGAGAGGGCACCGCCGTCGGGGTCGACGTCGTTGGCCAGTACGTCGACGAGCACGGAGGTGTCCTCGGAGGTCGTGGCCCGGTCGGTGCCGGGGCGCGGCG
>WNGB01007365.1_pt1 | contig 15907 bp, 12 predicted proteins | sample 5400681 | NCBI WGS metagenome assembly WNGB01 (sample SAMN13153367, study PRJNA577476) | soil metagenome | isolation source: 115 cm soil or saprolite under grassland replicate 2 | place: USA:California | collected 2016-06-15 | reverse complement strand
CTCGGTGGAGTTGGCGCCTTCGAGCGCCGCGACGTGCCGCGCGTACTCGATGACCGCGGCCTGGAGCCCGAGACAGATGCCGAAGAACGGCACCTTCTTCTCGCGCGCGTACTGGATGGCCTTCATCATTCCTTCGACTCCGCGGCGGCCGAAGCCGCCGGGCACAAGGATCGCGTCGGCGCGCGTCAGCACTTCCGGATACTGGTCGTTCTCCAGAGTCTCGGCGTCCACGTAGTGGAGTTTCACCCGCACGTTGTTGGCGATCCCGCCGTGGGCGAGCGCCTCGTTCAGCGACTTGTAGGAATCGCCGTAGTCCACGTACTTGCCGACCACCGCGATGTCCACTTCGCCCGAAGGGTTCTTGATGCGGTTGACGAGACTCTCCCACTTGGAGAGGTCACGGTCGTAGTGGGGGAGGTTCAGCAGGTCGAGCAGGATCTCGTCCAGCCCCTCGGCCGCGAACTGCAGCGGGACCTCGTAGATGGAGGGAACGTCCTTGGCGTTGATGACGGCCTCGACCGGCACGTTGCAGAAGAGAGAGATCTTGCGCTTGACCTCCGCCGGCAGCGAACGGTCGGTGCGGCAGAGGAGCACGTCGGGCTGGATTCCGATCGAGAGGAGCTCCTTGACCGAGTGCTGCGTCGGCTTGGTCTTCAGCTCGTCGGAAGCCTTGATGTAGGGGACCAGCGTCAGGTGCACGTTGACCGCGTTGCCCCGCCCGGCCTCCTGCCGCAATTGCCGGATCGCCTCGATGAACGGGAGCGATTCGATGTCACCCACCGTGCCACCGATCTCGATCAAGACCACGTCCGCGTCGGGTCCGACGCGCCGGACCGCCTCTTTAATCTCATCGGTGATGTGGGGAACGACCTGGACGGTCTTTCCGAGATAGTCGCCCCGGCGCTCCCGCTCGATGACCGTCAGGTAGATGCGCCCCGCCGTCGTGTTGTTGACGCGGGAGCCGGTCATGCATGTGAAGCGCTCGTAGTGTCCCAGGTCCAGATCCGTCTCCGCGCCGTCGTCGGTGACGTACACCTCGCCGTGCTGGAAAGGGGACATCGTCCCAGGGTCCACGTTGATGTACGGGTCGAATTTGGCGATGGCCACCTTGTAGCCGCGCGCCTCGAGCAGCGCGCCGATCGAGGAGGCCGCGATCCCCTTGCCCAGCGAAGACACGACACCGCCGGTGACGAAGACGTACTTGCCGCTCATGAGACCGCCTCCTTTTTCAGGTATTCCTCCACTCTCGACAGATCCTCCGGCGTGTCCACACCGATGGAGTCGCTCACAGCTTCCGCTACCCAGATGGCGTATCCGGCCTCGAGCCAGCGGAGCTGCTCGAGCGATTCAATCTCTTCGAGCGGGGACGGCGGCAGGGCCGCTATCTCGGCGAGCGCCGCCGCCCGGTAAGCGTACAGGCCGAGATGCTTGCGATAGGCGGGAGGACCCGAGCGCGAAAAAGGGATTGGTGCCCGTGAGAAGTAGAGAGCGCGCCCATCCTTCGCCACGGCGACCTTGACGACGTTGGGGTCGGACGCCTCGCCCGGCGGCATCGGGATCGCCAGCGTGGCGATGTGCCTCTCTCCCGAGACGAGCAGCGCCTCCACGGCGCGGTCGATATTCTGCGGCGACATCATCGGCTCGTCCCCCTGGATATTCACGTAGACGTCGGCGGGGATTGAGCGCGCGGCTTCTGCGAGGCGGTCGGTGCCGCTCGCGGCGTTCGGGGACGTCAGAATCGCCTCTCCTCCGGCGCCACGGACCGCCGCGGCGATCCGCGTGTCGTCGGTCGCGACAGTCACGCGCGACAGCTTTCGCGCGGCGCAAGCCGCCTCCAGGACGTGCAGAACCATCGGTTTGCCGGCCAGGGGAGCGAGGGGTTTTCCGGGGAAGCGGAGGGAGGCGTAGCGGGCGGGAACAATCCCGACGATCTTCATGATGTCGGGACGAAGAGTGTATCCTGCGCGGCGCATTGCGTCAAGAAAACATCGACGGCGGTGTTGACTTCGGTAACAGGCGCCGAGAGAAAACCGGGGATATGGTCTTGCATTCCTCGGATGACGATCGAGAGTGGTGACTCATGAAGGGAGGGGAACACGGGACACCGGTCTCCCGCTCCTTTTGCGCGGCGCTCGTTCTGATCCTCGGAGGGATCGTCGCGGCCGCCGGTGTCCTCGCCCTGGCCAGGAGTCTGCGCGAGCGTTCGCTCGTAACCGGAGCCGCGCGCTGGGTCTGGTTCTCACTGGACATCGCCGAGCCACGGCCGCTGCACTTCTACACACAACGCGACTTCACGCTGGAGACGGTGCCCGCTTCTGCGAAGGCGAAACTCTTCATAGACCGGCGCGGCTCGTTGATCATCAACGGATCGAGGTTCGTCATCTCCGAACAGCGGCCGGGCGACCGATTGCGTGTGCTCGAGGTTGCGCCCGCTCTCGTAACCGGCGTCAACCGGATGGTCATCGAGGCTGAAAGCCCGACGGGCGCCGGGGGCATCCTCTTCTGTCTCGACCTTCCGGAGGGCAGAAGGGTTGTTTCGGATAAGAGCTGGCGCGTGAGCCTGTCGCAAGCCCTTCTCGCGCGCGGCGGCGGCGCTCCCGCGGGGGTGTGGGGCAAGCCGCCCATGTATCCGTGGGGCTATCCCAAGGAGTGAGCGTGCGCGGTGCGTGGTTTGCGGATGAGCTCCCGCGCGCCTACGCGCCAGATTCGACGACGATCTCCCGGTCCCTCAGAAGATTGTCCAGCGCCTCGCCGGCAGCCGCGCGGTAGGGGTTGTCGTTTTCGTACGCTGCCAGAGCGATCACCCTTCGATAAGCGGTCACGGCCCCGTTCAGGTCGTGCAAGCCGTAATCGTGAATCTGCGCGATGAGGAGCCGGGTCGGCAGGTCATTCGGGTTCAGGTCCACCGCCTTCGCGCAGAAAATGAGCGCCACGTCGTATCTTTCTTCGGTGGCGGCGAGACAGGCGCGGCGGTAGTAGAGCCGGGCCTCTTCGGCCGAGTCGTCTCGAGCCGAAAGAAGCGAAGAAAGTTGTCTCAGGGTCGATGTCAGATTGTCCCAGGCAGCCCGCCTCATTTCCGTCCAGTATAATCGGTTCTGGGCCAACCTCAATAATTTTTTCGGCTTTTGAGCCTTTTTTCCTTCTTTTATACGGAACGCCGAATTGAGCAGTAATACGGAATTTATTTAGATCTATGTCTCGATCGTTCTAATAAAAGTAGAAATATATACATATTATCCTTTTATATTTAGGAAAAAGACCCAAGTACCGCATCCCTCATTCTAGCTCAGCCGTTCGACAACCGACTCAGTGGCGAGCAGGAGTCCCTCCTTTGCCTCCGAGTCGGGGAACGACGTCAGGGCCACGCGCGCGGCGGCCGCGTAGTCGCGCGCCAGGGCGCGGGTCTCCGCGATGCCGTTGGCGCGCTCAACGAGCGCGAGGATATCCGCCGGTTCGACGCTCTTGAACTCCCTTTCGCGGAGCACCGTGGCCACCTTTTCTCGCTCGGCCACGGTCGCCTGGGCGAGCGCCAGGAGCAGCGGCACCGTCAACTTCCCTTCGCGGAGGTCATTCAACACAGGCTTGCCGACCGCTTCCTCACTGGCCGTGTAATCGAGCAGGTCGTCGATCAACTGGAAGGCGACGCCCAGACACCGGCCGTACTCGGCCAGCCGCTCGGCGGCGAAGAGATTGCCGCGCGGAGCGAAGTGGGCGGGCAGCCGGCAGGCGGCCGAGAAGAGATCGGCGGTCTTGCGCCGGATGATCTCCAGCGCCTCTTCCCGAGTGATGTGAATGTTTCCCGTCTTCTCGATCGCGATGATCTCTCCTTCGATCATCGAAAGCGTCGTGTCGGAGAGGACTTTCAGGATCGTCAGGTCTCCCTCGTCAAGCGCGATCCCCATGGATTTCGTGTACAGGTAGTCGCCGAAGAGGACGGTCAGGTTATTACCCCACCGCGCGTTGGCCGACGTGCGTCCGCGGCGCAGCCGCGCTTCGTCGATGATGTCATCGTGGACGAGGGTCGCCGTGTGGATGAACTCGACGACGGTGGCGTACCGGACGTCCCGTTCCCCCTCCTCGTAGTCGAGCAGACGGGCCGAAAGCAGCAGGAGCGCCGGCCGGATGCGCTTGCCGCCTCCCGAGGCGAGGTAGGTTCCGATCCGGTCGATCGTCGGGATGGGCGACCGAAAGTGCAGGAGCAACTCCTCCTCGACCCGCGCGAGCTTGTCCGCGATCAGGTCGTAAGCCCGCCGGAGCCGCGGGTTTGCCATCGACAGCTTCATCGGTAGTTCGTGAACTGCAGAGGAAGGCCGAAGTCCTCCGCCTTCAGCAACGCCATCACGGCCTGCAGGTCGTCCTTGTTCCGGCCGGACACGCGAACCTGATCGGATTGGATCGAGGCCTGGATCTTGAGCTTCCGGTCCTTGATCGTCTTGACGATGGCCTTGGCTTTTTCCGACGGGATCCCCTGCTGGACCTTGACCACCTGCCGCACGGTCGCGCCGGCCGCCGGCTCGACCTTGCCGAAATCGAGCGCCTTGATGGCGACTCCTCGCTTGACGAGCTTGCCTTCGAGGATATCCACGACAGACTTCAACTTCCCCGCGTCCTCCGAGGTGAGGGTCAACGCCAGTTCCTTTTCGTCCCAGTCGATCCTGGACGCGCTTGCCCGAAAATCGAAGCGTGTCGCGATCTCCTTGGAGGCCTGCTGAACGGCGTTGGCGACCTCCTGGAGGTTGACCTTGCTCACCACATCGAAGGAGAAGTCCTGGGGCATGGCAACCGGATTCTATTCGCGAATTGTTTGGCGCTTCCGGTTCTGATTCAGTTCTCCAGGACGCGGGTGCCCGGCGGGCCTGTAATGCGGTAGTCCGAGGCGGGCCGCGGCTTGCCTTTGCGCCACTCCTCGAAGCGGAATTCCGATCGGCTGCCCGAGGAATCCTCGTAGGCGAGACCCAGGATGGCTCCGCCCGCGGCGATGGAGAGGCGTAACCAGGCGAGATCTGGTCTTGGGGAGCGCGGCGTCAGCAGCAGGCGGCTTCCTCCGGCCTCTCCGGTCTCCAGCGTGATCGTGTACTGGCGTTCGAGCTCCGAGGGGTCTGAGAGAAACACGATCGGCAGCCGGGCGCGGTCTTCCGCGGGGAGCTTCCGGATCGTGAGCTGCCTGTCTTCCGGCGTCAGGAGGCGGCCTTCGCCGGCGTCGTAGGTGAAGGTCTTTTTTTCGGGGCTCGCGTAGTCGAACCGCAGACGTTGCGGCGCCTGGATCCATACGGTCCCCGATTCGCGCCTGGCGGTGGCAAAGCCCGCGGGGGTGTAGGTCTGTGTGAAGGACGCCGAGTGCGCCGAGCCATCCGCATAGAGAGAGGAGACCCGGTCGAGCAGCGTCTTGACGTCGGGAGCAATCGTTCCCGCAAGCAACAGCAGGGGCGCCAGGAGAAATCGGGTGATCGGGTGATCGGGTGACCTGGAGGAATCGGGTGATCGGGTGTGTTTCATGGACTCTTCCCCTCGTTCAATCACCCGATGGCTCGATCGCAGATCATCCGATTCCATGGCTCGATCGCAGATCACCCGATTCCTCAGTGGCGGAAATGGCGCCGGGGCGCCTGCAGAAAGGCGATCTGGCGCTCGTCGGCGGCGGCGATGATTTCTCTGTCGCGGATGGAGCCTCCGGGCGCGATCACCGCCGTCACGCCGGCGTCGGCCAGCGTGTCGAGGCCGTCGCGAAACGGGAAAAAAGCGTCGGAGGCGGCGCCACAGTTGACGATCGGGAGCACCGGCTTGGACGCGGCCAGCCGGCAGGCATCCACGCGGCTCATCTGTCCCGCTCCGATGCCGATGGTCTGGCGGGCATTGGCGAGAACGATCGCGTTGGACTTGACGCGCCGCACGACCTTCCAGGCGAGCTCGCACGCCGCCCGCTCGACGGCGGTCGGCTTGCGCTGCGAGACAAGGCGCCACGCCGAAGTCTGGTCCGGCTCGGTGTCGGCATCCTGGACGAGCAGCCCTCCCTCGATGCGCTTCCAGTCGATCGTGCCCCCCGGCCGCCGGGAGACCGGCACCTTCAACAGCCGGATGTTTGGCTTCTTGCCGAAGAAATCGATGGCCTCCTGCGTGTAGTCGTCGGCCGCGACGACTTCGACGAAGTGCTGCAGCACGAGAGACGCCAGCGCCCCGTCCACGCGCCCGCGGATCGCGATGATGCCGCCAAACGCCGCGAGCGGGTCGCACGCGAAGGCGCGTCCGAAGGCTTCGACGATCGTCTCGCCGGTCGCCGCGCCGCACGGGTTGTTGTGCTTGACGATGACCGCCGCGGGGCCGTCGAAATCCCGCGTGAGCGCGACGGCGGAGTCGAGATCGAGCAGATTGTTGAATGACAGCCCCTTGCCCTGGAGCATTTCGAAGCGCACGACCGCGTCGGCCGGAGCCTGGGGCTCGCGGTAGAGAGCCGCGCGCTGGTGTGGGTTCTCGCCGTATCGCAGCGCGCCGACGCGCTCGAAGGCGAACACCAGGTTCTCGGGGAAAGCTTCTCCGCCCCGCGCCAACTCGGAAAGCGACCGCGCGATCGCGGCATCGTAGGCCGCCGTGCGCGCAAACGCCCGGCCGGCCAGGCGCGCACGCGTGGCGAGGGTGGTGCCGCCCGTCGAGCGGATCTCCGCCAGAAGGTCCTCGTAGTCTTCGGGCTCGACGGCCACGGCCACGCGGGCGTGATTCTTCGCCGCCGCCCGGATCAACGCGGGACCGCCGATGTCGATCATCTCGATCGCGTCGGCGAGCCTCGCTCCGCGCGAAACCGTCTCTTCGAAGGGATAGAGATTGACGACGACGAGATCGAAGGCCTCGATCGCCGCTCGCGCCAGGTCATTCGCATGGTCATCGCGGGTCTCGTCGGCGAGAACGCCGCCGAAGATCTTGGGATGGAGAGTCTTGACGCGGCCGCCGAGGATCTCCGGAAAACCCGTCGTCTCCTCGACCGATGCGACCTCGACGCCCTCCTTCTTCAAATGCGCGGCCGTGCCCCCTGTCGAGATGATCCTGACGCCGCGGGAGGCGAGCTCCCGCGCCAGCTCCACGATGCCGGTCTTGTCATGGACCGAGACGAGGGCCCGGCGGACAGGACTGACCGCGGAAGGAAAGGGGATCGGCTCAGGCATGGCGAAGCAATATTACCGTCATCGCTCTTGTGCGACCGTCAAGCCCGCATAACTCACGAACGACTCCGGCCGTCCCGCGGATCTTTTCCGCCGGATACTTCGTCAGACCTCCTCTGAGATGCCCCCGGCATCGCCGTCGTCGGTCTTCCTCGTCCCGACGAAAAATCTCTCGCGGGAACAAGGTGTATCCCGGCGTCACATCATCTCGACGCAAAAGACGGCTCATCTCTCAACTAGATGCGCGTGTTTCGGCCGGGTGTCCGTGAGTTATCCGGGCTAGCATGAAACCGTGACGGACTCCGAGCTGCTGGTCGAGGCGAGAGGCCTTTACTGTCCGATCCCGGTCCTGCGTCTCGCGAAGGCTCTTCGCGCCCAGCCGGCGGGAACCGTTGCCCGACTCCTTGCGACGGATCCCGCCTCCCTGGAAGACGTGGAGGTCTTCTGCCGGGAGCGCGGTCACGAGCTGCTGGAATCCCGGCGCGACGCCAACGTCTTTTCGTTTCTCGTTCGGAAAGGCGCCTCGCGCTGATCTGCCTGGCGTTCGTTCTATTGGGGGTCCAAAGACGACCGGGCTCAACCTCGAACCCCTGAACTTTGAACTGCCCTCAGAAGAGTTTCAGGAGCAGGACGTTGATGACGAAGCCGTGGACTCCGTGGCTGACGACGGGAGCTCCGATCTCGGCGCGAAGCAGGGAGTTTGACCACGGGCCGTTGACCGAGGCGAGGAGTCCGGCCCCCGAGAAGTACGTGTTGTTGAAGCCGGAGCGTTTGTCCTTCAGGAGCGCCTGGTCGTAAAAACCTTCGAAACGGATGATGTCCTCGATGTTGAGGCCGTAGGAAATGTTGCCGACGAAGGCGCTCTCCGTGCGGAGGCTTCCGGACTTGTAGCCCCGCACCGGGTTTCCGGAGAAGGTTCCGAACTCGTACTTGGAAAAGCGATCGAGATTGCTGCCGCTCTGATACGACAGGCCGAGGTGCAGCTTGCGAAATCCGGAGAAGTAGCGGTCCTTCGACAGCGAGAGCGAGTATTTCCAGTACTCCTTCTGACTTGACTCGAATTCCGGCCTGGCCGGATCGCCCCAGAACTCCCACTTCCGGCGGCGGTAGAAGGACCCGCTCGCAATCGCGTTAAACCCGGAGAGGTTGCCGACGAGCTTGACGTCCGCGCCGTCGGTGAACGTGTCCACAGGCGTGATGAAATTCGGTCCCGTATCCTTGTCGCGCTGAAAGTTGTCCCACTTGGTGAAAACGCCGAGGCTCGCCTTGAGATAGGGACCGAGCGGGTGTCCGACGTTGACCTGGAAGACAGCAGGCAGGTGCTTCAACTTCTCCGCGGGGACCTCCTTGCCGTTGCGGTAAGACACGTCTCCGGACGCGAAAGCCACCGCGAAGACGTCCGCTCCCAGATCGAATCGGCTTCCTCCAAGCGACGGATCGGTGTAGTTGGCCGTCAGGAGCGCCCCGGCGAAGAACACCGAGAGCTGTTTTCCGGTGCCCCAGAGATCGAAGTTGAAATGCTGGATCCCCAGGAGAGGAATCGGATAATCGAGCGAGTCGTCGTAGAAGGCTCCGAGCAGGCCGAACGTGCTCTTCTTCGAGATCGTTTCCTCCACGATGCGGGTCCCGGGCTTCGCGGGGTCGGGGACGAGATAGCGCATCCCCTTTTCCGTGTCCCGGATCATCTGGGCCTGCGAAGCGTGCGCCGCGGCGAGCCGCTCGTCGAAGTCCGGCGGATTGACGCGAACCACCTGCATGACGACGTCACGCTCGATGGCCGTCGTTCGCCCGGCCGTCGAAAACACCTGTTGGCCTTTGATCTCCAGAGGCAGGACCACGCCGGGGGAGCCGGGGACCGGGCGGTAGAACTCGCTCTGAACGTTCGAGAGCGTCTCGCCCTTCAGGTTCAGCTGCACCGAATCGCGGCGCAAGAGCGCGAACGTCTCCTTGTCGATCCAGACGCTGCCGCGGTAAATCGGTTTTTCCCCGGTCGTGCTTCTCGGAACGAAGTGGATGTGGTACGCGCGGCGGCCGGCGATCGTGTCCTCACCGTGGAGCGCGTAGTCGTAGTCTTCCGAGAGCCGGATGTCGAGCGGCAGGGTCGTCACCTTCTCGGGCTGGAGAATTGGGAGCTTGGGAAGCGTCCTGCCCTTCCACTTCACTCCGTTCAAGTAGAACTCGTCCCACTCCCAGTCGGGCGGCTCGCCGCGGCGGTAGAAGAGCGGACCGAGGATCGTCAGGTCGAAGGTCTCGTTGACCTCGGCGATGCGGAACCGCAGCGACGTTTTCAGGTCCGCGATGAAGGACGAGACCTTCTCGCGCTGACCGGCGTCCCAGGCCCGTTCGCGCGCCACGATCTCCTCGGCGGTCAGTCCGCGCACGGCGCCGACTTCCACGGCCGCCTTCGTCTCGCCGCCGGCCCGAGCGGCGGGCTGGAGCACGACGGCGAGAGGGCCCTTCGAGAGATCGAGCGTCAACGTCCTGGCGGTCTTGAGGTCGAAGTCCTTCTTCGCGCCGCTCGCGAGGTTCTCGACGGAGGCCTTTGCGAACGGCCCGCCGGCCAGCTCGATGGCGGCGAGGCCCGCGGGATCTTCGGGCAAGAGAAGGATCGGCGTGAACCTCTTCCCGTCGAAGAAGCGCAGGACATCCACCGGCGTCTCATCCCGCCGCGTCGCGCGCGTCTCGGTGGGATCGCGGGAGACGTCCTCGGTCAGATAGGCCTGGAGCCGGGAGAGCGAGTTCCAGTCGGTATCCGAGACGCTCCCCGCGATCACGACCGGATTTGCGGCCCGAACTCTCGCGAGCGCAGCCAGAACCACGCCGACCGCTCCTCCCTGCGCCGCCGGCAGGGTCCGGGCCCAGGGTCTCGCAAGGAGAGTCTGATCGAAGGAGGGAGAGCCGGCCAATTCCAGAGGCAGAGCCACGCGATCGACATACGGTTCCAGGTCCTCATCAAGGAGGATCCTGGCAATCCGCTCCACTTCCGACGCGGGAGCCTCTCCGATCCCCGTCAGGCTCACGAGGATCTTCCGGCCGGGCTCTGAGGCTCGGGCCGCCGACGAGAGCTTCTTCAAGGCGTAGGGGAGGCGAAGGCTCCGCTCCTCCTCTGACAGGGCGGGCGGCAGGCAGCCGGCGACGTTCAGGTCCAAATCCACGGCGGGCGCGCGGGCGAGGCGCGCCATTCTTGCGACCGCGTCGTCCAGCGTCGCTTCAGTCAGGTCGGGCAGGAGAACCCGAATCAGACAGTCACCGACGGGTGCCGCGGAGCCGGACGCGGGCAGGAGCGCGACCCCGAAGGGGGGGCCGGAGGCCGGGCAGGCGCGGTCGTCTCGCTCCGCCGCGAACCAGACGCGCTCCGCGGAAAGCGGCGCCGCCGCGCACAAAAGAAGAGCGCCCGCGAGGAAGCGGGCGCCTCGAGTGCCACTCATCCGGCTCGGCAACCGCATTGTCGCGGAGGTTGTTCCCGTTTTCCGGATGTCTCTACCTGCGGACCTTTTCCTTCTCTTTCCCCTGTTCTGCGGCCGGCGCACCGGGCCTCGCCGCCGGAGTCTCCGCCGGAGCGGAGACGGGCGCTGCGGCTAGATTCAAGTGCTTGCGCAGCTTCGTCTCGATCTCGGCGGCGAGCTGCGGGTTCTCCTTGAGGAACTGCTTCGCGTTCTCGCGTCCCTGGCCGATGCGCAGGTCGCCATAGGAGAGCCAGGCGCCGGTCTTTTCCACGATCTTCGCCTCGATCCCCATGTCGATCAACTCCCCTTCGCGGGAGATGCCCTCGCCGTACGTGATATCGAACTCCGCCTGCCGGAAGGGGGAAGCGACCTTGTTCTTGACGACCTTGACCTTCGTGCGCGAGCCGACGACCGTCTCGCCGTCCTTCAAGGACGCGATCCTCCGGATGTCGATCCGGATCGAGGCGTAAAACTTCAGGGCGCGGCCGCCCGTCGTCGTCTCGGGGTTGCCGAACATCACGCCGATCTTCTCGCGGATCTGATTGATGAAGAGGAGCGTCGTGCGGGACTTCGAGACGATCGCGGTCAGTTTCCGCAACGCCTGCGACATCAGACGCGCCTGGAGTCCCATCTGCGCCTCGCCCATCTCTCCTTCGATCTCGGCCTTGGGGACGAGCGCCGCGACCGAGTCCACGACGACGACGTCGATCGCGCCCGAGCGGATGAGCATCTCGGCGATCTCGAGCGCCTGCTCGCCGTTGTCCGGCTGCGAGACGAGCAGGTTGTCCGTGTCCACGCCGAGCCTGTGCGCGTAGTCGGCGTCGAGCGCATGCTCGGCGTCGATGAACGCCGCGAGGCCCCCCGTCTTCTGGGCCTGCGCGATGATCTGCAGCGAAAGGGTCGTCTTCCCGGAGGCCTCCGGACCGAAGACCTCGACGACGCGGCCCCGCGGGATCCCTCCCACGCCCAGAGCCGCGTCCACGGCGAGCGAGCCGGTCGGAATGACCGACAGGACCTGCTCGGGCTGGTCCCCCAGCCGCATGATCGAGCCCTTCCCGAACTGCCGCTCGATCTGTGTCAGCGCCGTTTCTACGGCGCGCCATTTCTCGGTGGATTTCACGCTGGACATTGCCTCACCTTTCTCGACTTGTCTGGCGGAGCTTTCGCTCGCGGCCATTGCGCGTCTCTGCGTTCTGTAAGAGCGCGATTATAGACTCCGGGCGGGGACTCGAAACGATGAGGACTGCGTCATCATCTCTTGGCAAGAACCGCGTGTCAACGGCGGACTTTCGCCGCGCTTTTCGAGACTCTCCGGTCGCGACGCTCCTTTCGATGGGCCTCGGAACGGGGCTCTCGCCCTTCGCGCCGGGCACGGCCGGCTCGGCCCTGGGCCTCGCCTTGGCCTGGTTTCTCGCCCGCACGCTCTCGGCCACGTCTCCGAGTCTGACGGCGGTGGTCGGACTCTTGATGTCCGGGCTGCTCGTGGGCCTGGCCGGCGTTGCCTCCTCGACTCGGACCGCGCGCGTCCTCGGAGCGGAGGACCCCGGATGCATCGTGATCGACGAGATCGCCGGACAGTTGCTCGCCTCGGCGGCCGTGCCTCTCTTTCGTTACCCGACCTGGCGGGTGGAGGCGCTCGCCTGGCTCGCATCCTTCTTTCTCTTCCGCTTTTTCGACGTCTGGAAACCGGGAGTGGTCCGACGCCTCCAGGATCTGCCGGAAGGCTGGGGCATCGTGGCGGACGACATCGCGGCGGGACTCCTGGCGGCGGGTTGCGTGGCGGCGGCGGCCTCTCTTCTGGGTTGGTGGCCGTGAAGCTCGCGCTGACCGCGCAGGAGGGCGTCGTCACGGTCGACGAGCCTCTCGGCCCGCTCACCACGTGGAGGATCGGCGGTCCAGCCCGCTGGTTCTGCCGCGTGAGGTCGCAAGCCGGGCTCGCGAGAGTGCTGGCATGGGGGGATTCCGCCCGCGAGCCGGTCGCGGTTCTGGGAATGGGCTCGAACGTCCTCGTCTCGGATGCCGGATTTCCCGGAATCGTCGTTCGCCTGGAAGGGGAGTTCCTCCGTGTGTCGGTCGAAGGGGAGCGCCTCGCCGCCGGCGGAGGCACGGCGCTCGGGGCCGTCTGCTCAGCTGCGGCGCGCGCCGGGCTCTCGGGCATCGAAGCGATCTCCGGAATCCCTTCCTCGATCGGGGCCGCGGTTCGGATCAACGCCGGCGCCTACGGCGGCGAGATTTTCGACGTTCTGGAGACCGCGCGCCTGATCTCCCTGTCAGGGGAGAAACGAAGCGTCCGGGCAGAGGACATCCGCCACGGTTATCGCTGGACGCAACTGGTCGAGACGAGGGAGATTGTGGCGTGGGCCGGCTTGAAGCTCCGAAGCGCGCCTGTTGAGGAGATCGAGGAAAAGACGCGCGCGGTCGCCGACAAGCGCCGGGGAGCCCTTCCCTCCGAGCCCAACGCCGGAAGTGTCTTCAAGAACCCACCCGGCGACTACGCGGGTCGCTTGATAGAAGCCTGCGGCTTGAAGGGAATGCGCCGCGGCGGGGCGGCGATCTCCGCCCGTCATGCCAACGTGATCGTGAACGAGGACGGAGCCACGGCGGCCGACGTGATGACTCTCATGCGGCTCGCCCGCGACAGCGTGCGGGAGCGCTTCGGCATTACCCTTGCTCCGGAGGTCGAGCTATTGGGGTTGAGATGGGAGTGAAGACCAGGATGAAGGTTGATCCGGGACCGGGTCCGAGCCCGCGCGTTGGTATCCGATGAGGGCGCTCTTGCTGGCCGGCGGAGGCGGAACGCGGTTGTGGCCGCTCTCGAGCGAACAGCGTCCCAAGCAGTTTCTGCCGCTCCTCTCTGAGAAGAGTCTTCTCACCGAGGCCTTCGAGAGGCTTCTCCCGCTGACCGAAGACATCTTCGTGGCCACCACGGAGAAGCATGCCGACCTGGTTCTCTCGGAGCTCAGGACTCTGCCGGCGGACCGCGTCATCCTCGAGCCCTGCCGGCGCAACTCCGGGCCGGCGCTTCTCTCCGCGGCCCTTCAGTTCGAGCGCGACGGCGATCCCGTGACCGCCGCCATTCCTTCGGACCAGACCTTCGCCGACGATGAGGCGTTCCGCCGGGCGCTGGCGCTCGCGGTGCGGGTCGCCGAAACAGCGTCCGCCGTGGTCCTCGCCGCTCCGCCCAGCCGGGCGGAGACAGACTACGGATACCTGGAGCTCTCCGCAGGCGGGGGAGAAGGAATGGAGGCGGTGCGGTTCATCGAAAAGCCCGCGCGCGAGGAGGCGGAGGCGTTCGTTAGCGCCGGCTACTTCTGGAACGCCGGGATCTTCGTCTTCCGTCCCTCCCGTTTTCTCACCGAGGCTCGGCGGGTTGCGGGCCCTCTCATGGAGCAGGTCGAGAGCTACCGCCGCCGGCTACGCGAACGCGACGACGAAGCGTCGCGCCGCGCCTACGCGGAAATGCCCTCCGTGTCCATTGACTACGCGGTCATGGAGAAAGCCGCCGGAGTGCGGGCAGTGCCGCTGCGGGCGGGGTGGAGCGACGTGGGGAGCTGGAGGTCAGTGCGCGAGATCCGGGGCGCTTCCGATGAACACGGCAATCTCATCCTCTCGGACGCCGCCGTCCTGGCTCCCGGCGTGCGCGACACGGCGATCATCGTCAGCCCCAACGGCGTCCTGGTACTTCCACTTGACAGGGAAGGAGAGCTGCGAGCCGCCGTCGAACGCCTGGCCAAACGCGAGGGCACCAGGAAGCCGGACCGCTAGATCTCGACAACGAGAGGCATAGTCACGAATGAGTCGAGCTTTTTTTTTGCCGGCGCGAAGCGAGGGTGCTTCAGCGGATTCTGCGGCAATCCGCCCCGGCGTCGGCCCCGCCTCCCTCGTCGGCACGCGACGGCGTGCCGTGACAGGAGAACCTGCCGTCGCTCTGTCGCGAAGGCGCATTCGCAGCGAGGCGATAGGAGGTCTCTGGTGGGGCGTCTTCGCTCACGGCCTCCTCTTGGAGGCGGTCCCGCCGCCGGGGCTGCAGCCGGGCTAAGCCAGAGTGCAGCCCGGAGGCGACGGCGTTGGCCGGCGGCGGCACTGTCCGAGGGCACACGCCAGGCTCTCGACCGAGAGGTGCTGTCTCTGTGCCCTCGGACCGTAGCGGCGGCCCCGGTGCTCCTCCGCACAGCCTGGCCGCCGCGTGCCGCCAAGGCAACGCCGGCGACTCCGGGCGGATTCTTCGAGATGAAGTACCGACGGGCCGTGCTGCCAGTCTCATCAACAACCTCGTCGTTTGAGGCGGAGCTTCGTTAGGAGCATGGCCGAGTAACCGTCTGGGCGCGGATCCCGTGCAAGCGCGGCGACGCGCCAGGGGGCGGAGGACCGCAGGGTCCCGGCTGAGTGCACGTTGCTATCCCGTTCACTTTCAACGGTTCGCCTGGGCCCGGACGCGAGCCGGACAGACTAACGAATCGCTCCCGGGACGTTTCGGAGAAAGTTTGTAAATACTGAGAATTTCACGCCTACCATGTGTCTTTTTACAAAGAAGGTCGGATCCGGCGTCACAGCCGGCATGGGGAGTCGGTATGAAGGCAATCGCATGAAGACGCAGGTCGCGGGCGGCCTGACCCGCCTGAGGGACAACGTCCGGTTGATCTACAGGGGCGACCCGCGGGCTGTCGACCTGACCCTGACCGCTCTGCTCTCCCGCGGGCACATCCTGATCGAAGACGTGCCGGGCGTAGGCAAGACGACGCTCGCGCGGGCGCTCGGACGCAGTCTGTCACTGGAGTTCCGGAGGATCCAGTTCACCAGCGACACGCTGCCGGCCGACGTGCTCGGGATTTCCGTCTTCCACACGCCGACGGAGCGCTTCGAGTTCCACGCCGGGCCCATCTTCGCCAACATCGTGCTCGCCGACGAAATCAACCGCGCCACCCCCAAGACCCAATCCGCGTTGCTCGAGGCGATGAATGAGGGCGCCGTGACCATCGAGTCGGAACGCCGCCCGCTGCCCCAACCTTTCATGGTTGTCGCGACGCAGAATCCGGTCGAGTATCTGGGAACCTATCCGCTGCCCGAGTCGCAGATGGACCGTTTCTTTCTCCGGCTTTCCCTGGGCTATCCGGCGCAGGAGGAGGAGAAGATGCTCCTGCGGAGCGGAGGCACCGAGAGGACTTTGAACACCATTCCGGCGGTGCTCGCGCCCGAGGAAGTCCTCGCGCTTCAGGACCGGGTCGAAGCCGTGACCGTCTCCGACCGGCTGCTCGAGTATCTCCACGCCGTCGTGCGGGCCACGCGCCGCGCCGCGGACCTGCGCCTGCC
>WNGB01007887.1_pt1 | contig 15908 bp, 11 predicted proteins | sample 5400681 | NCBI WGS metagenome assembly WNGB01 (sample SAMN13153367, study PRJNA577476) | soil metagenome | isolation source: 115 cm soil or saprolite under grassland replicate 2 | place: USA:California | collected 2016-06-15 | reverse complement strand
CCCGGAATTGAACGTCCAGTTTCTCCGAAACCTTGGTGTTCTTAAACATCGCGAAATCGAAATTGAAGAAGCCCGGCCCCCTGATCGAGTGCCTCCCCACATTGCCCAGCGTGCCGGGAGCCTGCAAGACATAGCAGTTCGGATCGAACCACCGATTCGGATCGCCCAGCACGCGATCAGGATTACATCCTGCGGCGCCGGAAAAGTTCGGACGATCTCCTACTATCCCTCCCAAACGCGACCGGGTGGGGAAAGTGAAGCCGGTCTGGATATTGATTGGAGTGCCGCCGTAGGCGCTCAGGATTCCGCTCAACTGCCATCCTTCGACAAACTTGTTTCCGCGGAAGGGCAACGCATAGACGGCGTTGGCTCTGAATGTGTGGTCAATATCGAACGAGCAGAGTCCGCGATCGTAGCCCGGATTCAGTTCGTAGGTTATCGGAAATGACCCTTGTTCGAGACCGGAACTGACCGAGCCGTTGTCGATGCACTTCGACCACGTGTAGGCCGTCCCGAGGACGAATCCTTGACTGAACTGCCGGTTGAGGCTCGCCTGCAAGGAATGATAGGTCGAGTGACTGCTAGGGGCGACGTTGTTCAGGGAGCCGAAATTGGGATTGGTCGCCGTCCCCGAAAAAGGATTTGTCGGCGAGCCGGGAGGGCCTGTGCCCCCGGGAGGTCTAAGATATACCGCCCGAAGAGTGAGTCCTTCTGCGAGATCGTGTAATCCATGCGCCCGAGAACGTAGTCCTCGTTGATGATCTCGTCGCCGACAGAGGTGAACAGCCCGACGCCGGTTCGCCGGCCTTGCGCATCGAGCAGCTCGGAGCCTGCCGGCAATCCCGACGCGGGAGAAGCGTTCGGCCGCGGGTAGAGCGTCAATATTCTCGCTACGCGCGCCTTATCGGGATTCGGGTCATTAGGATTCGGGACGCCGAAGTTTCTGTCGGGAGTCGAAGCCGTACAGCCCACAGTGCTGTTGAGCGCGGCGCACGGCAATAATCCCTGGTGTACGCTCGCGGTCGGAACGAACTGGCGTCCGGTCTGGCCCTGCAATTGGCGAAGACCTTCGTAATTGCCAAAGAAGAAGAACTTGTCTTTCTTGATTTGCCCTCCCAGCGCGCCTCCGAACTGATTCCTGTGAAACGTGGGAATGTCCGTCGAAGGATCATCGAAGTAGTTCTTCGCGTCGAAAACGCTGTTGCGCAGAAAATCAAACGCCGAGCCATGCAATGTGTTCGCGCCCGATCTGCTCACCGCGTTGACCACGGCGCCGGTTCCTCCGAATTCAGCGCTGTAGGTGTTGGTCAGGACGCGGAACTCTTGAATCGCCTCGACTCCGAGAGAGTTGCCGGTGACGGACGATCCCGCCCCGTGGTTGAAAAACCCTTGCAATTCCGTGTTGTCGAGCAGGAACGATTGGCCGACGGGCCTCGAGCCGGAGACAGAATAGTTGGTTCCCTGCCCGTAGAAAGTGGCGGATCCGCCTCCACCCGCCGGGCTTTGTGGGATGGTTTGCACACCCGGCGCCAGCGTCAACAGCGACGCAAAATTCCGGCCATTCAGCGGCAGGTCGCGCATCTGGGTTTGGGTTACGAGTGAAGAAACCGCGGCGGTTCGTGTCTCCACTTGCGCGGCCTCGCCTACCACGGTGACGGTTTCAGTCTGCGCGCCGGTGGGCAGGGTGAAGTCCGCAACAGGCTGGCTGCCGACCGTCAGCGTGATCCCCGTGCGGACAACCGTCTGGAAGCCTGTGGCGGAAGCCCGAACTTCGTATTCGCCGACGGGCAGGTCCGGTATGCTGTATCGTCCCTGCGAATCTGTAATGGCAGATTGTGTGATTCCGGTTCCGAGGTTCTTAACCTCGATCTTCGCCCCGACTAACACCGCCCCTGAGCTATCCGTAGCTGTGCCTGAGATGGTCGCGGTTCTGACTTGCGCATCAAGACGATTTACGCCCACTACGACGATCAGAATCAGGGCGTATATCGAAGCGACGCAGAACCGCTTCAAACTCCGCATTTCCCTTTTTGGCATTTTTTCTCCTTTCATTGTTCATCGCCTGCGTGTAGGTAATGGATCAAGCGCGATTAATACGCATTCGCCGCATGGGGGACGACGCGGCGGCCTGCAAGAACGGAGATAGATAAGACCTCAAAGAAATGGATTTCGGAAAAAGTGATTTCTGTTATGACGATAGCGGAAGATGCGAGGGACTATATATGCTCTTGCCCTTCCGTTGTCAACTCTGTTATATCAGTTTGGGTCGCAAGCAAAACAATCCACAAAACAATCCGGAGGGTCATATGTCACATCGCGACACTAACCGCCTCGACGCGGTCGTGCAAGAATACGCGTTCCCGGACGTTCATATCGGGCCGGGAGAAGATGAATCACCATATGTGCCTTATGTCGAGAATGTATTCATTCGCCATCTGGCGTTCGACGTCAGGAACAACATGTACGCCAACATTCTCTGGGTAAAGAAAGGCGGAAGGCTAAACCGCCACCGCCATCGCGGGCGAATTTTCGCCTGCACGCTGGAAGGCAGTTGGCGCTACCTGGAATACGATTGGGTGGCCCGAGCGGGCAGCTATGTTCAAGAGAGTCCCGGAGCGATCCATACGCTGGTTTCGGACGACCCGAACGGGATGAAGACAATCTTCTGGCTCAACGGAGCTATTGAATTCTTCGACGACGACGACAATCTGATCGAGACGCTGGACGTCTTCTGGTTCATCAATCACTACGTCAGTTACTGCCGCGAGCACGGCATCCCGATCAACAAGAAACTCTGGGTCTGATTAAGGGTTCAAGTCAAACCCAAGCTGCAGGAAGATGGTGGATATGAAGACAAGGATCATTTTACTTACATTCGCCTTGGGTCTAGGGTTATTTAGAGATGCGCTCTCGGCGACCGAATATACTTATGCCCTGGCCTCTCGAGGCTGCATGCAAAATGACGCGCGCGCTCTGGAAGTTTATTTGACACAGGAACCTTATAGTGGCAAGGCGCCACCCAGGCCATACATTCGTATGGAGATAGAATGGAGTGACTGGAAAAACGTGGTTGGTAAGGATCTCAAACTTGTGTACCGACGCGGACCGGATACGCAAACGCCAACCGTGCGCGCTGAGTTGAATCTTGAGCGGCAGGAGCGGATATGGTTGCGGGGCACGCTTCGTCTAAATAAGGTGGAGGTGAACAAGCAAGTGGAGGGCTCCTATGAGTTCACCGGGCCAAACAATCTAAAATGGACAGGCACGTTCAAAGCGCAATGGGGCAGGGACGGGCTGGATTGTGGCTAACCCGGCGATCGTTTAGCTGTAATTGAAGCCTGTGCATAAATCGGAAGGCATGCCCTGGGTACGCATCGCTTCCAGCGTGCAGTCTCGGTTAGATGACCCACTGATTCTTAATGCGCCTCCCGCCGAGACTGCACGCTGGAAGCGATGCGTACCCAGGTTGGCGTCAATCAAAGTGTTATCTGATTATTGCCTCAGCATTCTGCGCAAAATTTTTCCCGAGGGCGTCCTGGGAATCGATTCAACCATCTCGAATTGGCGAATCTGCTTATAGCCGGCCACTCGCTCTGAGACGAATCGCGCGAGCGCGTCGAGGTCAATTGTTCGGCCTGCGCGCGGCACGACAAACGCTTTCGGAGTTTCGCCCGCATCCGCATCCGGCACGCCTGTAACGCCGCAATCCTCTATGTCAGGGTGCTCCAGCACTACGGCTTCGAGTTCCGCTGGCGCGATACTGAAGCTCTTGTATTTGATCATCTCCTTTTTGCGGTCGACGATGTAGATAAATCCTTCGTCGTCCACCCGGCCGATGTCGCCAGTGTAAAGCCAGCCATTGCGCAAGGCGCGCGCGGTCTCTTCCGGCGCGTTCCAGTAACCCTTCATGACTTGTGGGCCTCGCACAACTATCTCGCCGGTCTCGCCCGGCGGCAGATCGAGTTCGCCGGTTTCGATGTCGACGATCCTGAGCTCGGTGTCGGCCAACAGCACGCCGCTGCTTTCGAGTTTGATGCGATCCAGGGGAGTTTGATGCGTGGCGGGGCCGGCTTCCGTCAGGCCGTACCCTTGAACAATGCGAAAGCCGAAGCGGGATTCCACGCGGCGAGCCACGTCGGGCGGGAGCGGCGCCGCCGCGCTGAATGCGTATTTGACCGTTCGGAATTGCGAAGCTTCCAGCCCCGGCGCGTTGGCGAGCGTGAGCAGGGTCGGCGGCACGGCGAAGAGCCACGTTACGCCATGCTCCTCGATCAACCGAACAACAGTCTCGAGGTCGAAGCGTTCTAGCAGTATCTGTTTAGATCCGGAGCGGACGCTCACGCCCATCATCGTCACGCCATAGATGTGCGAGAGCGGCTGGTAGATGATGTAGCAATCGTCCGGGCCCAGCCGCAGCACGCTCCCCCACTGCTCGTGGTTGATGGCCAGGTTGCGGTGCGTAAGCATCACGCCCTTCGGCAAACCGGTTGTCCCGCTCGAATAGGGCAGCGCGGCCAGTTGGTCCGGATCAACGTGCGCGGTCGGCGCCTCGGATGATTGGCCCTCGACGACATCACTATAACTGATGATGTTCGTGGCCGAATCCGGCGCATCGTCGCCGAGGAGGATTATGGTAAGCGTTGACGCGAGACCCCGGAGCGCCGCTTCGACCACAGGCCAGAGTTTCGCGTGAGTGATGAGCATTCTGACGCCGGCGTCGTGCAATTGGTATGTCACTTCGCGTTCGCGATACGCAGAGTTGAGCGGACAGCCCACCGCGCCGAGCTTGCTTGCGGCGTAGAAGGCAATCTCGACTTCAGGGCAGTTCGGAATGAAGATGCCGAGCCGGTCTCCGGATTTGAGTCCGAGAGCGCGAAGGCCATGCGCCAACCGGTTCGATTCGGCGTCGAGATCGGCGAAGGTCAGACTCCTGTTCTCAAACACGATCGCGACTCGATCAGGTTCCTCATACGCTCTCTTGCGAAGAGCGTCGTGTAGCAATGCGTGGGGATAGGTCAGCGTAGCCATACATATATCGATTGAGAGAAGTCATTCTGTATTCGGTTCTCCATTCTCCATTTTCAGGCAGGAATAGAGGCGCCTTTTTCTGCCTGAGAATGGAAAATGGAGAATCGAAAATTGGGATTGTCGACAGTCTCAGAGCTTAAGAAGCTTCTGCGCGTTTTCCAAAAGAATTTTCCGCCGAACTTCCTCTTTTATCTCCAGGGCTTCGAAGTCCTTGATCCAACGCTCGGGTTGAAGCACAGGATAGTCGGAGCCGAACAGGACTTTGTCTTGAAGAAGGCTATTGGCGTATTGGACCAGCACCGGCCTGAAGTATTTCGGCGACCACCCAGAAAGATCGATGTAGACGTTGGCCTTGTGCATCGCCACGGCGAGTTGCTCTTCCTGCCAGGGCACCGCTGGGTGAGCCATGATGATCGTGAGGCCGGGAAAATCGGCGGCCACGTCATCGAGATGCAGCGGGTGAGCGTACTTCAACTTGAGTCCTCCGCCGCCCGGAGTTCCCGCGCCGACGCCGGTCTGCCCCGTGTGAGAGATGAGAGGGATTCCCAGCTCGACGCACTTCTCCCAGAGCGGATAAAAGCGCGTGTCATTGGGGAAAAAGGCCTGAGTGGTGGGATGTAGCTTGAGACCGCGAAGCCCCAACCCCTTCACCGCCCTCTCCAACTCTCTCACGGCAATCACCCCTTTCCACGGGTCGACCGAGGCGAAGCCGATGAACTGGTCGGGATATTTTCTGACGACCTCGGCCACATAATCATTGCCGATGTAGCGGTCTCCGCCGCGCGTCTCGGAGTCGACCGAGAAGATGACGCCGAAGATGTCCAGCGCCTTGTATTTTTCATACATCTCTTCGGGGGATTGAGGCAGCGACGTCGCTTTGAAATAGCCGGCCATTCGTCGTTGTTCCTCCGAGCCAGAGTCGCCCCGCGGTTCCGGGACGTGAATATGAATGTCGATTGCTCGCATTGTGATCTCCTGCGGAAAATCCCTGGGTACGCATCGCTTCTAGCGTGCAGTCGTGGTGAAAGACGTATTGATCGGAATCAGATACCTTCGAAGTCGCCTCGTTTGTGTTAGGCGATTATTGCTTGCGCTCCTGCGCATCCGACCTCAAGCGCGCTGCGGGCCTCCGATAGGTCTTACGCCCATGACTGCACGCTGGAAGCGATGCGTACCCAGGTGCGACTTTCATTGTTTCAAAACTTCAGCCGTGAAGAAGTTGATACTTATGGTAGCGAGGTCCGACGGCGGAAACTTCGCCTGGAATCGCTCGTCGGGCGCCAATCCCGCCTCTAGCGCGCAGGCAAGGAAGACGTCAAGCTCGACGAGATACTGGTCGGAAAAGCCGTGAGTGGCGTCGTAGGCCACGGCCAGCGTCCGGTCGAGATTGGCGGCGGTCACCTGCGGAGGCAGCGTATGAAGCTCCATCACGAGCAGGCCGAACCGCCCCACGTACGGAGCCCAACGACGCAGATGTCGGACCAAATTCTCTTCCAATTCATCGGGCGAAATCTCCTCGCCTAGATAGGCGAAGGCGCCGCTCGTTCGAGCCTGCCGCGCCCCACAAATGTAATTGACCGGGGGAAGATAGGGGCGATTGTGATCCAGAAAGGAGCGGACGTGCAGCAGGTCGTGAATGTCCAGCCCCAGTAGCTCCAGTTCGCTCGCCAAATGCGCCGGACGGTTGATGTCCCCTTGAATGACATGGAAATTGGGAATGCCGGCCTTACGCAGCCTCTGTTTGCTGATGCGCCGCGCGACCTTACTGACATCGGCGCCGACCAGAATCAGCGGACGAGCGTCGAGCGCGGCCCCTCGCATCGTCTTCTCCTTGACGATGGAGTAGACATGCGCGAGCAACGAGCCGTCGCCACACCCCATGTCACAGACGCCCAAGGGCTGCTGATCGAGCGGGCGATTGAAGAGTTCGATGATGACTTCATCGCTCTTCTTGAAGTAATTGTTATGCGCGCCGCCGCTGCCCCACACGTTCATGCCGCGATTGACGAGCAGCTCGCCGCCTGATTCATCAACGCGCGGGAACGTCGCGGCGCCGAAGAGCAGCGTGCCGAGCATCTCGAAGAGCGGCAAATACGAGACCGTCACGCCATAAGAACTGGCGATCTGCGACGCATAACGTCCATGCGATGTCAGTCGCAAGCGATTCCCCACTTGCTCCAGCCAGCCCTGCGACTCCAACAACTCGAAGACGCAGGCCAGGCTGCGCGGATTGCCGGGGATCTCTTTCGGGTCAACGCCGTCGGGCGCCTGATCGAAGAGATCAAATACTCCCTCGCGCGCCAGGGCGACCATGCTCGGCCCGATCAGTATTCCGTCCAGATAACACGCCGTCTGCCGGTGAACTTTGGCCGCCGTGGTGTTCCCCTCTGTATAAACGCCCCATCGCTCCCCGGCGCGGCGGGCGAGGTCCTGCAAGTGCGGAAGGACGGCCCGGTCCGATTTGCCAAAGAGGAAATCGTCGAGGAAGATCGCCTTCGGAATGAATGAGACGGCTTCGCTGTAGAGGGGGGCGAGCCAGACCGCGATTTTGCCTTCCGTGGTTAACGCATATTTCGCGTCCCCGGTCTCAACCATCCAACCGCAAGAGATCAGCAGCCGCAGCGCCACTCTGAGATACCCGCGATTGCCATGCGTTTGATCCGCAATCTCGTCAAAGCCGATTCCCGCTGGCGCATCCGCTAGCCTTGCGAACACGCCGCGATCCGCAAGCGCCTTGACGACCGGCGCCAGAACAATGCCTGCCAGATGCTGAAAGATCGTCGCTCGGACGGCGACCTTTTCGGCGTTCGTCAGTTCTTTTGTCGGCGATGTCGCGTATTCCACTTGAACAGGTGTTAGCCACAGAGGCACAGAGACACAGAGAGGAAGAGAGGGGAGACAAGGGGACAAGGAGAGGTGGAGACAAGGTTATTTCTCCCCCCTCTCCTTGTCTCTGTGTCTCCGTGGCTGCGGTGGCGATTTAAGAGCGCCCCTCGAACAGATCACGTCCTTCGACCAGGGCGCGCATCTTGCGGTCGGCGACGCTCCGGTGGAGCATCCAGAAGCCGCAGTCCGGGTGAATATATTTGAGCCGGCCTTCGCCGGCCTTCCTGATGACCGTCTCGACGCGGGAAGCGATGAGCTGCGGGCTTTCGATTTCGTTGTCCTTGATGTCGACGACTCCGACGCCGAGGCCGATGTTCGGATTGAGATCGCGAAACACTTCCAGCTCGTCGTAGCCCCGCCTCGCAAATTCGAGCACAAGGTGATCGGCGCGCAATTTGTTCAGAAAGGGGATGAGGTCGCGCCAGAACCCCCGCTGGACGGTCTGCCCGCCGTAGTTGCCGAAGCAGATGTGAACGGCGGTCTCGTTGGGCACGCCGTCGAGCGCATGGTTGATCGCCTCGGCGGCCCAGCCGGTGTCTTCGGGGTGTCCGGCGATGTAGGCCTCGTCCAACTGGACCACGTCGGCCTCGACCGACTCCAACTGGCGGCGCAGCGCCTCGGCGATGTCCATAGCCAGTTCCGCCCGCTCCCTGTAATGGCAATTGATGAGCACGCGCGACAGCATGTGTGGGCCGGTGCAGGTGAATTTGAGCGGGAACGTGGTCAGCGCTCGCACCGATTCATAGTCTCTGGCCAGGTTCAGCGTCCCCGCCTCGACCTTGCTCACAACCATTCCGGCTGGCAGCGCGCGCGACCCGAGCGCGCGGTCATGGTAAAAACGCTGAAGCTCCGCCATCGAGAAGCGCTTCCGGACGCCCTCCATCTGCCCGACGAAGTAATCGATCATTCCGTTCGTTTCGGGATGGCCGGGATCGAAGCGCGACAGCTCGCCGTCGGCGATCAGGTCCAGGCCGGCCAATTCCTGCGTTTTGAGGACGACCATCACGGCGTCTCGCAAGACGAGGCGTGACGTATTCCCGACGAGCCAGGATGGGACCGGATAACTTCCGACGACGGTTGTCTTGATGCGTTCACTCATCTTTGCGCCCACGCGAAGTATGGAAAGCGCCGGCGCGGAGGTAATGAGACGCCTTGCGAGTTGTTTACCCGCGCCTATGGCGCCGGCGCCAGGCGCGGGTAAACAACTCGCAAGGCGCCTGTACGCCGCAAACCTTTTACCCCAGCGCTTATTGCGCCGCTCTGCCGTTTGATCACTGCCGCGAAATGAATGGGCAGAGTATGTGGAGCGTGGGATGCGGTGTCAAGGCGAGATTGCAAATCTGCAATATCAGATTTAAGGGCGTCGTTGACAGCGATTCATGCGGCTGGGCAAACTTCATTGGGCCTGTCGAGCGTTGCGCAACTTCGATCAATGTCCGATTGAGGAAGCAGCGCAAACCGGGGCAGTTTGCGCTACGCCGACGGCAGTCTCCAGTTTCATACCACTACTCGTTCAAACTGAAAGCGATGTAGTTTGGAGGCGGATTCTCCCGCCAGCGACATTTCGTCGCTCGGTCACGTGTTTTTAATCGGTTCTCCAACTATCTCTTGATCATGACCGCTTTTTCAGCCATCAACTTATTGCCGCTCATGATCCTTATGATGTACATCCCGGCCGGCGCGTCTTCAGTGTTCAGGGCGCATTGCGAGCCTGCAAACGCCGCTGACAGAATAACTCTGCCGGCGCCATTCAGGAGGCTGACGACTTTCTCTCCCGCGCTGAACTCCGGCAAGACTATTGCGAGCTCATTTGTCGCCGGGCTTGGATAAAGTTGAAGTCCGGCCGATTCTTCCTTCTCCCCCTCGTTCAAAGCCGCTTCTTCATACGCCAACGGCTCTTCCTCAATTAGGGATAAAGCCGATGTTGATGAGCTGACAAACTGGAAAGTCCATTGCTGATTGAAGCTCACGCCGTTGTACCAGTGCTGCATGAAAGCCCCATCGGCGTTCGAGCCGCCCGTGTCGACGCATTTGCCGTTGGCTCTGTTGACGACCTTGTAATATGAGCCTACGCGTACGATTGACCATTGCTGATTCGGACTTGAACCATTGCTCCACTGCCCCACAATGGAGCCGTTGGTTGCGCGTCCAATGCTATCCAGGTTTTTACTGCCGGTAACACAGCGCAGCTTGTAAAATCCTCCGGAGTAGGTGACGACCCACCGTTGATTATTGCTGCTGCTGGAGGCCCACTGGCCGACATTCGCGCCGTCGGCTGTGGCGCCGAGATTATCCAGATATTTTCCGTTCGCGCGATTTTGCAATCTGTATGTGCCGTTCGCGATCGGTTGATCGTTTGGAGGAGTAACCCCGTCCGCCACAGGCCATCCGTTACTCCAACTCATAGTTGTGATCCTGAGCTTGGGGGCGCCGTTATCATTTCCGTCATAAAAATGAAAAGTCAATTTCCCTTCGCCGTACCCTACATGCCCAGGCCCTATGTATCGTCCGTCTCTGTTAGAAAGAAATGTGCTTCCGCCTCCGGTCAGCAAAGTATTGCCGTTTTTATCAACGTAAGGCCCCGTGACGCTGGTCGATCGCCCTACTTGCGTTAGGAAAGCCATAAATTGCCGCCGTCAACCAGAACGGACGGGTCAATGGCGTTGTTGCCGGCGACTATCATCCCGCGATCAGTCCACGGCCCGGACAGATTTGAAGCCGTCGCCAGCCCTATGACCGCAGGAGCGCCGACGCCAGCGCATGAATAATAAAGGTAATACTGATTACTCATGAAGATAACATCGGGCGCCCAAAAGAAACCCTGAAAGCCGTTGACGAAGTTATTGATCCAGGACGGCCAAGTACCTATCGGAAACACTGTGCGTTCGGCTCTCCAATCGGTGAAGTTGGAGTTACTAGAAGACATGGCCCAAACCCCGTCTCCGGTGCAGAGTACTCAGAGCGTCGTTCTAGGAAAAGCTGATGGTCGAGCCCTTACTATCGATCACCCTCAATCTTCAGCAGAATAATCAGGCGAGTTTTCGTCGCCGGCGTCGCAGTGGAGACGGCCAACCGCGCCCCGCGCTCTTGTCGAGGGCCTTTGTCCATGGATCCGGGCGGCCCCGCCGAGGTCACCGTGTTAGCTTCGATCTTGGCGTCCACAGCCTCAGGCTCGACGATGGTCGCGCGCAGAGCTTGATTGCCGTTTTTGAGCAGGAATTGGTTTTTGCCGACCTGCTCGACCTGCTCGTCGGCGTGCAGCAGCGACGTGATTCGGCGGGACTCCCCGGTCCCCACGTCGTCCCACACCACGAAATCGCCGGGGGCGGTGAAGAGAAAGTTTCGCGTAAATCGCTTCACGCCAAGGTCATCTTCGTAAGCCGGCGCCGCTTCGCCTCGCACGTAGGCGAAATGCGTATCGAGGCGCGCTTCGGTAATCCGAATCTGATCGAGCCGGTCGTATGGAACGTCATCGAATACGTCGTGCCCCTTGCCCTCTCGCGCCTGCCCCGCGCCGTCGATCAGGATCGTGTTGTGTTGTTCGGTCATCGGCAGTCCTGCGTAGCCCGTGTCGCCGGTCAGATATTTTCCCCCGGCGTAGATGATGAAGCTGTTGGCGTCTGGGTGAGCATGCCCCGTTGAAAGATGCCAATCCGGAAAAGCCTTGAGCGCGTCTTTCGTGTGATGGCCTTCAGGCGGGCCGCATTTGAAGGCGAACGCGACGGCCTGCGGCGTCCAATCGCTGCGCCAGAAGACGACTTCGTGATCGGCGAAGTAATGCCAGGGCTGCTGGCGATGTATGGAGACGACCGGGATCGAAGGGTCGTACCACAACAGCGACCAGTAGTCTTCGGCGTTGTAATGATCCAGCCCATCCATCCACGCGGCCACTCCCTGCGCCTCGGCGTCGCGGAAGCGCGAGGCCGTCCGGTAAAGCAGGTTGTAGTTTGTGTGAAAACGCCCGCCGGGCGCCGCGCGCTTGTACTCCTCGCCCTTGCGGTTGCGGGTCAGCGGACCTTCGAAAATGTCCCCGAAGTCGAAGACGTATTGCCCATCAGGCAGGAGCGAATGCGCGACGTAAAGATGCATCCGGCGGAATCCTGGCCGGTCGTATAAATCCTCGCCGGTCGCGTGAAAATGCGCGTCGAGGTAATGGAAGAGCCACGGCGTCGAGAAGATCCAATATTCAAAGCCCTCGTAGTAGTAGCCGTCCGTCGAATAAGTCGCCAACACGCGGTCGTAGATCGCGCGCGTCAGCCTGGCCCACTCCGGCGCGTCATCAACTTCATCGTAGAGCGCGTAAGCCGCCACGCCCAATCCGGCCATCGGAATGAAGACGTGATTCTGGCTGTAAGAGTAAGTACGCCCCGGCTTCGGCTTGTAGTAATCGAATAGCAGTCGCGCCTGCTTCGCGATCTTCTCGCGATAGCGCGCGCGATCGGCCTCGCTCAGATCGTGATAGAGCAGATCATAGCCCCAGCCCATCCCATAAAGCAGATGCCCGGCGGCCAGATCGACGTTGGGTTTGTTGTTCGCGTAGCCCCAAATGTCGTAACTTACGGCGGCTTCGAGGTACTTCTTCGCCGCGTCAAGGTATTTTCGGTCGCCTTCGATCTTGTACGCCAACGTGGCCTCGGCGATCCCGATGCCGACTTCATTCTGCGCGCGGCGCTCCTGCGCGGGCGGCGCGGGCGCCTCCTTCTTTAACGCGCGAACCTGCCGCAGCGCGCGCTGCCAAAGATCGCGATGCGTCGTCCGCGCCCGCTCTCGCAGTTTCACGATCTCGGTTTCCGTCACATAAACGCGGGGGTGTTTGCCTCGCAGTTCTGGCCGCAGCGACGAATTGAGCGTCGCCATCAATTGCGTCAGCGGATGCGGCCCTTTGGCCTGCGACGGCTTGTCTTTCGGGCCGAGCGACTCGCGGGCGTCCTGCGCGGACACAATCAAAGCCGAAACGATCAGCCAGAGCGCCAGCGATAAAATTGTCCTTTGTCGAATCCGATTGCGCATTCTTTTTCACACAACCGGACAGAAAGATGTGAGACAGAAAAATAAAAATCCGATCCGGAAGTTCCTTATTTTTCTGTCTCACATTTTTCTGTCTGGTCTTCTCCTTCCACTTGCGGCCTCTATTTACCCGACATCAACCTGGCCACAGCAGTTGCCAGCGTTGTTGCGCGGCCCCATTGGCCAGGTGTTTCTCCAACAACTCCTCATACTTTGGCTCACGATAAGCGACGGAGGCTCGACGCAGCAGGTACGCCAGATCGCGGCGCGCGTTCTCCATCTCGTTGATCTGCTGATGCGGCCATTCGCGGGCGGCGTCGGCGTACGGCGCCAGGTAATCGAGCGCGCGACGGACGCCGCGACCGTCTTTCGTTTGATAAGCGTAAAGATCAACTCCGACCCGCTTGCCCGCCTCGGCCAGCGTCATCAGCGCCACCAGGTTGAACGCCGAATAGCCCAGCGCGCGCGTGCGCTGCAGTTCGTACGGCTGTTTGCCGTCAGTTTCGATCTGCCAAGCGATGCGGTCGCGCGCGGCTTCAGCAGTCTTGCGAGCCAGTTCCCTGTCGCCGATGAAGAGCGCGAAGCAGGCCAGTTGCGCGGCGTACCAACTGCCGTGATTGTTCCTGGCCTGCGCTTCGTCTTTGCCGTTCGGGCTGGTTCGCATCCAGTCGACGAACTCGCGGAACCACGCCGCCAACGCCCGACCGTCTTTGTCCGTCCATGCGCGCGAACCGCCGAGCAAGCCCGCCGCGTCCACCACCTTGATGAAATGGCGGCTTTCGATCAGCCCCGCGCCGCGCCCGTCGTTTTGGCCGGGAATTGCCTGGGCGTAGCGAAAGTTCGGGTTCATCTTCGTCGCCGGGTCGAGAAACCACGCGCGGATGAGCAGCGCCGAGCGCTCGGCGTAGCGCTCCTCGCCAGTGAAGTAGTAGGCGATGGCCAGCGCCTCTACAGCGGTGGCCATCTCGACGATTACCGGCGCGTCCGTGCCGCGCTTGCTGTCCGGGTTGGTTTCGCCGTCGCGCCGGATGTAGGGCAAGCCGTCTTTGCTCTTCGGATCGGGCCACCAGTACGGCGCGAACGAAAGGTAGTCATGCTTGTCGCCGCCGGGCGCAACTCGTTCCTTCTGCGTGACGGAAAACGGGCCGGCTTTAAGCGCCTTATCGGCCTCGCTGCGCAGCGCTTCCATCGCCGGTCGCAGCGTGGCGTCAGTCAAACGCGATCTAGCCTGCCGCAATCGCTCGGCGTCGAGCGAGCAAAGGCGCGGCCCGCTTTGCCACGCATGGGCCGATGAGACCAGAAACAAAACCAGGGACAAACTTGTCGATGACTTCATTGTATTGCCTATGCAAATAGGACCTATTGGACCGATAAGTCCTATAGGTCCCATAAGACGGATGTCAAAATATCAGCTTCTTTCTATATCAACCGCGGGGAGCGCGGGGAAAGACAATAACGATAAGCCTCCCCGTGTTCACCGCGCTCCCCGTGGTTGATTTATTGATCTCAATCTCACATAGTTCGATTTAGAACAAAAGCTTCAAGCCGAACTGAATCACGCGCGGGTCGTCCGTTTCGGTCAGCGCGCCGAAGTTCGTCGCGCTGAAGTTGGTCGAAACCGTCCTGAAGTTGGCCTTGTTGAAGAGATTGAATATCTCCGCGCGGAATTGCAACCGCACATTCTCGGCAATGTTCGTCCGCTTCATCAATGACAGGTTCCAGTTTTGCGTGCTCGGCATTTCGATCAGGTTACGCGGCGCGGTTGCGATCAACCCGACGCGGCCCGCGAAAGCGGCTGGATTGATCCACCGATCGGGAGTTTGACCGCCCGGCACGGCGCGCCAGTCGCCCACCAGATCGAGGTTGCCTCCGAATCCGTTGGTCGGCGACGTCGAAGCGCGGCCGCCGCCGCTGAGGTTGACGTGGCGACCGCTCTGCCACGACGTGATGCCCGACAACTGCCAGCCGCCCAGCGCGCGCCCGGTGAAGCCCTGCCGCTTATTGAAGAACGGCAGGTCGTAAACGTAACTGACGGCGAACACGTGACGGCGGTCGAAATCGGCGTAGCCTTTGTCCAGACTGGCGTCGAAGGGGACGCGCAGGTTGGATGTCTCCACATCGAAGTTGTTCAAAGCCTTGCTCCAGGTGTAGGCCACGCTGGACGTGAAGCCGCGCGTGAGCCGCTTCTGCCAGCTCGCTTGCAGAGAATTGTAACTCGACACGCCGGTGTTTTCCTGCATCTGGATCGCGCCGTAGCCCAGGTATTGCCGAGCCGTGTCCGCGCTGGCGTTGACGAACGAACCGTCCGCGCGCCGCTGCAGCGCGACCTCGGGCAGGACGTAGTTGACGTCGCGGCGGTGCGTCAGATGGCGGCCCTGATTGCCGACGTAGCCGACCTCCAACACTGAGGCCCACGGCAGTTCGCGCTGTACGCCGAGGCTGTAGGCGTAGACCGCGCCCGGCGGCATATCAAACGAGAAGACGTTCAACGTTTGAACCAGCGGCCGCCCGGTTCCGGCCTGACCGATGGTGTCGAGCGTGTTGGTGAATGTCGGCGCGACCGAAGCCGGCGTTGTGAACTGGCGGCCGTTGGTCACGGTCGCGACCTGCGCAAAAGGCGTGTTCGCGCCCGCGTCGCGCAGCGGGTTGAGCAGCGTGCGATCATAATAGATCCCGCCGCCGCCTCGGATCGAGGTTTTGCCGTCGCCGATCGGGTCCCAGGCGAAGCCGATGCGCGGCGCCCAACCGTTCGCGCCACTGTCAGCCAACCCGCCCGGCAAACCGGAGAAGAGCCGCTGTAGATTCGGATCGTTGACTCCTGCGCCTACCGGCAGGCCGCTGCCCGGCAACACAATGCCATTGTATGGATCGAAGAAGCCGGCGCCGCGCCCTAATTGTCCGGTCGGATCGGTCTTCAAATTGATCACGCCCGAAGCGATGTTCGCGCTCGCCGGCGCTTTGCTCGGGTCGAAGCGGCTCGGATCGAA
>WNGB01022374.1_pt2 | contig 15910 bp, 13 predicted proteins | sample 5400681 | NCBI WGS metagenome assembly WNGB01 (sample SAMN13153367, study PRJNA577476) | soil metagenome | isolation source: 115 cm soil or saprolite under grassland replicate 2 | place: USA:California | collected 2016-06-15 | reverse complement strand
CGTTGGGGCAAGGACGATCAGGTCGGGGCGATCAACCTCATCACGCCGGCCAAGCGCGCCGCGGCGGCGCGGCTCGTGAAGAGCGGCCGCTCCGTTTCGCTGAGCCGGCCATTTCCCAAGGAGCCGGGGATCAACAACGCGTTGCCCGCGCAGCACTACATGCGGACACACCCCCGCGGGCGAGGAGGCTTTGCGGCCGACTACTACGGCGTCTACTACCATGGCGTGGCCTCCACGCACATCGACGCGCTCTGCCACACCTGGGACGAAGAGGCGATGTGGAACGGCCGCGATCCGAAGCAGGAGATCACCTTCGACGGGGCGACGTTCGGGTCCATCGAGCACTGGGCCGAGGGCATCCTCACGCGGGGCGTGCTGCTCGACGTGCCGCGCCACCGCGGCCTCCCGTGCGTGACGCAGGACACTCCAGTCCACGGCTGGGAGCTGGAGAACATCCTGAGGAAGCGGCGGATCAGGCTAAAGCCCGGTGACGCGGTCTGCGTCTACGCCGGCCGGGAAGCATGGCAGGCCGCGAATCCCGACACGCCCTACAGCCGGCCCTTCGGCTCCGGACCCAACGAGCGGCCGGGGCTCCACGTCTCGTGTCTGCCCTTCCTCCGAGACCACGACGTGAGCGTGCTGGTCTGGGACATGCTCGACCATCTGCCCATCGGCTACGACATCGCCTGGGCCGTCCATGCCTGCCTCTTCGCCTACGGGGTCGCGCTTCTGGACAACGCGCTCCTCGAGCCGCTCGCCCGCGCGTGCATCGAGGAGGGGCGCGACGAGTTCATGCTGGTCATCGCCCCCCTCAAGGTCGTGGGCGGCACCGGGTCGCCGGTGAACCCGCTGGCCATCCTCTGAGCGAATGGCACCCGCGGGCGAGCGCACGGACGGAGGCTGGATCGGCCGGCCGCTCAAGCGACGGGAAGACCGCCGCCTCCTGACGGGCTCGGGGCGCTACGTGGACGACATCCGGCCGCCGGGGTGCGCCCACGTGGTCCTGCTCCGCTCGCCCCACGCGCATGCGCGAATCGTGGGAATCGACGTCGAGCGCGCCCGGGGCGCGCCGGGCGTGCTCGGCGTGGTGACCGGCGCCGAGGTCAGCCATCTGGCGCCGATGCCGGTGAACCGGCTCGTGCCCGACATGCGGATGCCGCCACACCCGATCATCGCGGCGACGCACGTCCACGCCGCCGGCACGCCCGTGGCCGCCGTCGTGGCGGAGAGCCCGTACGCCGCGCGCGACGCCCTCGAGCTGATCGAAGTGGAGTACGGGCCGCTGCCGGCCCTGCCCGAGCCCGAGGCCGCGGTGGCGGACGGAGCCCCCGCCCTGTTCCACGAGATCGAGCGGAATCGCGCCTTCGCGCGGACGCTCCGAGAGGGCGACGTGACGCGCGCCCTCGCCACCGCCGCGCGCGTCGTGTCGCTCCGCGTGGTCCAGCAGCGGCTGGCGGGCGTGGCCCTCGAGCCTCGCTCCGTGCTGGCCGCCTTCGACGCGTCCACCGAGGAGCTGACGCTCTGGGTATCCTGCCAGGCGCCCTTCCGCATCCGGGCGGAGGTGGCGCGGCTCCTCGAGCTCCCCGAGTCGCGGGTGCGGGTGATCGCGCCCGACGTGGGAGGAGGCTTCGGGGTCAAGAGCGGTCCATACCGCGAGGACGTCCTGCTCGCCTGGCTCGCCCGGAAGCTCGCCCGACCCGTGAAGTGGGTGGCCACGCGCGGCGAGGACCAGATCACCACGAATCACTCGCGAGGCTCGGTCTGCGAGGGTGAGCTGGGCCTCGACGCCGAGGGGCGGATCACCGCGCTCCGCGCGCGCGTCACCTCTCCGCTCGGCGCCGCGCTGATGAACGCTGCGGCCGGGCCGCCGTGGAACCACGCGCGCCTCTTGCCCGGGTGCTACGTCGTGCCCGCGTGCGAGATCACCCTCACCGGCGCCCTCACCACGACCACGTCGGTCGCCGCCTACCGCGGCGCGGGCCGGCCCGAGGCTTGCTTCGTCATCGAACGGCTCATGGACACGGCCGCGCGCGCCGTCGGTCTCGACCCAGCCGAGATCCGCCGGCGCAACTTCATCCCGACGGACCGCTTCCCGTTCCGGACGGTGACCGGCCAGGTCTACGACTCTGGCAACTACCATCTCGCCCTCGAGCGCGCGCTCGCCGCGGCGGACTATACGCGCCTGCGACGCGAGCAGGCTCTACGCCGAGAGCGCGGCGAGATCGTCGGGATCGGCCTGGCCTCCTACGTCGAGCCCTGCGCGCTCGGCTGGGAGAGCGGCAGCATCAAGATCGAGCGCTCCGGGCGCGTGACGGCGATCACCGGCTCGAGCGCTCACGGACAGGGGCACGAGACGACCTTTGCCCAGATCGTGGCCGACCACCTGGGCGTCACGCCGGACGACGTGGTCGTGATCCACGGCGACACGCGCTCCGGGCCCGAGGGCTTCGGCACCTTCGGCAGCCGGAGCGTCGCGCTGGGCGGGAGCGCGCTCGCGCGCGTGGCCGTCGACGTGCGGGAGAAGGCGCGGCGCCTCGCGGCGCAGCTCCTCGAGGCCGCCCCAGCCGACGTGGTCGGCGCGTCCGGCGGCTTCCAGGTGGCCGGCGTCCCTCAGCGACGGGTCACGTGGCGCGAGGTGGCGGTCGCGGCCTACGCCGGCGGCCGTGCGCTGCCCGCCGGGGAGTCGCCGGGCCTCGAGGCCACCGTGTACTTTCAGCCCGAAGCCGAGGTCTGGACCTTCGGCAGCGTCGTCTGCGCTGTACGGATCGAGGCCGAGACCGGAGGGCTCGTGATCGAGCGGCTCGCGTGGGTGGACGACGCCGGCACGGTGATCAACCCGCTCTTGGCCGAGGGCCAGCTCCACGGGAGCCTCGCCCAGGGTCTTGGCCAGGCGCTCCTCGAGGCGATCGTCTACGACCCCGACGGGCAGCTCTTGACCGGTACCCTCATGGACTACGCGATCCCCCGGGCGGACGACGTGCCGCCCGTGGTCATCGAGAAGACGTGCACGCCCTCGCCGCGCAACCCGCTGGGGGCCAAGGGGGTGGGGGAGGCCGGCTGCATCGGCATCCCCCCCGCCGTCGTCAACGCCGCGGTGGACGCGCTCGGGCCCTTCGGAATCACGCATCTGGACATGCCGCTCACGCCGGCCCGACTCTGGGCGGCGCTCCGAGGCGTCCCGTCGCGCTTCTAGTCCCCGCCTCTGGAGCGCCCTGGTAGAATAATGTGGGCTAGGGCAACGGCAATTCCCCTGGCACGTGGATCCTCGAAATCGTCCACCGGGTCACGTCCTCCTCGGGCTCATCGCCGGGCGCCGGGGTCAGCGGCAGCGCGAGGTTCGTCACGAACGCCTCGCGTCCCACGAAGACGATGCTCGCGGGGAGGAGCAGCCCGCGGGGCGTGCCATCGTTCCGAATTCCCAGGAAGTCCCCGAGCTTGGCGATCACGCGGCCGGATCCGTTGAGGACCACCACCTCGTCCGCCTGATTCGCCGCGACCCAGAGGCGCCCGGCGGCGTCGAACGCGATCCCGTCGGCGCCGTTGATGCTCTCGGCGAAGACGTCGATGGCGCCGGACCCCAGGTCCAACCGCAGAATGCGATCATCTCCCGTATTGGCGATGAACAGCTTCGTCTCCTCGCCATTCAGAGCGAGGCCGTTCGCTCCGAAGGGAGGGAAGCCGGCCGTCGCCAGCAGGGGATGGTGCGTGAGCGTGGTCACCGCGCAGGAGGCCGGGCAGTTGGCGGCGCCCGCGATCTTGAAGATGGCCCCCTGGAACGAGTCGGACACGAAGAGGTCGCCCATGCTGTTGAAGGCCAGCGCATTGGGCGCCGGGAAGCCGATGCTCCCGAACGTGATCTGATCCTGGCTTCCGTCCGGATTGCCTTCGAACCGGTCGGCCGGCGCTCCGATGCTCGGAACGGTGGCCACGTCTTCGACGGCCGTTCCGGCGGTGAAGTCGGCGGCAATCCGCTGGATCTTCGACGCACCGAAGTTGCAGATATAGACCTTACCGTCGAGTTGGTGGAACTCGAGCCCCAGGAGCGGCGTGGCGCCAAAGTCTTTCACCGCGATCAGGTGGCCGTGCCGGTCGAACCGGAGAAGCTTGTTGCTGTTCGGCCCGGAATCGAACGTTGCGACGTAGAGATCGCCGGTTTGGGGATTCGCCGTGATCCCCTCGGGGAAGCGCACGCCATCGGGCAGCACGATGAACCTCTCCGCCGCATTCCTCTTGACAACGATGTCCCTGGCCGCCCACGTTTCGCCGCTTAGGAGGACGACCAGGAGCACAACGGCCGCGGCCAACAAGGACCTTCGCATCGTGTTCTCCTCTGTAGATTTTGTTTGGAGGGCGATCCCAAGCAGGCAGCATGGTAGGTACGGTTCTGCAGTTTGTCAAGTCACCCCGGCGCTGGGTACTGGGTCAATTTGGGCTCGGTGCTGGGTCAAGTTGCGAGCCAGACAAGGCGCGAGCGAGGTCGGCAGGCCGAGGCGTACGTGGGTGTACGGCGTACGTGGGTGTACGTTGAGGCCTGCCGACGAGCGAGCAACGAAGTATGGCGACGCAAATTGGCCCAGCACCCGGCGCTGAGCATGACGGGGCTGGACAACATCACGGCGCTGGTTCACCATCGCCTGGTGACTGCTGATGCCGTGACCCGGGGCTGCATTCGGCTCGGCGTGCTCAGCATCAACGTCCTGGGCGACCGGATGCGGGGCCTGCTGGATCCACGGCTCGTATCCGTCTGATCCGTGCTCGCGGAGGCACTCGTGACGAGAACGGGGGGCCAGGCAGCGGAGGTGGCGGTCGTGGGCGGCGGGATCCGCGGCGCGGGCATCGCGTACTACCTGGCGCGCGCCGGCGTCCGCGTCACTCTGGTCGAGAAGGGCTTCCTGGGCTCGGGCGCCTCGAGCGCCAATGCGGGGCTGGTCAACGTCTCGCAAAAGGTGCCAGGGCACTATACCCTGTTCAGCCTGCTCAGCGCGGACATGTATCCGGAGTTCGTGGCGGGGCTGGAGGCCGAGGTCGACTACCAGCGGGACGGTTATCTGCGGGTGGCCGAGGAGGACGCGGAGGTAGAGGACCTGATCCAGCGCGCCCAGACCCAGAGCCGGGTCCCCGGCCTCAAGGTCGAGATCCTCGATGTGAGGCATGCCCGGGCCCTCGAGCCGGAGCTGTCGCCCCGGATCGCCGCGGCCAGCTTCTGCGCTCAGGACGGAAACGTGGACCCGCTGAAGCTCGTCCGCGCGGTGGGGCGGGCGGCCCGGCGCCACGGCGCCCAGATCCTTCACCATCGCGAGGTCACGGGGATCCGGCTCGACGGCGGGCGCGTGGCGGCGGTCGTCACTCGAGCGGGAGAGATCCCGGCGGATGCCGTGGTCGATGCCGCGGGCGTCTTCGTGCCGGACGTGGCGCGGATGGTCGGAGTCGAGATCCCGATCCTGCCCCAGCGCGGCCAGATCTTCCAGATCGAGGCGCTGCCTCCGCTCTTGAGGCGGCCGGTCCAGGCGCTCCGCCAGCTCAAGAGCGGCACCACAATGGTCGGCACGACGAACGAGTTCGTCGGCCACGACTGCAGCGTCACCTACGAGGCGGGTGTCCAGATCCTGTCTCGCGCGCGGCGCATCGTGCCGGCCCTGGCCGGCGCGCGGGTCATCCGCGGCTGGGCCGGCCTCCGCCCGATGGCGCCCGACGGGCTGCCCATCTACGATGCGGTGCCCCAGGTTCCCGGCTTCTTCGTGGCGGTCGGGCATAGCGGCATCACGCTCGCCCCGATCACCGGCCAGGTGTTCCTCGACCTCATCACCAAGGGACGCACCGACCTTCCCATCGCGCCCTACTCGTTGAGCCGGTTCACCGCTGCAGATTTTGAGTGGATGAGCGAGCCGGTCAAGGGAGCCGCGCGTCACTGACGCGGGTTCCAGCCGTCGCTTCCGTGGAAGGGCTCCTCGTCGTTCTCCCGTTTGAGGCGCGCGGGGGCGAGGCCATAGCCCCGGGCGTGCTCCTCGCCGGCCTCCCCCTGTTGCGCCGGACCGTCCTCGCCGCGGAGCGCGCGGGCCTGAAACCGGTGGTGGTCGGATATCCCCGGTTCGAAGTCGAGTCCTCTCTCGCCGGCACCTCCGCCTTCCTGGTCGCTCCGGATGAGCCGATCCCGGCCCTGTCGGCTCGACGGGTCGTGTTCCTGCCCATGGCCGCGATCGCGCAGCCTGATTGGCTACGCGGGATCCTCGGGATGCCCCTCGAAGCCGAGCAACTCTACGTGGACGGCGGCTCGGCGGCGGTGGTCGAGGTGACGGACGCGGGGCGAGTCCTCGCGGTCGCCTCGCGATGTCGCAGCCTCGACGAGGTGGTGGCGGCTCTCCGCGCCGTGTTCAGGACGGTGGAGCGATCCTTCGACGGGAGCGGCAAGTTCGTGCTCGCGACGTCCCGCGATCTCCCGGCCGCCGAGACCTGGCTGCTGCGGAGCCTCATCAAGCCGAGCGAAGGGTTCATGTCGCGGCACTTCGAGCGCCGGGTCTCGCTGGCTCTGACGCGACGGCTGTGCACGACCCGGATCACGCCCAACGCGATCACCCTCGTGAGCATCGCCGTCGGCCTCGCCGGCGCGCCGTTCTTCCTCGCGTCGGCGCCGGGCTATCAGCTCGCGGGGGCGCTGCTCTTCCTGACTCATTCGATCCTGGACGGGTGCGATGGGGAGCTGGCGCGGCTGAAGTTCCTCGAGTCGCGAAGCGGGGCGGTGCTCGATATCTGCGGCGACAACCTCGTGCACGTGGCGGTGTTCCTGTGCATGGCGATCGGCTGGAGCCTCGACAGCCGCTCCCCGTGGCCGCTGCTCCTCGGCGGCATCGCCGTCGTGAGCACGCTGGCCATAGCCGCCGTCGTCTACAGCCGGGGGATGCGAGCGTCGCCCGAGGGCGGCCCGCCCTCCGCGCTGGCGCGTCTCGCGGATGTGGCCGTCTACCGCGACTTCATCTATCTGATCCTGCTCCTCGCGGCGACCGGGAAGGCCCGCTGGTTCCTGGCCCTCACGGCGGTCGGAGCGCCGGTCTTCCTGCTCGTGCTCGCCCGGCTGGGGAGGAAGGGTTCCGGCGCTTGAAGGCTCCTGGTGGAGCCACTCGCCGGCGCAAGATTGCCGGAACGAGCGCGGGATCGATCCGGCAGCGATGCGAGTATGGTAACGTAGTGGCCGATGTCAAGCGCTGATGGAGCCGGAGTGATGGGACTGGGAGGTGGTCTTCAGCGGGCACGCCGAGCTGCGTATGGAGCAGCGCGGCGTCTCAGAGGTCGACGTGCGCTCCATGTTGCAGGGCGCGCGCGGGCAGTCTCCGAGTGTAGTGCCGGGACGGTTCATGATAGACACGGCACATGCCGGGCGCCCCTGGGTCGTGATCGTCGAGCCAGATCCGACTGAACGCCTCCTTGTCGTCGTGACGGTCTACGAGGTAAACCGATGACCGAGCGCAGCCTTCAGATCACCTACCGGAAGGGACGCCCATTCGCCGCCTATCTCTACCTCTCGCGGGTGACGGGTGAGCGGAGCGCGCATAGCGAGGCATCGGCCGACGGCCTGTTGATCGTCGATTTCGCGGCCGATGGACGGCCGATCGGCATAGAGATCACCGCGCCGGGCGCGGTCACGCTCGATCGGATCAACGACCTCCTCCGCAACCTGGCTCAGATGCCGCTACCGGAGGCCGAGTTCGATCCCCTGCGAGCTGCCTGACGCGGAAGCGGGCATAGGAGGACCTCGTGGCTCAACCGTCGTTCGGGCTCATCCTCGCCAACCGGGCGGCGGTGCTCGGCAAGGTCTCCGTGCGGTGCTCGGCAAGGTCTCCGTGCGAGACCTGATGGACCTCACCGTTGCGGCCGAGGGCTCCGGTGTCTTCGACACCGTCTGGGTCGGCGACAGCCTGCTCGCCAAGCCGCGCCTCGAGTCGGTGACGCTCCTCTCGACGCTCGCCGGAGTGACGGCGCGCGTGCGGCTGGGCGTGGGGTGCATGGCGACCTTCATCCACCGCCACCCCGTGCTCCTCGCCCATCAGTGGGCGAGCCTCGACGTGCTCTCGGGCGGGCGTGCGTGGCTCGCCGTCTGCCTCGGCGGGCCCGACGAGGCGAGCGCGGCCCAAGCGCTCGAGCACGCCGCGATGTCCGTCCTGGCGAGCGAGCGAGTCGGCAGGCTGGAAGAGGGCATCGTCATCCTCCGCAAGCTGTTCTCACAGGAGAAGGCCTCCCACGAGGGGCGCTTCTACCGCTTCGAGGGAGTCACCATCCAGCCGCGCCCCGTCCAGGACCCGTGCCCGATCTGGATCGCGAGCAATCCGACGGGCCTCACCTGGAAGGGGGGCGCGAGCGCGTCCGCAGCGGTGATAGAGCGGAGCTTCAGGCGGGTCGCGCGGCTGGCCGACGGCTGGATGACCAACAAGGTCTCCCCCGACGAGTTCCGCCGCCAGTGGAGCAAGGCCTTCCTCGACGCGTACTACAGCTCCAAGTTCAGCGCGGCCTTCGTCGAGGGGTGGACGGCGGCGGGGAGCCCCAAGCAATGCATCGCCCTGCTCCAGGCCTACTTCGAGGCTGGCGTCGGCCATGTGGCGCTCCGGTGTAGCTCGTGGGACCAGCGCGGCCAGCTCGCCCGCTTCCTCGGCGAGGTGGCGCCCGCCTTCGGGGGGCCGTCGCGATGATCACGGGCATCGACCACATCATCATCGCGGTCCCCGATCTCAACATCGCGGTCCGGAGCTACCGCGGGCTCGGCTTCACGGTGGTGCCGGGCGGCCGGCATCCGGTCGGCACCCACAACGCCCTGATCTCTTTCCCTGACGACTCCTACGTCGAGCTGATCGCCTTCTACGAGCAAAACCCTGAGCATCGCTGGTGGGCACCGCTGGAGAAAGGGGGCGGCCTGGTGGACTTCTGCCTCCAGACCGATGACCTCATCGCGGACACCGACCGGTTCCGCCGGGCCGGCGTGCAGATCGAGGACCCCAAGGGGCAGTCGCGCATCCGGCCCGACGGCTATCATCTCCGGTGGGTCTTCTCCCTCCCGAGCGGCCCCCACCGTGGCGTGGCGCCGTTCCTCATCCGCGACGAGACGCCCCGCGAGGAGCGGGTGCCGCGCGCGATGACGCATCTCAACGGCGTCACAGGTATCGCGAGCGTGACGGTCGCTGTGGACGATTTCGCGACGGTGCGGGGCTGGTACGAGAAGGCGCTGGGGAGGCCGGTGCGGGAGATCCAGCGCGACGACCTGGACGGCGCGGGAGTGCGCGTTGTGATCGGCCCTCACACCTTCGACTTCGTGGCGCCGCGCGGCGCCAGCGGCCCGCTCAAGGACTGGCTCGGCGCCCACGGCTCCTCGCCCTATGCGGCCGCGCTTCGCGTTGCCGCCGGACCCGCGCGCACACTCGACCCGGCAAAGACTCTGGGAGCCAGGCTCTCCCTCGTCGCGAGCTGACCGCCTCTAATGGGCTCATGCGCGAAAGAACGGCCCAGCCTCACCCCGTTCCTTTCCCTTCAAAGCCGTATAACCCCGTCAGGAGGTCACCCGATGAAACGACTACTTAGCCTCGTCGTCTGTGCTGCCGTCGTTCTGTCCGCCGCGCCAATCTGGGCGCAGCCCCTGCCCTCGGCGCGGCCCGAGCAGGTCGGCTTCTCGCCCGAGCGCCTGGCCAGGCTCACCTCCGCCTTCAAGCGCGAGGTGGACAGCGGCCAGCTCCCCGGCGTCGTGATGGTCGTCGCGCGCAAGGGCCGGATCGCGTACTTCGAGAGCCTCGGCTTTCGCGACAAGGCGGCCGGGGCGCCGATGACGAAGGACGCCATCTTCCGCATCTACTCGATGACCAAACCGCTGGCCTCGGTGGCGGCGATGATCCTGGTCGAGGACGGCAAGGTCCAGCTCACCGACCCGATCTCGAAGTTCCTGCCGCCGATGAAGAACTTGATGGTGAGCGTGCCGAAGCCCGACGCCACGTACGCGAAGCTCGGCTACGCGCTGGTGCCGGTCGAGCGCGAGCCGACCGTGCAGGACCTGCTGCGGCACACCGCCGGCCTCGTCTACTACGAGATCACGACCAACGCGCCGGTGAAGGAGGCCTACGTCAAGAGCGGGTTTTACGATCCGAAGGGCCAGCCCTTCGACCAGCGCGACATGACGCCCGTCGAGTACGTCGAGCGCCTGGCCAAGGCGCCGCTCGCCCACCAGCCCGGCCGCGTGTGGGAGTACAGCGTGGCGGTCGACGTGCTGGGGCGGGTGGTCGAGGCCGCCTCGGGCTCGACGCTGGGCAAGTTCCTCGAGGCGCGGCTGTTCGAGCCGCTCAAGATGACGGACACCGGCTTCTGGGCGCCGCCGCAGAAGATGGGCCGCCTGGCCCAGCCGCTGGAGAAGGACCCGATCACAGGCGCGCCCATCGTGCTCATCGACGTCTCCAAGCCGCCCAAGAACGACTCCGGCGGCGCCGGCGGCGTGTCCACCGCGAGCGACTATCTGGCGTTCGCGCAGATGATGCTGAACGGCGGGCGCGTCAACGGCACGCGCGTGCTCAGTCGCAACGCCGTGGCGCTGATGACCAGCGACCACCTCGGCCGCAAGATCCTCGACGCCGGCACCACGCCGGGTGAGCTGCTCCTCGGCTCGCCCGGCTACACCTTCGGCCTCGGCTTCGCCGTCCGCGCCGAGCCGGGCATGGCTGGCGTGTCAGGCTCAGCCGGCGAGTTCATGTGGGCGGGCTACGCCGGGACATACTTCTGGGTGGACCCGAAGGAGGACATTGCCGCCGTCTTCATGAGCCAGGCGCCGGGCCCGCAGCGCGTGTACTACCGCAAGCTGCTCAAAGCGCTCGTGTACCAGGCGCTGAACGACTAAGGTCAAGACCTATACACTGGTCCGGACGACTCATTTCCGTGGGGTGAATTGACTATTCCGCCCGCACCGCCGCTCCCGGGGCCGCGCAACTGTGCTAAGATCCGCGGGAAACGGTAGGGGCGGGTCGGCGGGCCGACCCCGCCTGAAGTCATCATGGCTACGAACGCTCGGCACCGACATCAAGGAGGACTGGCATGGATCCATGGAGTCGTCGAGACTTTCTGAAGACCGCGGCCGCGGGCGCCGCCGCCGCATCGGTACTGGGCTTCCCCCACGTCTCTCGCGCTCAGACCAAGCTGGCGCTGGGACTCTGGGACCACTGGGTGCCGGGCGCCAATGACGCGCTCAAGGCCATCATCGACGAGTGGGGCAAGGCCAACAAGATCGAGATCTCGATCGACTTCATCACCTCCATCGGCAACAAGCTCGACCTGACCGGCGCCGCCGAGTACCGGGCGGGCGCGGGCCACGACATCATCGCCTTCGGCACCTGGAACGGCACGCTGTACAAGGACAAGCTCGAGCCGATGAACGACGTGGTGGAGGTCCTGGTCAAGAAGTACGGCAAGTTCAACGAGAACGCGACGTACTTGAACTTCCAGGACGGCCGCTGGGTCACGCTGCCGTCGCCGATCGGCTCTCATACCTATCCGCTCGAGACACGGATGGATCTGTGGAAGACCCATGCGGCGGTCGACGTCCAGGACATCTTCCCCCCCGACGTCAAGAAGCGCGTCCCGGGCAAGGTGCAGGCCTGGGACTGGAGGATGTTCCTCGCCGGGGCGAAAAAGGTCCACGCGGCCGGATTTCCCTTCGGGGCCTCCATCGCCGAGAACACGGACTCCAACGACTGGCTCGGCCCGCTCTTCGCCTCTCACGGGGTCGTGCCGATCAACGAGAAGGGCGATATCACCATCGAGTCCGACGCCACCGTGGGAGTCATCGAGTACCTGCGCGAGCTGACGCAGTACATGCCCAAGGAGATCTACGGCTGGGACGATGCCTCGAACAACCGCTGGCTGATCTCGGGCAAGGGCTCCGCCATCATCAACCCGCCCAGCGCCTGGACTGTGGCCAAGCGCGACCAGCCGGCGGTGGCGGCCCAGGTCTGGCACCACGACGTGCCGCGCGGCCCCAAGGGCCACTTCCGCGGCGCGCTGCCCTTCTCGTGGGGCATCTGGAAGTTCTCCAAGAACAAGCAGGCCGCCAAGGACCTGCTGCTGCATGTTTCGCAGCGCGAGGTCCAGTGGAAGCTGATCACCGCCTCCCAGGGCTACGACTACCCGCAGCTCCCCTCGTTCATGGACCACCCGGTGTGGACCGAGATCGGCCCGCCGCCCGGCGGCCAGTACAACTACCCCGGCCGGGGCGACGAGAAGCTGATCGTCGCCGGCTGGCCGGCCAAGCAGGAGTACGGCGTGCAGATCTACTACAAATGGCTGCTGCCGACCATGGTAGGCAAGGTCACCTCCGGCGGCACGGCCCCGAAGGACGCCATGAAGTGGGCGGCCAAGGAGCTCGAGGGCTACAAGCGCGGGTAAACAGCTGTCATGAGGGGTCACGGCACCGCCGTTGAGGTCGCCACGCCCGCTCGGGTCGGGTCCGAGCGGGCGTGGCGACCGCTCCGCCTGCGGTCACGCTCGGCGATCGGGGTCACCATGTGTCTGCCGCTCATCGCCCTGATCGGCGGCCTCGTCGCCTATCCGTTCTGCTACTCGATCTATCTGAGCCTGCTGAACAAGCGGGAGACCGCCTTCATCGGGCTCGATAACTTCCGCTACCTGACGACGATGGACACCTTCTGGACGGTGGTCCAGATGTCCTTCCTCTTCACCTTCCTCGCCGTGCTCTGGAAGGCCGTCCTCGGCTTCACCCTGGCCGTGGTCATCCACGCCCTGCCCGCGCGCGGGCAGCGGATCTGGCGCGGCCTCTGCCTGATCCCGTGGGTGATGCCGCTGGCGCTCTCGGCCCTCGGCTGGTGGTGGATCTACGAGCCCACCCACAGCGCGCTCAACTGGCTCCTGATGCTGGTGGGCATCGGCCCCAAGCCCTGGCTCTCCGATCCCGGCTGGGCCCGGTTCTCCGTCATCCTCGTCAACATCTGGTACGGCACGCCGTTCTTCATGATCACGTACCTGGCCGGGCTCAAGTCCATCCCGCAGGAGCTGTACGAGTCCTCCGCCATCGACGGGGCCGGCGCGCCGCAGCGGCTGCGCTACATCACGCTGCCGATGCTCAAGAACATCATCGCGATCACGCTCCTCTTCTCGACCATCGTGACGCTGGCCACCTTCGACATCATCCGCGTCCTCACCCGCGGCGGCCCCCGCCACATGACGCAGGTGTTCGGCACCTACGCCTTCGAGCTGGGCATCGCCACTGGCGACGTGCCGCTCGGGGCGGCGGTCTCCCTGTTCATGTTCCCGATCCTCGCGGTCTCGGCCTTCTTCATCCTGCGCGGCATCCGCCGGAGCACCATGTGATCCGCGCCCGCAAGGCCATGCGCACCCGCAAGAGGCGGCGCAACGCGACCCTGCTCGTCTGCTACGGCTTGATTACGCTCTTCGTCCTGTTCTTCCTGTTCCCGCCGTACTGGATGGCCATCACCTCGCTCAAGACCAACCAGGAGATCGAGGGACTCAAGGGGATCCCGCTCCTGATCCAGGAAGGCGTCACCTTCCAGCACTACCGCGACCTCTTCGCCAAGACGGACTTCCTGATCTACTTCAAGAACTCCGTGCTCGTCACCGTCCCCGTCGTCTTCTTCTCGATGGCGATCAGCGTGCTGGCGGCCTATGCGCTCTCGCGGCTCGGCTTCCTCGGGGCGAGCGTGCTCGGCACCGCCGTCTTCCTCGTCTACTTGGTACCCGACTCCCTGCTCTTCATCCCCCTCTTCAAGATCATCGGGAGCCTGGGGCTGCTCAACTCCAAGTGGTCGCTCGTCCTCGTCTACCCGTCCCTCATCGTGCCGTTCTGCACGTGGCTCTTGATCGGCTATTTCTCGTCCATCCCCAAGGAGTTGGACGAGGCCGCCCTGGTGGACGGCGCCAACCACTTCCAGATGCTCACCAGGATCTTCCTGCCGGTCGCGGTGCCGGGACTCATCGCGGCGACCATCTTCGCCTTCACGGTGTCCTGGTCCGGCTTCCTCTACCCGCTCGCCTTCATCTTCTCGAGCGACCAGCAGGTGCTCACGGCCGGCACGGTGACGAGCCTCATCAAGGGAGACGTCTATCACTGGGGCGGGCTGATGGCGGGTGCCGTGCTCGCGTGCTTGCCGCCGGTGCTCCTCTACGTCTTCCTGATGGACTACTACATCTCCGGTCTCACCGCCGGCAGCACGAAGGGTTGAGCCGCCCGCCGCGTTCGTGATCCACCCGAACGGGGGTCTCGCATCTCCGCGAAGACAGGCTGAGGCAGCCGTGGCCGAGCGCGGAGTCGTCGCACGCTACCCTTCTGGGGCAAGCAGACCCGGTCGACCGGCGTCGGGGGGCTACCGTCGACCTTCGTCGGCCGCTCGGTGGCCGGCGGACATGGCGGTGAGCTTCCCGGTCGCCGCCGCGGCGGCGTCGGCCTTCTGGAAGTCGGACTCGGTGAAGCCGTAGAGGCGCGCGCCCCCTCGCAGGATCTCAGCAGCGATCTCGCGGGGGACGTTCTTGAGGAGATTGGCCGCCACGTGGGGGAAGTTGGAGTCGAAGTGCGGGTAGTCCGTCGAGATGCACATCCGGTCGGCGCCCATGAGTCCGGCCGTCGCCTCGATCTCCGGCTCGCTCCCCTCGACCGCGGCCCAGCAGTTGCGCCGGAAGTACTCCCTGGGGGTCAGGGACAGATACGGAGCGTGCGTGTCACGGTACTGGGGGTAGTCCCACTCGATGCGGGACAGGAGTCCGGGCACCCAGGAGTTCTGGGCCTCCAGGAAGCCGACCCGCAGCCGAGGGTGGAACTCGAACACGCCCCCGATGATCATCGCGATCAGGGCCTGCTGCATCTCGATCCAGTGGCTCGCGACGTGACGATAGAATCGGTTCTCGCCGTACAGCACGTTCATGTGGGAATACGAGGCGCCCGAGCCCTCGTGGAATCCCCAGGTCACGCCCAGCTCTTCGTGCAGGCTGTAGAGGGGGTCCCAGTAGTTCGAGTGCCAGTAGTGGCCATTCACCAGATTCGGCCGAATGAAAGACCCAACGACTCCGAGCTCCCGGACGCACCGCACCAGTTCCCGGCAGGCCAGGTGCACGTCATGCACGGGCAGCATCGCCACGAACTTCAAGCGATCGGGGCTGTAGGCGCAGAAGTCGTGAATCCAATTGTTGTACGCCTGGCAGAGGGCCAGGGAGAGCCAGGGATCGAGGTTGTCGCGGGCAATGAGGCTCAGGCCGGTGGTGGGGTAGAGGACCGCGATATCGACCCCCTCCATCTCCATCCCCATTACCTGCGCTTCGGCGTTGTAGTCGCGCTCGACGGCGAAGTCCAGCCGGCCCGTGTCGGCGATCCGCGACCCCGAGAGGGGCTGCGTGCTCTGCGTCGGGCCGGGCCGGCCCCGCTTTCTGTATTGCTGCAGGTCGGCGTCCGACGTGGGCAGCCCGTCGATGACGATCGAACCGATCGGGCCACGACATGGACGGCCGTCGGCCCCCACCGGGATGCTGACGCGGTCTTTGAACTTCGGGTCCAGATAGCGCTCGAAGAGGTCCGGCGGTTCCATGATGTGCATGTCGGAGTCGACGAACCGGAGTCCATCCTTCATGGCGTGCCCCCTCGGCGTGACGATGTGGTTGTGGGATGGCGGGCGCAGGCGACAACCCGGGAGCCCGCATGCCTCGCCCTGGAACCCGCGTGCCCGCCCGCCTGCTCGACAAGCGACCGGATCGTCTCGACTTTGTCGGTGCTCATCGCGCCCCCTGGCGTGGCGGCCCGCTAGTGTCCTGTCCCAGAAAGATGTGGACAAAGCGCCGGGCGGGGCGGGGGGGCCCTCCGCGGAACACGCTGAGTCGCAACCCGCTCCGGGCACTCGTAAGGAGCCACGAGAGTGAGGCTTTCGCCTCCGGCAAC
>WNGB01013864.1_pt1 | contig 15910 bp, 8 predicted proteins | sample 5400681 | NCBI WGS metagenome assembly WNGB01 (sample SAMN13153367, study PRJNA577476) | soil metagenome | isolation source: 115 cm soil or saprolite under grassland replicate 2 | place: USA:California | collected 2016-06-15 | reverse complement strand
TCCAGAGATCCGACTTCAACAATAGCGTTTCCGATCCCGCGCCGCTCGCGGGTTTCTCGTAGAGGTCGCCGATACCCGCTTTGTTCGAGCCGAAGAAGACATGGGTGCCGTCGGCGGACCAGACGGGGCTTGACTCCCGGGCTTCGTCGAAAGTGAAACGCGATCCGATGCCGCGAGCCACGTCGATGATCCAGATGTCGGCGCTGCGGGTCGTCGGATCGATCCGTCGGACGGTGACGCGCGATCCGTCCGGCGAGATCCGGGGATCGCCGGCGTACTCGGCATCCGGGCCGAGAGCCGCCGTTCTCCTGCCGGAGCGATCGAACCAGACGAGCTGGCGGGCAGCGGGACTCGCTCCCTGATAGGCCAGTATGCGGTTTTCGGAAGCGGCGAAGGCCGCGGAGCCCCACGTGGCGACGTACTGGACGCCGCGGGCGACGACAACGGGGTCCCCGGTGATCCGGAGAGCCTTCGGGTCGAATCGCTGGGCCATGAGCGCGCCTTCGCGGACGAAGAGGAGGTAGCCGGGAGGCGCGAAGAACGTCGTCACGTCCACGTCGAGGATCCGCTTCGTGCTCTTGGAATCGAGCGATCCTACGTAGATTCCGCTGTTCTGAGCCGGTTCCGCCCGCGCGAGGTAAAGGAAGTGGCGGCCATCCGGAAGGAACTGTGGTCTCCAGTGCCCGGTCTCGCCGCGCGATTTGTCGAGCGCGGTCACCTGTTCGACCGGCCCGCCCGCCGCCGAAACGCGAAAGACGGGACTCGCGCCCGACTTCTCGAAAAGGATAACGTTGTCGCGGTTCCAGCTACACCCGCGGCCGTCTGCCATGTCCGCGATCTTCTGCGCAGGTCCCGCGGGAACTTCGAACTTGAACAGCCCGGCCGGAGCGCCGTAGCCGACGAGACGCCCGTCCGGAGACCAGAACGGGTCGTACGAGTCTCGCGATCCGTCCAGCTTCTGCGCCTGCAGAGAGTCGAGCGTACGCACCCAGAGCAGGCTGTTTCCGTCCTGATCCCTTGCCGTGAAGGCCAACTGTCTCCCGTCGGGAGACACGGCGACTGGGCCGTCGATCGGGTCGAAAATGTTGCCGGCAGGGGGCAGGATCGATACCCGAACGGCGGGTTGAGGCTGCGGCGCGCGGCGGACGAACCCGTAGGTCGTTAATGCCGCGGTGGCCCCGAGCAGAGCCGCGACGCCCCACGCGAGCCGCTCCCGGTTCCGGCGCTTTGCAACGATGGGCGCGGGCAGACCCGCGGCCGAGCCGCCCTCAGCCACCCACTTCAGCTCCAGCATCACGTCATGCGCTGTTTGCCACCGGTCGTCGGCGTCCTTGGCCAGGCAGGTTCTGACGACCCGGTCGAACGCCGGCGGCGTCATCGGCGCCACAGTCGACACCGGCGGCGGCTCCGATCCCATGATCGAGGAGATCAAAGACGCCTGGCTCTTTCCCGAAAACGCCTTCTGCCCCGTCGCCATCTCGTAGAGCACGCACCCGAATGCGAAAATGTCCGTGCGGGTGTCCGCTTCTCTGCCCTCCAGCTGCTCCGGCGCCATGTACTGGAAAGTCCCGAGGATCGTCCCCTCCGCCGTCAGGTCCGTTCCGGCCTGCGTGGGCAGGGCGGTCAGCGACGCCCCCGAACTCTTCCCCGCCGGCGCCACCGCCTTCGCGAGTCCGAAATCCAGGAGCTTCACCCCCGACTTCGTGATCATCACGTTGCCGGGTTTCAGATCCCGGTGCACGATCCCCTGTCGGTGCGCCTTGTCCAAAGCGTCTGCGATCTCGATTCCGTAGCGGAGAACCTGGTCGAAGACGAGCGGGCCTTTGAGCAGCCGATCCGAGAGCGTCTCGCCCTCCAGGTACTCCATCACCAGGAACTCGATCCCGTCCTGGTTGCCCACGTCGTAGAGCGCGCAGATGTGGGGATGGGAAAGCTGCGAGATCGTCTTCGCCTCCCGCTCGAACCGCTGACGGGACTCCGGAGACGACGATAGATGCGCCGGTAGCACCTTCACGGCCACCGTGCGCTCCAGGCGCGTGTCCTTCGCGCGATAGACCTCCCCCATCCCTCCCGCGCCCACCGGCGCGAGAAGCTCGTATGGACCCAGACGAGTGCCTGCGGAGAGAGTCACTTCTTCAACTCCGCAGTCCAGTTGAGGACGAGCGTGACGGGGGAGCCCGTCGTGTCTCGAGGAATGCCCTGGAGGAACCGCCGACCGTCCGCGGAAACCTCGAATGCAGTCTGCGCGGTTATCGAGGACAACGAAAAGAGAAGTTTCGGAGACGAGACCTGGAATTCGGAGCCGGACTTGACCTCGACCGTCACCAAGTCGTGATCCGGGCTTGCATAGAAGAGCTCTCTGCCATCCGTGCTCCAGCGCGGCGCCGTGCCACCGCCCGTCGAGACCTGCCACTTACCGCCCGGCCCGGGAAACGGAACGACGTAGATCTCGAGCCTTCCGGATTCGTCGGAGACGAAAGCCACCCAACGTCCATCCGGAGAGAACTGGCCATTGCGATCGATGAACTCGGACTGGACGAGTGGAAACGGCTTGCGGTCACCGAAGAGCGGCAGCACCCAGACGTCGGTCTTCGTCTTCGATAGGGTTCGATTGAAGAGAAGGAAACGTCCGTCCGTCGACCAGCTGGTCGGGTTCTTCGCATCGTCTGACTGGAAAAGAATCTCCTCGCCGCCCGTTCCGCTCGAGGACTTCACGATAAGCGGCTGTCCCTTCCGATCGGAAGAGAAAGCAATGCGAGCACCGTCGGGGGACCATACGGGGCTCGTCTCAACCGTCGGGTCGAAAGTCAGACGGCTCCGGGCGCCGCGTCTCAAGTCGATGACCCATATGTCCATGTTTCCGCCGGCGAGGTCGAAGACGGATGCTGCGAGCCGGCTGTCATCGGGCGAGAGCCGGAAACCGCGCGCCAGGAGCGGCGCGGTCATCGCAGGGGCGATCTCCTTACCGGTTCGGTCGTACCAGCTGTACTTGGCCCCGTATACGATCGCTTCTCCCGTCTGGTAAGCCAGAACACCGTTCTCCGAAGCGGAGAAGGCGGCACGGCTGAAGAGAGGATCGACGAAAAGGTTCTCGGCGACCGGAAATGCTTCGCCGCTGAACCGCCCTCGGGCGGCATCGAACGGCTGCGCCAGCAGCGTGTTCTCCCGCGCGTAGAGGACGTGACGCGAGGCGCAGAGCGCGTTCATGGGTGCCGGCTGGAGAAGCTTGCGGTTCTCTCTTCCGTCGATGCTCGCGAAGAAGAGAGCGTTGTTTTCCGACGCGGATCCCTGGGGAGACGCGAGATACAGGAAGTGTCGGCCGTCCGGGAGCGCGGCCGGCCAGCGGTGACTCGTATCGGCGCGGATCGGATCGAACTTGGTGACCTCGACCGCCGATCCACCCGCTTCCGGAACACGATAGATCGGGCTGTTCCGCAGCGCGAAGAGAATCGAGCCGTCGCGACTCCACGTTCCACCCCGCCCGTCGACCGCCGGGCAGATCGTCAGGGCCGGTCCACCCGCGACCGCGATCTTCTTCAACCGGTCGTTCGCGAAGAAGCCGATGAAACGGCTGTCGGGCGACCAGAACGGAAAGGTCGATTCTTCCGTCCCCGAGAGCGCCTGCTCCGCCACCGAGTCGAGCGGCCGGAGCCAGAGGATTCGCCTTCCCTCCGGGAGCGCGGCAACGTATGCGAGAAAGCGACCGTCGGGGGAGAGCGCCATCGCGCCGGAGAGACCAAAGAAGCGAAAGCTCGACTTCGGCGGAGGCATGACGGATGCGCGGACGGTCCGTGTTCGCGCGGCCGCGCGCCAGAAGCGCAGGGCGACGACCGCCGAGGCAATCGCACCCGCCGCGAACAGAACAGCCAGTACCCAGGCCAGCTTCTCTCGCGACTTCCGCCGAGCAACGACGGGGGCCGGGAGGCCTGCCGCAGAGCCGCCCTCGGCGACCCACCTCAACTCCAGCATCACGTCGTGCGCCGTCTGCCAGCGGTCGTCCGGATCTTTGTCGAGGCACGCCTTCACCACACGATCGAACGCGGGAGGCGTCATGGGCGAGATCGTCGAGATCGCGGGAGGCACCCTCTCGATGATCGCCGCGATCAACGACGCCTGTGTCTTGCCGGAGAATGCCTTCTGGCCGGTCGCCATTTCGTAGAGCACGGTGCCGAGCGCAAAGATGTCCGTGCGGGCATCGGCTTCCTTGCCTTCCAGCTGCTCGGGAGCCATGTACTGGAACGTCCCGAGAATCGTTCCCTCCTGAGTGAGAGCCGTCGGAAGGGAGGTGAGAGAAGCTCGTGACGGCTCCGGCAGGATCGCCTTTGCCAGGCCGAAGTCGAGGAGCTTGACGCCCGACTTCGTGATCATCACGTTGCCGGGTTTCAGATCCCGGTGCACGATCCCCTGCCGGTGCGCCTTGTCCAGCGCGTCCGCGATCTCGATCCCGTAGCGCAGCACCTGGTCGAACGCGAGAGGACCCTTGAGCAAACGTTCCGAAAGCGTCTCGCCCTCCAAGTACTCCATCACCAGGAACTCGACGCCGTCCTGGTTGCCGACGTCGTACAGCGCGCAGATGTGCGGATGCGACAGCTGCGAGATCGTCTTTGCCTCCCGTTCAAACCGCTGCCGCGACTCGGCGGAGGACGCGAGATGCGAAGGCAGCACTTTCACCGCCACCGTCCGATTCGAATCCCCTGTCGAAGCTCAGGATCCGCTCGACACCCTCTCTCTTCATGACCGCAAGGTGCAGCGCATCTCGAGCCGACAATCGCTCATTGCCGAGTGCAATCGCCTTCGCCCGCTCGACGACCGGGAGATCGATGGAGAAGACTTCGTCCGCAATGGCAATGAGCGCGTCAAACGCGGCTTGAATAGCCGTCTGACGACGGATCGCGACGAAGCGATGCAATATTTCTTGAAAGACTTCGGCGTCGGTCACGAGCCGTTCTCGATCGACGGTGCATCTCTCGAGCAACCTCTCCGCATCGGTCTTGTAAGGATGCGGCGCTCCGACCAGGTACATCGGAATGTTCGAGTCGACAAAAATCAACGACGACCTGTATCCAGATAGCCGCTCTCGATTTCGTCGATGTCTGCGGTCGGAAAAGAATGGCGGGCGGCGGCCCGGATTGCCGCCAGCTTCTTTTTTGCATCGATCGTGGGCTGACGGCGCCGCGCGGCCCTCAACGCTTGGCGGACCCATTCCGCGACCGTCATCCGCTGCGTGCGGGCGGCTCGCTGGATCTCGCGAAGCTCCGGCTCCTCGAGAAGAACCTGCAATCGCTTGCTCATACTCGTGAGTTTAGCTTACTCATGGAGGTGAGTCAGCATCGAAGCCTGTCGAGACGGCGAGTTGCTTAGCCTGGCGAAGATTGCTCCCCTGAAACCTCCTCCCCGCAACTCTCGTAAGACAATACGGAACTGACCGGTCAGTTCCGTAACGTTATGCCACGAATCAAGACGCAGGACAAAGAGCAGGCGATCCTAGACGCGGCAGCCCGTGTCTTCGCGGGCAAGCAGTTTCACGAGGTGCTGATCGACGACGTCGCGGCGGCGGCGCACGTCGGCAAGGGAACGATCTACCGGTACTTCCAGACCAAGGAAGATCTCTTTTTCGCCGCGATCCTCCACAGCTTCGACGAGCTCTCGGTCGCACTGGCGGCGAGCCTCGAAAGGGAGACCTCTCCCCGGCGGCGGCTCGAGCGGATCGCCCGGGAGGTTCTGTCGTTCTCGTGGGAGCGGCGGGACCTCTTCGCCCTTCTCCTCTCCGACGAGCGCCGCTTCCGAGAGCGCGACGAGGACCTGCAGAAGAGACGCGAGGCGATTTCCCGGCTCGTGCAGGAAGCGATCCTGGAAGGGATTCGCCGACGCGAGTTCCGGGGAATCGATGCCCGGGTGGGCGCCGAGCTCTTCCGGGGAATGATCCGCGCCGCGAATTGGCTTCGGCGCGAGGAGGAAACGTTGGAAGGGCTGGTTTCGGAAATCGTCGGCATCTTCACGCGCGGGATCGAGAGGAACAGCCGATGAGAAGTGCGTCCTCCCGGATCGGTCTGTGCGCCGGTGCCGCGACGGTTCTGGTGCTCGCCGGCTGCGCTTCGCGAGACGTCGACGCTCGGGTCGCGCCCAGTCCGGCCACGCCCTGGCAGCCTCCCCCCGCCGGCAGGATGCCCGCTCCCCCGCCGACGCCCCTGCCCGCGATTCCCGCGGAGTACCTCCAGCCGGGCGCGACCGTTTCCCTCGAGGAGATCTTGGGCGTCGCGCTCCGAAACAACCCCGTCACCCGAACCTACTGGTACCAGGCCCGGGCGGCAGCCGCGAACCTCGGAGCCAAACGGTCCGAGTACTTCCCAGACCTGGAACTCGACGGCAACCTCACGCGGTCGAAGCAGACGTCGGTGGGCGGTCGGTTCATCACGCTCCAGACGACGTACGGCCCCTCGCTGAACCTCTCCTGGCTCCTCTTCGACATCGGCGGCCGGGCCGCGGACGTGGACGAAGCGAGGAACGCCCTTTTCGCCGCCGACTGGACCCACGACGCGGTGATCCAGAACCTGGTCCTGCAGGTCGAGATCGCGTTCTACCAGTACCAGAACGCGAAGGCCCAGGCGGGAGCGGCCGAAGCGACCCTGAAGCAGGCCCGGGAAAGCCTCGCCGCGGCGGAAGAGCGGCACCGCGCGGGAGTCGCGACGATCGCCGACGTCCTCCAGGCGAAGACCGCCGTCTCGCAGGCGGAGCTCGTGCTCGAGACCGCGCAAGGCACGATCCAGACGTTGCGCGGCGCTCTCGCGACGGCCGCCGGCGTCTCGCCCAACGTCCCGGTGGACGTCGCGGCGCTGCCCGAGAACGTCGACGTCGAAGTGGTCGGCGAAACGGTGGATGCGCTGATCGATCGGGCAGAGAGCCAGCGGCCCGACCTCGCCGCCGCGCGATTCGAGGTCCTGAAAGCGCAGAGCCACGTTCGATCGGTCCGGGCGGAAGGGTTGCCGACGCTCGGCGCGGCGGGCTCGTTCGGACGCGTTTATTTCTACAACTCGCCCGGGTTGCCCTACGCGAACAACTACTCGGGTGCGATTCTCTTTCGCTTTCCTGTCTTCACCGGCGGCCGCAACGCTTACGAAACTCTGGAAGCCCGCGAGCAGGCGCGGTCGGCGGAAGGGCAGGCGGAGACCCTGAAAGACCAGGTCGTGCTCCAGGTCTGGACGAGTTACTACAACCTGAAGACGGCGGCGCAGCGCGTCCGCACTGCGCGCGACCTGCTCGCGGCCGCCGCGCAGTCGCAGGAGGTCGCGGCCGGCCGATATCGCGCCGGGGTCGGGTCGATTCTCGATCTCCTCGTCGCGCAGAGCGCCTACGCGAACGCGCGCGCGCAGGAGGCGCAGGCGCGGTCCGACTGGTTCGTCGCGCTCGCAATGCTGGCGCACGACACCGGCTCGCTCGGTCCGCCGAGCGCACCAGCGCCTCCCGCATCCGCGGACACGAGGGGAGCCGTGCCATGAGGATCGGCAGAAGACCCTTCTCGAGTGCGGTCACGGTCGCCCTAGCGGTGGTCGCCGCCATCGGCTGCTCGAAGAAGGACCCGCGCGCGGGTACGCCCGCCGAAGCCGCTCCCGTGACCGTTGCGAACGTCGCGCGGCAGGACGTTGCCGTGGAAGTCCGGGCGATCGGACACGTCGAGCCCTTCACCACGGTCGCGGTCAAGGCGCGAGTGGGCGGTCAGGTGATCCGGGTGGGGTTCCGGGAAGGACAGGACGTCCGGAGAGGCGATCTCCTCTTCCAGATCGACCCGCGTCCCTACCAGGCTGCGCTCGCGCAGGCGCGGGCGCAGCTCGAGCGCGACCGCGCGATCGCCCGCAACGCCGAAGAGGACGTCAAGCGGTATACCGATCTGGTCCAGAAGGATTACGTGACGCGGGAACAGTACGATGCGACGCGCGCCACGGCGGCGGCTGCGCTCGCCTCCGCGAAGGCCGACGAGGCCGCCGTACAGAACGCGCAGCTCCAGCTCTCGTACTGCACGGTGACGGCGCCGATCTCGGGCCGCGCCGGGAGCGTCCTCGTCTACCCCGGCAACATGGTCAAGGGCAACGACGACAACCCCCTCGTCGTCCTGAATCAGATCCAGCCGGTCTACGTCTCCTTTTCGGTGCCCGAGTCGTCGCTCGGACAGATTCGCGAGCGCCTGCGCCCCGGCGGAAAGATGAGGGTCAGCGCCGCCGCCTCGGGAAATCCGTCCAAGTCCCAGACGGGCGAGCTCTCCTTTCTGAACAACTCCGTGGATCCGGGCACGGGAACGATCCTCTTGAAGGGCACGTTTCCCAACGAGAATGAAGCCCTCTGGCCCGGGGAGTACGTCGACGTGGTGTTGACCCTCGCGACCGAGCCGAAGGCGATCGTGGTCCCGTCCCAGGCGGTCCAGACCGGCCAGGCGGGACAATACGTCTGGGTGGTCAAGAACGATCTGACCGTGGAGTCGCGCCCGGTGACCGTCGCCCGAACGCAGGGACCGCTCTCGATCGTCGCGAAGGGACTGGAAGAGGGCGAACGCGTCGTGACCGACGGACAGCTCCGCCTCGCGCCCGGAGCAAAGGTGCAGGTTCGGAAGCTCGAAGGGAAGGCCGCATGAACATTGCCGAGATCTTCATCCGCCGTCCCGTCATGACCACGCTGGTCATGCTCGGAATTCTTCTCTTCGGAATCATGGGATACCGGCTGCTGCCCGTCTCGGACCTGCCGAACGTCGACTTCCCGACGATCCAGGTTTCGGCGAGCCTCCCCGGCGCGTCGCCGGAGACGATGGCCTCGGCCGTCGCGACCCCGCTCGAGAAGCAGTTCACCACCATCGCCGGCCTCGACTCGATGAACTCCTCAAGCATCCAGGGCATCACGCAGATCACGCTCCAGTTCAACCTTTCGCGCGACCTCGACTCCGCGGCGCAGGACGTCCAGGCGGCGATTGCGGTCGCCAACCGCCAGCTTCCCCCCGAGATGCCGAGCCCCCCGTCGTACCAGAAGGTGAATCCGGCGGACTCCCCGATCCTGTACCTCGCCCTCACTTCGCCGAGCCTTCCCCTTTACAAGCTCGACGAGTACGGACAGACGATGATGGCGCAGCGCATCTCGACGATCTCCGGCGTCGCGCAGGTCGTCGTCTACGGCTCGCAGAAGTACGCCGTCCGGATCCAGCTCGACCCGCGCCAGCTCGCTACGCGCGGCATCGGAATCGACGAGGTCTCCGGCGCGGTCCAGAGCGCCAACGTCAACCTGCCGACGGGAACGCTCTACGGCCCGAGCAAAGCGTTCACAGTTCAGGCGAACGGCCAGCTGACCGACGCCGAGGCGTATCAGTCGGTCGTCGTGGCCTACCGCAACGGCTCGCCGGTGCGGCTCGACCAGATCGGAAAGGTCACGAACAGCGTCGAGAACAACAAGACCGCGGCCTGGTTCGTCACCGGCAAGAGCATGGAGCGCTCCGTGATCCTCGCGATCCAGCGGCAGCCGGGCACGAACACCGTGGCGGTCGCGACCGCGATCAAGAAGCTCCTTCCGACGTTCCGCAACCAGCTTCCTCCGTCCGCCAGCTTGAACATCCTCTACGACCGGTCGGAGTCGATCCGCGCGTCGGTCAACGACGTGCGCTTCACGCTCGTGCTGACGCTCTGCCTGGTCGTGCTGGTGATCTTCCTGTTCCTCCGGAACCTGTCGGCGACGGTCATTCCGAGTCTCGCGCTCCCGCTGTCGATCATCGCGACGTTTGCCGTCATGTACGTCCTGGGCTACACGCTCGACAACCTCTCGTTGATGGCTCTGACCCTCTCGGTCGGGTTCGTCGTGGACGACGCGATCGTCATGCTCGAGAACATCGTGCGCCACATGGAGATGGGAGAAGGGGTCCTGGAAGCCGCATTCAAAGGATCGAAGGAGATCGGCTTCACGATCCTTTCGATGACCCTCTCGTTGACCGCGGTCTTCATCCCCATTCTCTTCATGGGCGGCATCGTCGGCCGGCTCTTCCACGAATTCGCCGTTACGATCGGGGTCGCGATCCTGGTCTCGGGGTTCGTCTCGCTGTCGCTGACGCCGATGCTCGCGAGCCGGTTCCTACGCCCCGACCGCGGCAAGAAGCACGGCCGGTTCTACGAAGTCTCGGAGAGGTACTTCGACTCGATGGTAAGGGTCTACGACCGGGGGCTGCGCTGGTCGCTCGCGCGACGGCGCACGACGATGGCGGTCTCGGCGATGGTGCTCGCCGCCACGATCATCCTCTTCGTGAAGATCCCGAAGGGTTTTCTCCCGAGCGAAGACAACAGCCAGGTCTTCGGCTTCACCGAGGCCGCCCAGGGGATCTCCTTTCAGGCGATGGGCGAGCACCAGATGGCGGTGGCGAACATCATCCGGAAGGACCCGAACGTCGAGGCTTTCATGTCGAGCTACGGCTCGCGCGGCTCGATCAACGCGAGCAACTCGGGCATCGTCTTCCTGCATCTGAAGCCGCGCAAGGAGCGCAAGCTCTCGGTCGACGGAGTCATCCAGGAGCTGCGCCCGAAGCTCGCGCAGATCCCGGGAATCAAGGTCTATCTCCAGAATCCGCCGCCCATCCGGATCGGCGGAAGCCTGACGAAGAGCCTCTACCAGTACACGCTGCAGGACGCGGATACGAAGGAGCTCTACGAATACGCGCCCAGGCTCGAGCAGAGGATGCGCCAGCTCCCGGGATTCCAGGACGTCACCAGCGATCTCCAGATCGCCAACCCGCAGGTCCGCGTCGACATCGACCGTGACAAGGCGGCGGCTCTGCACCTGACCCCGCAGAAGATCGAGGAGGCTCTCTACACCGCGTACAGCTCGCGCCAGATCTCGACGATCTACGCGCCCAACAACGAGTACCAGGTCATCATGGAGCTCGACCCGCAGCACCAGGTTGATCCGGGGCAGCTTTCCTCGCTCTACGTGCGCAACTCCGACGGCCAGCTCGTCCCGCTCGACGCCGCCGCGAAGCTCGGCCAGAACCTGGGACCGCTCGCGGTGACCCACGCCGGCCAGCTTCCTTCGGTGACCATCTCCTTCAACCTGAAGCCGGGCGTTTCCATCGGCGACGCGGTTGCGCAGGTAAATCAGGTGGCAAGGCAGACTCTGCCCGCGACGATCACGACGAACTTCCAGGGCACGGCGCAGGCGTTCCAGTCGTCCTTTCAGGGCCTGGGAATGCTGCTCCTGATGGCGATCCTCGTCATCTACATGGTGCTGGGGATCCTGTACGAGAGCTTCATCCACCCGCTGACGATCCTCTCGGCGCTGCCCTTCGCCGGGTTCGGCGCGCTCGTGACGCTCCTCCTCTTCCGCACCGAGCTCTCGATCTACGCGTTCGTGGGAATCATCATGCTCGTCGGTCTCGTCAAGAAGAACGGAATCATGATGGTGGACTTCGCGATCGAAGCGCAGCGCAAGGAAGGGAAGGACGCGCAGGCCGCGATCCACGAGGCGTGCCTCGTCCGTTTCCGCCCGATCATGATGACGACGATGGCCGCGCTGATGGGGACTCTCCCGATCGCTCTCGGCTTCGGCGCGGGCGCCGAATCCCGGCGCCCGCTCGGTCTCGCGGTGGTCGGAGGGCTCCTCTTCTCCCAGATGCTGACGCTCTTCGTGACGCCGGTCTTCTTCACCTACATGGAGCAGTTCCGGGAGTGGCTCGGACGGCGGGGTGGGAAGGGGCGGCCCGCGAAAGAAGTCGTCGAGCCGCGCGCGCCCGAACGGGAGGAAGAGCGGATTCCCGCGGCCGCGGCGATGCGATCGGTCACGCCGGGGGTCTGACCCCGCAATTCACCTCGGTCCGACGACCACCGTGATCGGCAGGGAGGCGTCCTCCGGCCGGCGCGAGTTGACGAGGAAGCGCTGTCCATCCGGCCAAACGTCATAGTGGTTGCGGGCTTCGATGATCGGAAGGATGCGCGTCTGAAAGAGAGCGCGCGGCGTTTTTGCTTCGAACGTTGCCGAAGTGACGACGTCCACCGCCATCAGCTTCCGGTCCGGCGACACGTAGAACAGCTCACGCCCGTCCCTCCTCCACCGCGCCTGGCTGCCGCCGGCCGAGGAGACTTGCACGCGAACGCTGGCTTCGGGAAAGCTCCTCACGAAGATCTCCGAGATGCCCGACTCCTGCGATTCGTAGGCAAGCCACCGACCGTCCGGGGAGAGCCGCGCTCCACTCTCGTTGAAAGGCGCCTCGAGGACTCGACGCTCGGTGCCGCTTTGAAGGTCCCGCATCCCGACGTTGAAATGAAATGAGGGCCAGTCGATCTCTTCGTAGAAGAGGTAGCGGCCGTCGCGCGACCAGTCGTCCAGAGGACGGAAGGTGGGAGCCTTGAAGAGCACCTTCGCCTTCTCCGCTCCATGCGCCTCGCGAACGAAAACTTCCCCGGAAGGATACGCGCTGTAGACGACGCGCCGGCCATCCGCGCTCCAGACCGGCGTCGCGGTCGCAAAGGCGGGCTCGAAGGAGAGCCGAGTGGCGTTCCCCCGGTCGAGATCGATCATCCAGATCGCGCTGCCGCGCGCGTCTGGCTCGGCGCGCCCGACGACGGCCCAGCGCCCGTCGGGCGAGATAGCCGGTTCGATGTAGGCGCCCTCCCGCCCGACCGCAGCAAGCTCGCGGCCCGAACGGTCGTACGCGAGGAGACGAGTCGAAGCAATGCCGCCCGTCTGGTAGGCCAGGACTCCGGTCGACGACGCCGAGAAGGCGGTCGCCATAGTCGAGATCGCATCCCACCAGACGTCTTCGACCACCGGAGTCGCCTCTCCGGTCGCGCGCAAGACGCGCGGGTCAAAAGGTTGCCTCATGAGCCGGTCGCCGCTGCGGTAGAGGATCGATCCCGGTGCGGCGTAGATCCCTCCCGCGTCGGCGGCGAGGATGCGCGTTGTCTCTTTCGAGTCGAGCGAGGCAACCGAAACGCCCGTGCTCGGCGTGTCGTTGCCGAGCGCGAAGTAGAGGAAGTGACGACCGTCCGGGAGGAAGCTCGGCCAGCGGAACGAAACCCCGCTTTTCGAGGTCAGCTGCGGCAGCGGAGAAGCTCGGCCTCCCGTCTCGGCAACGCGATCGATCTCCCCTCCCGCGTTCGCGGAGAAAATAATCGTGCCGGCGGCGCCCCAGGATCCGCCGCGCGGCAATGCGGCGTCGCAAAGGGTTTGCGGCGATCCCCCGGAGGCGTCGATCTTCTTCAACTTCCCCTGCGCGAAAAACGCGAGGGATCGTCCGTCGGGGGACCAGAACGGATAACTCGCGCCGTCCGTTCCTTCGAGCGTCCGGGTCTCAAGCGCATCGAGCGCCCGCGTCCAGATGACGTCGCGGCCGTCGACGGTCGTGGCAACGAACGCGAGCCGGGTGCCGTCGGGGGAGAGAGCGAGCATTCCTTGAAGCGTGGAACCCGCAGGCGGCGCGATCGTGAAGCGGACAGGTGTGGACGCGGCTTGCCGCGACCGGGACCGCCAGGGACCGAAAAGGGCGGCGAGGAGAGCGAGGAGCAAGAGGGCGGCGGCGACCCACCCTGTGGCGCCGCGCCGGCGGAAAGGCTTCGCGGCGGCCGCAACGGGGAGGGCGGCGCCCGACCCGAGCTCTCCCAGCTCAAGAGCAACGTCGCGGGCGCTCTGCCACCGCCGCTCCGGGTCCTTGGCGAGACACCGGCGCACGACCCGATCGAGACCGGGTGGCGCAATGGGCTGAACCGCCGAGACCGGCGGCGGATCCCGCTCGAGGATCGCCGCGATCAGGGACGCCTGGCTGTGCGCCGCAAACGCCTTTCTCCCCGTGACCATCTCGTAGAGGACGGCACCGAACGCGAAGATGTCGGTGCGGGCATCGGCGTTCCCGCCTTCCAGCTGCTCGGGGGCCATGTACTGGAAGGTCCCGAGGATCGTTCCCTCCTGGGTCAGGTTCGCCTGGGTCGGAAAAGAGGTGAGCTCGCGAGGCGAGGACGGCACGATCACCTTCGCGAGCCCGAAGTCGAGCAGCTTCACGCCCGACTTCGTGATCATCACGTTGGCGGGCTTCAGGTCCCGGTGCACGATTCCCTGGGCGTGCGCTTTGTCGAGCGCGTCGGCGATCTCGATCCCGTGCCGGAGGACCTGCTCGATCGGAAGCGGCCCCTTCGCCAGCCGCTCGGCCAGCGTTTCCCCCTCGAGATACTCCATGACGAGGTACTCGACGCCCTCGGCGTTGCCGACGTCGTAGATCGCGCAGATGTGCGGGTGCGAGAGCTGCGAGATCGTCCGCGCCTCCCGCTCGAAGCGCTGCCGCGAATCGGAGGAAAGAGAGAGATGGGCTGGCAGCACCTTGACCGCCACCGTGCGCTCGAGCCGGGTGTCGCGGGCGCGATAGACCTCGCCCATCCCGCCGGCGCCGATCGACGCGAGGATTTCGTAGGGACCGAGGCGGGAGCCGGTGCGAAGCGTCATGGAACGACTCGCGAGAGGATATAACCCGCCTTCGACCGAGAATGAGCCTTCTCAAGTCCGCCTTTCTCTGGGCCTCCGAGAACCGGTGGCTCCGCGAGCGCGCGGTCCGATATCCGTTCGTCCGCCGCGCCGTATCCCGCTTCATGCCGGGCGAGACCGCCGACGACGCGCTCTCGGCGTCGCGCGCTCTCGGCGTTGGAACGGTCCTGACCCGCCTCGGCGAGAACCTCGAGAGCGCGTCGGAGGCCGACGGCGTCGCGAAACACTATCTGGACGTCCTCGACCGCGTTCACGCGGAAAAACTCGACGTCGAGATCTCCGTCAAGCTCACGCAGCTCGGCCTCGACTTTTCGCGCGAAGAGTGCGAGGCCCACCTGCACGCCCTCGCCGAACGCGCGCGCTCTCAGAACAACTGGGTCTGGGTGGACATGGAGTCGACCGCCTACACAGACGCGACACTCGAAATCTACCGGCGGCTTCGCGCGCGATTCCCGAATACCGGTGTCTGCGTTCAGTCGTACCTCTACCGGACCGCGGCCGACGTCGAATCCTTGATCGCGCTGGGCTCCGGAATGCGGCTCGTCAAGGGCGCCTATCGCGAACCTCCCGACAAGGCTTACCCGAAAAAGGAGGACGTGGACGCGAGCTACTTCCGCCTCGCCGAGCGGCTCCTGTCGGCCGGTGCGAGAGAGAAGAACGTTCGCGCGATCTTCGGGACGCACGATCCCGCTCTCATCCGGCGGATCGAAGGGGTCGCGCGATCGAACGAGCTCGCGCCGAAAGAGCTCGAGTTCCAGATGCTCTACGGGATCGGGCGCTCGGAACAGGTGCGGCTCGCTGCCGCCGGCTATCGCTTTAGGGTACTGATCAGCTACGGGGAGGCATGGTTCGCGTGGTACATGCGGAGGCTCGCCGAACGGCCGGCGAACGTCCTGTTCGTGATGCGCAGTCTGGTCGGCGGCTAGGCTCCGAGCCTCACTTCTTCAGCGCAGCCGGCCAGTTCGAAACGAGGGTGATCGGCGTGTCTTGCGGCGTTTGCGGAGGAACCGCCATCAGCTCGCGATCGCCGCTCGGGTCGCTCCGGAGATAGGTCGCATTGCTCGCGTCGAAAAGCACTCTCGGGACGCCGGTTTCGAATCCGGAGGCGTCGGCCTTGACCTGCACGGACATCTGATTCAGATCGAGCGTGAGATAGGTAATCTCCTTGCCGCCCTGGAGCCACTCGCCGCCCAGGGCTCCTTCGGCGGAGATCTGCCATTTGCTGCCCGGCCCGGGAAAGGGCGCGACGTAGAGCTCGGGTCTCCCGGACTCATCGGACGAGTACAGGACCCACCGTCCGTCGGGGGAAAACCGCGAAAACTGTTCGTCGAACTGTGTTGCGAGAAAAGGGAACGGCTTGCGATCGCCGAAGAGCGGCAGGATCCAGATGTCGGACTTCGTCTTGGCGGCCGCTGCGAGAGTTTCG